>ERZ1036435.48-NODE-48-length-111491-cov-12.601682_pt1 | contig 111491 bp, 69 predicted proteins | sample MGYA00514223_ERZ1036435 | MGnify/ENA primary metagenome ERZ1036435 (study PRJEB33795, sample SAMN09464927) | human gut metagenome | host: Homo sapiens | place: USA: Stanford, California | collected 2016-08 | study: EMG produced TPA metagenomics assembly of the...
TAGGAATTCTCAAATAGTTTTATTAAATTTGTTTAATATTATATAAAAAAAAAACAATGAAAAAGACAAACCAATAGCCGGTAACAGAAGGCTATCAGTAGTTGTGTTTTAGCTCACTCCAGAATGTAATCTGGAATATCAGCGTACTTGTTGCCTAATGTCGTGTTGTCATTGCTATTCTTGAGTTCCTTGGGTCCCTGTCTGTTGTCCTGCAAAGACACATCGCCAATATCAATACTTTTCAGCAAGTTTACGAAAGTTGAGCCAGATAATTTCTCATTTAGCTCAGACGAGTACTCGTGAGTTGAGTTAGACATGTTATTGAGGATATCCCTTGCAGACTGTTGAAAGTGAGATTGGTCGTCGAACGCAAACTCGTTGTAGTACTCGTAAGTCTTGTTCTCCAAGTCTTGAAACTGGTCACCGTCCTGCACGTCGTCATCGTTCTCAAGCTCTTTCTCCAACTGCTCGAATTCGTTGTTGTAATAGTCCTCACGAGCCTCGGGCGATAATCTGTCTATAATGGGGTGCTCTTGGAACTTGAACAGCGAGTCCTTTCTGACATCATTGTTAATGATCCTAAACGTACTCGTGGGCGCCGGCCTCGTGAAGGATGGCTTCACGCTGGGCACGTCGCTTATGGAAAGTTGCTGGAACTCAGACAGCCACTGTGTATTCTTTTTAGTATCGCGCGGTACCTGGCGCGGCTGTTGTATTGGTATAGCAACGGGTGTTGCTGTATCGTATATACTATCTTGATGTAGAAACTCCCGCTCTAAAGGCTTACTGATACGATCATGATGATGTTCGTAATTGTGGGCACGGGTTCTGGTTGTAAAAGTGTGAGTCTTGCTCGAAAGCGACTGCAACGGGTTACTATGGCACGCACTCATACTTTTATCTATATATGGCTATGTATTTTTAACGTTCCAAGACGTGATGCCTGGTGGTAGCAACCTCATCTAGTATATATACTTCCCTTGGCGAGTACGTAATACTGCATACCCCACAGTTATTCCAAGATCATAAAAGATAAGGGTTGGGGATCCCCCCCCCATTGTTCTTCAATACCAGAGATAAGATTCATCTAAATCCTTATCTAGTCGTTATATTGTGAACTGACACTATTACTGATCATCCCAAGGGATGAGAGCATCACAGGTCACACATAGTAGTCTATCATAATAGCAGCTATGATGGTATGATTACGAGCCGGGAGTCACTTCCCGGTGAAGTCTGGGATGGGCTTCCCTTCAAAGAGCATCGGGGATAAGTACAGCCGGGCTGGGTGTGTGTATGTGGGGGGGGAGTAGGGGAGGTCGATTGCTTGTGGAGTCTCAACTTACTTGATCAGCGTTACTGCAGCTGTGTAGTGTGTGTGGCTGGATGCTGTAGGTCCAAAGTTGAGTGTGGGATTGTGCGGTGATTTCTTACTGGGGGACGACGGACCGGTAGAGGACTTGCATCACCGAACAGCGAAGATCACCAGTCTCTACGCAGTTCCTCTACCACTGGTGGAGTTACACAGAGACATACGCAGAGGAGGACGCACCGAGCCAACTGATAGAGAGGGTGAGGCTGGAGGCTAGACTCCACCGTACTATACTACTTGCCCAGTGTCTCGGTGGGGGTTCACTAGAGGGAGAGGGACCTAAGGGTAGTGGGCCAAGGGTAGTGTGGGGGGACCCTTAAAAACTACCTTTGGTCACATGATTATCGGGAATACTCGGGAGCCGCTAGCATAACTAGTTATGCGTGGAGGTAACTGTTTTCGTGAACACTGTACATTATTGTGACGTATTTCACATACGCGTTGTATTAATTCTATATGTACAAAGTTGATAATTATGCAAAACTAGGTAGGGAAAAGATATTACAATGTGAAGATAAATGAGAAAAAACAAACTGGGGCCTAAATATCGATTAGGTTTGGACCCTCTTGGCCTGGGTACTGTTGTGCCGGCCATTGTGCTTGTGGTTGCTGGAATTGCTGGAACTGTTGCTGTGGTACTTGCTGTACTTGCTGTAATTGTTGTGGTACTTGCTGTGGTACTTGCTGTACTTGTTGTGGTACTTGCTGTACTTGTTGCACCTGTTGCACCTGTTGAGGCACTTGCTGGTATTGTGAAGACACACCTGGACCTTGCATAAATGATTGGGATTGTTGTAATGGCTGCATTACATTCGGCTGAGACATACCAGTGGCCTGTGTGCCGGTGAAATTCACATTTTGCTGTTGGAATGGGTTGTGTACCAGTTCCGAAGTTGCTGTACTGGCGTATGTAGTTGGGACTACTGGGTTGTTAGTAGCAAATGGATTGTTGTTTATAGCACTCGATGTAGCTGGCTGTTGCTTTAATTGCATCGATTGATCATTCATGTCTTGCTTTCTCTGCTGAATTTGGCTCTCTGTCTTCGAAGCATTATGCAACGCAAATGGATTATTCGATCCAGTAGCCGTCTCAGTTAGAGGTTGCTGCTGCGGCATTTGCTGCTGAGATATTTGCTGCTGTTGTGATGGAGGCATAAATTGGTTAGTCATTCCAGCAGTTGCACTTGCAGTACCAAAACCGAAATCTTGCTGGTATGCCTGTTGTGTTACTACTGGATTTTGTCCAACAGAAACCTGAGGTTGTTGTGGATTGAACATATCTGTGTGTGCCACCTGCAATTGTGGTTGCTGTGGTTGCTGTGGTTGCTGTGGTTGCTGTGGTTGCTGGAATCCAGTCGGGTTTGTATATTGAGAGGTTTGCGGCTGAACCTGACCTGTAAATTGCTGTTGTGCAGGGTCCTGTGGTTGATAAACCTGTTGGAAAGCTTGTTGGTTATTAGGCGGTATGCTTTGCATTGTGTTTTGCATTGCGTTTTGTTGAAATGCCTGTGCTTGTGCACCACCGGTGAAGATGTTGTTCATTGGAGACTCAGAACTAGCAAATGGGTTATTCATAAAGGTTGCACTAGTAGATCTCGAGTTAAGTTGTTGAGGAGTTTGACTTGGTGTAACTCCAAATGGATTATAGGCGTTCTGTTGGTCAGTCATCGCCATAGTCCCAGTAGCCATTGTGTTCATATTTGGTGTGAATTGAGAACCATCATTTGGATTTGAAAATACCACATTCTGGGTTTTCAATTTTTCTTCCAGAATTCTCTTCTGCTCACGTACTTGTTCTAGTCTTTGTTGTGCAATTGTACCCTGTCTCTTAATATTGCTCGAGCTTCCGAGATCTGGATCCTGCTTAAAGTTTTGCTGTGTTCTATCGTCTTCTAGCAAGTGCTCTTCCAAAGAGCTAACCAATTTTGTGGTAATGTGTTTAATAACCGGGATCTTCAATCCAACAGATTTACCTGATTTCAAGTATTTGACTACAGTTTCAGTAAGTTCCACGAACCTCTTGTACAAATTCAACGTCCGTTCGGCGTTGGAATGAGACAGCTCAAAAAATATTTCCAGTAGTGATATAATGCCTTCATTAAGAGCATTGTATAGCATCAAAAGATCCTGTACCAATAACTTGAAGGCATATAGATATAAGTCATTTTCTAAGTCATAGTGAGAGTATCTATTTTTAACTAGTGCTGTGATCTGAGTCTCAATTGACTCAACATGGTCCAACGCTGTATTCACTCTGCCCAAGTTATTCTCATTAATCTTTATATTTGCCTTTGTATCCCTCACGTAGTCCAACCGGATCCTATCAAACTCTTTACACCTTGTTTTCAAGTACTGGGCATACTTCTGCACTTGGCGTATCTCGGTGCTGCCAACATTTGGCAAATTTCTGTCCACGTTAAACACGCTGGTTCTGTGACTGAAATAGTCCAGAGCCACATTACCGTCACCGTCCCTAAACAGCAAGTGCACCACAATCAGCGACTTGTAAACCACAGTCCATGCGGTGTCCTGCAACCGGGCCTCGAGCGCGTGCGTAATTTCATCGAAGTCATGGCTGTTCATACTCCCCATCAGAATCGGATCCACATACTTGGCCTTTGGTGGGGCCATCTTGATCTTGGTGGCCCCTTTCACCAGTTTGACATAAGTGGTCATAGTTCGCAAATAAGATAGAAGCAAAAAGAAATTAAGAGAAGGGAAAAAGGAGCCGCTACTATATATGGCCCTACTTGTGCCGAACCTTGTAACTAGAATCGAGTGCCCCAATTGCTGTCTTAACTCGAAGATCAACTTCTTATTATACACTCTGTTGATTGCAATGGGCTGACAACGAACAAAAAGCTGCTACGTCTGAAAGTACATCATGTGGCCATCGTGCATAATACCAAACCCTCTATACTTTGCTACATAAGCTAGGTGTTGGAGGTAAAGTTATCTTTTACTCGTAGGTACTCATACATACCCATACCAGACCACAAGCATATATACATACACAAATAGTATGCGGACCCTTGGCCCAGCTCCCTGCAGTCCTTTATTTAGGGCTTCCCCCCCCCTACTACTGGCGACCCATGCAGTATCACCATGCAGTATCACTATCACTAGCAGTTATCACTATCACTAACACTGCCAGTCACAGCGGTACCGGCTACTGCCCACACATATCACGTCGATTGAAATCGTAAATCCAGATCTATTCAACGCATCTTATCTGTACGAACTTCTCTAAGTAACTTTGCTTTTTCTTTCTTTTTTCCTCCCCCCTTTGGGCCCTCCCACATACTCTTCTGTGCTTCCCTTTCGTACACTTTCCACACGCACTTTTCTGTGCCCCACCTTCGCGATCGGAAAAACCAGACAAATTAACGATAGCTTCTCTCTTGCTTTACTACCACCCGACCCCACCTAACAGTGAAACTGCTGCACAGACTGGGGGGTCCAACAAAGAAGCAGAAGCCTCGAGCCATTGTCTTCCCCCCATGCGAGTCTGCATCTCTGCTTCATCTCTGCTATTCTCTTCATAGTTGGTATTGTCCAGTTCTTATGTTTTGTAATGACCCAGAAGTACGGGTCCAACCGGCCAAGTGTGATTTCAAGGCTTGAGTGCTCAGTACAGGTAGTGCTGATGCGTGATGGTACGTGTAGTCTCTGATTAACCGGAGCACTGAGTCATTTGTTTGGAATGACCTGTGCGATTGCTTTGGAAAAATTTTCTTTGATAATCAGAGAAGTTATATATAAGGAGCAAGGTGCTCGGGTGAACGGGGAGATGGTGGATAAGTACGTGTTTGCATCACATGTCTTGGGAGTAATAACGATCCTACAAAGTTGAAAAAACGAGTATTCTACGAGTTGTTACTACAGAGAAGAGTATAACTTTCAGTAGAGTGAATTATAGCCCAGATTTTTTCAATTTAATTACCACCTGATACAGAATGTCTACGATAAATATTGCTTTCAGACGATTTTGGCAGAGCGAGACTGGTCCCAAGACGGTACATTTCTGGGCACCCACTTTGAAATGGGGCCTTGTGATCGCTGGGTTGACGGACATCAACAGACCGGTGGATAAAGTGAGCGGTGCGCAAAACTTGTCATTGCTATCCACTGCGGTGATATGGACGAGGTGGTCCTTCGTGATCAAACCAAAAAACATGCTATTGGCCTCGGTGAACTCGTTCCTGACTTTGACCGCCGGCTACCAATTGGCCAGGATCGTGAACTATAGACTGCGGAACGGTGACACAATTCAACAAACTTTCTCTTACATCCTGAATGGTGCAGGCAACCGCAATAACGAGAAATTGATACAGGAGTGAGAAGATTGTAAAACCGGCAACTAGAGAACAACATTTCAATTATCTCTATTTATTATATTAACATGAACTTATATATTATTTTATGCATATCTAACCTCATTTACAGAATAAAACACATCCCCATACCACTTTTAATCCCTTGCCTCCCAATTGAACACCTAAAATAGCCTTGTTTACTTATAAGTCCATCTATAACACCGATCCACTGGAAGGTACCATGAAGGCTTTATGTAAAGCTATCTCTTTGAAAGGATAAGTGGAAGAAGACCCTAAACACCCGGACACCACAGCCTTTGCACCCCTTTTAAGCAATGGAAGTGCCAATCCAGGCCCTTTTCCCCTGCAGGAGCGAGCTCATCAGGCTCACAAGTCCAGTTGACAGCTTCTATTTAAGAAGGAGAGCCAAGATGTTCTTGCGTTTACCTAAAGTTGGCTTGAGTTTTGCGATCGAGTTACTAGAAGATCACGGATTTCAAATAAGCGATGGTGTCTGTAAACAAGTTTAGCGAGAAGAAGGACCTGGCTCATAGACTGGGGGAAGTTGTTGTGAACGCCCAGGATGAGGCCTTGAAGCACTCCGATGTTTTCAACTTGGCCATCAGTGGTGGATCCTTGGTCAATGTGCTGCACTCTACTCTGATTGAGGACAAGGAATTTGCCCCCAAGGTGAAATGGGACAAATGGAGGGTATACTTTTGTGACGAAAGAATTGTGCCATTGGACCACGCAGATAGCAACTACGGTGCATTCAAAACCGCCGTGCTGGACAAACTGGAACAGAAAGTTCAAGTATTCCCAATTGATGAATCGCTAGTTAACGGTGGTGAAAAGGAGTTTCAAGAAATTGCGGAGAAGTACGCCGCCATTATACCAAAGAGCTTCGATTTGATTCTGCTGGGTTGTGGTCCAGATGGCCACACTTGCTCTTTGTTCCCAGGTGAGAAGCACGCCTACTTACTACAAGAAAGAGAGAAAAGGGTTTGCTGGTGTCATGACTCCCCTAAACCACCTCCAAACAGAGTTACTTTCACTATCCCTGTCTTGGAAGATGCAAAGCAATTGGTCTTTGTCGCGGAAGGTGCCTCTAAGCAAGACATTATGCACCAAATTTTTGATCTCAAGAATAATGAATTGCCAACTGCGTTGATTAATAGCTTATTCACCACAAAGGTGACTTGGATTGTCAACGACGAGGCGTTTGCTAAAGTCCAAACAGCTTAATCAATCCTGTATTTCTCAGCTCTAATTCACTTCTTCTAAGTATATATGCAATCCAATATTTAACTAATAATTCTCTACTTATATAAATTTAGTTCTTTTATGGAATTTATACTTTATTATCATTCAGTTCCATATATATTCTGAATTATTTTGAATTCAAATGCAATGCCTTTATATATATATATATCTGGTCACTAATACAAACTATTCACCAAGAACTTGGCGTATAATAGGCTTGTCGCGTAATACCCTTGAATTTTCGTCAATCGGCTTAGAGCCTCCTAATTTCTTAACGTTGGTTGCAACTCTAGTAGATTCCTTAGTGACACTGGCATACTTAGGAAATCTATACGCATCCAAACAGTCACTATTCAAGTCATACATCCATCCCTCCCTCTCTAATAGCTGGAAAAATGACTTCATCTCATTTACCGACCCAATTGTGTTTCTAGATCCAATAATTATGAGCTTAGATTTTGCTCTGGTCATTGCTACATTTACTCTTCTCAACTCTTTTAATAACGAACCACCATTGAACTGCGCGTTACTTCTTACCATCGATATTATTATACACTCCTTATCACGCCCTTGAAATTGATCAGCTGTCAAAATCTCTAGACCATCATATCGCTGGTTCTCAAATTCTTTTTTCAAGGCACGTAGCTGTGCTCGATATAAGGTCATAACACCTATTGATTTAAGGGCGACACCTGACTCTATCATGCCTTCGATGCATTGCCTAGTTAGTTCTATTTCACCAGCGTTTGTAATATTGTCCTTCTCAGCCGATTCAGTAATTGATTTGGACGCATCATAATTTAAGAATAGCACCTTATTTTTTGGAGATAAAACACTCTCTAGCCAGTAACTATCTGCCGACAAGTTTGGGTTTATATATGCTGCTAAATTATCCGTATTTATTCCCAATTGCTGAACAGCAACTTCTTCATTACCACATCTTAGCTTTCCATCATATATCAAGTGATTAGATAACTTGACAATTTCATCACACATTCTGTACTGGAAAGTCAACTCACAAAGAGCTTCCGGAAACCGTTCACACAATATCTTAAACATAGAATCCTCTAAGCCACCTACTCTGGCAGATTCACTTTTGACCAATGGAGGTAACTGAAGGTGATCACCCACCATAATAAACTTATCTGCAAATCTTAACGGACCTAAAGCAATAGGCAAAGCAATTTGGCTTGCCTCATCAATTATAACATAATCAAAATCTTTTGTTCTCATACTTAACATCGTATCTCTAATCCCTAAACATGTTGTAGCAACAACAGGTATATTATCAATAAATTCAACATAGTCGTCTAAAGTCTTTATAGTCGAATAGTCTGGAATATATGGAATAATCTCACTATGGATTTTGCTTCTTGATCCTAGTCTACACATTTTTGTGTTATAATTTTTCAATTTGAGCATAATATTATCAACCGCAGAATGGGTATAAGAGGTTAATAGGACACTTTTATTATTTTTCACTAGTATGTGGATAATCTCAGCAATTACAGTTGTTTTACCTGTACCTGGCATACCAAGAATCAAACAATAGTCTTCAGCTCTCATGACTTTATCAATAGCTGCCTTTTGATCAACATTAAACTTGGTTAGAGTGCCTGGATTATATGGTACCACAGGTGATTTAGAAGAGGCACGAAATTTTGGAGGGATTCCATCAACGAGAAGTAATCTTGTCTTAATATCACCACCTTCAGAGGATTTGAGAGCACGATCTTTTTGAGTTAAAGGATCCTTGATAATAATTGGTTCCTGGATTGGGGTATTAAATAAATTCAGTAAGTTGTACCTCGCCATTGACAATCCTTGTTGTATGTCATTCTTATCAATCCTATACGTAATCTGATTTTGAGTACTCAAAAGTGCATTCGTGTCCAAGCTGGTATGCAAAGCACTTATTACCTTTTTTGTACCAGTACCGCCTTCCGAGATGTTATTGTTCAAGAGTTTTCTATTAACAGCAACTGTAATCTCCATGTCTTCAACTGATATAACAATTCCTTGACTCAATCCAAAATGACCTCCTTCATCACTGATCAAGACATGATCATCTCTAGTAAGTTGCGAAGATAGAAAGAATGGGCCAATTGGTGACGAATATGATCTTTTAAAAGTAATCACAAATGGATATCTCCCTGTAAGCGAGTTTTCATACGATTTTACAACTAGATTACTCAAACATTTTCCGCTATCTTTCTCGCGATCAATACTATCCATCAAAAATAGCTCGTGGCTGAGACATTTATAACTCGATTCTTCTTTTGTAATCAAGTCATTATACTTTATGAAAAACTGTTTTTGTGATTCAGAAAAATGTCTTGTTAAGCTTGATTCATTACCAGCGCTACATTTCTTCGAATCGAAACTAATATTACTTGTTAATTGCTCTACCACATCACAAATATCTTTCAAATAACAATTATCGCAAAATGAATTCCCCAAAACTGGTGGTAGTTCCAAATTCTGTATTTCTTTCACAGAAATTTCACTTAAATAATGCTTTAAGTAGGTAGTTAACTGATTTCGAGCCATTAATACATGCTTAATGGAACTTATGTTTTGAGGGAATTTATTCATCGTCTTATCTCGAGTATAATATAGCAGATAAAAATCAACCTCCATCTCATATCTATCTTTCAGCAATAGAGTATATATTAGACCTTGAGCTTCATGTGCTATGCTTCTAGATTTACCAGTCTTAATTTCCAGAGGCACAATAAAACGGTTTCTCTCTACTAATGCTTCTACAGAAGCATCCAAAAATCCTTTAAAACCGTACATTGGTGAGACTATATTCTCTTCAATATCTATCACGTCCGAAATTGAAATTGGTTCGGTTCTCCTTGTTCCTGAGACAGGTACATAACATCCATAGCTACTCTTAGAGACATATTTTTTCACAAATTCAAAAATGTTTGAAAAGTGGTCTTCCATTATTTTTGTTTTTACACTATCTTTATTTTCTCCACATAATACTATTGAAAAATGAAAACCATCTAAGAGATCATTCAGTTTCGATTGCATATACTCGAGTGTAATACTGTTATCAGTTACCTTTTTTCGGAAAGCTTCTTGTAACAACTCATGGACAATATTACCTATAAGGATTGGAAGACTTGGCTCTTCTCTACAATCTTGAAAAAACTCATTCAGTAACGCTTTTCGAGGACAATCAATCGATGTACCAACCATGGTGGCAGATAACAGGATATCAGGATTCAAGATTAGTAAATTGTCATTAACTTTTTGAGTTACAGGATCTACATCTGAAGACAACAAACGCTTATTGGCACAGTTTTTACCTTCTATAATATGAATAATATCTCCTTCTTTAAAGTCAAGGTACACCCACGGATGTCGTACAATAACTGAGCAAGTAGAGCTACTTGATTCTTTACAGATCAATATCTTTTGTCTACCAATCTTGTCTAAGTTCATTTCACTAATACTAATAATAAGTAGTCGTTGGAAGCCTTTCTTATGTATCACCCAGCTCGGCATGTGCAAAATTGTTGAGTCAATTCTAGAGTTATATCCACTTTTATCTTTAGATTTGTAAGAAATTGCTTCATTTTTAGGGAAGGGCGTCTTGTTAGATGGTAATACTTGTGTTTGTTCTAAATAGTCCACTAAAGAGTCATCAGAATTTTCAGAGTTATCAGAATCTTGGCATTTTTCAGAATTGTGTTCCTTTTCTAGTAAATCGCTTGATGCTAACTTAGAATTTAGTTTTGGTATTGGCTTTCGTTTGCTATCTTGCGATAACAACTCGTCTAACAAATCATCGTCATCTTCTTCTGTATCTCCTATATGAAAATTGCTTGTATTTGATGTTGCCTGTAAAAGCTCTTCATCACTATCAAATCCTTGATCTATATCATGAATACGTTTATCACCTGCATTATCAGTTGAAGTGCTTTTATCTTGAGAGCTGTAGTTTGTTCGCATGGGTCGACAATTACTATTTTGGCATTCAAGACCCTTATCCGGTGATGAAGGAAGGTCCAAAGGTATCCCAGACATTTGCTGGTCCTCAGATGCCACTTGGTATATATCTCTTGAATTTTGCTCCTCATTATTATATCTATGAGCGGTTTCTGATCTACGATTAAGAACAGTATCACTATCGTTCATATTGTTAAGATTGATAATTGTCTTCCATCTATTAGGTACTATTGGAGTAGATGATGGACCATTGGTAATGTAGTTGAGTTCAGAGGAATCAGGATCATGGTTAGTTTTATCCGATTTATCACTATGCAGTGGAGTATATCGCCATATTACCTCTTCTTCCGGATACATTTTTTGAGTCGTTAAAGGTTCAGGCACTGATAGCTGTTTTTGTATGTGTCCTCTAATATTACTCATATTACCATGCTGCTTTGAATTCACAATCATCGATTTGGACCGTGGAATGCTGGTATCATGTGAGCCTGACTCTTGCAATTCTTCGGAAAGCTCTTTGACAATTTTATCTGTTTTCTTGGACCTCCTTAATTGAGTAACAGATATTGAATGCACAGTATTTGTTTTATTTTTGGAACTTAAAGTATCAATTGGTGCAAATTTGTAGCGTTCATTTCGTAACCTAAGTGGCTTTTGCTTCTTTTTATTCAGCTCTTCATCATTTTTTTTAGTTGTAGTAGGTTTAGTCGGGGACTGAGTAAGATCGACTGTCCTTTTCTTATTGTCTCCTGAATTTACCATGTCGTCATCTTCTCTAACAGTTTATGGTTTTGATCTGATCGCCGCTATATTTATCACAATGAACAATCGCCCTGCTTCTTCTAATTCACAGTCTATGAATTGAGATAACCAATTATCTAGGATTATTAATACACCTTATATAGTACAAATATAGTGGAAAGTAATCTAACTTCTATAAAACTTCGCATTTGAATATTGCGTATTTACACTCACTACTTGTTACGCATTTTTTGATCCGATTTTCTAAGCTCATCGCGATTTTTCCAATTTACAAGCAGTTGACATGTCAAGTGATGGCATCATACCGGACTAAGTAAGTCGCAATATGCTCGATTTATAAGCTACACACAATTTAATCTCGGCTATTATATATTTAGTGAATAATTTTCATGCTAGTCTGTAAAGTGAACTTATTTGATATCAAAAGTTAAAGATTATAATAATGATCATTTTGAAAGCACTGTAGAAAAGCATCGATATTGTCTCCATATACTACCATTGGGTAATATATTCGAACATTAATCCACACCGGAAAGTTTCCAGTATATTGCATTTGCTAAAGACACCTCAGCACATTGTTCAATAAGAAAAGCTTTCTATGATATTGTCTAGTCTACTATTGATAAAGGAGCGTAAATCAAGTAGCTTTTTCTTAGTCTGCTCATCTACAGCAGCTGCTTGGTAATTTCTCTCAAGTTCTTCTATATCATGCTGAATTGAACGTACCAACTTGTCAGTTAAGTTTGAATTAGGTAACTTTACTTGGTCTTGTTCATCATCTTTCATTAATCCATGTACATTAGTCAACGAGCTCTCATTACACTCTGTTATCTTGTTGTATTCTTCTTCTGTCGGAACTTGTAGCCCAAGTTCTGCAAAGACTTGTAATAAAAACGACTTCTTGACATAACATTTTTCAACTATCGATGCAAATGAATAGCCTAATCTCACCAACAGCAGTACTGCATTATGTAGCTCAGATCGTAATGCTACTTCACTGTCCACAGTTTCAGTTAACTCGTCATTTACATATGCTTCTTGATGACATTCTAGGGAATGAAGTGGTTCGCCGCATGCGTCATCAATCATGACCTTTTTACATTCATTATATATCGACAACTTTTCTATATTGCTCCAGAATTAAACTCTTATTAGTCTAAAGAGAACGATTAACTAGCTATACTCATTTATTATGTATGTTACTTGATGTCTCGCTACAACTTTTTTTTGTTACTTTAGCAATTGCCTTTCCACATCAAAAATCAAACAAAAATGCGACTTAAATGTGGACAGTCAATATACTAAACAATGAAATAAGAAGGCGCCTGATTTAAATACATACAAAGAGGTTGGTGTTAGCATTCTGTTAAATTCACAAACAGTGTTAACGAGGGCATTAGAAACTATGTCAGTGCTCTAACCAATAATTATTTAGGTTTATATTCTATGCAAACAGATCCTCTTGACCGGCTTCCAAATCACCATCATCATCCATAAGATCTGCAAACTGTAGAAAATGATTTGGCCTGTGTATATCGTTATAGAATTCAACAGGAATTCTGATTGACATATCATCTAGTGTATCCGGAAGATTTGTTGGCATGAAGTAGTAATTCCACACTCCAGTGCTAGGTACGAAGAAGTTCCCGGAAATTCTATCTGAAAGCATCAATTGTGCGTTTTCACTGTAGTTTGGTTCAAATCCCTCAGGGATTTCACTAACAGTATCCTTATTTTGCATTGCCCAAGCTATGCCTTTAATTGAGGCCGTGAAACCTGAAATGCTAATTGACCCAGGAACCGAACAGATTGAGATCATGATAGGATCGTGTTTGCTGTTAGAAAAATGCGAAGCGTGATTCATCAAAGCAGAAGGTCCCATAAACTTAAAGTCTTCATGTTGTATATTAACCCAACCCAGAAGCTTCAACCCTTCCAGCTCCTCATAGTCGTCATGATTTGGGTGGCCAATAAATTTTACTGTTCTATCAGTACTAATCTGAGGCACCAAAACGACTGTTTGGATTTCATTCACATTAGGATGATCCTTCGGAGAACTACCATAAATATATGCAGCAACTTGTAACTTGACATCTGATATTTGAACTAGCTTCTCAAGTATGTTCTTTGGAAAAATGTATACAGGTTTCTCTTCAATGAACTCACCAGCATTTACATAAATGTTTTTCAAACGAATATGTAATAAACTGTTAGCAAGCGCAGATTTTTTCCATTCACTTTTAGAATTGAAACTTTCGGTTTCATAATTTGAGGATGTTACAACAACAATTTCTTCACCTTGAGCATTAATGGCCTTTGTTTTAGTGACTGTCGTAGATTGGCCACCTTCAAGTAGTTTTTCCTTATCCAGCTTGGCCTCTTCCAATTCTGCCATTTTTTGCCGTTTTACCGATGGAGCTTTGATATTTTGGCCTAATATCAAATCTTTGATTTCAGTCTGTGTAAGCGCGGAAATTTTTACATTGTACTTTTTCCCGTACTCTGCTAAAATCAGATCCCTCATTTGACTTTCAATTTCAATCCATTGCGAATCGGAAAAAGATGGCCAGAGGTGATGCTCTTTAATAACTATAGTAGGATCACGAAGCAAGATTGATTTAGCCTGCTCTTCATTTGTTTTTAAAGCCCTAAGGAGTAATATTAACCGCGAAAATGCTGTGTAGGATGAGATGGTATCAAGCCAATCATCGTAAATGTTGTAAAGGACCATTTTTGGTTCAGAGGCACGCATAACAATATCCGATAGCTTATCAATAGACATCGCAGCAGAGAAAGGTAATTTCAGTTCGGTAGGTCTGATTGCTACGTTAGGAAAATCGAGCATGTGAACTTCCAACGGATCAAGCATAGCCTTTCTAGTCACAATAACTTGTTTTGGTTGTTCTTCCTTAGGAAGAGATCTAACCAACGCACTTACTTCTTCAGCTGTCTTCCATTTTGCCAATTGGCTCAATCTCTTTTGTCCTGACCACACTGATGTATGAATAATCTTTAAAAATAAATGTCCTGATTTCGGATTCAACATAAATACGCAACCGTTAACTGCTTTGGTTGCAACGTTCCCCTCAAATGTTTTATGCACCGACACTCGATAGACATTCGTATCATCCACGAAAAGTTTGATGTCATCGTTAAATAACTCAGCATAATTGGAAGAGTTTAAGAAAGGTTCTTGAACAGTGGATTGATAAATCTGCAAACCTTTCCTTATTCTCTCTCTCAAAACATACAGTGCTGGGTTTGCCTTCATAATTGTTTTCATACCATTTTGTATCAATGGTTTGAGCCCATCAAACCAATTACCATAGGCATCATACATATTATACGCCAAATCTATGCATATCATAATACCTGTTGGAGATGGATACATACTGACATTGTCGGTGGTATAGTCTAGAAACTTTGCTCTTGCATATCTTGAAATATCATGTGAATCATAGTCACCGTAACGCAACTGTACATCGATCCACATTTTGTTACTACTAATACTTGAAGTGTTATCATTACTATTGTGCAACAGGGTGGGCCTTGAAACCTTCCATTGATCTATACTTGTCAGGGTAATATCTGCAGCAGATGAATTCATTTTGTATGATTTCCTTGGATGTACTGACTCTTTTATCACATTCTCTATTGCCAAGGATGATAGTTCGCCATCGAGAATCTGACATATATCAAATACAACGCTTTCATGAATTTTTTGCCATAAATGAGCTCTGAATATTTGTATCAACGATATTTTTAACGTGGGTATTTTACCATGTAAAAAAATACCCGTTAAATCTAACTGTACAAGAAAACCAACATACACATTTGCTCTATTAATAGTAGGTGACCACCACAAAGTGAACCTACGGTTAGGTATTTGACTCAAACCTGTTCTTTGAGCATGCGTTAATCTCTTGAACTGCATCGAATCTTCAAAACCTGACGCTTTCTCCCAAAATAACCCTTCCCATGAATGGAAGCCAGTACCTTTGAAGAGGGTATGTTCTAGAATAGTTTCTATACCACCTAAAGCTTGGATTACATCTGTTCTATAATTGTTCAAATTCCACAGCTTACCGTCATGATGAGCATTGGTCCACCAAAACGCTAATGGTCTATCGAGTGAGAATTGTTTAAATTCCCTTCTCACCCTGTGGCCTCTATCATATGCCAAAGTTTGCCTGTCTCTTTGAAACAATGTGCTTATTCTGGGGATACCTCTATCCCATGAACCCTCAAGTTCCTCAAAAGACAACCTCCTATTTTGACTCATCGCTTCTAATCTTTTATTGGCATACTCTGCCCATACACGTTGTGAATCTAAAAACTCATTTTCCCAAGTTGGAATGTATCGAAAAATAGTTGGTATCGATTGGCTGTCTTCATGAGACATACCCGCTCTGAAGTGAGTAATACCTGTATCTGTTTGCTTTGAATATGCTAAATCAGAAGAAGGGATAAGAATGTGAGAAGCACTCAACATGCCTAAACCTCCTAGCTCTTTAGGTGTATAAAACACAGCAGGTGGAAAACGAGTAGGCATTTTAGAATTTAATCCAAGTTTTACTCTGTTCTGAATACGAGTTTCAGACTTAACCAATATGTCTAACAGTGGTTCGGTTGTTATTATTGCCTCTCTGAAATAAGTAAATAATGCGATTAGAGCCGTATTCCATTTCGCAGCAATCTTTGAAAAGGTAGCAGAGCCTGCTGTCATTAGTATACCGCGAATAACTCCTTCAAATATATCAATTGACTCCTGAGAGACTTTTAAATATGCAATTGCTGTTCTTTGTTGAGTAGATTTCTCGACCAAATCCCATACACTTTCCGAGACTGTAGTTAGTTCATCAGTTCTGAGCTTAGGAATTATCCGCACTTCAAAACCACACAATGTAAATAACAAATTTGGGTTATTCTTACTGTATACTGAAGCAAAAGAAGAATCCCATTTTATTTCCGCAATTGAACCAGGTATACGACCTTGCACTTCCCAAAAAACTGCTCTTCCAAGGTGTACATCTTGTCTAATCAGTCGCATACGCTGATCCTTTGCCCAGCACTTTTTGTTGGGATAGTTTATAATATCTTCGAAGTTTGGATCAGGATTTTCTGACAAGTACTGGAATGTCAGGTCGTCGGCCTCTTTCTCAGAGAAATGAAACACCATATATATTTTATCCAAATATCTCATGTACAATTTTAAGGGGTGTTTATCAGCAACCTCTGAAGAGCTGTACTCCATAAATTCATTAGGAGCACTAACAGGACCGGCGATTTCATTAGCCCTATCAATTCCAAGAATCAATATATCCATAACCAAGCCATAAAATTGATATAGGAATGAAGCGAATTGTAGACCACGAATAATACCATACTTATTAACATAGCTCATATCTTTGAAATTGACAATTACATTATTTTTTGCAACCATATAGTCAGCTAGGTTAGGATCCATAACTAGTCTGAGCAATCTATTCAGCAGAGTAAAATCAACTTTTTCGACAAAAGCTTCAAGTTTCGATTCCAGCAACACTGTGGATTTATTTCCATGAACATCCCATATTCCATTGACGTTATTAATACCTTGAGCCCATTTATATACAAGTAATGGTGATATTTCAGAATCGCTAGGTTTTACCCAATTTGGAAACAGATTCTTTTGCTCAGCTTCATACCAAATGTATTGATCTAAATAGGCATCAGTAATCTTCTCCAATGGATCAACTGCATACACAGGAGAAATATGGTGATAGTGCTCTACCATATTGATATCAACTGGTTTAAATACTCTTTGTGTTAGGAGGTATTTTTTAACTCTATTCAAAGTTTCATGAGGATTGTCGTACGCATCTTCGATTAGCGCCAATTCTTCTCTTTCAGCTGCATTTAGTCGAGTTTTGGCACCATAAGAATCCTTCAAATTTTCCAAGGCTAGTACCAAGATCTTTGTATCATTTTTATATGTCAAGGATGGAAAAGCAATAGGTTTGAAACTTCTTGTTCTTAGCCAATCAACCATTACTCTAAAGATTGTAGATGCTTCAACTGGAGTTAATTCAGGTCCATTCTTTTCTATCTGAGCTTGACGGTCTTGTTCATTCTTTATCCATAATCTTGTTAGTCTTCCTAAATTTCTCTTGGCAGTGTTTTTTTCGATATGAACACCTTTTTTCATTTTCTCCCTATTTGAATGTGCAGAAGAAATCCATCCATCCGCCTTGGCTCTTACATATCTTTCTATTATAGTTTTTATTGGAAGTGGCATTCCTGGTACATCCCAAGGAATGTTAGCTTTCCAGCATCGCCATGCTTCACTCAAATGCTGTAGAATAGTTCTAGCCTTTTGTTGCCTCAATCCCTCCGGTATCATGTCAAGTATATCATTCATTACTGATGCTCTCAATTCAAGGTCATAATAGGCATCAGTTCTCTGTTTGGTAGTCGTTTTCACAATATCATTATTTCTTCCTTCAAATTGTCTTATTAACAAATTAGATAACCATCTTTCTAAAATAGGGATAATACCTCTTAAAAAGAATATCCAAATACGCCATGCAGGATGCCAAAAACCACATCCAGGCCCTTTACCAATAACTTTATTGAACTTAGAGTATACCACATGTTTCAAATCCTTACAAGCTCTTATCTGATGCATAACCTTGTACTTGTATCTGTAGATACCTGTCAACTGACCTAAATGGTTAAGAATATAATATAATCCATCAGCCAGTTGAAACGGATCAATATTTCCTAGTCTGAACTGTAAGTGTGCATCGACTATGAGTTTTATCATTTTTAAGATTTCTCTCATTAAGTGAAATGCATTCCCGAATCTTGATTTTTTTCTTTCCTTAGTAGTTAATGTCTTTGTTGGCTTCAGGTTGAAATTGTAGTCCAAATGTAGGTAGTTTAGTCCTCTCTTGTGAATAAGTAAGTTTAACATATTATGACCCTGTCTACATAATTGTATACCTGCCTCTAACCAGTCGATATGTGTTTCCTGAAAAAATTTAGTACTCTTTAAATCCTTCAGAAGGTTGTAATTTTTATGATTTTTTCTATTCCGCTTTAAGGCATTAAAAACATCTTTCTTTAGTAACTTTTGATGCGAGACTTTTACTTTGGTAGGTTCACCAGATCCTGGACGCTCATTGTAGGCTCTTTTAACTAAGGAAATATCTTCTGCTCTTTTCATATGACCCTGTCTCCTGTTGAAAGGGTAAGGAGAATGGTACATTTCGAATGCATCACCAGTGGTATCATCAAATAAGTCAACTTCTGACATTAGTGGTTTCAGTTCACATCCAAGGTCGAATAGATCTTCAGTATTACCAAAATTTTTGTCAGAGAGGCCTGACACATGTTCCAAACCCACATCAAATACATCACTAGAGGTTTTTGTAATTTTCAAGCAAAATATTGGGTGAGAATGCCAATTTAGGGTAACTGATCTAGGTCTGGAATAATACAGGTTTGGATAGGCTAGAATGTGTTCATTTCGTAATATGTTTCGAAAAATAATTCTGTCTATCGCATTAAAATCGTTATAATCCTCATTTTGAGTATCATCAGATGGATATAGAGGCTCGAATCTGGGCCCACCAGGAATAAAAGTATTAAGAGCCTTTGAATTCATAAATGTTTTTTTATCAAACAGATAATAGTAGTTCCCATCATGAGTTCCATTCAATAAGGGCTTTGATAAATTATGTAAGGAACGGACGTCTTTAACATTGAGTTTCCATTTTTTATATGATGTTCCGTTTGTCTTGGTACGATCATCTTCCAATGGCCTAGAGTCATACAGCCAATCCGAAACTTGTGCATAATCTGGGTCATTCGATTGGAGTTGTATCCCCTTTTGGCTATCTGAGTCGTTTATATGATCTGAGTATGATAATGGAGGTTCATCATCGTCAAATGGTGGTAATCTTATTCTTTTAAAATGTGTACGATCCCGTTTCTCTTTTCGCATAGCAACCCACATTGTTGACCATTGAGCAATATAGACCGGTTCTATAACTCTAGGGATTTCATTAACAAATGTTATTGCTCCAGCTGTATGGTATAGCACCTTGACCTCCTTGTTACTTTCCCAAGGCTGCGGCATATTTTCTAGAAGCTTCAGAATTGCATGAGGTAAATACTTTAGCGCACCTAAGAAAGATTTTTTATCGTGGTCAAATCTTCTTGAAGAAATATCAGCATGATTATCAATTATCTTCCTCAAGTGTTCTGGTGGCATTTCAATTTTTGAATAAGATATCTTACCCTGTTTTAGTTTTTTTAAACGCTTTTCTTGCTTTTTTATTATCTTTCTAGACCTCTTCTTTTTAAAGGTTTTTGGTTTATCGTTAGAACTTGTTCGTATCTTTTTGGTATTGATATGCTCTTCGTGTAAGTTATGTTCTATAGGTGTCTCATTCAAAAATGCAGCATCTAATCCCGGTGGTGGTAGAGGCGGTGGGGGTGGAGGCGGAAGTTCACCATTTTCATCTATTAGGCTATTTGAGTCCTCAAAATCGTCTTCAATATCTGGAGGTGGAGGCGGTGGAGGCGGCAGTGGAGAAGACGGCAGTGCAAATTCGTCAACAGAGTTCCCTTGTATATCTTCATCACTCTCAATCTCAAATCCAGCTAGAGCAGGTGGCGGTGGTGGAGGTAAAGGTGATCCCATAATTTTTTGATACCCTATATCTAATGGATTGTATACTTTAAAAATTCCAGTTGTTAATAGTACTAGTGAGCGTCTAAATATAAGGGTTTGTGATTATGATTCTTATTATTATAGAGATGAGCTTCGCTTAAATTTTTGTTCGATTTCGGGTACGTGATTAAATAGATATATACGTACGATATGATAAAGATCATTATTTACATATGGGCTATTTTAAATTGAAATATAGTTCTTCAATTTGTAGTACAATCTTATAGATATAATACTAGTGCATATTGCTACATTTTCCTCCTACACTCTCTTGCAATGGATCGAGCTTCTTCCATCTCTTGGGAAGTACCATTCGAAACACCTACTGCAAGGTCATACGCTTTTACATAGTTATTTGTCTTCAATTCAAATTTAGCAAGCCATAGTCTAGCTTTGACGCTCTCATCGGTCACTAAACCCTCTGTTATCCTTTCTATCTCAACACATTTCTCCATTAATAACTTGCATTTGTCTATTCCATTTGTTTGCTCAAACAGTAAGGCCAACTTGTATAGAAGGGCGGTATCTTGCTCAGATTGCGTAGTCAATTGTAACGCCCTTTCATAACACTTGATTGCCTCCACATGATTTCCCACCTTTGCATAGCAAGAACCGAGAGCTTGCCACATTCGTTTGTCCAGAGGCTTCAGAATACACGCTCTCTGGAAGTAGTAAAGAGAATATAGATGCATGTCCAAAACCTCATATGCTTGGCCCAGACCATACCAGGCTCTAAAATCTCTTGGATCTATGTCTACAGCTCTTCTATATGATTCTATTGCTGCATTCGAGTTTTTGAGTTCTACAAATTCATGACCCATCAAAGTCCATGCACTTGTTGTTTTCTTGTCTAGTGTTAGAGCACGGCGAAAATACATTATTGATTTTTCATGTTCTTGCCTTGCGCTATAATAATTAGCAATCACACAACAAGTTTCGGGTCTAAATCTATCGATTTGTGATACAAATTGTGCTAGATACGCCAACTTCGCGTTCTTCTGCATCACATATAAGATATTAGAGAATGTATCCATATCATCGAGACGATAAGGATCATCTTCCATTATTTTTTCAAATATTTGCTCGGAGTTAACATAATCCATATATTGATAACTTGTCAATGCTTTTTGGGCCTGCAGAAAGGTAAAATTGGGGAATAGTGTGAGTAAGTCTTCGAATGTCGTTAAATATTCATCAACATTGCCTTGAAACTCTTTGAATAATAGCAATTGGAAGATTTTAAATGGAATGTTGGACTCCAATTTCGATTGGCTGTTTATATTCTCTAGATTTTCGAACTGAAAGTTGGACATAAAATGACTTAATAGCATCTGCGACTCCTCAACAGTTGTAATACATTCCAATAGATCTGACCAGCAGGAGTAATTGAATGAATAGATACGTAAGGATCGCAAGTATGCCTTAATAGCCATAGATTTTGAGTTAGACTCTTTTAATAATATGCCTCTCAAATAAAATAATAAGGCATACCCTAGAGAGTTTTTAGGGACTTTGTGAGATTGAACATCTTCAAGGTATTGATCTAATTCGTTTAAAATTTCAGTAACCCCACTTTGATCATTCTTGTTGTGAGGATCATCTATAGACTTTTTCTTTAAACCTCCAAAACTGGAAAAATCATCGGCGGCATCAATGTTCAGGTTCCGGTTACCTGCATTATCATACTTAACACTGTTTTTTTCGATAGTTAGGACGTTCTCTAAGGATTCCTGCGTCTTCTTATCCCATGATAGATACATGCTGTACAACTTCAGAAACTTCAAGCTTGGATTAGTAGCATCTTCCAGATAAAACGCACATCTATCAAACTCTTTGTTATCAAACATTGTGGAAACATACAGGTACTTGTCGTACTCTTTTTCATTAAAATAAAAATTAGATTTATTATCATGGAAACTGAGGAAATTTTTGTTGGGAATATCTCCTGAGATCTTGCTATTTCCTGGTTCTTTGATCTCAATATGTTTGCCCAATTTGTCCATCGGTGACTCCAATCCCAACTGATCTACCGTCACCTCCTCGCATATACCATTCAGGGCCTCAGCAGCCCATTTGGAAGACCCATTGAGCTTCATCATACTCATTTCCAACGCTGCTTTGCGTAAATTCCATCGCACATCGCGGATCAACTCATTACTTAGTTCCATTATGAAGTAAAACTCCACTTAGAGCGCACAGACAGTATATAATGCGAGTTGACTCAAAAAGAAAAAGGACAATGCCGATACCGATTGGTCAATAATATAGCTAAAGTGGCTACAAAGTCCATATCATGATACATATTAAGTTAGGCACACTCAACTTGGTGTGACATTTGTAGCGAGATTCCTTGAACTTTTCATTGTGAGATGAAAAATGCCCGAGTTCTTCGCAGCAACACAAAATGAAATTTTAGCAAAATGGTTTGCAATAGACTCGATGGCTTCAGCATTGGAGGCGACTGCGATCTGTTGGGTGTTTCATTGTGATATCTTAGGACTAAATAAGATACTATTAACGCTAGTAGGAAGCTCACCACAGAAGGAGGGTAGAGGCAATTAGGCAGAAACAAGAAAAGAAGTCGTTCCATTATTGATAGAGTGGTAATTAGCTTATTAGACAGTACAGGTACTTTGACAGGCTATATCAACAGAAATTATCAGTATACATTCTAATTGATGAGTGAACAGAATTCGGAGCAATATTTCGAGGCTCTTTGCGAGCAAGAGCAAGCTCTACAGGATAACCATGAGCATTTGAAGTCTGTCTTAAACATCCTAGGAAATGTTGTTGATGAAGAGGCTAGTGATGAGGACATTGTTACTTCTTTAGGGAAACTATCGAAGACAGTGAAAGTCTTGGTTGATAGTTCGGTGGACTTGAGATACAAGAAGTTTCGGGTTACGGATGTACGATTTGCACCTCAGGCAGCGGAGCAATCACGATTCGGAGGCAACTCTAATGATCATTTAAGGCAGATCCAAAAAAGTGGACGTCTACGGGAGTATGTTTCTGTGCTTGAAGCGATCTATAATGACTCACTGACGTACATCAATCTTTTGACAAAATTGTCGGTGAACCTTGCAAAGCAAATAGAATTCGCTGACCATTCAGTAAGTGAATTCCTACTAGAAGATTGGAAGCCACCTCATGAGCTTCAATCTATTTTAGAGAAATTTGTTGATATGGAAGAGGACCCAGAGGTATTAAATGATCAACTGAACAAGTACATGGACAACATTAAGATGGAAAGAGCAAAGTATAGTTTAGAGAATAAATACTCCTTGCAGGAACAATTGAAGACGTTAGAGAGCGAATTAAGCAGGTGGAGAGATGCATGGGTAAATATTGAGAGCCTGATGTTTGGAGATTCACCTAACTCTATGAAGGGGATGTTACAAAATATTGAATCGATGAAGAAAGAACTTTCACCAACAGCAGAAAATTAGTAGAACATGTTTCTCATCATTTTGTTGTAAAACTTTTATGAATTTCTGACAAGAATCTGTTTTGCTGAGATCGCCAGCAGCTATACATTGCATTTAACTAAATTTGTTTTTTCTGTTTTATCGTTTACCATTTATTATCCATCATTATTACTATTACTATATTTTTTCCCATTTGTGGATTACCAAGCATTAAAGCATACCTGCATGAACTGGTATGAAATAGGTCTGTTTATAAATATTAATTAGCATAATTTAAGCCTTCGTACATATATCTTTCAAAACCATATTTTATGAATTTTATCTAGACACACATTATTGCGTAGATACAAATGTTGTAGATATCGTTGTTGCTAAACATAAAAATAGTTCCGATGACTTGACAAAAGGCACTGTTGAAATAAATGCAAGCACCTATTGCAAAGGAAACGTGCTGAAGATTATAGAAGATCGCCATTAAGAGCCCTAAGGTCATTGTTTAGTATACATATGTCAATTATAGTAAGGCCTCGAAACTTGATCAAAAACAAGAGTGTGGCTAGCAGGCTTTCAAAATTTTATAGTGACTTACCTGATAATGCACCAACTTTAGGTGAAAACGAACAATGGTTGAATAGCTTATCCAGTAATAATAGAATTGGTAATCTGAAGAGAGATTATGATAATTTTGCTAGGTTTCCATCTAATGAGAGCTTTCCATGGACATTTGAAAGAGACTCTACGAATCCGAAGAAATGTATTGTTAATACGCCATTATCATGGCTCACTGATACTAAATATCTGAGGCAATTCAATAAGAATAAGCATCTGCAAAGTAATTTTGTAGATGTTAGAATAGTTAAATGTACAAGTGGGAAAGGAGGTGACGGTTGCGTCTCCTTCTTCAGAGATGCCGGAAGAAGTATAGGGCCACCAGATGGTGGTGACGGCGGGCATGGTGGAAGTATATATGTCCAAGCAGAGAGTGGTCTCGATTCTTTAGCCAAGATGAGGGCAACTTATGTGGCGAGTGATGGTGGTTCTGGACAGTCCGGACAGCTGGACGGTGCTAGAGGTAAAGATATTCTAATTACAGTTCCTACAGGAACTGTAATAAAGTGGTGTTTACAACCCAAATTGATCAAAGAACTTATGGAAGAGAGGGTAAATAATGGACATTATACTGACAAAATTAAGAACCTTTTGGAGAATGAGTATTACGATTTAGAATGCTTCAATGATAATAGATATATGGGCGAACTGCCTTCACATATTCAAATGAAGCGCTCATCAAACACAAGTTCATCATGGTTATTTAAAGAAAAGGATGAGCAATACCATAGAGATAAAGAATGGTTTGTTCAATTAGATAAGAAGATGAGACTTTATGACTATGGGGTATTGAAGAGTGAGTTAGAAGCAGATAAGTTTCCACTTTTTGGAATAGATTTGAGTACACCTACCAAAAAGCCAATATGCCTTCTGAAAGGTGGGAAAGGCGGGCTTGGGAATATGCATTTTTTAACTAATCTGATTAGGAATCCGAGATTTGCTAAACATGGTCGCCCAGGTCTTGACCAATATTTCTTGTTTGAGTTGAAGATGATCGCTGACCTTGGTTTGGTTGGGTTACCAAATGCCGGTAAATCAACATTATTAACCAAGATATCTAATGCGAAACCTAGGATAGGGCATTGGGAGTTCACGACTCTAGAACCTTCCGTAGGAACTATTTCTCTTGGCATTCAAGGCCCACAATTTACAGTAGCTGATATACCAGGTATCATCAAGGGAGCATCTCAAGACAAAGGTATGGGTATCGAATTTCTAAGACATATCGAAAGATCAAATGGATGGGTGTTTGTTATTAGCTTAGAGAACCCGGATCCTTTAAATGACCTTAATATACTTATTAATGAGTTGGGTGGTCAAGAAATCATTAAGCAAAAGAGAGTGCTAGTGGTTGCTAATAAAGCAGATATCAATCATACTAGCACTGAGTCAAGAGATAAGTATATGAAACTGAAAGAATTCTGTGACTACAAAGGGTGGGATAGTATTCCAATAAGTGCATTGCATTCTCATAATATTGATAAGCTACTTGTTAAGATGGCCAAATGCAGTGGGAGGCTCTCAGCTGAGCCTAACTTCACGACCATATACTGATATATATTCTTTGGACAAACTGCATAATGTAGTGTGACCTGTAAATAGTACACATATTAATGGCAATAAACAGCGTAGCTTCCCCCATTCTAGTCATGAGATGAGCATCGTCATTTACTGATATTCTTCAAGAAAATTTTTGAAAAATAGAAACGTGAAATAAAAAAGCGATGAGCATGCGATGAGCATCTATATTTATGTAATTTAAGTTTGGACATGGCCCTTGTGTAACACAAGTTTTTGCAGCAGATATAACCAAGAAACTACTTGTTCAAATAGTGTCTTAATACACCTAGAAAGGGAACTCATTGAGGTAGAAATAACACAATTATGACTGAGGAAGTATCGAGAAAACAGAATTTCAGACAGTTGGGTCTTTCCAAGTGGTTAGTTGAATCCCTGGATGCTATGAGGATACGGACACCTACAGCTATTCAAAGCGGATGTATTCCAGAAATTTTAAAGGGTAGAGATTGTATCGGTGGTGCTAAGACTGGTTCTGGTAAGACTATAGCTTTTGCTGGTCCGATGCTGACACAATGGTCAGAAGATCCAACTGGTATGTTTGGTATTGTTTTAACACCTACTAGAGAGTTAGCCATGCAAATAGCTGAGCAATTCACAGCTTTGGGTAGTTATATGAACATCAGAGTTGCATTAGTTGTTGGTGGTGAAAGTATTGTTGACCAAGCTCTACAACTTCAACGGAAACCTCATTTTATAATAGCAACCCCAGGTAGACTGGCGCATCATATATTGAATAGTGGTGAAGACACTGTTGGTGGCTTAAAGAGAGTAAAGTATTTAGTTCTGGATGAAGCTGATATCCTTCTAACCGAAACATTTTCAAATGACTTGAAGACATGTGTCGGTGCATTACCACCAAAGGAGAAGAGACAGACTTTGTTATTCACAGCTACTATCACTGACCAAGTCAGAGCGCTCCAGGATGCTCCAGTACAGAAGGGTAAGCAACCGTTGTTTTGTTATGAGGTTGAGAACGTTGATAACGTGGCTATTCCATCGACTTTGAATACGGAATATGTGCTTGTACCTGAACATGTTAAAGAAGCATATTTGTATCAATTGTTGACATGTGAATCTTATGCAAATTCTACAGCAATAATATTCGTGAACAGAACCACAGCCGCAGAAGTCTTAAGAAGAACTTTGAAAGCATTGGATGTAAGGGTAGCTTCTTTGCATTCGCAGATGCCGCAACAGGAAAGAACTAATTCCATGCATAGATTCAGAGCCAATGCTGCCAGAGTTCTAATTGCTACAGATGTGGCTTCCAGGGGTCTTGATATTCCAACAGTTGAACTTGTAATAAACTATGATATACCATCCGACCCTGATACCTTTATTCACAGATCGGGTCGTACTGCTCGTGCTGGTAGAAAGGGTGATGCTATTTCATTTATTACACAGAGGGATGTTTCGCGTATAGAGGCGATTGAAGCTAGGATAAATATGAAAATGACAGAGTGTGATAAAGTTCACGATACAGCAGTGATCAGGAAAGCATTAACTAAAGTGTCAAAGGCAAAGAGGGAAGCACTGATGGCAATGGAAAAAGAAAACTTTGGCGAAAGAAGGAAACTTCAAAAGAGGAAGACGCAAAAGGATGGTAAGCGTGTCTAACTACGTATTAATGATATATAACTAAGGACCATATAATTAGCTTTGATAGAAATACTGCATTTGTTCTGACCTTATATTTTACAGATCAATAAAAAGATATATATGATTATGAATATTATTTCTTGAAGTTTTAAGTCAAGACTCTTGAAGCGACGGATGCGAAAAATGAATTTTGCGAAAAAGTTTTGATTGAAGGTGAAGCTCATCGCATTCTAGATATGCGGTGTACTGGTTGCGGAGGGACAATTATATAACAATACTATGAATAGACACATATTGAACATATATTTTTGAAAAATAAGTAATTGAGGAATAACATTGCAATGAGTAGAGCGCAGGAGATCAAGGAGAAACTGGCGTTGCAAGCCGCCATTCAGAAAAGCTTTCAACAGGACTCTACAAAAGTGCTGAGTTGGCTTACCCCTGAGGGTAATAAAGAGTCGGGGAGTGGTCTTGGTGAAACGGAACTTAATGAGAGCAAGAAAGACTTCTTCCAATTACCTGTTGTCCAAGTCGGTTCTGGGCTTTCTTTTCAAATGGAGAGCAACAATGCAACTACTGATAGCACAGACATACACACTATCGGAGAGTTTATCAAGAGTGATAAGAAAGTCTCTTCTTTGGCAAAGAAGAAGAAGAAGAGAGAAGAGGCAGTTCATGAAGCTAGAGATAGCATACACAGAATATCGAAGGATGATACAAAGGCTATGATTGCATTGAAAAACAAGATGAGGAAGACAAACAGAGAAAATATAAGAAAGAAAATTAGCACGGACTCCAGACAAAATGATAGCGATTCTGATGATGAACCAAAAGTAGAAATAACCAAGAAAAAAACCATTGGTTTGTTATTCACTGGTAAGAAGAAGAAATGAATGTTTCTGAGCTTGTGGAGTATGGCCTCCCGACACAGTACAGGCACGGGTATACAATTGGGTGTCTTAGGGCTGTAAGGAAAACATCTTATGCGCCAGGAAATAGTGTTAATTGACTGGCAATGACGGTCAATTATATTGGACTCACACTTGACACTTGATGAAAGGTTATATGTGAGATGAGATGGGATGCTCATCGCTGACGTAATTGGGCCCTTGTGATTTTAGAAAATTTCGACCAGAGAATATCCTTTGCTCTCCGCTTTCTCTGCAATGATCTCTGTGCACTTTTACTGGAAAATTTTTCAAAAATTGAAAAATTGTGAAAAAAATATGAAATTTTGATGGAAAATCTTTTGCGATGAGCTTCCCAGTATAGGCTTTTGCTATGCCAAAAATATTGATAGGTATTGTGTTTCCTTACTTAAGAATTACGAGTCTTGGTGGCAAGTTTATATATAAATAATTCTAGTTTTTGAGCGGTAGTTGTCTTTGGGTAAGAGAGTCATAGACGTTTTTCTGAAATAAATCATACTAGCAGTATCTTTCGTTTGTACTAATAAGACTGGAAAGTATATTTGCAGAAAAGGTTCCTAATATCTGGATATAGTGGATTTTCAAGAGCATATTAACATCTATCGGCGTAATACTATTTATCAAGAGCAATATGAATTATACTCCTATGGATGGACAGATGCAACAGCATCAACACAACCAGCAAGTTGCCACTGTGCTGTGTTGTAACTGTGGTACTCCTATTGATGGTTCCAGTGGTTTGGTAATGTGTTATGATTGTATTAAATTGACAGTGGACATTACACAAGGTATTCCAAGAGAGGCTAATATTTCGTTTTGCAGAAACTGTGAAAGATTTTTACAACCTCCGGGACAATGGATCAGAGCTGAGTTGGAATCCAGAGAGCTATTGGCTATTTGTCTGCGTCGTTTGAAAGGTCTGAATAAAGTTAGATTGGTAGATGCTTCTTTTATCTGGACAGAACCCCATTCTAGACGTATTAGAATCAAGTTGACAGTGCAAGGTGAAGCCATGGCCAACACCATCATTCAACAGACATTCGAAGTTGAGTACGTTGTTATTGCTATGCAATGCGCTGACTGTGCCAGATCTTACACCACCAATACATGGAGAGCCACTGTTCAAATTAGACAAAAAGTGCCTCACAAGAGAACTTTCTTGTACTTAGAACAATTGATCCTGAAACACAATGCCCATGTTGATACCATTAACATTCAAGAAGCCAAAGATGGTTTAGATTTCTTCTATGGTCAAAAAAACCATGCCGTTAAGATGCTTGATTTCTTAAATTCCGTCGTTCCAATCAAGTTCAAGAAATCTGAGGAGCTAATTTCGCAAGATACTCACACTGGTGCCTCGACTTACAAATTTTCATACTCTGTTGAAATTGTGCCGATCTGTAAGGATGACCTGGTTGTTCTACCAAAAAAGCTAGCAAAGTCCATGGGTGATATCTCCCAATTTGTTCTTTGTACCAAGGTTTCTAACACTCTACAATTCATGGACCCTATGACTTTACAAACTGCTGACTTGTCCCCACAAGTTTACTGGAGAACTCCATTTAACGCTTTAGCAGATGTTTCCCAACTAGTTGAGTTTATAGTCCTAGATGTCGAACCAACCGGAATGAGCAAGGGTAACCGTGTCTTGGCTGATATTACTGTGGCCAGATCATCTGATTTAGGTATGAACGATCAAGTATATTATGTTAGAACACACCTGGGTGCCATTTGTCATGCAGGTGACAGTGTTATGGGTTACTTTGTTGGAAACTCGAATTACAACTCTGATCTATTTGACGGTCTAAATATCGATCACGTTCCTGATGTTGTCTTGGTTAAGAAGCTATACCAAAGAAAGACCAAGAAGAGCAGAAACTGGAAGCTTAAGAGAATGGCCAAGGAGCACAAGGATATTGATGCTTCTCAAGACTACAATAACAGATCTCAAAGACAAGAAATGGAGCGTGCCGAAAGAGACTATGAGTTATTCTTGCAAGAATTGGAAGAAGATTCTGAGTTGAGACAAACTATTAACTTGTATAAGAACCAGAACGCTGCTGTACCACAAGAAGCTCACGAGGAAGAGGAAGATGAGGATGCCCCACAAATCGATATTGATGAATTATTAGACGAGTTGGATGAAATGACATTAGATGAGCCAGAGGAGCAAGGAGAGGTTGCTATGTGAATGTGCCTCACAGAATCAATATCACATAATATAATTTTTAGATCTGAAGGACTGCATTACGGCTCAAATTTCGCACAATAGAAAGAAATTCAGAGAGAGTAAAACAACATATTCGTTAACATCTGTGTATATTATTTAAGAGAGCATCATTAATAAAAACTATAATACATTTTGCTAGTTAAAACTTCAAAAGACCTCTATTAAAAATTAAATATGATATTTTGATTTCAAGTGTTCCTACGATTTCGGCCTTCAGTTTTTTCACAAAATGTAGAGGGCATCGCACTCGAATGCAAAACCCTTAAAAATAAGCCCAAGTGAGTAACTTCTAGTAATAGTTAAGTATGGTGTAAAACCCATGAAATGCAAAATTGTACTGAAAATACTGAATAACTACGAGTTAGAATGACACAGAAGTTACTCTATGTTTCTCCAGTGGAGTCCTTTGTTGATACATCCTTTTTTCAGGAGCTTTCACGACTAAAACTTGATATACATGGCTTGAGCACAAGTCAAATTACTATACACTCATATTTGGATCTTAAAAATATACCATCAGTAAGTTCTGCATGTCATCTATTCCTTGATCAGCAGAGTTTTAATAGTGAAGATATTTGTGCATCTCCGGAGCGTGTGAGATTGGAAGGAAAGCTCTATAATTGCAATTCACTTGAAGAATTTAAAAGTTTGGACAAGCAGCAATATTTAGCTGAACAAGGTCAGAAGATTTACACAAAGGCACTTGAAGATATAAATTCTGCTATCGGATTTTCCATAATTAGTTTTGCGGACCTGAAGAAATATGTCTTTTATTACTGGGTTTGTACACCTTTATTTCAGCATGAAAACCAGCAAATAAGTATATTGGATGGTCCTGAAGATATTGACGCAAGCTTTAATGATAAGGCAAAGGTATGGTTTACAAATCATTATAGTAACTGGGTGGCTATCGTGTTAGAAAATGGCGATATTAATGAGTATACCAAGGGTTTGAATACTTCATCTATTAGAGGGTTATTAATAAGAGATACAAGTAACAAACAAGACATGCCATCTGCATTTTTAAGGAATTTTATTACGATATTTAGTTTAGATTACCCTGAGGCTAAGGAACTCGATGTCTTTCTTATGAGAAGCAGCACTATCAAATCCATTAAATTAAGAATACGACTTTCAGAAACGGAACATACGAAGCTGAAATTTAGCGGCTGGGAAAGAAATAGTTTATCAAAGTTAATGCCTAGAGCTGTTGATCTGAGTGCATTGATAGATCCACTTAAAGTAGCTGAACAATCTGTTGATCTGAACCTGAAGTTGATGAAATGGAGAATAGCACCAGAACTTGACCTTGATTGCATTAGAAACAACAAAGTTTTAATCCTTGGATCAGGTACACTTGGTTGCTATACAGCACGATCTTTGATGGCATGGGGTTGCAGGAATATTACTTTAGTAGATAATGGTAGAGCATCGTATTCTAATCCTGTTCGGCAGCCACTTTTTGAATTTAGCGATGTTGGGAAAGAAAAAGCAGTAGCTGCAGCCGCTTCACTAAAAAGAGTCTTTCCACTTATTAATGCTAAAGGTGTTCAACTAGATATTCCTATGATTGGTCATCCAGTGAAAGACGAAAATAATGAGAGGAAACAATTTGACGCCCTAGTAGATTTGATAAAGTCACATGATACAATGTTTCTCTTGCTGGATTCAAGGGAAACGAGGTGGCTGCCAACGCTGTTAGGCAAATTCTATGATAAAATTGTTATGAATGCAGCTTTAGGTTTTGATAGTTACCTGATTATGAAACATGGGAATATTGACGATAATTTTGGCTGTTATTTCTGTAATGATGTCGTGGTCCCTACGGATAGTTTAACAGGTAGAACATTGGACCAAATGTGTACTGTTACGAGGCCAGGTGTTGCAATGTTAGCCGCCTCTCAGGCTGTAGAATTATTTGTTTCTAACTTGCAATCCCGTGGACAAGAGAATGTCTTGGGGGAGTGTCCTCACCAGATAAGAGGTTTTGTAAACAATTTTACCACACTCAAGTTGCAATCCCCAGCATACGATAATTGTTCAGCATGCTCTAGACATATTTTAAATGAATATAATAAACGAGGTTGGGATTTTGTGAAACAGGCATTAAATGATAATAATTATATAGAGGAGCTCAGTGGCTTGAGGAGAATCAAAGAAGAAGTTGAAAATATGGAGTTAGAAGGAGGAGAAATAAAAATTATTGACAGTGAGGATGATGGATTTGAAATCATATAACTTCGATATATAATGCATAATATGGATAACTTGGGAATATGATTTCCTGTATTTATTGCACAATGTGGGAAAGTTTTCCACATTGGACTTATTAAAATTCAATACGGTGATGTTTTTCATATACATATATATATGTAAGTTAGATTATTTACGACATATCCACGTCATGCTGTTCAGGGTTTTCTTGTGCTTCAGTTTCCTTGAACTCTTTGATTATTTCAGCAGTCTTAGAATCTGAATATATTTGGAAACCGTCATCTTTAGTTATACTGCTTAATTGTGCGTTATTTTCATCCAGTTTTTCTTCCATAACTTGCTTTAGAATCTTTAGAACCAACTGTTCTGCTTCTTTCAAGGTCAAGGATGAGTGCCATTCATTTTGTAACTCAGATTGTGCACCTTCAGAACCAGACCCTATGGCCTTAGCGTTATAACGGTAGAAAGTTCCGGATGGCTCGGCGTGGAACAACTGGTATCCGTCGTCTTTGTCATAGCCTGCAATCAGTAAAGCCACACCAAATGGTCTGGACATTAGTCTTTCTTCACCGGAAGCACCTTCACCAAACCTTAGAGCCAAGTCACATACCGACTGTGTCAAGGATTCTATCTTAATATCTTCGTCGTAGTATAGGTTGTGTGTTACTGCGCTTACTCTCGCATGCTCTAGCATAGATCTGGCGTCTGCAGTCAAACCACTCATGGCACAACCGACATGTCTGTCTATCTCAACAATCTTCTCGATGGAGTCCGATTCAAGCAATGGTGAAGTGGCACGCTTCTCAACACCCAGCACCACACCTTCGCTAGTAACAACACCAATGGCAGTGGAACCTAGCTTGATGGCCTCTAGCGAGTACTCCACTTGGAATAGTCTACCTTCTGGAGAAAACGTACTCACACCACGGTCGTATTCACTTCTAGTCAAAAACATGTTCTATTATATTATATTTTGTCAACCAAATACCAAGGGGGGGGGTACTTTTTGCCTATTACAAGTGCTCAAAAAGAATGAAATGCTATCTGCTATCCTATTCTCTTCAATTGACACTTCACCTGCAATTTTGACAACTAACTAGTCCTTAAAAACTCATTTCCCAGCTCTCTATATGATTCAACTATTATAGCTCTGGCTCCCGTTTGCTCAGAAGTGGTCGCCACCAGCGAAGAATAGCGACGTGTATAGGTATATCGTCAAGTGAACGCTATAGAGTTCATGAAGATGAGCCTGCTATTTAACTGTTCATATCCTAGTGCAGACTGCCTTTCTTGTAAGTTAAATGTGTGTGTATGTGTGTGTGTCGATAACTTTGAATGTCTTCTATATACTAAGTATGTGTCACTACAGTTGATGTTTAGGCTGCTTGATGTGGCTTTCTGACAGTCCGTCAGCCGTCACCAAAACGTAAAATCCTGTGACACCAAAATAATATCTGAGACCGCTGAGAAAACAGTTAACACACAGATAGTTTGGCTTCTACATCAATACTAGTAGTTACATGCTTGTCAGTGTTAAGAAGTGCTAATATGTGGTTCATCATTTACGCGACTTTCTATCTCTGTGACTACCCACTACCCATTGTTTAGTAGGCAAAATCACAAAAATCGAATTCTAGCGTTTTGTAAACAAAAGGAAAAATCGATGAGCATAAATAAATTGTTTGATCCAACAAGCAATTGCATACCACATAAGGAACCAGAAATAAAATAGCACTGATATAGAAGGAATGGAGGTGCGTGCAGTAGAAGATACGGCTGAGCTTGTGCCCAAGCCTAGCGCGTACGGCGACGCGGAGGAGTTCAATGAGCCGATTATGAGACGTATGGTGAACTATGAGCCGTTTTGCAACAAGGCACCGAAGTTCAGGGCTTACCCGTTGAGCCAATTGGGTACACCTGAGGGGAGGAGAGTGCAAGAGGCGCTGGTTGTGAAGGATTTATTGGATACGATGATGGGGCTGGAAGGGAAGTACATACGGTATAACAACAGCTATGATCCGCACGTCGATATGATGCCGGCGTTCAGGATCTCGAAGAACATGGATAAGTCATTGAAGCAGTGCTGTATTAAGATACTCAAACTGAGTAAGTCGTACATCTTTATTAACAACTGTATACAGGAATGGTCGCGGCCCTCTTACGGTTGCATATTGCACAGGCTAACCTATGAGATAAGGAAGTTTTTGAAAGACGGGTATCTCAGGTTCATAGTGGAAAGGTTGGAGAAGGAGTACAGCTCTAATGTGTCTTTCTCTATTAGAGACATGGAGCATATGATTAATGACTACGAGTTGAGCAAGAAGATGGAGATTTTGTACAACCTGTGTCTCCGATTGAATGAGGAGATGAACAGGAGGTTAAACATGAATCTGGACCAAGAAGATTTCAACAATTTCAAGAGAGAGCTGGAGGATGTAGGCCAAGCCATTTTGCTGCCGACGGATTCGAGCCTGTCGTTGACACCCAAGGGTGGTAATATTATTAAAGTTGTGCAGGAGATGATCGCGGAGACGCTAGGTGACCGCAACGGAGTCCAGTTCCTCAAAGATATATTGAACAAGATCGGTGAGGGTTATTTAAAGATGTTCGATGACTGGTTAATCAATGGAGATATCAACGACCCTCACGAGGAGTTCATGATCCGAGACATGATGAAAGACGTTAATGTCACTGATACGAATGCTATGATGACTACTGATAGACTATGGGAAACGCGGTACTTGATCAGAAAAGATGGGCTGTTGGAGAGTTTCCATGAGGAGCTATTATCGAAGATCCTCGTCACTGGGAAGCTGTTGAACATCGTCAAAGTGACCATGGAACTGACCAGCATACCTGTTGATGGCAAATATGCGCTGAGGAGGGCCGGTGAGTTTGATTTCGTGCATCTGTTAGAAGGCACGAACCTGGAGCTGTATGTATCGCGCTGGTACTCGCGAGCCAACGAGCTGTGTATCAGGTTGTTCTTTGAAGGGTACAACTTTGGCAGATTTCTGCGCGATATATTCTGCAACTATCTGTATGTGAACAATGGGAACAAGTTCAACAAGTTTCTGTTGCGCAACCATTTTGATCTGGGGAAAGAGTACAGCGAGTCACGCTCTGTGTTGAGGCGGCTAGAGCAGTCCTGGGACGTCGAAGTCGACGACCGCAGCCTTGTGCAACGGTTAGTGTCCCTCCGGTACAGCACTGTAAGTTTCCGTGAGTCGCTGTTACAAGTGCAACGGGACGAGATAGCTAGAGAAGACGTCACAATGCGTGACGAGAGTAGCGATGACAACGATGCGCTGTTAAGGGCCAGCAATTTTGAGAATGTGAAGCGAATACTGTTTGAGGAGAGACACCATACGGATGAGCACGATGACCACGGACAGCAAGGGCATGGGCAAGGCCGGGAGCAAGGGCGGGAGCAAAGGCGGGAGCCAGCGCTGAGCAACATCCACTACCTGGAGTTCGACCTGGTGGTGCCGTACCCGCTGAACATCCTTATCAACCACTCGTGCATGATCCAGCTGCGGATACTCCAGCGGTACATGAACATCCTGGCACACACGCAGCTGTCTGTGGACAAGCGGTTCCTGGATATCACGAAGGACACTGTGTGGCGGTACCGGCACTTCCAGGAACCGATCCGCACCAAGATTGTGAAGCGGTCTACTGTGCTGCTGAACAAGATGGGCGACACCCTCCGCGCGGTCCAGACGTACTACACGCACACCGTATCGCGGGAGTTGCACAGCGCCACGAACATCATCATCAGCGAAAGCAGTAGCAGCGGCAGTAGCAGCGGCACCATCAGCGGCAGTAGCAGCGGTAGCGACGGGATGGAAGTCACGCGTATCCAGGACGTACTGCAAGACACGCTCACAAACATCATCTCGAACACATGTCTCACGTCGCGCACGATCACTATAATTCTCGATCTTGTTCAGCTCGTTGAGAGCTATATGAAATTTCTCAGAGGGCTGCGCAGGCGTCTGGTGCAGCTGGATGCGCAGCTGTGCCACAGGGCGCAAGTGGAGTACGACGAGGACCGTGCGCTAGAGTCTGTGCCGCGGCTGGTGCGGTACACCGAGGACGTCTTTGTGACGACGCGGTCGCTGGTCTCTGCGCTGACAGAGTCCATGACAGAGTCCATCGGGGGCAGCGGTGGGGTGGGCCCACACGAGCACGCACTGGTGACACACCTGCACGGTATATTCTAAGTATTGTACCCTTTTTAAGTAGATTTTTTTTGTTTTTGAACTTTTCTTTTCTTTTTTGTCTTCTATAAGTTTCGAAACAAAGCAGAGTGTGCACCCATACATCCCGACATCCACTACCTTAATAGTACTGTTCAATTTTCACTACACAGGTTACGCCAGTCGCACAAGTTGCACTGTACAATCCTGCGGGCCCTCTGACAGTGGCATTCCAGTTAGATCGGAAGGGAGAGGAACAATGGGGGGGGGAGGACAATGGGATTCCACTAGCAACTGCGAAAACTGCAAGAGCTAGTGGAATCCCTGCGACCGGTAACTGGAACGCAGAGGGGCCCAATATATGGTGTTAAAGTGTGGCGAGAGTCTCTCTGCCATAACATGCACCCGTCCACCACACACATAATTCCATCTAACCCAGTTCCCATTTAGCCCTTCCAGCGATTCCAGCGATTCCAGCGATTCCACTGATTCCCACATAAAGCACGCGCAACACAAAGGGAAGGTTGCGACCCAACGTGTGATGTCAGTGTGGAAGCGATGGCCTTATGATGGCCTTTAGGCCCACAAGAAAGAAAAAAAATTGAAATTCGAGGAAATTTTTTTGCTATATAAGGAGAGCAATTGGGAAATTGAATCACTTGTTTAGATCGTCTGGTTTTTCCTTGTTAGGAGTTGAAGAAAAAGGGTAAGGTAGAAATATTATATATTTATACTCTCAACAACAAAACACATATTATAAATCATAATGGCTGTCTCTAAGGTTTACGCTAGATCCGTCTACGACTCCCGTGGTAACCCAACTGTCGAAGTTGAATTGACCACCGAAAAGGGTGTCTTCAGATCCATTGTCCCATCTGGTGCTTCTACTGGTATCCACGAAGCTTTGGAAATGAGAGATGGTGACAAGTCCAAGTGGTTGGGTAAGGGTGTCGAAAACGCTGTCAAGAACGTTAACGACGTCATTGCTCCAGCTTTCGTCAAGGCTAACGTTGACATCAAGGACCAAAAGGCCGTCGATGACTTGTTGTTGTCTCTAGATGGTACTGCTAACAAGTCCAAGCTAGGTGCTAACGCTATCTTGGGTGTCTCCATGGCCGCTGCCAGAGCCGCTGCTGCTGAAAAGAACGTCCCATTGTACCAACACTTGGCTGACTTGTCTGACTCCAAGACCTCTCCATTCGTCTTGCCAGTTCCATTCTTGAACGTCTTGAACGGTGGTTCCCACGCTGGTGGTGCTTTGGCTTTGCAAGAATTCATGATCGCCCCAACCGGTGCTAAGTCTTTCCGTGAAGCTATGAGAATTGGTTCCGAAGTCTACCACAACTTGAAGTCTTTGACCAAGAAGAGATACGGTTCCTCCGCCGGTAACGTCGGTGACGAAGGTGGTGTCGCTCCAGACATTCAAACCGCTGAAGAAGCTTTGGACTTGATCGTTGACGCTATCAAGGCCGCTGGTCACGAAGGTAAGGTCAAGATCGGTTTGGACTGTGCCTCCTCCGAATTCTTCAAGGACGGTAAGTACGACTTGGACTTCAAGAACCCTAACTCTGACGCTTCCAAGTGGTTGTCCGGTCCACAATTGGCTGACTTGTACCACTCCTTGGTCAAGAAGTACCCAATTGTCTCCATCGAAGATCCATTCGCTGAAGATGACTGGGAAGCTTGGTCCCACTTCTTCAAGACCGCTGGTGTTCAAATTGTTGCTGATGACTTGACTGTCACCAACCCAAAGAGAATTGCCACCGCTATTGAAAAGAAGGCCGCTGACGCTTTGTTGTTGAAGGTTAACCAAATCGGTTCTCTATCCGAATCCATCAAGGCTGCTCAAGACTCTTTCGCTGCCGGCTGGGGTGTCATGGTTTCCCACAGATCTGGTGAAACTGAAGACACTTTCATTGCTGACTTGGTCGTCGGTTTGAGAACTGGTCAAATCAAGACCGGTGCTCCAGCTAGATCCGAAAGATTGGCTAAGTTGAACCAATTGTTGAGAATTGAAGAAGAATTGGGTGACAAGGCTGTCTACGCTGGTGACAACTTCCACCACGGTTTCAAGTTGTAAGTGGACTGACAAAAAGATATCACTTAAAGTCTTTTTCTAAATGAAAATAACGATTATATTTTTCACTTTTAATGCCTTTTTAAGAACTTTTTATACATATACATACAACTTACTTTGATACAGATAAACTATTTTTTATCACGTTTTTATTCTCGTTGCCTTATCAAGCCGAATAGTCCTTTCTCTGTAGATGAAAGTATCTCGCAATCATATCCTTGAGCCTGCAGGATACATACATAACAACATGTTGAATCATTGCACAACTATGGGGTGCAATTGCACTCATCCTGCCGTCTGCATATAGCAAAGCTACAATCAATTGTATAAGTATATATTGCCAATGAATCACCACGAAGCATCTTTTTTTAACAAAGTTCGTAGAGAGTACCTGAAAAAGGAACAAAGCAACACCGAAAGTTTCAACGAGTCGCACGAAGCATCGGATAGCATAGCACTATCTATACTGCATAAGCTACACGCAGACACCCTAGAACACTTGTGTGCATCGCAGCATATTCAACTTCTGCCCGATCGAGTCACAAACACTTGTAAACTCGCTCAAAAGCCCATCGCATATATTCTCACCCTACTATGAAGATGGATCACTCAGGCATGAATCACATGGGAATGGACCACTCCGGCATGGACCACTCTGGAATGAACCACCCTGGAATGAACCACGGGGGCGACGACGATATGTGCGCCATGAGCATGGTATTCACATGGAACTACAAGAACACCTGCGTCGTCTTCAATTGGTGGAAGATCAAGACATTGCACGGCCTGCTGCTCAGCTGCATAGCCATCGCCTTGATCACAGGCTTTTACGAGTACTTGAAGTTCTACCTGTACAGAAAGAACCGCGACTCAGAGGCCGTTGTGACATCCACCAGCGCAACAAACGGGAGCCTCAACTCCCCTAGCCCGCTAACGAAACGCTACGCCGTGTCCAGAAGTCTCTGGTACGGAGTACAAGTTGGCTACTCATTTCTGCTCATGCTGGTGTTCATGACCTACAACGGCTGGCTGATGCTCGCCGTTGTAGTAGGTGCCATCTGGGGCCACTACCACTGGGGTATCAGATGCACACCTGAGGCAGGAACACTAGCATGCCACTGAACACTACTGCTTCTGCCCTCAGAACCTAAGCAAATAGCCTATGTACATACATTAATCACAATTCATAAGGAAAATGCAAATTACGTCATTTGTGGTGTTGTGTATCGGTGAAAAAAAAAAGTGTCAGAACAGCCCAACGCAGCCATTGTCAAGTAGTTAAATAGAGATGCACCATATAAGTAAATTGTAGTAATCTTCAACACAATGCATAATGTCGAGAGACTTGTAATGTAAATGGGTTTAGTGTGGCTCTTTCAAGGCATCCAGAGCTTGGGCTTATCACTTGGGTTATCGAGACCACACATATGCAGCCATCCGTAGTAAAATATATACATGTATATAAATTACACACAACCCTTACCAAATGATTCATTTCCTTGTAATGTTGAAATATTGAAGTTGATATTCTCGTGAACATCCGTGTGTCTTAACGGGCTTTTCCTTCTAAGAGAACAAATTGTAATTATTTGTATCCTTTTGGTAGGATTCCGAGAATTGTAACAATGACCAAGAATCAGAAGACTGTGTGTATAATTGGCGGTGGACCTGGTGGGTTGGCTGCTGCAAGAGTGTTATCTAAAGACTTCCCTGAAGCTAAGATTACGTTGATCGAGAAAGAAGAGGATGTTGGTGGTGTATGGTATTATCCCGAGAATAATAAAGAAGGTAGAGTCATGTATGATTACCTTGAGACCAATTTATCTAAGGACCTGATGAAATTCAGTGGCTTTCCCTTCAAGGATGATGTCCCTTTTTACCCTAGAAAGAATCAAGTGTTCGAATACTTAAAGGAATATTATCAAACGTACATCAAAAACCACTCTAATGTTGACATTGAGCTTGAGACCGAGGTGATTAACGTTGATAAGAAGTCTGATAAGTGGATTGTTACCACGAAACACGCCAATTCAGAGAAAGTAAGGGAATTCGATTTTGTCATTGTCTCAAATGGTCACTTTAAAGAACCAAAATACCCTAAGGATGTCTCTGGGTTAGATTCATGGCTATCCAATGGTAAAGCCTTCCACTCAAAGGATTTCTACAATTGTGAATTTGCCAAGGACAAAAAAATTATTGTTGTAGGTAATGGAAGTTCAGGTTCAGATATTGCCAACCAGATTAGTACAGTGGCTGCCAAAGTATATGTGAGTGTCACAAATGTGGAGGATTTCAAGGATAAGAACAATGACCCCGAGTTTATAGTAGAATACATTCCAAAGATCAAGAGTGTTGGTGGTGACGATTCCTCTGTTAAATTGGAGGATGGCAGAGTCATAGAGAACATCGACTATATCATATATGCAACCGGATACTTGTATTCCCTTCCATTTTTTGCTAGCCACATCTCTGAGAAGCTTCTGAAGCAAGATCAATCTGGTATCACTAACTTGTGGGAACAATGTGTATACAAGGAGGACCCTACGCTAGGATTCCTGCTGCTTTCGATAATGGTTGTCCCTTTCCCACTCGCCGAATCACAATCCACCATCCTTTCTCAGGTATTCCAAGGCAACATTGATATCGCTACTGTAACTCCTAGTAGAGACGAAGTTGAACACGAGAAAAACTACGGCCATAATTTCCCAAAGTTGTCGGATATTGATTTCTACCGTGAACTACAAGATATACTGGACAAGCATGGTTCAAACACATTCAAACCAGTAGTATGGGATGAAGTCTACGAAAAGAAAAGAAAGGAATCCGTAGAAGTCAAGCAACAAAGAAATGAATACTTGGCAAAGCACGCTCAAAAGCTACACAAGGAGAACCGTCCATACTATTTACCTGATAATTTCTAGCTTTGTCAAATAGACCTAACCGTAAAATTACACTACAAATTAGAAGTCCCTCGATAAATTGCTAATCTAATAGTAATTGTATAGAGAAAAATATAGAGATCAATAAAATTTGCTTTTCTTTCTATTCAATATTTACAAAGATTTGTATTTTTATTTAGAATCACACATGAACTCACCAAGTACACGCTCAAGTATATTGAATACACCCACAAATACTTGTTTCTAAAATGAGCTTCGCTAGTGTTGAATTCTCTGTCCCCCCACAGATGTACGCCTGATCCCAAGATTTCCAATTCTTAGGTGAGGTAAGAAATTGCCAGATGAGAGTCAGTATTACACAGAGACCAATTGTGCTGTTCATGTTACTTATGATAACACACCATGGCAGAACGCATTTTCACATGCCAGTAGATGCAAAAATTACAGAAAAAAAATCAGCCATTGCGGGATTCCTATTTTACATTCTACTGAAGACAATCAGGGTCGCACACTAGCTATATCCACCGAGAAGTATCTCTCTAATTGGGACTATAAACAGTTCGATGCGGGCAAAAAAGCAATATAAGTTTAAGAAAAAAAAAAGAAAGAAGTAAAACACTGGTTCCCCATTGTTGCAAATAAATCTTTTCAAGAAACTGAAAATCAGTAAGCCTCGAAGCAGAGGTGGGCAGAGCAGTTAGAACCAGATGCAACCATATGTTTTTATGTGCAATCTTGCGAATTTGCACGCAGGTTGTAAGATGGAAGCTGTCCAATGGAGTGTGAGCAATTGATTGATATTTCAGAAGTATGGGTCATGTACACAAATCTCACATATCATGATGCAGGGGCAGGCAAGATCCACTCTTCGTAGTCAAAGTTGAGCAACATGCTAGCGTTGCTCAATTCTTGATGGAAACAGTTCTGTAGAAACCCTTCCAGAGCTTGAAAAAAAGATGCTCAAAAGCCATAATAGAAGTGGCAGTGTAGCACTAGTACACAGTTTTTGCATTCTACTTTATTGGTACATACTAGAAACATGGAGGCGTTCCATGTTTTCTTTGGGTAATGCAGATTTTCTTCGATATCTGGACACTGTATTGTATCTATATTTGATGTGTGATATACGTTTACTTCTGAGCAGAGAATACCATGAGTATCCGATGTATAGACATTGTCAGTAAGTATTGATAGCGCAACTTTTTGCGGGAGCTTGAGTTTTTATTTGGAAATCGACACATTTTGCAGGTCCCTATTACTGCGCATGCACTACAATAGATGATTTTTCTAATTGCTAGCCCCAGTATTTCTACAATAGTACGTTGCTTCGAAAGGACAGTTGTTTGTATATATGGAAATATAACTACGTCCCAGTTGTACGCCCAATAAGTGAACTGCTTAATAGAGAAATTGACCAACAACTATTCTTTTTTGTGCTAGAGTATGGAGAAGGGGAAACAAGGGGACTGTGGAAAATCTCTACCGACATAATAGTTACACTATATTTCTATGATGGAAGCAATAGTGAGTATTATTGTAGACACATTCAGTTTTTCTTTTTTTCTGTTCGATAACTTCAATTGAGAAGTAAGTCCTTTCCTTGACAAGAATATTCGCACAGAAGAAGAGGATAACAAAACAACACACTCTCGAATGAAAGAAAAAATATAGCGGTATAACTCCTGACAGTAAAGCTAGATCTCACAGAAGAGGGAGAGAAAAAAACTCGATATCCCATTTCGTATTTATTATATATGTGTAATGTATACTAGCTTGATCTTGTACCACTCTAAATGGCTTGAAATTCTTTATTCTACCGATCATCGCGCATCGCAAAAAAAAAAAATTAAGAAGCTGATAAGCTAGTATTGAGGGAAATACGGTGAAATTCCCATCTAATCATCTAAGCCAGCAGCAGATAGAAGCGAAAACTTCAACAAGATATAGCGATAAGTCTTTAGACGGTATACTAGTATTTGCCCTGAGTTTTTATAGCCACTAACTATCGAAACCGATCTAACAAGGAACAAGCTAGTGATCAGATAAAACTGGGGAGTTTAATCAACAAGAGTTTTTAGCCCTTTCTTAGTCCCAATCCAACTGAATCATATGTCATCATAGCCTACTTGACTAGGAGTTATAACAGATATATTAATAGAGTAGGATTTACAAGGATTTCACTATGAGTGGCCCAGATAAGGGTTCTGACAGTGGTCAAACTGCAAATGATCCAAAACAGAAGAAGGCCAGAAATGGTCAAATGGAAACTTATTCATGTGCTAGATGTAGGAAGTTGAAGAAAAAATGCCCGAGACAACTCCCTGAATGCTCTAATTGCCTGAAAGCAAGAGAGCCTTGTAATTACCCTGGAAGAGCTCCCAGAAGAACTAAGAAAGAGTTAAGAGACGCCATTATGAAAGGCGAAGTACTACCTTCTATGAGGAGAAAGCACAGGAAGATCGAAAAAGAATTGAAGACTGCTGATCTCCGACATTTAGAAAGCGTAGACGACAGGCCAGTTAACCAAGTTATGGGCGGAAGTATGCCTCCCCTAGGCGCATATCGAGGTGGAGAACAACAATACAATAATGGACCACCCATAAGTGGGATAGACGGAAACGACTCTATAAATAGAGGTAAGGCTCAATCCGTGGGATCTTATCAGATATTGCCCCCTCAAAGGAAATCGAAACTGGTACTAGACCAAAATCCAAAGTTTGTACATTCCCAAAGTTCAGCATTGAAAACTAATGAATACCCGGTACCGATAATGTCACCGCATATCGCAAATCAGGTCTATCCTGAAGGTGTATCGTCTTTAATTAGTGCTTTAAATACAATGAATGATAATGTAAGTGCTAACACGCCCATTGCTTTAAGTTATCTTCAGCTACAGAAATTACACCAAGAACAGCAACAAATTCAACAACAACAAATTCAGCAGCAACAACAGCATCAACATTTGGTTCAGCAACATTTACAGCATGTACGAGCAGATGCCACTAGCATTTTACCTCCAGTTACATCTCAGACGGTATATACCCCAATTCCTGGGCCGCGAACATCACAGATACCTTTTGGATTCACACACGGTTATACTGCCAGTGCTCCTCCCCCATTAATGCAACCATATTCCATGCCTACTAGCCCATTTGAATCCAGGGAGAAACAACAACAGTTTGATAATATCCAATATCATCCCGTCTATAAAATTCCGCCAATTGCGGCAAGACAATCACCAATTGATGAGATTATTGGAATAGAGAATGGAAGTATTTCTATTGATGCCGGTAGTATTACTCGTGAGGTCGTAAATTCAAGGATGAAAGGCCCTCATTCCACTAGTTGGGTTAACGAAGATGGATCACCAAAGCCTATCAAAAAAAGTCTGTTAGAGAAATTCGTTTCTGCATATTTTGAGCATAACCACAGATTATTTCCTATGGTCGATAAAGTTACATTTCTTAAAAAATTGGCAACCATTAATAGTTTTGAATCTATTGAAATGCTAGCGGTAAACAACCCCGAATTACCTAAGACTTTCATATTTGAAATATATATGATAATGGCGATTGGCTGTACAACATTACAAAGAGCTGGTAAATTAACTACTGACGAGGGTCACCTATATGAACATCTTGCTTATCTAGCAATGAGGAACTTTAGGGATATTCTACACCAGCAAGATATAACAACATTACGTTGCTTGATACTTCTAGGTATATATTCATTTTTTGAACCTAAGGGGGTATCTTCATGGACTATAAGCGGAATAGCTATGAGATTGGCCATAGAGCTAGGATTGAATCGCCCATTAACTGCAAAAGAAATGGGTGATATGTCTGCCGTAGAAGTTGAGTCTCGGTATAGAGTATTTTGGAGTGCCTATTGCTTTGAGAGAGTGGTCGCAACCTCCTTAGGGAGAGTGTCAGCGATAGATGATGAAGATATTGGAATACCACTTCCTAGAGCGCTTTACGATAGTGAAAAAGAGGATATTGAAGTAACAAATTTGATTATCTCTTTACGTAAAATGGGTGGAAAGATATATAAGGAAGTGCATTCTCTAAGCGCTGGACGGAAAGATATAACAATGGAACAGAAGCAACTCATCATACAGAAATTGAGAAAAGAGCTTGATGATATTTACGAGGAAGAGTGCGAGAAGAGAAGACTAAAGGGAAAATCAAGATCATCGAAACGGTTTGAGAAGAGTAAGGAAAGTGACTCTGATAGAGGTGTTACCGAGGAAGACGTAAAATCAGGTAATGAAAACTTAATAGGATTGCTGGCATCAGATGACGTTTCAATGACTGAACATGGCCAATCTATTGACAATACACTGGAATCTACCCCATTACCGACTACAATCCCAACTACTATAGTTAATGATAGTGTAGATCAGCATTCTACCTTAGAGAATATTCCCACCTCGGCAACATCGAAGGATCAAATTGAAACTATAATAACTAAACCAACAGCAAATATTATGAACGACCAAACTGATAGTGATCCGTTACCCAAAGTTGATAACAAACCAATATCAAATAATGAAGAGGGGCCAAAATCATTGAAAGAGGGCAACAGTGAACAGAATCCAAGTGAAAATATTAGTCCAGAAGATGTAACTTTAACCAAAACTGACAATTCTGAGAATAAGGAATCATCATTAAGATCCAATAGCAACATATCTTTTCACATTAGTAATGTGTGGTTAGAAATGAGATACACTCAACTACAGATTTTACTTTACAGACCATCTGCATTGATCCCTAAGCCACCAATTGAGTCACTAACAGTACTCGGAGAGTTTTGTTTGGCTGCTTGGAGACACACCTATACCTTGTACAAAGAAAAATTACTACCTCTCAATTGGATTACCCTATTCAGAACTCTGACTATATGTAACACTATACTTTATTGCCTTTGCCAATGGAGCATTGATCTTGTTGCCAGCACAATTGAAATTCAGCAATGTGTTGAAATTTTGCAACATTTCGGTGAGAAGTGGGTTTTTGCTATGAAATGTGCTGATGTTTTCCAAAACATCAGTAACACAATAGTAGAAATTAGCTTATCGCAGGGACAAGATCCTAATATCGACAAATTAACAAGGGAGCTTTTTGGCGCTAGCAATGCCTATTTGGAGATTCTTAATGAGAATAACGTTGATGTGTCTTGGGAGGATCGCTTTAGATAAGATAAGAAGTAAGCCCCAGGATGATATCAATGAAGATGCAGACGGATTATGAAACTGAAACTTGTCAATAATTGTGCTATTCAGTTCCCTTTATTCCGATTAGTGCTAATAGTTTATCTTAATCTATTTATGTTTCTGCCGTATAGCACAAGATCTTGAATTTAATGGTGACATACTATGAAAACGATTTAATTGATAGAATTTTGTTCTTAATCTCAAATCTTTATCAATGACATATATCTGCCCCTTAATTTGGCTCCTTGTATCTATTATCTAATGACAAACGCAAATATTTATGCTTTTTCAATATTTATTTTTTGTTTTTCACCATAATAGTAACATGATCAGTGAATTATGATGTGATTTTACTCGATTTTCCTCAAATATTTTTTTTTTTTCACTTGTAGATCTAGTTCTTACATTACAAATAACAGGCAATTCTATCTCTCCTTTTTAAGGGTTTAAATGCATTAAATGCATTAAGTCCTTTATCTCCTTTTTATTTTTTTTTTTTAAATCATTACAAATATCCTCGGACCCTCTCATCCGATGAGGATGATTAAAATAAAGATACCTGCTCTCTGTTGTTTTGATGGCCACATTTCAACCGATGGCCAAGAATTAAGCTTCAGACTACAATATGCAAGACGAAGACCGATTTCTTTTTTTTTATTTATGTCGATTGCCAATGTTTGCCTGTATTTTGACCACGCATAACGCCGTCATCATAGGCCAGGTTACAAGTGAAGGAAATCACAACTTTCCCGAAACGAACATGCCCTGTAGTCATGCATAACAATATTACCTCCTGTTTTCATTTGATATTTGTTAATGTTTATTACATGAGAGATACTTGATATTGTAATATAAAGAGGAATCATAGCCCCGATTTGCCATTCTGACTGTTCACACTACTCCATTTTACTGGAAGTATAGAAACACTATACGGGCAACCACGGAATCCAATCATTTCCCGTCGGTCCGAGACAGTTGCCGACACGTTCCCGGTGGAGAGAGCACACCAATTTTACAGAATATTACGTAGGAGACTGAATGATCATCCCGTCGGATCTTAGTAAGATCCCGCTGCCCATTAGTAACGCCCCCCACTGTATCACTCTCTAATTCGTTAGGCGAAGTATCTGCTACCCTTCCCACGTTTCTCATTATAAATGCGTACAGGCTTCCAATAATTACCTGGTATTAGCAAAGATTGTGAAAAAAAGAAACTTCTTACCGCATTGTCCCAGTTTTACACAGAAACTATCGAACAAACCTACACCTGAAGAAATCGTTCCACACTCTCTGGCATTTCGATCCTGTAATATGCGGTAGTGTCCTCCCGGTCCCCCCCCCACGTCTTTTTACTAGAGCTTGATAAATTTGTACTTACATAATTCTTCAGGAAATCGAAATTTCTTTTTTTGTGAGTCCCCTGCGCCACTTTCAGTATAAGAACAGCATAGAATATTCGATGGGAAAAAGTAAAAAATTGCTTTTTATTCTATCGGTGCGCCTCTTCTCTGAGAGCCAAAGAAATTCGGAAAATCGGATCCCGTTCAATTGATCCGGTGCCGGTGCAGGATACTCTAAGCCGAGAGTGTAACAGAAACAGAAGAAGAAATCTCATTTTGCCAAAAAAAATTTAATTTTCCATTTCGAAGTCCTCGAGGAAAGTCCTTTCAACAAGCAAATTTTGATTTCCGTTTGCACTCAGCAATGCTTTTTCTAATGGTAATATGCAATTACTATTGGGAATTAGCATCTTCGGAAAGTGGGCAGATAGAGAGATAAGCTATAGTATTTTCTGCGTGAATTGTTGGCTAAAACTCTATTAGGTAAGGTACTTCTTGCTAATATCTTCTTAAAGGTAAAAACATCACAATGGGTGGAAGAAAAAAAAATTAAAAATAAAAAAATAAAAAACTATGAGCCATCGACAATATATAAAGCAAGTAGTAATTCGGATATGATTCTCAGTCACTCTGTTTTAATTTGTATTACAATTAAAAAAAGAGAACATCAAACAAACAATTTGTAATTAGAATAACCAGTTCTTTTATAAATTATTTGAATAATTTGAACAAACTACAACTACAAGTATACAACACAAAATGCCATTCGTCAAGGATTTCAAGCCAATTGCTTTGAAGGACACTAACATGTTCAAGCCAATCAAGATTGGTAACACTGAGGTTGCTCACCGTGTCGTTATGCCACCTTTGACCAGAATGAGAGCTCACCACCCAGGTAATGTTCCAAACAAGGAATGGGCTGTTGAGTACTACAAGCAAAGATCTCAAAGACCTGGTACTATGATCATCACTGAAGGTGCTTTCCCATGTGCCCAAGCTGGTGGTTACGACAACGCTCCAGGTATCTGGTCTGAAGAACAAGTTGCTGAATGGACTAAGATTTTCAAGGCTATTCACGACAACAAGTCTTTCGTCTGGGTCCAACTTTGGGTTTTGGGTAGACAAGCTTTCCCAGACACTTTGGCTAGAGATGGTCTAAGATATGACTCTGCTTCTGACGAAGTCTACATGGACAAAGAATCTGAAGAAAAGGCCAAGAAGTCTAACAACCCACAACACGGTATCACCAAGGATGAAATCAAGCAATACATCAAGGACTACGTCCAAGCTGCCAAGAACTCCATTGCTGCTGGTGCCGATGGTGTTGAAATTCACAGTGCCAACGGTTACTTGTTGAACCAATTCTTGGACCCAATCTCCAACAAGAGAACCGATGAATACGGTGGATCCATCGAAAACAGAGCTAGATTCACTTTGGAAGTCGTCGACGCTATTGTCGATGCCATCGGCCCAGAGAAGACTGGTATCAGATTCTCCCCATACGGTACTTTCGGTACCATGTCTGGTGGTGCTGAACCATTGATCGTTGCTCAATACGCCTACGTCTTGGGTGAATTGGAAAAGAGAGCTAAGGCCGGTAAGAAGCTTGCTTTCGTCCACTTGGTTGAACCAAGAGTCACTAACCCATTCTTCACTGAAGGTCAAGGTGAATACAAGGACGGTACCAACGACTTCGCTTACTCTATCTGGACTGGTCCAATCATCAGAGCCGGTAACTACGCTTTGCACCCAGAGATCGCCAAGGAACATGTCAACAACGATGACAGAACTTTGATCGGTTACGGTAGATTCTTCATTGCTAACCCAGATATCGTTGACCGTATCGAGAAGGGTTTGCCATTGAACAAGTACGACAGAGACACTTTCTACGCTATGACCACTGAAGGTTACTTGGATTACCCAACTTACGATGAAGCTATCAAGATGGGCTGGGACAAGCAATAAATTAATTGAATAGAAATTATAGATTTAACCCACAAGTCACATTAGGTTGGGATTTCAAACGCGTCTATTCATACTTTTGTTTATGAAATTTATGAGAAACAACACTTGAAGACTAAATAGACGGATACTAGAGATGGATATTTCCTTGTAAAAATTATCCAACCATGTATCTCTTCGTTTTAGTTCATCAGTATATAAGATTTATTTAAGAGAATAAATATAGAATCATCTTATTAGTCATTTTTATTATTTTCCTCTTATTCTTCAGCCTGTATCATAATAGTCAAGTAGGTTGATTAATGCAACTTTCTGAAATTAGCCCAGAAGACAGAATAATTACAAAATTCATTGTCTCCCATTACTTCAAAACAGCAATGGAAAAACGCCACCAAATCTAGTTAAACTTGCCGTTATCTCACTCATTTACAAAGCCAGAAGACTTTTCGCTCTAGTATATTACAAATGTCTACATAATAGTATGATATTTCTTATTTACAATTCTTTAGACTATATTAGCTGTACGAAGGAACAAATACAGTTGTAGTTCAAAATATACAGCAGAGCATAATTGCTAGTAAGAATTCTTGTAACGCATCTGTGATGTGAATTTGGTTAATATATACAAATGAAATTCTATCTACAATGCACTGGTTTTTCTTACGTTATACAATCAGATACGGTCACAATACTTCGACGTCTGTCTTTTTGTTAGCTTACTGATGCTTTTATTCACCAAAAAAATGCCAAGGAAACATGGTAAAATAAGATTATATATTATATAATAAGTGGGATATACGATGTTTCCTTCATTAGTCTATGACAATATTTTTTTTCAGCGGCTCAATGTTCTATTTTTGTTGAATACTTTATGTAGCATAATTTTTAGAATAGTCCACTTTTCTGTTTTATTGTGCTTTGGGCACAGAAAAAAAATTAAAGTTCATATAATAATCAGTTTAGTATCAATGTGCATTTTGAATATTGTACGGCTTTGGCAAGCAATAAATCAAGAACCAAGCTAGCGATTACAATTGGACGAACAGGAGAGCTACTTGTATTTTTGACGGTTACTATGTTTACTTCTCTTAGTCCTTTTAGCATTAGAGTTAAAACTTTGTACAATTTGGCACTCTTCTCTAATCCTGATTTCTTTAATTTCTTTATCTAGTTCGGATAATATCCATTCGAGGTCTGGTGTTTCAGCATTACCAAGTATATTCTTGATATTATAAGGCAAAAAAAGGTAAAACCCAAGAAGAGCAAACTCTAGTGAGTATAGATAGGCCATATCTTCTAAAACATGACGAATACTTTCCAGTTCCATAGAGTTGAGAGGCCCAACATGTGGTGCATCCTTTAAATACTGAAAAACTTCCATTTTTGACTCAACGAATTTTTGAACAATATAATCAAGGAAATTTTCTAGACTTGAGGTTGATATTCCTTCTGTAGTATATGAAATGGATTTCCATCTATCTGGAATAAGACCCAACAGTTGCTTAATCTTTAGGGAATCTTCCAATGACGGGTACCAACTTGCAATTTCCTTCACATCCTCAGTCCAAAGCACTAAGTCATCTGAACTTGCTATACCTGCAATGTTCAATGTGGAAACACAGTAAGTAAAATCATATGCAAGATTTTTTCTCATATTTTTCAAGTGAATATTACTTACAGAGTTCTCAATTGAAACAAATCTATCCCTGATGGACTTGTGGTTAAATTATTGGTGTTTGCCTCTCGAACATTCCCAGTTCTAGTAGGGAATACCATTTTCAATCAGCCAGATAAAATGATAGGACACAAATATCTATTCTATAAGTAATGAACCTTCTAATTAGTGTATTTGGAGGTGTGTAGGGCCGTATTAACAGAAGACAATTAGCGGCTAGATTTATTTTCAGATATAGCAAATAAAATGTATCAAAAAAAATCAAAAAAATCTGTGTCAGTAGCAAAGGATAAATCCTCTTGTTCAACACACAATATCAGACTTATTTTCCAGTTTAGAACTAACTTTGAACCCCAAGTTGTGTATGTATTGTAATTATTACAGATCCACACTTTTTCATAAATGTTTGTGCTTGAGTGAGGGAGATTTATATATTCAACTTACAATTCATTAAAAAATGCAACATAAAAAATTTGCACCATTTTTATGACCTTATCATATGCGATTGGAAACTTTCGAATAACTACTCTTCTTAGATTTGTTCTATTACCATCCATTGAGTATCGCAAATGCACCTATAGAGCCCAAAATTGAAATAAAGTTATCTCTCGTAGGGTTAATTGGGCTTGCCTGTGTTAAAAAATAATTCTCATATCTCCAGTCTTTTTTATCTTAAAGTACAAATGAGCAAATTACAGAACATCTCAAGAAATATATGGTCCATCCATAAATTTTCTTATCGTATCACAAATTACCAGGCACTTCAGTACTAAACAAGTCTATTTACCAGGTTACATTTATAGATTCAGTTCAAAATCAAAATACAATACAAATGGTAGTAACAAAGCCATGAGCATTATGAACAATTTCATGTCTATTTACAGAACTGCATTACTGTGTTTAATCAATGACAGAGACCACAAGATTGAAATGAAATAGTTATGTACAGTAAGTTAGTTATCAACACTCATGACTCTATAATTTGAAACGCGTAAGTAAAGTTTTTGGTTGATAGGAAGAGCTGCCATTAACAATCCGATAAGCACAATTCACCCCACAGCCACTATGGTTCAAGCCAAGAAATTGAGCACTAGCGAGGTACGAAGATATAGAACGCTTATCGTGGGATAAGGCAGAACTGGACGGATAAGAAACTGTCCAGCCTTACCCATTTATACCGCCTAAAAATGTAATCATCTCACAATATCTTATGTAAGGTGCACAAGTTGAATATGGAAACGGTTACATAACAAAATAGAGTCAACAACTAATTGATAAGTCGACCTAGAATATACAAACAGGTTATCATCTTGGTACCATACGAGCATGTTTTGCTCGGGAATTGATATTACACTTAGAGAAATATATATAGTATACCGATATCCTCAATTGATGTACTTTCTAATAGTGGTCATCTATCCTTTTTCATTAGCTTCTGATGAAAGATTAGAACAAGTAATAACAACAACTAGTCTACAGCTTACATTTTAACTGGATCCCAAGCACTGGGCCTAAATTATTACGTCTTTATCAATTTTACATTGAGACTGATTAAATATAGGTGAGAAAGGACTTATATGATTACCCTTCTGCAGTCATCGCGGCAAAGGTATTATAAGACAAGGTCAAGCGGTCAAGTTCTACATCCAACGAATTTAATTACTCTCGGTAGCCAAGTTGGTTTAAGGCGCAAGACTGTAATTTCAACACTGAAATCTTGAGATCGGGCGTTCGAATCGCCCCCGGGAGATATTTTTTCAGCTTCTTTTATTTTTTTTAATTTTTAAGGCTATTTCCATCTGGAAATTATATATTTTGACTAGAACAATGGGAGCTGGCACCCATTTATGAGAGTATTTGAATGATAATCAAGGGAAGATTAATTCTATGCATAAATAGCTGAGCACCATTCCAATAGAGGTAACCCAATTTATACTTTTTCTTTACAAATAAATTTTATCTTGGTTGAAACAAGAATTGCGGAATTGAAGAAATTTTATTGAGTGTACATGTCTTCAGACTCATTACTTTATTATTGGAAAGATTTGTAATTGTTACCTTTTCTTAAATAAGATATCCAGTTTTGGTTTAAGTTATAAACTCTGTGAATAGAAAAATAGCGAATATGTCAGAGTTGGATTTCCCTGATATTGATAGTAACATCTTCGATGAGGACAGTGGTAAAGAGGACGGAGAGGTGAATAAACAGGCCAGCTTCAAGAGATTTGAGATCCACGAAGGGATTATGTTCTGTATTGAACTTTCGGAACATATGTTCGAGGTACAAGATGAGCTTGATGGAAAGAGTCAGATCGAAGTCATATTGACATCCTTAAGTGAGCTTATGGAGTTACTTATTGTCACAAGGCCAAGCACTGCCATTGGGTGCTATTTTTATAATTGTGAAAGAGAAGATAGCAAAGAATCCATTTTTGAGTTTATTCCACTAGTCGATCTCAATGTGCAATGGATGAAGAAGGTCAATGATCTTTTAGAAGACGTTTCCAATCAACGTATAACATTCAAAGAATATCTCAACTACAATATTGATCAGAATAAGAAACTAAACATTCCAATTCTACTAGAGAAACTGTTCTCACTGATATTGGAAACATTTAATAGGAACATAGAAGGACAGAAAGAGTTTAATTCCAAAAAGGTTTTCTTATTTACAGATAACGATTTACCTAATGTAGAATCTCAGCAACGCAGCATAGATGTACTAAAGGGAATTCTGAAAGATATTGATGATAACATGATAAACTTTACAAACTTTTTCATTAGCAAGAAGGACAAACCTTTTAATCCAGCATTTTATTCCAAGGTTCTAAGAAATGACAGAGATTACAATTCACTGGGCTCACAAGCATATTTCGGACCAAGCACAAAACCAATAGGTGTGAATGATATCAAAGAAAGAATTTTTCAAAGGAAAGAGATAAGAAGGGTTGTCTTTCAATGTCCATTAGTGTTAGACGAAGGAACAAACTTTGTTATATCTATAAAAGGTTATTCAATTTTCAACCATGAAAAAGGATCAGTCAGATACAAACTAGTATATGAAAACCAGGAAATAAGGAAAGAAGCATTTTCAAAAAGAAAATTTATAAATCCAAAAACCGGCGAAGACGTTTCCAAGCAAACTGTAAAAATTATTCCATATGGAGAAAAAGAAATTGAAATGGAGGACAAAAACATTGCAAACGCTCTAAATGTTTATGGTAATACCTCAGCCAGTTTAACCGTAATCGGCTTTCTCAATGAGGACAATAGTCTTGTATTTTACAATAATATTGATAAAACTTTGTTTATTACACCAGATGAAAACGTTATTGAAGGTTCTTTTACTGCATTTGCGTCTCTATTTAGAACACTAAAGAAACTGAAAAAAGTTGGGGTAGTATGGGGCAGTACAAAAAGTAATTCTAGTCCTTCCTTATATCTTTTATGGCCATCTAAAGATGATGATAATAATCAAGGGTTTTATCTAACAAAAGTTCCTTTTATTGATGAGATTAGGAAATACCCAACATTATCAAATATCAATATAAATGAAGAATGGGAGGAATACAAGAACGTCAAAGAACTAACACAAGGTATAATAAGTCACTTCAACCTTAAATCAGGATATCATGCAGAAGAGTTTAGAAATCCTGCGTTAAATAGGCACTATAAACTCTTGCATGACTACTTATTACAAGTAGAAATTCCACAGGACGATAACGACATCAGAGATAGATATTTGAGAGAAGACGATACCTTACTTAAAATAACCAAAATAAGAGAACGTATCATGAAAGACACTACGATAGATGATGTCGAAAAGAGAAGGCTTTCGAAATATTTGGAAGTTTGGAACATATACTATCGCAAATTCAAAGAGGATACTAACCAGACCTCTTCAAGTCTGCTGAAGTCTGAAAAAAAGCCTAAACTAAACTTATGACCCACTTTCTTTTTTTGATAATTCATTTATGTTGTTGAAAAGTTAAAGACCCTTTCTATCGAAATTTATAAATGCATTATTTACTATATATATTCTTAATCATCTAAGTTCGACCTCGGACAGAAGACACAAATGATCACTTGGATATTCACCTACATGTGGCTGGCCATGAGTGCTCATTTCAGATCCCGGAGGCATTCTTAGAAGACCTCTAATTTTGATATTATTAGAATTTTCAAAGTCTTCCAACGTATCTATCTCTGTCCTATCATCAAATTCCCAGTTTCTAATCATGAACATATAATCCAGTAAGCCACGCCATGTATGTGCCCAGTTTGAAATTTCAGGTTCGCCTCTTTCATTATCTAAACCCGAGTTTTCTGGATGAACCTTATGATACGCAACAGAATACAATGATACAGCTCTCATATCCAAGGAATTATGCAGTTCTTCCATTTGAGAAACTAGCTTTGTTTGTTCATCATTTGCGACAAATTTCTCTGGTACAGGTGTTTGTGGTTGATCCTTACCAAATTTTTCGATATTTCCACCTTCTTCATCTTCAGCGTCTTCTCCACTCTCTCTTTTCTTAGAGAACTTGAAAGAAGTGCTACACTCAATAACAGTTTTAGCTCTTGAATCATACTTTATTGGCTTGCAAGTCATCGACAAGTAAGGTGAATCAAATGGTTGTGAGTTGAAATCACCGCAGAAAAACGGATACCAATGGGACATGTCACCATCATTATTATTCTGAAGGACGTTTACCCTGTGCATGAATTCTTTCATCTTATTCAGTACCACATAACACTGTCTGGTTCTTTCATAGGTACCAAACGGATGCCAAAATAAATGTGTTGTACCAACCAAGATACCTGACTTATCATCTAGCAATTTCTTGCCCATCATCTTCACTTTTTGTGTAAATTTCAATGCCAAAATCAAAGCTGCATTGTTAGTTGTAGTACGGGGTTCAATATCACCAGACTTCTCAGAGTCAAAGTCTATCAACATTCGGTCAGACATCTCAAATATTTCGTGCTTCCATATTATGCAAACACCATGATTCTTACTAGGTTTCCTGTGGAATTGAGATGAATAACCCAATTTTTGAAATTCCTCTTTCCAAAATGACTGATATTGTATGTAATCAATTTCTTGCAAGCAGAGAACATCGGGGTCATAATGCTTGAATTCATTGAGTAACACCCTAGATCTACGATACCATTTCAACGCTTCACCACTATCTGGGAACAATTTCCGACGTATTAAGGCTTGGGCAAGACAGTTATAGCTCATAATTTTGATTTTCAAGCCTTCAACTGGTTCTTCTTCATGCAACTTCAGCATATTTCTTCTTATGAACTGCAACTCAGGTGGACAGTCCGGGTCGACACCACGCTCCAACATTTCCTGACGTTTAGCTTCACGCATGGCTTCTCTTTCTGCCCTAATCCTTGCTATCTCCTCGGGAGAAGGCTTACCCTTACCCTTCTTCTTTCCTTTTGATTTCTTGACCTCCTTTACTGCATTTACAGCGGCTGGGTTCTCAGCAACATGTACTACCTCTTCTTGAGTCATAGCGTCTGGTCTTTTTTCTCAGTACTATGGATAAAAGTAAACTTTCAAATATATAGCACAAAATTCAACACTATATTCTTCCTAAATATGTATCTTTGCGACTCAAATCGATGGATGGAGTACTTATAAGTTATATAATGTGGTTACTACATGGCTGCATTTTGAACTATTGTCGCATTTGCCATTATTTTTTTTTTTCAGATCCAAAATTGCTCAGAAACATTAGTAGGAGCATGCGATGAGCTAGTTGCAAAAAATACGTCATATTACTTTCTGACATTAAGATGTTTGCTTGTGAAAGAATTTGATGAATTAGTAGGTATTAAACATTTCGAAACTGCGATGTTGAGCACATAAACAGGTACTTCAATGACTAGAGCTTGTCAATTGCTTCCAATGTAGATTATTTTGGAACAGTGCAATATGTTGATCATCGACAACTTACATGCAAGTATATAACTCCGGTTCTCGAGGAAAGTGAACAGTTTTTTTCCTCAGCACTACCAATCTAGCCACTAAAATTGCATCTGAATAATTTGTTGCAATGTTATGACCTTGAAACACATTGCAATGGCGTCTTTGTCCACATACAATTAGAAATCAAGTATTATATGCTTAATTCTATATATACCTTTATACGATATAATGGACCTCGCAGAAATTGAAGGGCAATCCCAGAGCAACTTGAAAGCTCAAATAGTAATAGCAATAAGATGGTATCAAAACTATTAGTCACTGCATTGGCGATCTACTATTAAGGTATAGCTACATTCGAATTTAGCTAACGAAGCATCAGGGATATCTCTGTCGGTCAATATGGCATATTACAAAGTTACACTAGTCAGGTCACTAATAGGTACACCAGAGGCTACTAGAAATATAGTCAAAGCCATAGGCTTGGGCAAGCGTGGCTCAGTAGTTTACAGAAAAGTAAGTCCCTCTATGGCAGGTTCGCTTGCTAAGATCAAAGAACTGATATCTGTTGATGTGACCAAGAGTAGATTGACCAAGCAGCAGCAAAGGGAATTAAGAAAGACGAACCCTGGCTTTACAGTCGAGAAACAAGAAGACGGTCTACTTGAATAATGCCAGTAATATTCCAAAATCATATTGGCAAATGCATTTTAACTTTAATCGATAACTAACTGTAAATAGATAATGTAGTCTCAAATCCGATTCATTACGAAATGAGACGAAATTAACATGTTTTATACTCATATCATATTCAATATCATAAACAATCATTAAAATTGGGTTTTCATTCTTCACAATGTTATCTGTATTTATATCGATATCTTTGCAAAACTGTATATATTTACATGTGAGTTGAAGATCAAATAGCATCCTATAATTTGGTTTGGGGATAAGAATAAATAAATCATTTTTGGAAATTTATACGCATAAATCCTAAATCATTTCACAAGTCAACTCCAATTTGTTCTGTCCTTTCTACGTGCTTCTAGCCACTGCTTCTTACATTCACGGTAAGCATCAAAGTATTCTTTGCATTGGTCCCTATCATAGTCGTTTAGCTCAAGGCACTTAAAACTCATCTTGGCAGACTCCTGACAAGGATCATAGTATTGACTGTGATCTTTCATTGCAAATCTGTACTTATTCAGTGTAGACTCTGGATTATCAGGATAATACCTATATTCTGTTGTATCAACGCCTTTTGGTGCATAATCAACCTTGTCTTTGTCGGTTTGCACATGTGGGTCATAGTTCCCATCCTTAATAATGTCTTCATCAGCAGCCATGTTGATTCCAATTCAATCCTAGCCGATAGATTAGGTGTAATAACCTGAATATTAACAAGGGATATATTTCTACTGGCATTACTATTGAAGCTTTTTAACATTTTTCAAAATGCTAGTCATCGAATTTTCAGGTAATGTTGCCCGACTAGCAGTAAAGTAGCGGTGTATAAAGTAGTGGTGTAACTAAATGGGCTGGCATTTTTTAAGTAATTATCTGATCTTCAGCTAATATAATGGTCATTGTCTTTACTTAATGATACTATGTTCTACAATTATATACAATACATAGTTAACACCAAGATGTTACTCTTTGTCATCAATCTTAAGTACAGTAACTTGTCGGTACAAGTCCCTTGTGTCCATTTAACTCACCGTACGTCCAACCACTTCCATCGTCACCTTTTAATACTGTTACAACATCCCCAACTGCCAAACTTAGTTCATCATCTCCTTGTGAAGTGTATTCGTATTGTGCAGTTATTGTTCTTACAGGAAGAGTGGTTCTTCTTGAAGGAGGAGCCGCTGGTGGAGGGCCTCTCGAGGAGTGAGAAGCTTCCTCACGTATTTCGATATAGCTAGATGGTACTAAACCAGATTTACCAGTAGTAGTGTTGGTAATTTTAGTCCACCCAGATCCATCATCTGCTGTGATAACAGTAAAGGAATCACCAACACTGACGGACACTTCATCTGTGTCCTGTTCGGCATACGCATATAAGACTCTGTTTTTATTAGATTGCTCTCTTGTAGGCGATGCTACGCTCTGCATACCATCAGTCCGAGATGACGTTGCAGACATTGTCGAAGCGGTAGTCCCACTACGGTTTCTATTGTTCCCAAGAATGTTAATTCTGGGAGAATGTGAGCTTACAGTAGAACTTTGGCCATGAGAAGATGGCCTTGCTTCAGGGTTTAGTAAGTTTTCTTTCAGTTTACTGAATATACCTTTCTTTTTCTTGGATGTATCGATATGTGTAGTAGTTAGATCGTACTCTTCAGGAACATTATTTTGTATACTTTCGATCTGGACTTCTGCTTGTAATTTCAATGTTTCATGTGAAGTGAATGGTGAAATTAGAGCTAAGTAGCTTTTTAGAATTTCAAAGAACTCGTTCCCTTTTATATTATCTTCATTGGAAGCCATTTCTTGTTTTTTCTTATTCAATGCTGATAATTGCGATAGCTCTCCTTGTGCCAGATCATTGTATTTTAGATATTCACTTTCGGACTGTGCTAGTTTAACTACCAAAGCATTCGCCTCTAATTGTGATGGTACACAGAATTTCTCGTCATCATGCCACACTGGGGAGGGTTTAAATTGGAAATCAGGAGGTTCGCGCCATTGCTTAACATTATGCTTTATAAACATTGCTGTATTCAAGGAAGGTTTATTTTGAACTACCACACTATCTGATGCATCCAATCTTTTGTTAACTCTTTCAGTAAATGATTTCTCCAAAGAACTAGCCCTCTTCCAAATATCATTCAAAAATAATACCTTAGACTCGTTTAAACCTTGCAGCAGATCAAGACATTCAGGAACATCTTGGAAATAATATTTATCCTTAGTTCTATTCGCCTGATTAACTTTTATCAAGTACTCATTCTTGGCATTATTCATTGCTGTCTCCTTCTCTTGTACTTTTCTCTTATTTTTCTCACTTGGGTTTTTGGTATGCTTGTTCCTTGTGGCCTCCATGCTACTACATGCATCATCATAGTTCTTCTTAGCTTTCTCCATCTCGTTAAAGATACCGTCCTTCTTTTCTACCATTTCAGTGTTGAACCCTTGAATCTTATTCAATGTAATGTCCAGTTTGGAGTTTAAACCAGACAATTGACCACCAATTTCACCGTCCAACTCGTGGGCCAGTTGCATATGATCCTTGGCGATATTTTCTGTCTGCGATAGAATCTCATTCCATGCCACTACACTTGCAGCCTCCAGGGACCCTGGTGTCGTCGCTGGCTTCTCACCAACAGATAAGGTAACACTGATGTTACTCTTGCGGTTCAAAAATTCCCCACAAAGCTTTGATAGCTTCTCACTGTACTCCCTCTCCAGCTTTGCTCTCTCACGATAGAACTGCTCGGTGTCCTTCAACCACTTGATATTCTGATGCACCCAATCATAGGTCTCTTTGAACCCATCTTTGATCTCGTTACCAATCGACAGACTCATCCTGTAACGGTTTTCTTCGTAGAACTTCCCAGATTCAAAGCAGCCACCTTATCAAACTCAACAGCGACCTTCCAATTGATCTTTTTACTGATCTTATACTCTTTTAATACCGTCCCGATTCCAAGTTAAAAGCAGTAAACTTTATTCAACTTTGCTCGAAGTCCCCTTTTCAGCTGAATTTTAAGTTTTTTCCAATTTAGCCAGTTTTAGTCAATTTTGATCAAAATTCACAAGAATAAGCAAGAAGTCCAATAAGAAATTGGCAAGAAATAGAAGGAATATCTTTTGATTGCAAGATTTAATACAACTATCTAACAGGGTGTCAAGTATATAACGGCAGATATCCCTTTTCAGACTGACCGTCAACCTGTGAAACAAATAACTAATTGAGAAATGGAGAGACGTGAGCCTACTGAACACCAAAGTGCCCAGCAGCAGGCGCAACTGTTTGAGAAGTCCCTACCAAAAGTGAACCAATTGGCTTTCAATATGCTGCTGAATGAGCTCGTTCCTTTATCGATGGCAGTTGAGAACGATATACATGATATGGCTGTGAAGGATAGCAATGCGGAGGATGTTACAGTTGAAGTGCTTGCTGGAGATGTTGATAAGAAGGTAGTTTTAAAGGATGATGATACAGAAGAGGAAAAAGAACAGGCTCCAAAGTATAAGATTGGTGAGCAAAGCCATAAACTCATACAGCAGATATATAACTTGGATGATGAGTATCGGAGCAATAGTGTAGCGGAGAGGATACAGAACGTCGGATTTCAAATAGGCTCGAAGCTATGCGAGTTGTTAGTATTTAGCAACAACCCCACTATATCATTCAGGGACATGGATCTTCTGGCAGTAATGAAATTTGTGTGTCGAGATGTATGGAAGCAAGTATACGGTAAGCAGATAGATAATTTAAAAACCAACCATAGAGGCACTTTTTACCTATTGGATTACGACTATAAACCTATACAGACATTTGCTCTCGATCTTGATCCAGAACAGCAGGAAAAAGAATTAAAATTAGTAGAGCCTTTCTTAGAGATCCCTGTTGGTATAATAAAAGGTGTTCTGTCTTCGTTGGGATTTCCAAAGGATGAAGTTATATGTGTGACATCTTTTGTGGATAGACCGGATGATCGTCCCAGAAGTTTATTTCCAAAAGGTGTCAGTTTTCATGTACAAGTTAATAGACGTTAAAATGTATATTTAATCGACAGCATTTCATGAATATATGTTGGCCATGTATACAATACATAATATGAATCTGAGAGTTTCAATAGAAAAAAGTTATACTTAACGTTAATGCGACATAATGAATATTAATTTACTGTATCAGCTATCAAATATAATCCGAATAATCCTATGAATATTAACTTATGTAAATATGCTTTATAATAGAAATAGATTCGAACTCAACCATTAGATGTCTTCATCATCAACAATGTCATAGCATTGCCATGGTCAGAGACAGCTTGTGAATTGCCTACCCTCTTGGCATTTGCTAGTTTCTCAAGGTTTAGTTTTATTACCTCAATTTCGATGTCTAGTGTGTTTTTAAACTCTTGCTGAGCATTCAGCCAATGTTCATGAATAGTTTTCTTCTCCTCTTCTCCAACTTTGGTATTCCATATCCGTCTACACTCTTTACACATTTCTTTAAAGCGCAATATGTAGTCTCTGTTGGGGTCAATATGTTGTATTGACCTTTTAGCTCTGCATGAGCTGAATTCATGGTAATTATTTGCTATACTCCCACTTTGGAATATAAGCTTCATATTAACTTCTGAGTTTTGTCGCCACAATCTATCAAATTTAGACTTGAATCTATTCCTGAACATTAGGTATTCACTAGCAGCAGGTTTTTCAATCTCCAAACATCTGGCAAGCTCATATGAGGTGAGCTCAGATGGTGATAGATTGTGCTGCTCAAAGAACATAGCATAATACAATCTCTTCTTCGTTGCAGACAAGTTGTCCCATTCAGACCTAATATACCTCTTGAAGCTGTTATTGAACCGCATCAAAGTTGTGTTCCCAAATTTCTTGACCTGCATGTTGTAATAGTAGTTGAAGACTGTACCAATATCCTTCTGTGCACTCTTCTTGAAGGCCTTCTTGCAACTCACTAAAATCGAGGATGGCCTTGCATAAAGGTGTAGCGTAAACCTCATAGTGGAGTCTTATTGTTGGTGCACCGGAAGCCAATATTACCAGAATTAAGTAGTAGATAGCGACCGGACCAGGTAGATGACCGGTGATCAGAACTCTATGTTGGTATTAAGTCAATTAAGCTAATTAATTTACCATAGAGTGGTTAGGATGTTCCGATGGGCCTGGGTTATATATTAAAATAAATTAATAATTTCAAGTTGAATAAAAAACGTATGATCCTCGCTACGGAGTTGCATTAATTATAAGTGTCTATTAAGAAACTGCGATGAACAAACCATAGATGTTAGAAAGCTCATCACGGATTGAAAGTACATCCCCTACAAGAAGCTATTCTCGTTGTGGGTGCCTGTTTCGTGTTATTTACATTTTACTTCAATAAGACTCAATAATAAGGACCTTTCGCGTGTTACGAAGCCCACAAAAATATGTAAATATTTACAAGCTAGCGAGAGCATTCCACGCTTATGATTCTCTATGGTGCTAAAGGGATCTAGATATATCTTAGTCGAACACATGTGTAAATGAATACATCATTACTAAGGATAAATAATAATAATTTAAATTACGTTGCAGTCCATTAATTAATATTTAAACGTAGCATAGAATATGTAGTGAAGCGAAATAGCTTGCTTATGGAGCGAAACAGTTAATCACAATAATTCTGTCCCGTTTCATAAGGCTAAATTACGCAAATACTTCATTTCAAGTTTTCTCTTTCAGACATAGTGCATTCAATTTATTCAAAAAAATGAAAAAAAAAATAGTAGTGAAAGAGAATTCAATGTGTCATTTGAATGAGATAAGCTTCATGTATTGTTCTTGCGGCATAAGATGAAAAGCATTCGCGAATGTTAATTGACTGGTGGGTATATCTATATATCACCCATATTATAATTGTAGGTTGGCCTAACTCTTATAACTGATGTTTTTGAACTTGATAGGCTCTTGAGAGTTAACCGGAGACTGACTAATATTTGATAGCTGTGACCGTTGCTCATTCGATTGGGGAGCATTCACAGGTTCATTGCTGTTATCGAATGAAAACGAAAAACCAGAAACATTGGTCAATGGCATCATGAGATTATTCGATGAATTTTGCTTGCTGTTTGTCTCAGAGTTTTCGTCCTTGTTCAAGTTGTTTGAAGATTCCGCCCCATTTACGTAACCAGATGCTCCAGGATAGTCATCCAATGACCCGCCAGCTTGTGGTGGGAATTGCGAATAGCTGTAATTTGGATTTGGTGATTTATCTGAATGCGCAATTCCATTTTGAACGGATTGCATGTTTTCATTTGTCATCAAAGAATCAATAGTGCTTGGAATATTAGCCATCACGTTATCACCATTATTTGTCCGGCTTGATTTCCTTCTAGAGGTTCTTCTTTTTTCAACCGGCGATGATGATGCTCTTGATATGGCTTCAGGAGATAAACTAACCTTTGTGCTACCCTTTCCTCTACCTTTGATACCCTTGTTGGAGTTTTTATATATCGAGGCAAAATATTCCAGCAATTCTCTTTCCTCTTGAGGTATTGGTGTATCAGGGTCCATTGTTGCTAGCTTCTGGGTTAACACTTTTAAAGTATCAAGATGAAATTTGTTTTGGTGTGATTTCATGTTACCTAATTGAGAGAACGATTTGTTACAGTTATCCAGTTTGCAAATAAATGGTCTAATCTTGCCATGTGTCATTTTATGGGCAGCCAAATTACCCTTTCTAGAAAACCGTTTCTTACAAATATCACACTCGTATGGCTTTTCACCAGTATGTAATCTTTCATGTGTTTTTAAATTACCACCCTGGGTGAAGCGCTTGCCACAGTATTCACACTGGTATGGCTTCTTACCCAAATGGGATCTAATGTGAACATCAAGATGGGTAACTTGTGCAAAACATCTATGGCAATATTGACATTCAAATTGCTTAGATACTGTTGCAGATTTGGGCTTTTCAACTCCACCAAATAGATCCACACTAGAAGGAATGATCTCAGAGTCATTGCTGATTACTAATTTTCCATCCTCGGTGGTTGGAACCTTCTCTGTGACACCCTTCTTTCTAGCCTGGATCATAAGAACAAGCTGGTCAACATTAGTAGTCCCCAATTTTTCCTTTTGGTTTGTCTCTGGGGGTAATTCATCTGGAATATTTTCGTTTACAGGTTCTTGATTAATTGCTTGTCCACTATTCCCCTTCGTTGTAGTATTCTTTTTTGTTGAAGATGCTTTATTAGTGGTCCGCTTCTTTCTTGGCTTACCTTTTGTCTTCTTTTTAGGATTCTCTTCCCAGTTATTGTAACCTTCTTCGCCTTCCATTAATGGTCTCTTCGAGCCTAAGTTGGGATCCTGTCCGATAGGTTCTCCATTCGGAGCAATACCTTGATTAATGCTGGTGCCAACATTCCTGTACATATTCTGCGGTATTTCACCAAAGGCTGATAGTCGGCCCATGTTAGCGCCGTTATTGATATTTTGCATGCTGTTGTCTACCGCAGTTTGGAACTGCATAGGTCCATATAGCAGCGATCTTACAGAAGAGTTTCTCCTTTTGTATTGGTAATCAAGATCTTCTGGATTGTACTTAATCGAATTTTGTCTTGAGCCCTGTGGTGGAAGTGGTTGACCTTCACCACTAATACTGTAAGGATTTCTGTAAGAGTGATTGTTCAAAAACATTTCGTATTCGTTAGAGCTTGCCTTCCTAAAGCCCGGTTCCTTAAAGTTCGCGTTTCTAGCACCAGGAGGGATATTTCCCTGTGGCATATTGTCCATAAAGTTGTCGTTGGTCTTGTCGTTACCTGTCATGATTTCATTCTGAGGAATTGGGGCACCGTTGTTACCAAACGGCACCATAGAAGGTGGTTTCATAGATTGTAATATAGAGTCCCTTCTTCCATATCCGCCCACTTGAAATTGAAACTGCTGATTTGGCATGTCAGGGTTATTGACGTGGACTGAATTCAATAGGTCCTGGTCAGAAGTCACATCGTTTGGGAAATATATTGAGTTTCTCTTAGAGCCTGGTGCATTGTAACCGGACAACCCTGGTGTTCCCGCGTTATTAGCTCCTGCTTGAGGGTAGCTCTGTGCATTCTCTGATGCAAACGACGGGATCTTAAACCTTGGCTGAGAACCGTTTCTCGCTACTTGTCCCTGCGCATTTGTTATTGGTGGTACTGGGGATTGCTCTGCACTGCCGTCTGGTTGCGTGTGATCCACGCTTCGCCTGACGCCAGCGTTCACTGCACCTCCGGCGTTCGGTACAGATCCCTGCTGGGGAGGCCATAGACTGTTCACTATAGAAAACCCACGCCCAATCTGGTTCAGATCAGGCTGCTGAGATAACCGTTGTGCATTGCCCGCAATACTACCTTTGTTCATAGACACTGGCCCTTGTCCCGGCCCTTGCGCGCTCTGGGCACCTTGAGCACTTTGAGCGCCCGGAGCACCTTGAGTTCCTTGAGCACCTTGAGCGCCTTGAGTACTTTGAGTACTTTGACCACTTTGAGTACCCGGAGCACCCGGAGCACCCGATCCTTGCTCCATCATATTCAGAAACGGATTCAGCACGGAGTCCGTGGAGAACCGCGGCTGATTAAAGGTGAAATAGGACATGGAGTCGTTCCTGCCTTGACTCCTCCCAGCCTGCACACTCGCGTCCCTGATCTGATCCGGAGCCCCTTGCACCTTCGTCTCCGTCTGCTCCTCAGGCTTCACAGTCTCATCGCCCCCAACCTTGGGATCACTCTCTTCCACCATCGCGATCGGTTTGTTTTTCGTGTTTCCTCTCCTAGTTTTTTTATTTATGGCACTTGCAAATTCCTGCTCCTACCCTTGGCGTCTCTCGATCCTCCTGTTCAAGGATTTCCAGTCCAAAAGATCCTTATTACCCTCGTTGGCGTCTAAATTTCTTTTTAGAAAAGAAACAAAAGAAATTAAAGGAATCCTTCTTGCTCTTTATTTTTTTTCTTCACTTTTTTTTTTGTTTGGGGGGAGGCCAGATGCCCAACTCCCTGCGGGGGGGGGACGGAGATTGCTTCTGCGGAGTTTTCTCCGCCTCGTCTAATGTGATATGTAGCTTGCGACGTTATACAAACCTGTCTTATTGGGTATATAATATGATATGTAGCTTGTGCATTACCAGTCGTCGCCCCAGCCTTCGTCTTCTACGTCCGGGTCGTCCCAGTGCTCTACTTTCTTTGCCTGCTTCCTTGCGGTTGGCTTTGGCTGCGGTTTCGGCTTCGCGCTGAGTATGGACTTGCGCTGGACGGGGCGTCTCTTCTCTTCCCATGCGTCGTCTCCCGTACTTGTACTGGTCGGGACTGGGGTCGCTGGTGTTGCTGGTGTTGCTGGGGTCGCTGGTGCTGCTGGTGTGCTGCCGAGGCTGATGTTGGAGTTGTTGTTGCTGCGTGCCTTCATCAAGTTCACGGAGGACGTTGACCCCAGCTTCAGGTTGTCCAGGAACTGGGCCAGCATCTCAGCGTCCTGGTCACGCGTGGACTCGTACTCAGCGAAGTCTATGCGCGTGCCCGTGGAGTCTGCGCCCTCGCCCGAGCCGTCCAGCTCCTTCGCGGCCTCCTCGAGCCTCGCCATGTACAGCTTGAACAGCTCGCGCGCTTTGCGTCTCACTAGCTTGTCCTTGTCCATGAACGACGGCGCGATCACGGAAAGCACTTTTGTGGCTATGGTGCCTGCATCAAACAGAGTGATCGTCTCAGTGAGCCCGTGCAACGCAGCGAGCCTGGGCTTGATCTCGGGGTCCTTCAGCGACTTCGTGAACGCAGTGGCAAGGATGCTGGCCCTGTTGCCCATGGAACTGGACAGCTCGCTGGCTATCTTCGTGATGATGAACACGGTCCAGGTCCTGATCTCGATATCGGAGTCCACCTGGGTCTTCGCCAAGTACCGCAGCAGCTCGTTGTTCAACTGCCGCTCGTTCAAGCTGGGAACAATGTATGGAATCTTCTTCAACGTCTCCAGTCTCAGCTTCGGCTCAGTGTCGGATAGACCCTGGACAAATTGCGGGTATATCCTGTTGCATACTTCCGCAGGACCGAAAGGTTCCACAAGCGTAGGCAAGTACATCAGCAACAGGAACCTGACTTGTCTGTCCGGTAGCTTGAAACAAAGCCCAACTATGTTTCTAAAGGGCTCGTCATAGCTCTTGCTGTCAGTGGCTAGTTCAAGCAGAATCGCCAAAAAGGAAACTATTTTGTTGTGGCTTGTAGACGGTACCGCTCCGCCATTATTGTTCACTAGATTTTGTATCATGTCGATCAGTTCCGGAAGGATCAAATTCTCAATGAATCCCGGGGCTAAGTTCTTGAACATTGCCGGGTCTTCGAAATATAACGCTTCCAAGTTGTTTAGCACTATCATCTTGTCTTGTAAGTTCTTAATATGCCATTCTTTCAGCTCCGAGTATAATTCGATCATAGGATTGCCGTACCATGACTCTGTGGTTTGAATTTGGTCCGCAAAACGGGCTATACTGCTCTTACCATTGCTAATGGACGAAACTAGCTTGACCCAGTCCTTTGGCATCCCTGTATACTTCATCAGGTCATTTTTCAGCAGAGAGCCCAGTAGAACTGCGTCTACTATCTTTGGATCCTCAGTAGCGGGCGGCTGTAGGCCGCAAATCGAGTAGTACAGTTTCATTTGGGAGCCGAAATGGAAGCTGTCCTCTATATTCGAGCATAGTTCTAGACCAAAAAACACCAGCTGACCCTTGGAGTTGAAAAATAACGATTGCCTGTTTAGTGTTCCCATTACAAACGTCTTCATATATTGTAAAGTCTCAACTAATTGAGATACCCACAGATAGACAGAGTCCTTGTTTCTGGAGTAATCCTTCAATTTGTCCCAATTGAATGGTGTCACTCTTTCTGTAATAATAAAAGTGGATTGTGGATCGGAATCAGAAATCTCTAGCACTGAGCACAGGCCAGGGATCTTTAAGATCTTGGCCTTGTGTAATGCGTTTGCAATCAATTGCTCAGTGTCAGCGCGTCTCTGTGCTTTGAATAAAGTCACTGGTAATGAATCAGACTTCCTTGTACCATTGTACACTTGCCACAATGGTGTCTCTAGTAGCACAGTCTCCTCATCTATGGTGTAGGGGAACTGGAAATTTGAGATTGACTTGAAGAAACTGGTGAAATTCATCTTCTTATAGTAGGTATTCTCTTCCACTTATCTGTCCTTTCTGTCAACACGATATAATCTCAACAGTACACTAAATGGTAACTTTCAGCCTTTATAAACTGTTCTACTGCGGTGTCCTGAGAACTGCTGACAGTTTTAAGCCAGATGAGCTTCAAAGGTTGTGGTTATTATTTGGGAAGTTGCCTTTGGCCATTGTTGACAGGCACTTTTGACGTGTTACGTTGATCTTTACTGTGCTGGCATTAATGGTGAGCATATTGCCCTTATGTAGTGATTGTATATGTGCTATTTAAGTCGCATTAAGCTGAAATGCCACATTCTATAGTAGCCTATTGAGCTCGATCACCAGTTTGTTCAATGGCAGTCCCATGATGTTGTAGTAGTCGCCGTCTATGCGGTTCACCATGGCCCCGCATGACGTTTGGATCATAATACCACCTGCAGCGTTCAAGGCAGCGTCGTTCCTCGAATACTCTTCGATAAAGCTGCTTGGTATGTTAGAATCGAAGTACATGTCAGTTTGGTCATGGAATTCCGTCACTCTATATTCCGTCGGAGACTTGTAGACAATTACACTCACCGCTGTGACTACACGAACAGGCTCCTTGGTCTCATAACAGAACCAATGCAGATTCTTTATCAAATCGTTTCGGCTGGAAGGCTTCTCATATATTTTGTTGTTGGCATCTAGGACAATTGTATCCGCACAGATGACTACTTGCGGTTTGTCAAAGGACTTTTGGTGACTCTTCAAGTCATCGCAGATGCCATCGGCTTTACCTTTACAAGTATCTATAACATATTGGATAGGATTGTTTGTGTACTTGCTTTTATCGAGGTCTTCCTCGAAGGAAGGTTTCATAGTGTCAAGCTTATCGATGCCCAGGATATCATGTATAATCTCATACCTTCTTGGGGATGAACTGGCAAGTATAAAATCGTAACTTTCGAGTAACTCGCTTAACATGCTATTTATTGATGTAATTTCGCAATCAATATGTGATCGATAATAAAGTTAGCAAGACTCTTCCCAAAACCTGCATATTGATTTGTTTTGTAATGGTTTATGCACTTTTGCCATTTTTTTAGGCTCATCGCCTTGATTTTTCACAATCTATGGAATACACAGAATTTGATGATTGTTTTATTTTAAAAATACATTATATGAGAAGTGAAAAAGAAACTATGTGATAATGTTTAGGCTTACGAATCCCAATTAAAAGAATATTCTCTTTTCATTAATACTAAAACTAAATGCAAATGTAAAAAATTAGTCTCTACCCAAAAGGGTCTACAAACGATTCATACTTTTCAGGTATGAAGTTGATCCTTTAAAAAATTATATTATTTCCACCTCTTCTAATACCAGTCTGTCTTTAATTCTATAAATTTTCTCGGTAACTTTATTCTCTAATTCATTTCTTTCTTCGGGTATTTTTTGTTTCTCAATGGAGGAATCGTCGCTATCTTCTGCAAGTTTGTCATCTTCTTCTTTCTTAATATTATCGAATTCATCAGCAATTATATCTTCATCTAATATATGATTCAAGCCCTTACTCGAACTTTCATCATCTTCTCCACCTCGAAGATTTTTTTTATTCACTGTTGCAGTTGATGGGAAAGCTAATTCAGTACCTACCAGCTTTTCCCACTTACCCACGTAAAGTTTGTTATTTATGAGAACTAGAGGTTCGTGTTCTTCTAGACCAGAATACTGAAGTGTAGCTTTTTTATCGAGAACATTCTTACCTTTGTAGTTGCCGCTAGGTATATCAACACTGACATAGACGGATTCCTTACCGGCAGTTTCCGTTGTTATACGGCTTTTGACATCAGCATCTGACCCAGCCTCTACGTTTAGATGAAACCCCCAATTCATTTCTTCGCCTCGAGATAAGAACTCTGTGTGACCATTCAATGTACACATCCAATTTCTCTGCAGAGGCTCGGTTTCCTCCAAAACATCAATATCTTCTTCTGGATTCGAGGTTTCTTTAGCATTGCTCGGTAGTTCAAACTTATCTAGAGAGCAACTTCCACATCTCAGATATTCATGTGTATCATCAATTGTGCACCTGCAGTCTGGTTTTTGTAACAGATTTAGACCTAATGCAATCTTTGTAGCACCATGTGTAACAATCATAATTGTTTCCACACTAGGGAATTTCTTTTCCACCTGTTTTATGAAATTGTTAAGAGCATCATGGCACCTTTTGTATAGCTCTTCCTCTGTTTCACCTTTCTCACTAGGGGCAGGCTGTGAGTGCCATTCTAGTCTTACTGTGTCATGGAAATACTTCGACAGGAGTTCATTATCAGCGGGCACAGGGATCACGGGCCTGTCTGGTCTGTACCATTCACTGAACCCCCTTTCAATGTAGACGGGAACTTCCAATAGCTCTGCAATAGGAGTCGAAGTTTCCAAACACCTGTAAAATGGGGATGAGAATATCATTTCTGGTTGATCATCCAAAGTTAAAAGAAATCTGCCCAATTCATGGGCTTGCTTGATACCATGCTGAGCCAGCTGAACATCGCCAGCTATACCGGTTGGAGGTGGGGGAACCTCAGCACCTATTATCCAGTTCGCCCGGTAGCCATGTCTCGCGATATAAACTGTACGCACAACCATAGTTTGTAATTTGTCGCGACTTTATTCTTGCTATTAAAACTTCCTCAATTCTGCTCTTAATACAGATTCATATACAAAGGACACCTTCTGAGTCACCGCAATCAACTTTTACAGTCATAGCCTTTTATACCAATTGCCAATTGAACTTCACATGTTTGATCTGATTTTTGTTCCTGGCTCGATTGCTGACAGGTTTTTTTGTGTTCCAGCCGGGGCGATAACGATTACAACAGCAACCATAGCATCAAGGATAATGTTGAAAAGAGATTGAGTAAGATATTTTATATAATGCCAATATAAATTGCTAGTAATGCATAACTCTATTATTTTGTTAATATTGATAATGTACAATTTTGTTTGTATAGAATTGGGAGAAAAAAGAAAAAACAAGTAGTTCATTATTGCAGAGAAGATGGGAATTAATATTGGTAGTCATTTTATTATAAACAGTTCTTCTGCCTACTTAGTGTGATGATGCGATCCGTAATATGTTGTTTTTAAGGTTATTTATTTCAATAGTTTCAATAGCAATTGAGCACCCTTGTTTGATTCGTCAGTGGTATCAATTTCCTTCTTGATGCTCTTAAGGTCCTTCATGAATTGTTTGCCTTGTTGTGACTTTTGTAAGCTTTCATGTAATGCAACTATTGTGAAAGAACTGTCAGCATTGTTAATCCATTCTAGTAGATTCGTAGAGTCGACAATTGTTTCATAGAAATCCTTGGCGAACTCTTCACCTAGACCCTGTACCTTGGTGAAAGGTTCTAGTTTCTTTTCTTTGTTGTTCCATCTACCACCTTGGATCATTGCTTTTAGTAATCTAGTAGAGAATGGTCTGTGAATTGGGTGGTCTTCTTCGCTTATGTCACCCTTGAATTGGACCTTGATCTCATCAATAACTTGTTGGAAAACTTCTTGTTCTTTCTCTGATAGTTGCTCATAAAGGTCATCACTAGTGATCACTTCAGAGATGAATTGGCAACCCAAGTTTTCATCTAAAATCTCAGAACAGTTTTTAGCTATACAACTGATGTACATTGGGCCGAATTTGTTCAAAAGTTCCATTCTCCTCTGTTCCTTTGGCTTTTTGGATGTTTGAGAAGACATTTCCTCGTATCTTAACAATTCATTCTTAACAATAGGAGAGAAGTATTTACCGTCCAGACCCTTCAACACATACAGCCATGGTCTTCTACCATACTTGTCAATAATGAAATCCTTCAAATTGTCCTTAACGGCAGGGCTGAAGGTCTTGAACATCAAAACAGTATCATCCACGGATTGCATGGCAGTTATTAGAACAATGTTACCGTGCTCGTTTGTGACTAGTTTCTCAGCATGTGGTTTCAAGGCTTTCAAGATCTGCTTTCTTTCCTTTGGGCTAGCCTTCGATATCAAAGTGCAGGCAACGAAAGAACCTTCTGGAGTATGGACCAATTCAGCAAATTGTTCATGCAGTAACTCTATCATTTCACTGATCTCTTTGTCGTTAGCGATCTTGACGTATTCCTTCATAGCGGCATGCAAAATTTGGAAACCGGTAGAACCTTTGTCAACGGAAGCTGTGATGGTACCGATTAGATTTCTTGCAATAATGTTTCTCTTTTCGACACTGGAGTTGCAGACCTCCTCGATGGTCAAGTCCTTGTGACTTTCTCTGAACACAGCGTACTCTGAGCCCCAGAACTCTTTGATCATCTGGTTTCTTTGCTCAGAAGTGGCGTATAGAACAAACAAATCTTCGACAACGTAAGCACCTTCTCTGTGTCTCATCAATTTCCTCAAGTTACCATGAAGTTCATCTATAATAGCTTGTCTTGATCTCTTGGAACCGTAATGCAGAAGCTTAACCAGCAGGTATTTACCGTAAGCAGAAGTGGCCAGAACGTAGAACTTACCCTTCAGTTGGTCGACAATCTGTTCACGACGTTCTTTCGAGGAGTACTTGACCAGTGTCTGCACAATACGAGATGCGTCATGCTTTAGGACCAAATCGGAGATACATTCCTTGGATAGCTCCCATATTTCGTTGGACAACTTGTCACGTACTTGCTTAGGTGGAGGTGGGTTCTTGACACGCAATTTCTCCCACAGAGACTTAATATGCACAATCTCGGAGCCTGCCTTTCTCTTAAGCTTTCTTTCCTTCAACAATTGCTTCTGTTCAGCATGGTGGTTACCACCTTCGTTCTCCTCGCCATTCTTTTCGTTATCTTCATCACCATCAGCTTCAGCTTCAGAATCGGAATCAGCTTCAGAATCGGAATCAGAAGCAGCGGCAGCGGCAGCGCTCGCCTTCTTGTCATCCTTCTCCTCATCGCTAGAGAAATCCAATTCATCCTCCTCATCCTCATCCGCACTAGAAGACGAAGAGGCAGATTCAGAGCCAGATTCAGAGCCAGAGCCAGAGGCAGAATCACTCATATCCTCATCAGAAGAAACTGATATTCTCGCCTTCTTGTAGCTCTTCACAGCTTCATTCGAATGACTTCTCTTCTTCGTTGGCGCCATCGTTATCAGTACCGTGTTAGCGAGTCTATATCCAGTATATTATAAATAGTATACGCTGTTAAGTACTGCTACTACTTGCCCTTCAAGTAAAATTTTCACTGAAATTTTTTCCTTTGCGATGAGCTTGAAAATTTTCATTTGAAGCTTCTGGGGTCACCAAATCCGTAAAAATAAGGATCAGCCCACAGAAAACGCAGTAGGGGGCAAAGGGAGGTCCCATACTGCGATACCCATGCGATGCCCCATGCGATGCCCCATGCGATGCCCATCGGTTTTGGATGTATAGAACGCTGCTCGTGTTTGGCCCTAGTGGCTCTATATCAGAGTTCGTCGTCTAGGCCGCTGGCTATGCCGCTGGCTAGTCTGTCTACGGCCTCGCTCACTGCCATGCTGGCTGCGGATTCCAAGGTAGTAGAGTTGGTGCTGGGTGAGCTAGGCATGTGTGTTGATACTAGGCCTATGGTGGTCAAGATGGTCTTGAAGAACCTGAATAGAATCCACAGCGCCAGCTTGAATGGCAACTTCAGGATACGTCTCCACACGACCCAACTTATGCAGAGGCAGAGGAACCCGAGGGCCATGTAGACGTCTCTTTTCTCCTGATGTGATGCTTTCTCCAGGGTCTTCACCAGCTGGTTTGTTCTTGTGAATATGCTCTCCAACTGCTGGTACTTGTCGTCCACTTTCTGTAGTGAGCTGGTCTGTTGCTTGAGTTCGTCGAGGTTCAGATCGCTCTGTAGTATCCCTGACTGCAACAGCTGTGTGCCGCGCGACAGACTGTTGGTCAGTTGCTTCGTCTTGTGCAGTAGTTTATCCTTTGGCGCGAGGTTTTCCTCCCGGCCTGTCTTGGCATCGCGGGCATCGTGGCCGTGGCCATCGTGGGTACCAACGGCGGGCTCCCCGGTATGTTCCTCAATGGCCTGGTCCCGCAATTGCTCTTCCAGCAGCGCACGGCTTCTGTGTTTCTCCAGCAACAGATCAATGCACGACCTCCGCAGTTCAAACAGCCAGTCACTCCACTCGATGAAATCGCTCAGCAGCTCGACGTCTATCTTGCCTTGCACCTCAATGCTGTCGTGTTTCCTGGCATCCTGCGACGGCCTCCAAATCAGAGAACCCTCCGCACTCCGGTTATTGATCATCACCACATACTGCGCCAGCAACTCCTTGTACCGGCCTACACCACCGCTCAGTACTTCCTCGTAATCCTCTTCGTTCACCTTGGCCAGCAACCTCTGTTGCAACTGCTGTACTTCACCCTTCATTATCTGCCTTCGCTGAATAATAGCAACGTATTACCACTTCCGCCTGTCCCCTCTATCAGCTCCGTGGAACCCTCAGCTCCTTTGAACCCACCTTTATCCATTAAGCAACTTGCACTTCTCATTTCGAAATTTTTGGATTCCCATCCTTTGACGATTTGATCGTATAGCTCGCATAAGTGCCCTTTCGATGACAATAATTCAAAAAGTATAAATAGTCGGGAGTGTTGTAGAACTGCCCCGGTAGTTCCAACTCATGGTAAGGCACAAGGAAGGCAATTCGAACAAGATGTTGAATCCCAAGACTAAGCATTTCGAGTTTAACGGTGTGGTCGGTGCCGTGGCCATCTCCGTGGGGCTGCCTATATTCACAGTGTTCCTGAACCAGATGGTCAGACCCGAGTACTACATCGAGGGCTGGTTCAGCAATTTCAATCTGGATAAGGTGTTCAGCGGGCTGCACTCGCTGGACTACTACTTCGTTGACCGCTGGGACCTGTGGGTGTACTACTTGACATGGTACTTCGTGCTGGCGTTCCTGGACGTGGTCTTGCCCGGCAGAGTCATGGAAGGTGTCGAGCTAAGAGACGGCACTAAGTTGAAGTACAAGATCAACGGTGTCGCTCTGTCCACTTTCATGGTCGTGGTGGTCGCTATGCGTTGGCAATTGACCCAGGGAAGAGTGCCCGAGTTGCAATTCCTGTATAAGAATCACGTGGACATCTGTGTTATAGCCATCTTATTCTCCGCGCTGCTGGCTACTTACTGCTACATTGCCAGCTTCGTTCCTCTACTGATCAACTCACCAAATGGCGTCGGCACTAATGAGAAGATCCTGGCTCTAGGTGGTAACTCCGGCAACCCAATTTACGATTGGTTTATCGGCCGTGAGTTGAACCCTCGCATCGGTCCGCTGGATTTGAAGATGTTCAGTGAGTTGAGACCAGGTATGCTGCTGTGGTTATTGATCAACTTGTCCTGTCTGCATCATCACTACTTGAGAACTGGCACTTTCAATGATGCTTTGGTGCTAGTGAACTTGTTGCAAGGCTTCTACATCTTCGATGGTGTGTTAAACGAGGAAGGTGTGCTAACAATGATGGATATCACAACTGATGGTTTCGGGTTCATGCTTGCCTTCGGTGATCTGGCATTGGTCCCATTCACTTATTCTCTGCAAGCCAGATATTTATCTGTCTCGCCTATTGAATTGGGTCTTCCAAGAGTTATCTTCATTGTTGGCGTGATGGCCCTAGGTTTCTACATCTTCCGTAGCGCCAACAAGCAGAAGTCTGACTTCAGACAAGGTAACCTACCACACTTGAAGAGTATTCAGACTAAGAGAGGCACAAAGCTTCTTGCGGACGGCTGGTGGGCAAAATCTCAGCACATCAACTACTTCGGGGACTGGTTGATCTCCTTGAGTTGGTGTCTAACCACCTGGTTCCAAACTCCTTTGACGTACTACTACTCCCTATACTTCGCTACTTTGCTGCTGCATAGACAACAAAGAGATGAGCATAAATGTAGAGAGAAGTACGGTGAGAACTGGGCAGAGTACGAAAAGCAAGTGCCATACAAGATAATCCCATATGTGTACTAAGCTCTCTTTAATCTTAGAAGTACTCTCTAAGCCTAGATAATTCACATTAGGGATATTACCGAATCCATAATATATATATCGCAGTTACGAAATATTTATCTACTCCTACCTCATTTCATATTTTTATTGATGATTATAAATACATGGGATATAATTATATACTCGAAGGGACGGCTCTAATTATTTCATCCATCACAGAATGTATGCTATTATCCGTTGAAGCGGTACTTCATACGCACAATTCTGTCTATACGAAGACCTTAGATGAAAGGGATGTATCCAAGTACTGTTTTATGCTGATTTTTTAATTACTGATTAATGGCCTCATGGTTCGAAAAGTTAGTCATTGAAAAATGCATCAATCTAGTATGCTGTTGTTGATTGTTTTATGTTCGTTCTCTATAGTGTTTGTGTATCGTTACTTCTTGCGCTTCTTAGTTCGACATTTGCAAATCCCTTGAGTGTTCTTCTAGCAGATCTTTCTGGTATTGACCCATTAGCTCCATCAACTTTGGGATGAACACCTTATTCAATTGGTCCCTGATTTCAGCATCAGAGCAGTTCATCTTGATCTCAAAGTCCATGTCGTCATGCATGAACTCTGGAATCTCCACTGAGCCGACGTTGTCCTCATCCAGGAGGACATCCATGGTCAAATGCAGGTCGTAGTAGCAAATTGGCTTACCCTTACGTTGACTAACGTTAGAGTCACCTTTAACCACAACGGAGCTCACTTTGACAACCTTTTCTTCGGGAACAGCCACACAGAGCTCATCAAACTTCTGGTTGAAGTACTCCTTAGACCAAGGCAAAGTGTTCTTGTCTATCCAGTGCCAGTTGTTAGGATTCAACACAGCCATTGTTCACTAGTTCAAATATGTTAACTTTTTCCCTATAAAAAGCCCACAAAAAAGGAAAAAAGAGAGGCAGCAAATCACACCCAAGAGTTCAAATACTCAGCCAGCGTACAGGTTTCGAGCCAGGGTCTGTAAGTCTTTTCTAAATATGAAGAGATTCCAAACTCACTTGTCTTATGTTGCCTTCTCTCTCTTTATATTTTTTCACTTTCTGATTTGAAAAAAAAAGCTGAAAAATTTCCAGAAAATAATAGAAACTGTTCAATTGCCTGGGTTCCACCATGCGAGGATGGCATATATATCTATGAGATAGTAGTCGGATGATATCTCACGGGCTCCAGGAAGGGTGTAGGCGGTTGTTCGATCGAGTCCAGCAAGTTTGCCAGGCTCTGATCCAGCGATGCTGTCTTCTTCAGGAGCAGCACGTCGGCGTATGAATCCCCGACGTATTCCAGTAGCTTGCTGTTGATCTTCTTGTTGATCGGGATTAGAGGTACGTTTTTCACAGCCACGAGCAGTCTCAATTGGCGCATCAGCATCGAGTCGTTCCACAGCGCTAGGACGTACACATCCGCGCTCTCGGACTGTAGCACTCGCAGGATCTCCGCGATATCAAACACGACGCCCGTCTCTTCGCCAGGCTTGCTGTTCTTCAGCGCACGTAGTACAGATCTGTCCATGTATGTGTCCAGCAGTTCCAGTTGTTCTGGCGTGCAGTAAGGCCACTTCTCATTCGAGTACGGGTCTTCCAACACCGGGATAACACGCCCTCCACGTTTCATCATCGTTAACCTACTGATATACTAGCTAATGCCCGTTGAAATATTCGTATCTACACTGCAAGTCTACTTTGTTAAAATGTGAACTTGAAACTTCCTCATCGCAATCTCAATCTCTTCAACTTCAACTTAATTTTTCTAAAAATTCTGAGAAAACTGGGCAATCTGAACTCAAGAGCAATATAGAAAAGAGCAAAGCTGGTAATAGAGTATTCTGGTATAGCAACCTATATAGCCGGTACAAAGCAGCGACAATATAGGACAGGATGATGCTCAGGTTTTTGGGTTCCCTCAGGAATGGATTTGTTACCTCGAGGAGGTATGTCAGCATCATGGGCCAGTTGCATCCTGCCGAAGGTGCCAAGCAGAGCTATAAGAGGCTGGGACGTGGTCCCTCGAGTGGTAAAGGTAAGACTTCTGGGAGGGGTCAGAAGGGTCAGAAGGCTAGAGGTAAAGTGAAGTCGTGGTTTGAAGGTGGTCAGACCCCCATCTACAAGCTGTTTCCGAAGATTGGTTTCACCAATGTCAATGCACGTCCTCTGAAGGTATTAAACTTGCAAAGAATACAAGAGTTTTATGATGCTGGCAGACTGAAACTGGGCGAAGGTGAAGTACTAGACATGAAGAAGATGAAGGATGTTGGTTTGGTTACTGGTCCAATTAGAGATGGAATAAAGATTCTAGCTAAGGGGCAGTTTGTGTATAACTTGCCATACAAAGTTGAAGCTAGTAGAGCCTCGAGCAAAGCAGTTAAAGCTATAGAATCGGCGGGAGGGTCGTTTGTTGCCAGGTACTTCAGCAGAATGGGCCTTCGTGCACATTTGGTTCCAAATTGGTTCTTAGAGAAGAGAGGAAGATTGCCTCTGCCAGCAAGACCAGTTAAAAGAAAGGATATTGACTACTACAGTAAAGAAGAAAACCGTGGTTACTTGGTTGTTGAAAACGATCCATACTTGAAGATGATCCAGGAATCCAAGGCCCAAGGTAGAAATAAGATCAGATCTGCCAAGACTAAAAAGAGTGCCTTGGATATTCAATTGGAAGCGTTACAAGAGAATTTCATACCACCTTCTTCAAAATCAAAGACTGTGGGGTTGAAATGAAGGCAGAACTAGCTATAATTTTTGTTTCTGATTTTATTCTTAAATTTATTTCTGCAGTTGCTGTTTGAAATAACAACAAATATTCTGTCTATCAGAGGTGAACGACCCTGAAATTAGTAAATATTCAGCTTAAGAGTAAGCAAACTAGCGCAATAAAGGATGCAAAACAACATGTAAATATGAGAAAGTTTTTAAAAAAAACACCTCCATAATATAAATTATCAGATCGATATGTGTATACCTTCAATTAACAAAGAATCAAAAATGAAAAGAGAAGAACACTTGGAACATATAGTTGACTCTCGCTACCCACAGTAGCTAGATATAAAAAAGAATAAAAAGAAAAGCACTCACGATGGGGGTCGAACCCATAATCTTCTGATTAGAAGTCAGACGCGTTGCCATTACGCCACGCGAGCTTAGTTATTTCTTAAGAAAAGTTAATGACCATGATGACCATATCAACTAGAATCTAATTTTGAATTTAAATCATAATTATGAATATATTTATACTAGGAGTTGTACTTTACGTTAGTCTTGCCATTATATTAGTTTTAGAATATTTATTGAATGATGCATTTACTAGATATTACATGCATAACGTAAAGTACAAAACTATATTTTCTGAGAATGTACAATTCGGTTGTAAGATGATGTTGCTAGGTATGATCTAGATTCCTATTGGATGTCTTGAATCAGTTTCCTATTCTTTTCAAGTAAGCATCCCAGCCGGCTTTTCTGTAACGTTCACCTTCAGTCTTTGGATCTCTGCCCTTGGCGAATAGGCCTCTGCCAACGATGATAATATCTGTACCGGTTGAAAAGACCTCATCAACAGTTCTGTACTGTTGACCAAGTGCATCGCCTTTATCATCTAGACCGACACCAGGAGTCATTATTAGCCAGTCAAAGCCCTCGTCTCTACCACCCATATCCTTTTGAGCAATGAATCCAATGACAAAGTCCTTATCAGATTTAGCAATATCTACAGTGCCTTTAGTGTACTCACCATGAGCTAAAGAGCCCTTAGATGACAACTCTGCAAGCATTAAAAGCCCTCTAGGTTCATTGGTGGTTTCCTCAGCACCTTGCTTTAAACCAGTGACGATACCTTGGCCGGTAACACCATGAGCGTTGGTGATATCAGCCCATTCTGCAATTTTGTAAACACCTGATGTGTATTGCAACTTAACAGTATTACCAATGTCTGCAAATTTTCTATCTTCAAAAATCAAGAAGTTGTGCTTGGCTGCCATTTCTTTCAATGGCTTAACAGTGTTCTCGAAGGAGAAGTCTGATAGAATATCAACATGAGTCTTAAGCAAGCAAATGTATGGACCCAAAGTGTCAACCAACTTCAACAATTCGCTGGTGGTGGTGACGTCTAGAGAAGCACAAAGATTGGTTTTCTTCTCATGCATAAGTTTCAGCAACTTGGAAGCAACTGGACTAGGGTGAGCCTCGGCTCTTTGTAAATATGAGGCACTGGACATTGTAAGTGTACTCTTGATGGTTTTTTTTTCAGTCTTGAGCTGGAGTATCCACTAATCTACTGGGATGATGCAATTGGTTCTCGAGAACTGGCAAGTTCTTGTAACTTGTAAGGAAATATGATCCCCTTTAAGGAATTGTATAGTAACCTTATATACATGTTAGTTAATATTGGCGATGAGATGACTATTCAGCTAATTCCGTTAAGAGAAGAGTCCTTCGATGATGAAGAAAATTGCAATTATCAGCAGTCATTTTCGGAACAATCCGATTTTACACAGAAACATACGTAGACCATTTACCTTGACCTTTCTTATGGGTATGGTTTGACTGATAACATGTATATAGAAAGTAGAAGCCATAGAATGCAAGCATATTAGTATTAATTGTAGTATATATCTTGTCTAAAAATTATATAGCCGAGAGTGCCTTGATATATAGTGACAAGATATGAAGTAGCCTACTCTTCTAAGTATAATGTTGAATTGTTGTAATTACAGGAAGATTAAAATTGTTTTAACTCGGGAATGGTCTAAGTTGATTCAGCTTCTATTTCTTTCTTCATAATAATAAATTGTTGTAGTTGGTTTTCTATCTCAGGGTCTTCAACACAGCTGTTAAACATGTTCAGTACTTTTAAGAATGTATCGTTAGTAGTCGATCCCTTTTTCAAGTAGTGAAAGTAAACCTTGGTTATCATTGGGAACACTTCCTTCATATGCTGAGAGTTAGCGTTTTGACCTTCTGGCAGCAAGATAGGTAATATCCCTTGCTCTAGGATTTGTTCTAATGATTGGACTTGGTCAGAAGGTATCTGTATTCTCTCTATTAGTGAATCCTGCAGAGAACTAACCGCATATGATCTCAGTTGCTCGCATGGGTTGGTACATTGGTGAGCTAAGGCTTGAACGATGGCAATAATAACCTCATTAGTGTAAAAGTCAGGGAAGTTACTTTGGTCCATTAAATGTGCTGTAAGGTTGATTGATCTTAACGACACTTCTACCAGCTCTTGGAATGGATTTTCCTTCTCCACTTTGTGGCCTGTCGCAACTAAAGTACTGTATTCTTTTTCCCATTTACTACCCACAGATCCAAATGATGAGATTTCATCAAGTAAGCCAAGGACCCACATAAAATTTTTCTCCGTTATAACATGTTTACTGCTTTTCAACAACTGGTCGGCATAGAGGTATATGTCACTGACATAGTCCTTATTAACTGAAAGTTTTCTTAGGAAAGTCCAGAAATTTTCCAGGTTAGTTATGTGCCTTCTATAATGTTCTATTTCTGAGACAGTTAAAAGGCTTTTAATGAGGACTTTTCCATGCTTGGAATGCAAATATTTCTCCCCAAATGCAACTTCATTCTTCAAGAAGTCTTCACTAACTATTTTATCCAAATACTTTGGATCTACCTCCAATATGGATAGCAGTAGCACTTTGTAAGTCATTAATCTTCTAACACATCTTTTGCTCAAATCCGCTAACTCGCTGAATTCAAATAATGTTTTAACAATATACTCACCAGTTTCTTTATCGTCCTTTGAGAATAAAAATAATCCGACAACCAATTCTGACATAAACAAAATCTGGGATTCAAAATAAGAGGAATTTTCGGAGTTCTTCTCTAAATCTACAGAACCAAGTAACTTGCGCATGAGTATTGGAGTTATATTTTTTTTGTTGCCAAATAGAGATGATGGAATACCACAGTTCTTGACACATTCTTGTGCTTTTACTGCAGCTTCGATATCTTCTTCTGTTGGTTCTTCATCACCTTTCAAATATGATGCAAAAGTAGATAAGAAGCCACGATTTTCAGTTGTACGGCTAATAGTGAGGTCGGGGTTTCTTCTTGGTAAATTACTCAATACTAACCTGTTTTGTAAGTCAGGGAATATATCAGGAGAAATTAGTAAATTTTGATATAGTGCAGTCAATATATCTGCAATATCACTCCAAATTCTATCTTGTAGTAAGGTGGGATCTTCGTTCATTTGAAACAATCTGAATAACGTCATGCACGCTAATTGAGCTTTAAATGACCGACCTATTCTCACACTTGCGTTACTAACCACGATGCTTTGTTGCTCCTCATCATCGATTTTTATCTCAACAAGTGGAATCAAATCCTCGTTCGCCTGCTCAGAAGTAGCCATCTCGTCAGAAGGATTTTTTAGCAGAGAGGTTCTTACAGCAATTTTGTGCATAATGTCATTGTAGAGGTCCTTCATTTCAAAAAAGTAAGATATGTAAGCAAATTTTTCTATGCTTCCCAGCATTTTGGTAGAGATATGGTCATCAGTTGCAATAATAAATATCTTGAAGAAAGTATTCACAAGTAGTTCACCCAATTCTACACATATAGCTTTGTTGAACTTCTCAAGCTCTAACAGAGTTAAGTTATCTGTGGTAGATGTTGAATTATGATCAACCTCAGTGACAACAGTTGTGGAGGATATCAAATTATTCCAGGCATCTTCAAACCATCTCTCGTTACCATGGTGTTCTTCTGGCATAACTATCTCCTTATCTCTTATCGAGCAGTAAATTCTATCTAAATACCAGAACGGGAAGTCTTTGGAATTATTGCAGCCCTTCAAATTTCCAGAATAATCCTCGAAAGACATATGCTCTTTAACTTGTGGATTATGTAGATCAGTGTTTAGCATGATAATAGAATAACTCAATACAAATACTGAGTCTGAATCTGGTTGTATTGATTCCATATCCTCTTCTTCTTCATCAACTGTTAATTTTTCTGGATTGTAATTTTGATCAGCCACATATTTTTTGGAGAACGCCTCGACTATTCTTTCAATTTGTTGGGATTCACCTGGCAGTCTAAACTTAGTTAATAAAACACGAATGGCCTCGTCAACTCTCAAACCTTTGAAATCAAAAAAATCTATAAATTCTTGTAAAAGTCCTGTCTTTTTAGGGTCACATAAGTACAAACCTAAAGTTTTTTTGTTCAGCCTAGAATTGTTCTCAAAAAGAAACTCAGCTATATCTCTGTCTTTATCCGAGCGTATAAAGTTCTTTTCGATTAACATTGGTACACCATTTTTAGGCTTTTTATTAAAAGCTTCTGCACATCTGATAAATTCGGTTTTTAATTCCCGTTGCTTTAATAAGTCGGGTATATCATTAGACACCTCCAAATATTTGTTTCTATCAAGTGAACGCAGTTGGTCATATAAATCATCCACAAATGATATAAGGCCTTCTAAGCATATAGGGGGTACAGAAGGAGTTGTGCTAATGGCACTCTCAGGAAGAGATAGCTTTGCTAACACTTTCAAGAACTTGATTGATAAATCAGTTCTATCCAAGTTACAATCGAAATCTATAAATGTGGAGGTAAAATATAGTGGTGACCTTGACCATAAGATTGCAATCTGTTCGACAAGAAGTTCCTTGACAGCTGGTGATTTGAACTTCGTTTTTTCTGTATTATTACCAGTCTTCTTCTGAGATTTCCCATCGTCATCCGATAATATTGCAAATATTCTTTTCAATGTGAGTTCGATTTGTGGTTGCAATCTTTGGCCCAGAATAACAACAAATGTCGTAAATAGTTGCAATGCCGCTTGTAGCAATGACAGCTTGTCTGTAGACTGAATAATAAATAACACTGACTTGAAAATTGGATCTGATACCAGGTTAAATAGTCTTGGATGCAATGGAAGTTTATCACCTGTTACTTCAGTTGCAACATTGATTAGCTTTAATGCAAAGATTCTCGTAGTAGTAGTGTGTTTAATTTTTTGGTCTGGAAGAATCAAAGATAGTAGCAAGCTTAAGTACTGTCTAGCAACAGGTAGTCCATAAGGCTCTTCTTCGCTTTCGTTTATAATTCTGTTGTTTTCATTTTGAACTTCGACATTAGTTTTACTCTCTATGCTATTAAATGACTCATTAGGATTTTCTTTTTCTTCATCTTGAGTTCCCAAATTATCCGCATTCTGGATAGATATTTCCTCAGTCTTTGTGAAAATCGAACTATCATTATCATTTGTTTCATTGTCTTTGGTTCCTTCCAGTTTTGAATCAATGTTCGCTGGAGCTGGTGAGTCTACGGTAGACAATACAGAGAGATCATCAGCAGATGGTGAGGTGATACCAAATGAATCTCCGTTCAAGGCATTGTTGGCATATGCTTCATCATTAACATAAATTCCTGAAATATCGGACTTCTTAAAGTTTTTGATTTTGGAGAACAGCTTATATGTGATTGAAATAATATTTTCTTCAGCTGCCTTCCGTAAAACATCGCTTCTCCTATTATTACAGGCCAAAGTTAGTATTGTTTGTAATACATCATACATTAAAGAGTCTGTTATTACATCGCCATAAGGAGAATTTATAACATTGCATGTCAGCAGCAGCACCTTGAATAATACGGCATCATCTGATATCTGAGAGGAACTTTCAAATCGGCAATGTGTTAAGGCCTCTATCAGTTCTCTGTATGCAACTTTATAATTCTTGGAGTTTTCATTGATAATATTCATAGTGAAAAATTTCTGTAAGGAGTCCAAAGCCAGAGATGTGATGTAACCCGAAACTGAGCTAGCTGTTAGTAAGATCAGGAATGGTTGAAGAACTGTGAGTGAGTCGACTTCATCGAGGCTATTCAGTTTATTCAGCATTAGTCTTAGTTGTATAAAGCCTGATAGGTATGGATCATTGGGCTTGTTGGCTTGCTTATGTTTTGAAAACTTGTGAATATTCTTATCATCGTTAAATATCTCACTATTTCCTGCTAACAGTGCAACGACACCTGACTGTGAAGTTAATTTAGAGAACTTCCTCATAGTCGTCGACAGGCTGATACACTCTTTAATGACGATGGTCACAGCATCCATGCCTGCTGCTTCATAACCTCCCATCATGCAAAAATCTTGCACAGTATAAATACCAAGGCTGGGAAACACGTCTATGAACTCGGTACGTGTAATGAATGCTTAGTGTTGTCTTTTTAATGACCCCGGCAGCGACAATTATTCCAATTGTTAGCCTTTGAACTCAACCAAAGAACAGGAATATATGTCTTATTGTATTGTAGCCAATAAAGATCACTGCTTGGTAAGGTATTTCAGTATATAATTCCAGTTTCCTTAAGTCCCTAGAATAACTGTTGAAGAGGCCGTTTGCCTCTTGTAGCCATCAATCTCACAGAGCCGTTTCTAGGAATTTCGTGAATTTCAATATTGCAAAATGATGTGCAAGCACATAATAATGAGCAGTACATAAATGGTAAATTCACAATTAAATATTGCAATTCATTGACAATAAACATTACGTATATGAACATGGTATAAGAATTCATGTTAGCATCGAGTTTGTATTACAAAAGATGGCTTATCAAAATTTATTTTCGATCTACAGGGAGTATTTCAAGCCCACCAATTTTTAAATAGGATACTTATACTGTTCTAGTAAGTAGTATCCGTAAATCACTGATACAGTCATAACAATCCCACTTATTTAATTGGCAATATATGCGCCTCTGCTAGAGAAATCTATTTTATCTTGTTTAAAATACAGAATGTTTTCTTCCAAAGGTATAAAATCCGAACGCACTGGAATAACTATTATTGATCTCATTTTGTTTAGATGACATCATCAGATAAATGGGCGTGTGGTCTAGTGGTATGATTCTCGCTTTGGGCGAACATGGATAAAATCCGTGTGAACAATCACAAGCATGCGAGAGGCCCTGGGTTCAATTCCCAGCTCGCCCCAATTTGATTTTTTTTAGTTTATTAGTTTTAGCTAAGGCAACTACATTATATCATGTGACATTTTCGTTCCGAAAATTAGTCTTTTTTTTATTTGGATTTCATAGCGATTGTACATACGTGACTATGTGTGAGAGAGTGCCATGGTAGTCACAAAACATATAATTGTAACAAACAAATAATTATAGTTGTGTAATCATCAACATTATTATTGAGAATTGTTTTTTATGATTTATTATTAAAAACTATAGGTATTGAGGTAATTCCTGTCAGGTTTTTAATTAACTAATACTCTTTATTTTATTTCAATATTGTTAAAAACAATCTAGTTAAAAATATATTCATGTACTTTATCTAATTTACGGTATTTTCTGCTGTATACATTAAATATATATGTCAGCAGCTAACTACCATTTCCAGGACTCTATTTCACATGATATCAAAAAGGGGAAAAATATTATACTCTGCATAGATGGTACTTGTGAGAATTTTGGTCCCCATCCTTTCACAAACGTTCTCAAATTGTACAAGTTGCTGGAAAATAGTGATCCATCAAAACAGATATGCTATTACCAGCCAGGCATTGGCATAGCCGCTGACTGTGACCCCGTTACTGACTTTCGGAGAAGATTCACATTGTCAAGTTTCAGAAACATGTTGGATTCGATGTTTGCGTTCAATATAGGTTCTCACGTTCAAGCAGCGTATTCATTTTTAATTAAATACTATGAAACTGGAGATAGGATTTATATGTTTGGCTTTTCTCGTGGTGCATTTATTGCAAGAGTCTTAGCAGGAATGATCGAAAAGGTGGGGCTTTTGAGTAAAGGTCAAGATAATCTTGTGCAAATGGCATGGAAAGTGTACATAAAATGGGAATATGAGAAACAGCCAATACAACCAAATTATACAACAACCTTGGTTCAGGAGTTCAAAAAAACGTTTTGTAGAAATGAAGTTATCAAAATCACATTTCAAGGTTTGTTCGATTCCGTGAATTCTGTTGGTATCTTCAGAGATAAACTATTTCCCTGCACACAAAAGTGTCAAATTGTTGAGCATGTACGCCATTGTCTGTCTCTGGATGAAAGAAGAGGTAAATTTAAACAGTTTTGCATTGAACCGACATTACTTTTGCCCAAGAAAACTATTCTAAGTTACAGACACTATATCTGTCCATCGCAGGAACATACGCCAGAATTCCACAACGCTAATCATTCAAAACTGAGCATAACTACAAAAGGCGTAAAGTTAAATCAAAATAAAATACAAAGTAACACATCATTTGTTAATATAGAGGGAACATTCAAGTATGAACCGATCGAAGCCCTGTGCGACAGCGCTTATACAAGTATACCTGATTTAATCGAGATGTGGTTTCCAGGGGACCACGCAGATGTAGGTGGTGGTTGGGCCCTAGACGGAGAAACAATGGAAAGTTCATCCAATATCTCACTACGATGGATGATTTCAGAAGCAATTAAATTTGGGGTTTCCTTCAACCCTACTGCGCTTAAAAACTATAGTGATCAAGCTACTTCTGTGGGATCATTGTTTGCAGATACTCATGATTACTTGAAATTACATGTTACAAGACATGATATAAAACTAGATTTTAAGAAAAACAGAGTTGATATTAATGGATTTGATTTGGCTCCACTTGCTAATATTAGAGCAATATTGAAAGCAGGCTACGAAAAAAAATTGTACAATGCCATTGCCAGGAATGATCTCATCATTAAAGCAAAATATGGAGCTAGATGTGGTAGATTGAAGCAATTTCTTGTTTTTGTTTGGTGGCTCTTAGAATTCATACCTGTTAGTTTGAAGCTTGATAAACCAGATGGGTCATCTAGAGAAATTTGCTTTCCCAATTTGGGTAGGTCGAGACATGTTCCAGAATATGCCCTGTTACATTGGTCAGTATTCTGGAAGTTAAGATTTAGTAAAAATTACCGACCTACAAACCTCCCAAAGTATGTTAAAAATTTGTTGAGCGAGATGGAAGGACTGGTTTTCAATAAATCAAATTATCGTGATAATAGCGCTGGTGATATTTCGAAAATGCCTTATATCTTCAATACCAACTGTAATAATGGTAGGGAGGCAATACTACGACAAAGCAGTAATTTATCTATATCATCTACACTCGTTAATGAGACTTTGCATGACCGTGTTTCTCAGGAAACAAGGGAAATGCTACTGAAATGGGTAGAAGAGAAATGGCAACATGTACCTGATGACTTGGAGGGGTATCTTTAAGACACATCTGGTTTTTGTTCTATTTATGTAACAGTAACAATTGTATTGAATCATAATGATGCTTTTGTCGAAAATTCTAAAATATAATTGAAAAATAAATATAGAATAAATATGTAAACGGAGAATAATTAACTACAGGTCAAAAATCCGATAAAACGTTCTATGGTGTTTAGCATAACTTGAAATTCAATAATTGTATTTGAACATCTTTTCACTTTTATCATGGATAGCACCAATTATTGTTGAAATGCCCTTTAGAAACACCATTGCTGTTTTAAAGTTTTTTTAGTTTTTATTTGTGAATATTTTTTAATTGTGAATATGGTTCAACATCATGCTTATGGGTGTTATATTGGTGTTACTATTTTTCTCACAAAACAAGTAAAGCAAATAGTCCAAATAAAGCAGCAAGGATATGCTTTATTCTTTGAAGGTGTTCAAGTTTATAGTTGAAATAAATAATTTTTGCTATTACCTTCAATCGCAGAAAAATGAGTCTGGAAAGGGGAAGGGGATCCTTTAATGGATAAAAAAATGGAATATTAAGAAAAGAGTTGCTTTGTTTTCAAAAATAAAATAAAATATTGTTAAAGAATATGTGACATTGTATTCCTTTTAATTTCTTTTTTGCATGATTTGTGCTCTTGTTTTAACCGACGACCAACTTCTCGCCGTCAAACTCATAAGCTGGGACTTCCAAGTTCAAAGGAGCTGGACCCTTTCTAATTCTACCAGAGATATCGTAGTGAGAACCGTGACAAGGGCAGAACCAACCACCGAAGTCACCGGCTTCACCGATTGGGACACAACCCAAGTGGGTACAGATACCCAACATGACTAACCACTTTGGATCCTTGACTCTGTCTGCATCTGTTTGTGGGTCCTTTAATACAGACATGTCGACAGCGTTGGCCTCATCGATTTCATGAGCTGTTCTGTGTCTGATAAAGACTGGCTTACCTTGCCATTTGACAACAACGTTCTTACCCTCAGGTATAGCAGCCAGGTTGACTTCGACCTTGGCCATGGCCAAGACATCGGCAGAGGCAGACATGGAGGAGACGAAAGTCTCAACGGTGGACTTGGCACCAACGGATGATAGTAAACCTAGAGAACCGACCATGAAGTAAGCATATGAACGGCTCTTGTCTGAGTTTTGGTCATCTCTGAGCACATCGTCGAAGTTTGGTGTTCTGTAAGTACTCTTGTTAGCCACTAGGGATGTAGAAAACATTCTAGCAGCATTCAATCTGCAACCATTCTTGATGGAGGATCTTAATAGCATAGACATCTTGTAAAATTTTACTTGTTATTTTTCTTCCAGAATATTATGTATGAGATATTGCAGATGGACTAATTACTGTTCTAGTGTATTAATCTTCCAGTAGTTTTCAGCTTTATTTGAACAGGTACTTATATGAAAGAAAAACCACTAATTAATATAAAGTACAATAGAAACAGGATTGAAAAGTCTAAGAACCCACAAATCAAGTATAAATAAGAAGTTATGAAGAAGAAACCGAAAAATGGATATGTATGTGCCAGGAAGACAAGGAACTTCCCAATCAAAAGAGAGAGATTTCAGTTCCAGCACTTACAGAAGGGAAGGAAACAGCATCGATTTCCTTATTAAAAGGGAACGCAATGAAAGTCAAAGTTGAACTTCCTAGAGTTCAGCCAGTAAAAGCATCTGGGGGAGGGAAAAGGGAAGAGAGAGTTGTGGATTGAAAGCGAAATATCCGAATCGTTATCCCCCCCATCCGGTGTACCTATTGTTTAGTGATTGATTGCTTACATCCAATAGCAATCCAAAGTTGAAGTAAAAAGCGAAAAAACGTCTTGACTGGAGGAACGGTGATGATTAGATGAGATGACGAGACTCGTGATAAGACAAAACTACATAAAATAGCGATATAGCATGACTCTTGCAAGACCAATTTCACTTTGTATTGTTCTAACTAAACTCAAACTTAGAGAAACTTCCAAATTATATGCTATAGAAATATCAATTAAACCAGGATGCAGACACTATACTTCTTCATCTTGGCGGTGTTTCCTGCAGGTATGATATATCACATAATACGCCATACATTAAGAAGTGAAGTGTCCCTTTATTCTCGAATCTGATTGGTCCAGAACGAAACTCAAAAGTTGCGGTTTTAGCTTTTCCCCCAAAACCCGATTATACTTGTATACGTTTGTATGTGTGACTTACGTATAAGCGTACATCTATTTGGACGTATGTATCACATGATACAAACCGTCTATACGTACAGACTTGGGTTTTCCTAACAATTACTTTTATAGTGAAGCTGATCTACTCTGATCTGATCTGATCTCATCTCATCGCATAACACAAGAAGCTAAGACGTATATCACAATACTAACTCTCAGGTTTCCCGGATATACGACACCTTTCTGAAAGCTTTGGAGTTTGTAGCTGTGAGTAGTCGTACCTGAAAAAAAACTTTTGGTGCTTGCGTAGATATGTGTTGATGTCATACAAGATCAAATTCTATGCACTGCACGGTAATGTAGGCGTTGTTACGTGGAACAACAGCTTATATACGCTCGAAGATGGCTTTGATTTGCAAGAGAAGGTTTCTTCTGAGGTAATAAACGTAATAGCAATAAACCGTGAATCGGTGTATGCTTTTATCGACTACCACCATGCCTTTGAGATACATAACCCCGATCAAATGTATGTATCTGATATTCCTGTTAAAAATACTGTACACGCCAGTAATTTATGTTTTTTCTCTACTGCTGGTACTCTTGGGTTACTAAACTTTGACAATGGCCACATAATAACTGAACAATTGCATTCATTCAGCAATATGCTCATTGTTGACTTCATGGTCGAATACAAAAGAGAGTTCTACGAAATTACTCTATTGACTAAATCGTTCACATACAATTCATACTGTTTAGTAAGAGCCAAACTAATAAAAGAAAATGATAATTGGGGGTTTCTGGTGTCTGATATTACTGCTTTGTTCTCACTTCAATCAATGCTGACGTGCAATATCAATAGACGCTTACACTGCATGACAATAGTCAACGAAGAAAGTAGTATCTTTTTTTATCACAATGGTAAACTAAAACAATTCTCCACCAACTTCACTTTCTTTAAAAATGACTTTGATGGTTATAGAATCCATTGCTCTATGCTCAACAAAAATTTGTTTGAGTTATCTATCTATTCGTTAGTAAATTGCTCCACTTTGGAAACGAAGATCGATTTGCAGAAACCAGAATCCCAAACAATACTAAACTTCAAGCAAGTGAGCGCAACCACTGAGCCTGTAACTGACATGGCCTTCCTTAATACACGAGATATATTCCTCATATCCATAAATGATCAACTACTACTTATAAACACCAGAAATAAAAGTAAGAAAGTACTGTCATGCTCTAAGAAGATCGGTAATTCTGTTGTACTTGACATGATGGTGCAAAACGAAGATCAAGGCATCGCTCTGATCACAGTTGGTATTGATATGAGCACAAGGTCTGGATATTTCCAGAAACTGATGCATTCAACGTCACATTATCGAATTAAAGCATCAAAGACTATACACTTCGATAATGATAACGCAATAGAGGCGCTCTGGATTACACAAGCCTTTGGGTTGGTGACTTTCAGCAAAAAATACCTACAGTACTCTAATAGTGAAACGAGACTGAATAACCGCCCGTACATGATAACTCCTAACAACTATATTGTTGAAAACACAATTGACCTAATTAGTGCAAAAGTAATCCCTACAAGTGAAGGTAAAGAAATATGTTTAATTCATCGCTTTGGGAATAGAATTGACATTTTAGAAATTAATTCGGAGGGCTCTCTGATAAATATGAAATCCTTCAACGATCAAACAATTGAGGATAGAGCTTTAATTTTTGGATTGAAGGATGATTATATTTATTACTATTTAGACCTTGAAATCAAAGCACTTTCGATCTGCGATGACACATTAGATACGGAAATTCTATGTTTAACTAATGCCCCTATTGTTGATGGTATAATGTTGAAAATGGCTAATGCGGATGCAATAGTTGTGTCAGACGCTGTAGGGAACTTGAGTATTATTGACCTTGAAACCAAAAAATTGGAACATATTATTCAATCAAAAGATAATGGACCTCTTCAGTTTTTGCCTTTGAACATTAAAACAGGAAAGCTTATAGCGTATAATGAAGAATGCACCTTGATTATTGATCTAGGCACAAAAGTCTTTGAATGGATTGACTGCAGATTCAGAACTACTAAGTTAGTCGTCCAAGAACATAACAATGGTTACAAACTGTTCTATTTGAGAGATAAAAATACGGTGGATACATTTATATTAGAGCCCATGAAAAATCATTTGCTCGAGATATGCAACTTTACTGTTGATCAATCCCGATACTATCAATGCCAGTTTATTCCTCAATCAATTATTTCATTACCTACAACTGAGCCACAGCATTTTGCTATGAGTTATGTTGAAAATGAAGATGCTATAATTACAATCGTTGACTCAAAAATACGGAATCATATTGGAAGCTTAAGAATAAAAGTTTCTGACAGGGCTAATTTTGTCACTAAATTATTCTCATTGAATTCTATGGATCCCGATATTGAGAATTTTGAAAGGAAAAAATATAAGGATTTGATGCTGGTCCAAATAGTTGATATTGAATCAATAAAAATATACCTACTTGAACTTTTGAAGAAAAAAATAATAAAAAACCATGGGTTTATTATCTTGAATTCCCCAATAAATCAAATAAGCATAAGGCCAAACGAAATAGATCTTTTACTTGATTCACATTGTATAAATGTGGTAAAGATTCTAAAAAATGAGAAAGGGGAATATACGTTAAAGCCTGAATCTACTCTTGACGTTGCCAAGAAACAAAAGAAAGAGTTTACTGTAATAAAAGAAAATAATGACCTGCCTCTAATATCTCCTAAATTATTCATTCTATCAGATAACATATTATATGAAAAGAATGGTAATAATTGCTTAGTTTTTGACGAGGTCTTCATTTCCCATGGGTGGTCGAAAGAACTCTACCATATTGACACAGATAAATGTATAAATAAGGAATATGCAAAGATAGAATTTGATGTTATTCTGGGGTTCAATAAGCAGTCAGAGACTGTAACATTACTTACAGGGTCAACAGACAAATATCAGTTGCTAGAGATATCGGCAGGTAGCAATGTTATTCAAGTTGCTCCTATTGACATAAAGGAATCGAGATTAGTAGCAGCTGATTGTAGCCATTGCTTTTTTTTGGTAAACTGTGCCTGTAATAGGCTTTTTGTGCTAGACATATGGAAAGATTTCCATTCTCATGAATTTAAATATCAGTTAAAAAGAGTTGACAAAAACTAAGTGAGTGTAATGATGTAAGTCAATACGTCGATTATTATCTAATATACATTATTATCTATCTATTGAGTTCCTTATAGTTTATGTTATGCTAAAAATGTGCTAAGGTACCAGATAGTTGAGATTGAGGTAAGAATACACAAATTAATGTGTTCTTTCTCCCGAGTTCCCTTATGATGTAGAAAGAAGACAAACAAAGTGGTTCAACAAGTGTCAGGAACCCGCTTAGATCAACAAAGTTTCGATCTTGTCCTTGACGGCGTAGATTTGGTTCTTGATAGCAGAAGCATCGTTTGTGGTAATAGAAGCAGCGATAACTGGTCTAGAAACACCACAAGCTCTACCTAGAGCAACTCTAGATGGGACAAAGACGTATGGAACGTTCTTATCTTCACACAACAATGGCAAGTGCAACAAAATTTCAATAGGTTCACAGTCAGCAGCCATGATGATGAATTCAGAGATACCACGGTTCAAAGTCTTGGTAGCCTCGTTAGCACCCTTCTTCAATTGTCTCAAGTTAGCAGCTTGTTGAACAACATCCAAGATTTGTTGGGACAACTTTTCGTCAGCCAATGGGAAAGCCTTTGGGTTTGGAGCAGACATTATTGATTAAATTGATGTGATAAAAGTTTTAAAATTCAAGTTCCTTGCAAATAAGTAAAATCTTCTAATTTAAAATTGAAATGGTTATCAACAACAAATTAGTAGCTCGCTCGAATACTGATTTCTGGAAGGAACAAAAAGAATACAACAAAGATGAAGTTAATATAGTTTACTAATTCATAGTTTGTAGTTCTCTTATAGATGAGATGCTCATCGATTTTTCATTTTGAAAAAAAAAAAAAAATTTTCTTTTAAAATTCGAGTAATATAGTACGGAACAGTCATTTGATCACATTAACAGAAATCGTTGAATGCAACCACTATAGTGTCCAGGCGAGTCAATGCATGCATAACACTACGACTTTTTGATTGTACTGCCACATCCATGACAATAAAGAAGCTGGTGACTAGTGCTTGTCTTGGACCAAGGTAGAGGACTCATGTGTATTTCCTATGACTCCTACTTCCTTTTGAAGAAACTTTCTATGGTTCCTTGCTTCCTCTTGGGTTTTGGTGTAGGATCGGTCTTCGCCCTTACCGCTGGTGTAGTTTTCTTCACCGGTGGTGTAGCTTTCTTTTCCTTTGGATCTGCACGGCGGGTCACTATATAGCCATCTTCATCAACATATGTCTCCGGCTCTTGTTCCTTTTTAACAGGCTCATCTGTTTGCTCCACTTGGGATGACATCTCGGGTGCACTGTCCTTTTGGTCCTTCTTTATCTCCAGTAGTGATTCTTCTGCAGTAGTGTCCAGAATATCTTCCATCTCACTTTCATTAATATGCGATGCGGTAGTCGGAGCTGTAGCTGGTCTATTATCCTGGTGTTCCTCCATCTTGATGACATTGTTGTCGTTCTCATCATCATCTATATCCATCAGGTCATCGTCGTCATCATTATCAAACATTTTCGATAATTCGTCCATCTGTTTGGCCTTTTTAGGATCGCGGTCTAACTCACGCTTCGCATTTTCTTCTCTTCTTCTCTTCAACTCAGCTTGTCTCTCTTGCTCTTTGTCCTCCCGTTCTTTTCTCATCCTTGCCAGTAACGCCGTAGACCGCAGACCCATATCCTTCTTTGGCTTTTGTGGTGCAGCAGGAGGTGTTTGTTCTTTTTTGGCCTGACCGTTCTCCCTCTTGATGGGCTTATCAACAGGTGCTTTCGTCACTGAGCTACCATTAGTCTCTGTATGCACTAGCTCATAACTGTTCTTAATTGTCAGCGTCTGTTCAGATTGCTTATACACTTCATTATATGGGATCACTTCGCTTGTAGGACTAAACGCGTAGATAAAACAGTCAATAACGTCCTCTTCTAATTGTCCAATCTTGGCAAGGTCCTGCACGATAAAGATCCTGTTGTCCTTGAGACAGCACACCACTACGCAATGAAACTTAGCATTGTCGCTGACAGTCTTGTAATAATGGAACATGCTCCCCTTGGCAACGTCGGGTCCTATACCAAACTTGCTAATCAGATCTGTAAACAGCACTGGCTTCGCTTGATGGAATAACCGATCATTGATAAATTCCTTAACTTCTTCATCCATCTTGATCATTTATTCAAGATTCCACAGCTCTCTGTATACTTCCTACCAATTTTCTACCTAGAGATCGAGAAGCTTTGTAACAGACGGTGGCTATATGCCTTCAATTATACAACACCCACTACTTATCTTCAGGACTATTCCAGTTTTAACTTCAACTTTCATTTTTTAATTTTGGCGTTACGCGTTATGAATCCGATGGCCTCTAAGGATAAAATAATAGAAAATGCAACAAATGACTATTCAGATACAGGATAGGAAAACAACTTAATTACAACTAGATTAACATCAACTGACATAAGAGACTATTATGGAATAGCGTTATATGAATTTTTGTAAAATTCAAAAAAAAAATTTAGCGCCGCCTAGTTTCGATCTAGGGACATCAGGGTTATGAGCCCTGCGCGCTTCCACTGCGCCACGGCGCTATATTAAACCGTATACACTGGAGTTTTTGTTTGAGCACCTAACACTGTCAAGTTTTAACTGTGCCATAGAGTCACTCGAATATGCTGCAGAAGTCCATAACAACTAGGTACTACTACCGAATAAGACAGCACACACCTGGCTGCGATTGATAATACACTATTTACTGCAAAGCATAGCATACCTTGGCTGAAGAAGGGTATCGGAGTCCGCATAGTAAATATTATGTCAAGAGGAACAAACGAAGGAAGTAATCATCATGTTAGGTTCCTTGATACAAGATTTGATAGTCTGCACATTGTCAGGCACCTTAATTGCTAAGAGAACCTTGCTATCTACTGGCGTAGAGGACTGTCAGACACCTGCTCAAGGGCACATTCAAGATGACTCTTTTCGGAGACTTCAGCAGACAGCCAAATGTCTTCTCATCGATGATAAAAAATTTCTGCAACTATATAATGCGGCATATAGGCTGATTAAACAACAAGCTGTCATTGAACTAGTAAACCAAAGGTATTTCTTCCAGTTTCAATAAGAAGTAGCCTGCTTTCAAGTATCAAATACGGATTTTAACTTTTGGAAGAGCCAAAAAAGATACGGAAGTCCTGGAAGTAAATACGACAATGGATAAGGTTCGCAGTGTGCTGGCAACACAGTCACACGTTGTTCATGGATACGTTGGTAACAAAGCAGCAACTTTCCCTTTGCAATGTTTGGGATGGGATGTAGACTGCTGTAACAGCGTGCAGTTCTCAAACCACACCGGCTATGGTATGGATAAAGTTTTTGGATCAGCCACGAGTGAAAACGATCTTGATGAAATACTGAAGGGACTCATGAAGAATTTCCCAGCAGGCTATGACGCTCTACTATCCGGTTACTTACCTAATGCTATGTCTGTTCGTCGTGTTGGGGAGAACTATAGTAGATATAAGAAAGAGAATCCCGGTACAATTTGGCTGCTCGATCCAGTAATGGGAGATGAGGGCGAACTGTATGTAAATGAGGATGTGGTTCCAGAGTACAAGAAACTAGCACTAAGTGAGGATAACTTGGTTGATATTATCACTCCAAACCAGTTTGAAATGGAGATACTATATGGCCAGCCCATCAACTCACAAGAAGAGCTTCTCACTGCACTGCGAGAACTTCATAAATACATCCCAGTTATTGTTGTAACATCCTGCAATTCTAAACTGTTCAACGATGATGATTCAATCTATTGTGTAGCATCAATGAGGGATTCATCCGCATATGCCTTCAGAATTCCACTAATAAAGTCATACTTTACAGGTGTTGGCGACCTTTTTTCGGCACTATTACTTGATAGAGTGTATAAACTACTAGACAACGAGGACTCCACAACAAACTTGACATTAAAGGACCAAATCAACAGCGTCCTTAACGTTATACAAAACGTTCTAAAGGTCACAAAACATATGGCCCCAAAGAACATAAACTCTAAGATGGGCTCATCCATAGATATGAAAGAAATGGAATTACGCATCATTGCTTCTAGAGACCTCTATGATGGCAATGCATACTTCGATGGTTCAATCCACTACGAAAAGTCAGATATTGATTACTCATTTTTAACACTTAGACCCTAGTACTTTTTCAAATCATGAATACTATTAATGTTTTAAGCATCAAACGATCGAGCATAACTGCCTTTCACAAAATCGAACTGATACATTTATGATTACGAGAATTAAATTATCTAATTAATTAATAGAAAAATAGTATCTATTCTCATTTATAAACTAAATTAATTACGTGCATTGAATAATTACATGTTGGGACTAAATACAAGATATATTCAAGCGGAAGTGGGGGATTAACTAATGGTCGTGGTAACGACAATTAAGAAAATGAGGTATGTGCAAAATAAAATTAACAAAACATAACATGAAAACGGAACATAATTAATCATACTGTTCAGATAGTTAAAACAAAATGTAAAAAACAGATCGGTGGAAATTAGTTACAATCAGATTTCAATAATGAACCTATTGCTTGTTTTCACCTTCACCTTGTTGAGCGTTGGTGTTACCGGAGTCGTTCTTGTACATTTGTTCAAATAGCTTCATGGAAGAAGTTTGCAATTCTTCAGTCTTGGTCTTCAAATCTTCAGCACTAACTTCTTCACCACTTTGAACCTTGGTGATAATTTCTCTCAAAGAGTTGATTTGATCTTGAACCTTTTGAGCTTCAGCCTTGTCCAATTTACCCTCGAATTCCTTCAAAGAGTTTTCGGTATCGTTGGCCAATTGGTCAGCCTTGTTAGCGGTTTCAATAGCTTGTCTTCTAGCTTCGTCTTGAGACTTGAACTTCTCAGCGTCGTTGACCATTTGTTCAATTTCAGCATCTGACAAACCAGAGGAACCAGCGACAGTGATAGCGGCATCCTTGTTGGTAGCCTTGTCTCTAGCAGAGACGTTGATGATACCATCAGCATCAATGTCGAAAGTAACCTCAATTTGAGGAACACCCTTTGGAGCTGGTGGAATACCAGACAAGTTGAAGTTACCGATCAACTTGTTGTCCTTGACCAATTCTCTTTCACCTTGGAAGACTCTAATTTCAACAGAGGTTTGACCGGCAGCAGCAGTAGAGAAAATTTGAGACTTCTTGGTTGGAATAGTTGTGTTTCTTGGAATCAATCTAGTGAAGACACCACCCAAAGTTTCAATACCTAGAGACAATGGGGTGACATCCAGCAACAAGACATCGGTGACTTCACCGGATAAGACAGCACCTTGAATAGCAGCACCAATAGCAACAGCTTCATCTGGGTTAACAGCCTTAGATGGTTCCTTACCGAACAATTGCTTAACGGTTTCAACGACCTTTGGCATTCTGGACATACCACCAACTAGCAGAACATCAGAGACATCAGAAGTAGACAAGTTAGCATCCTTCAAGGCCTTCTTGACTGGTTCGATAGTTCTCTTGATCAATGGTTCTGTTAGAGTTTCGAACTGAGCTCTGCTGAACTTCATGTTAATGTGCTTTGGACCAGAGGCATCAGCTGTGATAAATGGCAAGTTAATTTCGGTAGAAACGGTGGAAGACAATTCGATCTTGGCCTTTTCAGCGGCTTCTCTGATTCTTTGAACGGCCATACGGTCGTTTTCTAGGTCGATACCAGATTCGGCCTTGAAACGAGAGACGATTTCTCTCAATAGAACGATATCGAAATCTTCACCACCCAAGTGAGTGTCACCGTTGGTGGACTTGACTTCGAAGACACCGTTGTCGATATCTAGGATAGAGATATCGAAAGTACCACCACCCAAATCGAAGACGGCGACGACCTTAGCGTCAGCCTTTTCTAGACCGTAAGCCAAAGCGGCAGCAGTTGGCTCGTTAACAACACGCAAAACATTCAAACCGACAATTTGACCGGCATCTTTGGTGGCTTGTCTTTGAGAGTCGTTGAAGTAGGCTGGGACAGTGACGACAGCGTTCTTAGCTGGCTTACCTAGGTAAGCTTCAGCGGTTTCCTTCATCTTGTTCAGAACGAAACCACCAACTTGTGCTGGAGAGTAGCTTTGGCCTCTGGCTTCAACCCAAGCGTCACCATTGCTGTGCTTGATGATTTTGTATGGAACTTGCTTGATATCTCTTTGAACTTCGGCATCCTCGAAACGACGACCAATCAAACGCTTGGTAGCAAACAAGGTGTTCTCTGGGTTAACAACAGCTTGACGCTTGGCTGGAATACCAACCAATCTCTCACCTTCCTTGGTGAAAGCAACAACAGATGGAGTAGTTCTGGCACCTTCAGCATTCTCAATAATCTTTGGAACTTTACCTTCCATAACAGCAACGGCAGAGTTAGTGGTACCCAAATCAATACCGATAACTTGGCCTTGAACCTTCGTGGATTGCAAACGTGTGGCAACACGGTTCATGGACTTGCCCATGACATTCCTAGCTGACAACATGGCTTATTCTTCTTTAACTATAGTTTTGTGCTGGTTTCTCAAAAGTTAAGATCCCTTCCGCCGTGCTATGATCCAGAAGACACCCAAGAAAGAACCAACTTATGAATAGTCGCTGAACTTTTGCTTCAAAAGACTTCCATCTTGTGCTTCGAGGGTTCCTCGAAGGAAATTTTTTTTCAATCAGTCATATTCGTATAGTGTTATATAATGTGATGAGTGTTATAGCAGCCTAAAATGGGGTTGGTATTACTATATGATTTGTTTTTTTAGCTGTGCATGCTCTAGAGATTCTAATAAAATTATTATCCTATGTATAGTGATATGCTGTTCGTAATTATATGCTGGAAGTAGAATTTTATTTTCTCGAATTGGTAGGTTCGTTACAACTTTTTGTTTATCTAATTTTCTGATACAGATACCTCTTTTCTGTCAAGTTGGGCTAATGCGTTGATGGTCTGGTTCAATTGTTCTTGTTGCAATGTGTCACCGTCCTGGTTGTTCTTGTCTCTTGTTGTGGTCTTGGTCTTTGGCCCACCGCAGCGCAGACACACGATGTTTTTGGCGAAGTTGTGGTAGAAGCAGCCCGGGCATTTCCAGTCACCAGCCCTGAACGGTACGTTAGAGCCACCAATCATCCCACTGTTTGTGGACATTCCACCATGACCGTGGTTGTTCCCTTCGCTAATATAGCCGTTTGACGATGTGCTGTGCGTTAAGTTGTACGGTAGGTGTGCAGCTGTCCCTTGATTAAACCTGTTGTAGTTATGCAGTGGCATGTTGTAGCTTGAGTTCCCCGATTGACCACCATTGTAATTGGACCGGTAACTGCTCTGTAATGGTGATTTGCCACCGTTGTTGCTAGCCCTGTTGGCTGCATACATCTGGTATGTCTGTTGCATCTGTTGTAATTGGCGTAGCTGTTGTTGTTGGTTGTACTGGTAACCGTCTTGGCCTATGTTATTCCAATTGGATTTATTATTAAGATTCCTAGTATTATAGTTGGTGTACCCGGAAACCATGTTGTTGGTGACACTGGTCATCGGCAGTTTACCAGCATTACCAGAAACACCGTTAGGCACGGGGAAGGCGCACCTGAAGCAAGCCGTCCTTCTCTGGAAATTCGAGAACCCACAGGATGGACAATTCCAATCACCTGGTCTAGGCTTATTCTTATTTTGCGGTAAAAGTATCAAGTTGTCCTGAACTTTTTCCAAGAGGCGCATAGATGACGGCTGTATGTCAAGCAATTGCTCTATTTGCTTGTTACCCTTGGGGGCCACTATCTTCATTACTGTGCCGTGCAGGTTTAGTGCGTACTCGGCATCATTGTGGGATTGAAATATGGCAAAGCCAAACATTGAGTCTGGGATTGACAGCATTTTACCATGGTTTCTCTGACTGGCAAGAGTAGCATCATCCGAAATGTTCTTTAACGTCCAGAAGCCTACAGATGCAACCCCTTTCTGTTGAAACCACCCTTCTAAATCTGTTTGATTTAGCTCTGACGGTATGTTACTGATATACAGAATCTTCGATTGCTCCTCTATGAAATTTTTGTAATCCATGCCTAGATCATATGGCACCGTCAGCACCGTTGTGTCGTCAACTGGGGTAACGCATTTCTTGTGCAACGCTGTAAGTACCAAAGTGGCCAGCCTAACCTCGAATGTTGGATCGTCATTTTTCTGTTTTAGTTCATCATATTCAGTACTCACATCAAGTGTCCGTACTAATTCCTCCATCTTGCCAGTAAAACTGTCAATTGACTCACCATTGGCTTGCGTCTGTGGACTCTCAGAGGAATCGCTGTGATTCTTCTTCCATATACTGTACTCCTTCCAGATATCAAAAAAAACTGGGTACCGCAAGTACTCTGGCAACTCAACACCTAGATCATTGGCACTACTTACCAGTCCGACCTTCACGGACCAGCTGGGGTTCAGTGTGCAAAACACAAACTCTTTCTCTACATCTGATCCACTTTGGGACCCGTCCGGTGACTCCTGGTGATTGGCAACCGTGGCATGGCTTTTAAGATCCTCATCCAGCTTGGCGATAAATTCCTTGATACTTTCTCCGTCGACATCTACCACATACGGCTCATTGCGCGCTTCCAGACTAACCGGATCAATAACCTGATACCCCAGTCGTAACAGCACAGGCTTCACAGCACTGCTATCTATCTGGACATCCAGCACAACGTAATGCATCGCTTTCTATAACTTCCTTCTATGGGGATCAACGCTAAAGTGTGTCTCAAACCAATCGTCGCACTCAATATCCTATTGTTTTACACTCCACTCCTAACCAGTTAAATAACCAGCTACCACATATCACAAGATTCAGCAGCGGAGAAACATAGCACTTCTCAGGACCAACATATTGGACTACTCTCTATCCGATGCGATGAGCTTAGTTGCAATGCTCATCGCATCGCTGAAAATCTGGAAAATTTTTTGTTCAAGCGTCCGTTGTACGCATCTTTCTAAGGAAAACATTTGTATAATTCAGACTGATTATATGCTTATATAGTGGTATGTTGGTATTATTTGTGTGATATGGAGACAGTAGCCTAGTCAGAGGCAGGGGCTTCCTCGTCTTCACCGTCTGATGTTTCTTCTTCCTCCTCGGAGGAGTAGGATGCGTATTTCTTACCATCTTTCAGCTCGCTGGACACACCATCTTTGTGTTCTTCTACCCAGTTGTCGACCCAAGTGTTGATACGGTCGACGTTGTTCTCCATGTCCTCAGTGGTGTTGCTCTGCAGCTCGACCACGATCTCGGGCTCGTAGGACTCCTGGGCGTCCTGGAGCACCACTCCCATGATCTCTGCGTCCAGGTTCTCTTCTATCTTTGAGTCGTGGTACCCTCTGGCCTTCAGTCTATCGTACAGCTTACCGTTCTCGCTCCTCAGCACCACTACAAGGTCTATAAGTCTCTCGGGGAACACATCGTTGACGTGCCAGTCGATAATGCTCTTGCCTTCCAGCAACAGGGGTTCTAGCTCATCCAGCAGCTTGTCCTCGTCCACTATGTGTGACTTACGTCCTTCATCATACCCGTCGTAACACTTGTGCTCCTCTGCAAACTCAGATATATTGTAGTACTTGTACCCGTCCAGCCTGCGTTGCAACAGCTCACATGTAGTACTCTTACCACACCCTGGTGTGCCCGTCACTATAATGTTCGGATGAAACCTTCTGCTGCCCATTCTTATCCTTGATCCTTGATATCGCAGAGCTACGCAACATGTAAACTACGCAACCACCACTGAACTACATAACTGCATAACTACTTCGACAACTACCACTCCCACTTAATACACATAATGGCAAGCTCATCGCAACATTTTTCAGTCACTAGGAACGGTGTACCTCCAGCCTAGGACTTCGAATGCGCAAGAAGTATAACGAGGGCCTATTAGTAGACTTTGGAGCTACATATACGCATTCACAAGTGCATAACCCATTGGGAACTAATAGTACTTGAGAGCTGGCGGGAAAGAGCTGTACAGTGATATAAGGAAAACGAGAAGACAGGAAAAAAATGAGCAAGTTTGGGCTGCAAAAGCTGGTGCCTCTGATTAGAGCTGATGAAGAAAAGGACGGGAAGGTATACGACCATTCTATGACGATCGGTACGGATTTGTCGTCGATGCTGCATTCCCTCGGTATACCTAGGGACTCTAAGCACCATAGGGTGCTCGACACATTTCAGAGTCCATGGGCCGAGACGTCACGGAGCGAGGTCGAGCCAAAGTACTATATACCGGAGTCCTTCAAGAACATACCTGATGTGCTACAATCTAAGACCACCCCACCAACGTTTGATGATGTGCAGACTGACCAGCAGAGAGTGGCGCTTTTCCAAGATGAGACGCTGTTCTATTTATTCTATAAGCACCCAGGCACTGTGATTCAGGAATTGACATACTTGGAGTTGAGGAAACGCAACTGGAGATATCACAAGGGACTGAAAGCATGGCTCACAAAGGACCCCATGATGGAACCCGTAGTGGCCGCCGACGGTCTGAGTGAAAGAGGTTCATATGTTTTCTTTGATCCACAAAGATGGGAGAAGTGCCAACGAGACTTCCCATTGTTCTATAGCGCAATCATGTAATATTACCCCAGTAATTTGAAGGCCATCCATCACTAATCTATATATATAGAAGATTGATCTTGGAATGGTATATATAAAGCATATAACGATTCGAATCATTGAACATTCTTACTCTAGTTTAACAAAAGACAACGAGAATAATCTAAGAAGCTACTAAGGTTTCAAAACCATATGAGAAAAAAAATATTGCTTTTCCAATGAAAACTAAAAATTATTAATGCTGTTATATAAATATTCGTGGAGTTATTAATTAGCTACATGACTTTGATTTTGGTACATTTCTATGATCTGTTCTGATGATGTAGCGTCCTCAACAGATTTATCATCTCTGATTCTTAGAAAACGCGGAAATCTCAAGGATATACCCTTATCATAAACAGAACTACCTGCTTTATAGATTGGTGATAGTGACAGATCAGCAGTCAATACTTCGAATAGCATTGTTGGTTCAAACCATACGTCCGGTTCTGCACTTGAGTCAAACACATACGTACCTTTTGGGCCATCAATAACAGTGGGCGAAAGCTTTTCATATAGTGTTTGTAGCATTTCTTCCGAAAAACCTGTACCTATTTTACAACAAGTCTCAAAATCCTCACTGTCAGCATTATAACAACCAAGCAAAAAACCACCATAAGTACCCGTTCTTTTACCTCTACCAAAATAGGCCCCTAACACACATAAATCTAGAGAATCACCAACACCTTCAAGATAGTCCTTTTTCAATTTCAACCAATTTCTCGAACGTTTACTTGGTTCGTAATATGACTCAACACCATCCATCATCTTAACCATCAAACCTTCACAAGAATTTTTAACTGATTCGTCTAAGAATTTCTGTAATTCGTCAAGATTACTAGTGGTCATCTGTGTTGCATATTGGAATTCACCTTCAACTGGTTTTGTTACCTCATGCAATACCTCCCGCCTTTTACTCAGTGGCTCATTTATCAGGCGCATGTCATTATGCAATAAAATATCGAAAGCAAACAGACACACACGAACTTTCACCTCATTAATATTAACATCCTTCCTTTTTCTTGTGGTCAAGACTTGAAATGGTAGTATTTTATTTTGTTCTTTATCCCAAGCGACTGCTTCACAATCAAGAATTAATGATGTAGTTGATGCCGGATCTGCCAAAAAATCCTTGATTTGAATTTCTGGATATCTTTCAGTCATGTTTTCACCATTTCTGGAGTAAATTCTCATGGTACCATCTTTTAGCAAATGAACTTGAGCTCTTTCACCATCGTATTTATATTCCGATGTAAAAGTTTGTCCTTGAAATCTATCTAACACTTCATTAATTGCCTTTGTAGGCTTTGCAAGCATAGGTTTTAATGGGATACCAGGTTGTATAGTACAATGTTCATCAAGTTTCATAATGCCGTAATCTAAGCATGCATTAATAACCAATTCATAGTTTGGAACTTGACAAAATGCGTCTCGAATCTTTTGCTCAGCTTGTTCGACAACGTCCATCGAGGGCTCTTTATTGCTGTATTTCTCGTCATGTATCAGTAATGCCTTCGAAAGTGCAATTAAAACGGTTTTTTCAGCCAGACCAATTCTTAACTTCGATTCCAGAGATCTGATCAAGAATTTTGCCTCAGTACCTTGACACGCTGTCAACATTCTTTTAATCAGTTTCATCTTCTTTGTCTGAGAATCTTTACCTTGAGACTTTGCGATAGTCTTCAGGTTTTCGAATACCTCACCCACTACCAGTGGCTTAGGTTTGAACATTGTAGGTTGCACATTTCTGGCCTCGAGAGCAATTTGACCGAGATCACCAATTTCTCTGTACTGGTTTTTTATCTGTTGCATTGATTTACCGCATGATTCACTAATTGTCTTCATCAGCAGATTTTCACCTAAACCCAATTCCAACCCAGGCTCATAGTCGGGGCCCAGTTTGTTAATAAACAAGTACGTCACTGGGATAAGATTCTGTGGGTCCTCCTTCATTATCTTGATGAAGAAGTCAGAACATAGCTTGATAATTGCCAAACGGGAAGAAGTGCCCTCGATCTCCTCAAACAAGTTACACAAGTCAGAATAAGGCACCTTGCAAAAAAACTTAGAGTCAACTTTGCGAGGAGTGCTTGCAATCGGAGTACCTTCGTGCTCTTCCTTGCCCTGATTGCCGTTCTTCGTAGCTGTCAGAGAACCTGTGGACTCCAGCTTCATCTTCTTTAAGGGACTCTTGTTCGCGTCCACTTCATGACTGTTCAAATCGACCGCTGCGGTCTTCACATCAGCTTGCTCACCTTTCTTGTCCCCATCGGCGTCCTTCTTCACAGAACTGAAAAACCTGGCCAACGTAGCTTGTCTTTTCATCACAATCAATGGTCTCGTAGGCTCCTTTATAATTCTTGCACTGATAAAACGGATAGGTGGTGCCAACCTTGAAAACATCCAAAGCTTTACAGAACAGGGAAAGATTCGCGACTAAAACGGTGTATCCAATCTGTGATATCTGTCCCTTGAACACAGTTGTTGATCCTCTTTAAAGCATTCAATTCCATGGCAAATTCAAAATCAAAAGTCACAGGAGCATCTTGACACCAAAAAAAATCGTCTTTTCCAAGAAAAATTGAAGTCGCGTTGAAGGCATAAGGGACTTCCAACCACTCCGACGCAGGCTACTTGAAATGGTACCCGTTAGTTGCATATAGAGGCGTTCAGAGAACCGCATTGCTGAGTAACGCAGCGGGTTCAGTGAAGTAAGCTCGGATGCGGTGTTGGGTTTGAAGTAAAACAGGCTTCAGACGGCGCTGATTCCTGTAATGCTAGGAGCTCACATATCCAACAGCAGTAGACCTGCGATATTCTCCAGATCCGTATGAGTGATCTCTTTGTCTTGCTCTTGTTCTAGTCCTTCTTGGCTCGCGTCATGGTGCTCTATAGATCTCAAAACCGCCTCGCGCGCAAACACATCAATGTACCGTTGCAATGCATCGACTACATCCGACTCGATCCTCGTCTTCTTGTCCTTGAAAGCAGCCACCTGCAACACCCTCGCAATTGTATCCTGCGGCACATCCATTATTGGTATCGTCCAGATCTCGCACTTCCAGTGGTCACAGTTCCAGGAGTTACACTTCCAGTAGTTGCACTTCCAGTGGTCGAATTTCCAGCCCGCCAAAAAGATCCACAGTAGGCTACACCAGCAAGCAAAACACACGCTACAGCCCACAAGTTTTATACTTCCGAACCGCTGTGATTCACTTGGGTCCCCTTCCATTGATCTTGTCAAAAGATCATCACTTGGCAAATTTCGCTTCAGGGTCGAAAAGGAGGAAAAGCTGGAAAAAAAAAATATGGAAAATTGGCTGGGAGAGTTGTAAAACCTGGCCAGTGCAGGTACCTATTAGAATAGCTGGATTTCTATACTGGCAAACAGAGTTGGTGGGCGAGAGCAGAGATAGAAGATACGCTGGCTGACGAATTACGATATGGTGAAGATTGAGAATGCTCACGAAGGTGTTATTCACCATGCGGCGTTGAATTACTACGGTACTAGGCTGGCTACGTGTTCTAGCGACAAGACTGTGAAGATTTTCGAGATCAATGATGTTAATAACAGTTCCTCCTTGCTGGAGACCTTGGTTGGACACGAAGGTCCGGTGTGGTACGCGGACTGGTGCCACCCTAGCCTCGGCGAGAACTTGCTGGCTACATGTGGCTACGATGGGAAAGTCTTGATATGGAAGGAGAGCGGCCATGGTGGGAAGATGCAGATCATTGGCAAGCATGCGGTTCACTCTGCCTCGGTAAATTGCGTCAAGTGGGCTCCACACGAGTATGGGCTGATTCTACTGTGCGGCTCCGCTGACGGTAAGATATCTGTTGTGGAATTGAAAGACGGTCAAATAGCATCTACAAAAATCCTGGATAACGCCCACAAGTTTGGTGTGAACTCTATCAGTTGGGCTCCATTAGTGAAGACAGACAGCAGCGACGATGGCGACGAGACCACAGCAGTAAAACAGTTCATAAGTGGTGGTAACGACAACTTGGTAAAGATTTGGAAATTTGATGACGACCAAGAGACTTACGTGGTGGCTGACACCTTAGAAGGCCACAAAGATGCAGTAACGGCAGTGGACTGGTCTCCTACTACATTACTTCAATCTTACGTTGCTTCTGTCTCTAACGATAAACAATGCCTGGTTTGGACTCAGGATCACTCAAGCAAGAAGAACGATTGGAAGAAAATATCCGTCAATGAGGGTAAATTTGAACAAAAACTGGGCTCTGTATCATGGTCTCTTTCTGGTAACCTATTAGCAGTCTCTGATGATGATAAGAATGTTACGATCTGGAAGGAAAGTGGTGATGGTAAATGGGAAGAAGTTGTTAACTGATCACAATTGTTCAGTGCTGTATCTTTTGTTTCAATTAAATAAACCATAACTAAATGGATAATCAACTTATTTTCTATACCTATAAACTTAAATGTATCATAATTCATAATACAATAATTCAAACCGACAAGTTCGCCATTATTATGTGGAAGCACCATAGGACAAGAGTCGACTATGATAGTGTTCCAAATGTGACATGATTGAGTCTCGGTTATCTTATCTGTGAAGATATTACCAGTTGAAAATTAAGGTTTAGCGACTATGAACCGTTAAGCTACATGTACAGATCCCTCTAAGTTCGTCGTTTAGGTGTTCTAGTTCAGCACACATTGCCAGATGAACTATTCAAAATCATCAAATATCTACAAGTTATATGATGGAAAGAGATATAATGTTATCAATTCAGTAATATATAGATATAGGAACCAAATAAATTAGTCTCGAATATTTACAATAGGCTTCAATTTCTAAGCTTTTATCAAATTTGTAAGACTGCTTCCTAATAGTAATCTATGATGCTATGATATCGGTGTGTATGCCGAACTGATTTTCTGAGTATTTTAATGTACAAAATAATATATTTTCGGCCTCAATGTAGCAACACACTAAACTGATAGTTTATTTTCTCTCCAACAAAAAAAAAAAACTAAAAAAAAAAAAAAAATAAAAA
>ERZ1036435.49-NODE-49-length-109511-cov-109.239758_pt1 | contig 109511 bp, 97 predicted proteins | sample MGYA00514223_ERZ1036435 | MGnify/ENA primary metagenome ERZ1036435 (study PRJEB33795, sample SAMN09464927) | human gut metagenome | host: Homo sapiens | place: USA: Stanford, California | collected 2016-08 | study: EMG produced TPA metagenomics assembly of the...
GACGACGAAATCGAATTCTAACGAATTACCGATTTCTGTCCCACTCTCTTTTCTTTGCTATAAAACGGTTATTCGGTATTCGTCCGTCAAGTACTTGGACAGATCTTGCCAATCTAAAGTTCTAATGGAGGGCTTTTTTATTACATGCTAATAGAAAAAATCAATGCCGTAGTTTTCTTTTAGATAGGTCGCTAACTCGGATTTTTCTTCCTCTCTAAATCGACAGAGGCTAAGGGCGAGACGCAATTTCAAGGTGCTTGTATTGATGATGATGTTTGACTTAGAAATATCTTCTAGCTGGGTGACTTCTCTGAGGTTAAAATCTAAATAGCAAGCCTTGCTGTTGACATGATCAGGGTCGCTGACGTCCACTTCAACATACGATGCTCGCAACAATTCTTCTTTGGGAATGAAGATTTCTTTTGAGAAGAAGAGTCCGGGATAGACCTCAATACCTTCAAAGGTGAATTCAAAGGAGACTCTGTGGCTAGTCAGTCTTTTGATGCCTGCAATTGTTGCGTAGATAGCAGCGAAAAAGAGGACGGTTGGAATCACAGTGAGAAGATTTAGTTGAGAAAAGTCGATCAATCCATGTAAGAGAAGAAAGAAAATTTGAATGAATATAGCCGATGCAAAGAGTAGATAGCCCCCACCGACATATTTTGAATAATAGATTTTCATTTTTGACTCCTTACATTTTAAATGCTATGAAAACTCGGAATTTCAAGTACCCTTATCATAGCGGATTCGGTGAAGAGCTGTCAAATGTTTGGTAGGGTTCAAAGGTGGTTTTTATTTTAAATGGAATAACAATGGTGCAGAATGATTTAACTTCGTAGGCTACATTATAGTATCTAAAAAAGTGAGCTAAATACTCTTAAGACAAGCAAAAAAGCCTTGGTTTTCAAGGCCTTTTGTGCATAAAAAATGCCCCCTACATGAATTTTTAAGAACTTTTCATATTGAAAATAAACAAAAATGTTGAAATATAGCTGATTTTAGGGAAATACTTTTAGGTATTTTCAATGTCAGGATTTAAAAATGGGGCAAAAGTGGGGCAAAAACAAATTAACGAAAAAAATATCGAGTTCGTGCATCAAGTAAATGATAAATTGCAAGAATAAGTGCAACATTTACTCGAACTCATCCTCTAGAGCTTCACTAGCAGTTCTGTAAGCTAAACATTTTCGTGGTCGGTGATTGATATCATATAAAGCCTTGGTTCCCAAAGCTTTTTTATGTTATAAACTCATTAAAAGAACCCCCAGTTAGATTTGGAATATTTTTTATTCTGTGTCACATAAAAATAAATAAAATGAATGGCTATAGCTAGAGTAAAAATGGTTGCAATACTCAACACTGTTATAGGATTAGAAGCGAAAAGCAAAGAGAGAATCAAGGCAGCCAGATAGAGTGTCGCTTGAGCACAGTAGTAACTTCTCGGATAGCGAAGATAGTTTTTGTTATAGGGCCCATTTGCTAGGACAGCAGCTTGGAAGAGGCCAATTCCGATATAAAAGAAGCTGATTGCAACGAGAAGATTAGCCTCGGGATTCAGGAGATAACCCATCGAAACTGTCATCAACATAAGCCCGATGAAAATAGGATAGTGACTATAAATTACAAATAATCCCTTTTGACTAGATCCTTCATCAATAGCATGGTCAAATTCGCCAAAATAAAACAAGAACAGGGAAAGCATGATAACGAAATTGAGAACCGAATAAATCGAGAAATTCTCGACTGTAAAGAAGCTAGCTAGCCCAACAACCATCTCTCCAAACGTAATAATCACAAGAAGGGAGACGCGCTCGATTAAATGGGGAAGATTTACCTGGAAATGCTCATCTTTAGTAATCAAGAAAATTGGCACAATAAATGTTAGCAGAATACTAGCAATAAAGATATAGACTCCAACGTAAATAGGAAAAAGAGCTGCCAGATAGACTCCTAAACTTCCTAGACCTGTTAACCATAGAAAACCTTTGATACTTTCCCGATCAGTATTATCGGTTGATTTTCTAAAAAATTCAACCAAATATTGAAAAAATAAGGTAAGGGTTAATGTACCAATAGCCCAACAGAGATAATGAAAATATTGTTGCCAATCATCTTTAATCAAATTGGATATAAAGAGTAAAATTCCCATTTTGATAAACATGATTAGCATGTTAAATAAAGAGTTCTTTCCATAGCGATTGGTATAATCGGTTTGAATCATCCAGGAATCGATGAGAAGCAAGACAGACATGAAAAAATCAAGGAAAGAATTCCAAGTCAAAATACCGTTATGAAGATGGTCAATTAAAGTAGTTACTTTTGAAATTGCAAAAACAAAAACTAAGTCATAAAAAAGTTCTGAAAATTCTACACGTTTATGTTTAATAAGAGTTGTCATCTTAAGTCCTTTCTATTCTAGAAGTACAATTTATTATAACAGAAAATGGTAATGAGAGAAAAGGAGATGCTTAAATAACTTCATGTGACGCGAATTGTCAAAACCTTGGAGCACATTTACCTCATGTACCAACTCACAGGCAGAGTGTTTGATGATTGGTAATAAAGAATGGGTAATGAAAAAATTATCGAAATGGATAGGGAATATCCCTTTTTATTTTGCTTTAAATCAGATTTTTGGATGGAATAGTAGATGATAAGACAAAATATCTTTGAACATACAAAAAGACAAACGCCAAAAATGACGTCTGTCTACGTTCTGAGGTAGCCTTTAGGCTCCCTTTTTTCTTAGAAAATACCGATGAGTAATTGCATGCCAAGACTAGTCAGGATGATAGCAATCCAGCAAAGGGCTCCAAGAAGAATGGATTTTCCACTGGATTTGATCATAGCAACGAGGTTAGTTTTGAGACCAATAGCACTCATAGCCATGATGATGAGGAATTTGGAGAGCTGTTTGAGAGGTGAAAAGAAGCTATTGCTAACACCAAAAGAAGTAAGGACGGTAGTTAGCAGAGAAGCTAGGATGAAGTAGAGAATGAAAACGGGGAAGATTTTTTTAAGCTTTACTCCTTGGTTGTTGTCTTGTTGACGGCTTTGCCAATAGGAGAGGAAGAGAGTAATAGGGATAATAGCTAAGGTACGAGTCAGTTTGACAATGGTTGCAGATTCTAGAGTATTGGTATGATACAGACTATCCCAGGCGCTAGCTGTGGCTGTTACAGAGGAAGTATCGTTGACCGCAGTACCCGCAAAGAGAGCAAAACCTTCGTTGGAGAGATGGAGCCAAGAACCTAGAGTTGGAAAGATAAGAGCTGCCAAGACATTGAAGAAAAAGATAACAGAAATGGCTTGGGCTACTTCTTTTTCCTTGGCGTGAATAACAGGAGCAGTCGCTGCAATGGCAGAACCGCCACAGATAGAAGAGCCTACCCCAATCAAGGTAGCTAGCTTTGTATCCATGTTAAAAAATCGTTGGAAAAAGAAAGCAATAATTAAAGCGATAGAAATAGTCGAAAGGATGACAGGAAGGGAAGATTTTCCAACTGCGAAAACTTGAGAGATATTGAGTCCAAAACCAAGTAAGATAACAGCATACTGAAGCAATTTTTTGGAGCTATAAGTCAAACCAGCATCCAGTTGTTTATAGGGAGTGAGAAAGGGGTAGAGAATCATTCCGATAAAAATGGCGAAAACAGGTGCTCCCACAACAGGCAGAAAGCCTCCTAAAACCCAAGAGATGATAGAAATGATCAGACAGACTAACAGTCCTGCCCAATTTTTTGATAGAAATGACATAAAAACCTCCGAAAATAAATACTTCTTATTATAATCTTATCTGTCAGAAAAGTAAAATAGAAAGTAGGAATAAGGTTGTAAATTAACGGAATTTTGCGGTCAGAGAGCTTTTGTAGTTTAATAGATATATGTTCTTTGATCAATAAGGATGCAAATGTGGCATATGTTATTGAAAAAAATGAATTTGATGAGCATTGAAAATAATCAAAAATATTGAAATATAGATGATTTTAGGGAAGTACTTTTAGGTGTTTTCAATGTCATGATTTAAAAATGGGGCAAAAGTGGGGCAAAAATTATTTTATCAGTAACCTAGCCCCGATTAATTTCTTACATCATCTCAATGTTTCTTATTCCAGACGAATCCCGTATATACAAGTGCGGACATTAACACAATCCAAAGTAACAATGTTAAAATTTGTATATTATAGAGACTGAAGGCAGAGATATCGTTAAAATATTGATTATGCGCTCCTAATAGAGAAAAATCTGTTAATAATTTAGCAAATTTATTTATGCTAGAAAACATAGGGAAAGTCATAATGACAAGATAGAATATTAGACTTACAGCAGATGCTTGTGTTTGATTCTTACAGAACAAAGCTATTGTAAAGTTGACCAATATAAAACAAAGTATCGTAAGGAAGGTTACCAATGAATATAGAGCAAGATTAGGTATTGAGATACCAAAAGTAATAGGCATCACCCAAACACCTATAATTGAAAATAGAAATGGAAATAAGATTGTAGAAAAAATATACTCTGGAATTTTGACTCCTGTTAAAATCAACGTTCTTAAATTCTTTTTATCTTTTTCTTCGCTGATGATTAGTGTAGTAAAAGTTCCAGCAGTCAGGCTATAGATGGTAATAATCGCCATACTCATTAAAAAGACTGAACCACGAACGTCTGGTATAAAATTTAAAAGTGAGAAGTCGACTATTGGTGTGAATACACATACAAATAGAATTATTTTGTTATGAAGAAGGTATCTATACCGTAACCATAACAAACTAAAAAATCGTTTAAGCATATTATAATTTGTCTCCTGTTAATTGAATAAAGATACTCTCAAGGCTTGTTTCTAGAGTATTGATTGTTTTAGTATTCTCTCCTAGATACTTATAAGCTTCCTCTTTAGGAACAATTATCTCTCTTCCATCAAAATAGCTTATTTTAACCTTATCAGTCTGACTGTACTTATCAATAATCTCCCGAGGCGAACCTTGTTCAACGATTTTTCCTTCATGAAGCAAAGCGATTGAATCACATAATTTGGTCGCCTCATCCATGTTATGAGTTGTTAAAAAAATAGTTGCCCCAGAGTTTTTAATTTCTAGTAGTAGTTCATGAACGATTTGAGATAGGGTTGGATCCATTCCAGAAGTTGGTTCATCTAAAAAAATTACTTTTGGTGAATGTAGAATCGCCCGAATTAACAACATTCGTTGTTTCATTCCAGTTGATAACTTCTCTGCTTTATTAAATCGATCATCATATAACTTCAATCGCTTTAATAAATAATCTAGATATGATATTTCTACATTGTGGAATTTAGCAAAAAATAAAAGATTATCGTACAGAGACAGTCTATCATAGAAACCCACATTATCACTCATAATTCCCAATTTTAAAAAGTCGTCAGAGGTTAATTGGGTGCAATCTTTTCCTAAGATTTTAACCTCTCCTCCATCAGGTGGCAACTGACCGGTTAAAATATTGATTGTCGTAGTTTTGCCAGCACCAGATGGTCCTAAAAAACCAAATATTTCTCCACTACTTATTGAGAAACTGATTTCCTTGAGTGCTGTTTTGTCTTTAAATTTTTTGGTAAGATTTGAAATTAAGATACTATCGTTCATTTTATATCTTTCTTTTAGAAAATTATTACGTGACTTGTTACCATTGCGATAAATTGGAATACAGGAATTTTATTTAATCTAATAGGTCCTTATTTTCAATTAAGAGTTCTAGTGGGGATTTATCTCTTGCTTCAATAAAACCAGGTTCATATTGGGTATGAAGTGTTCTTTTCTGAGAAGTTGGATCAATATACAACTCTTTTCCATCTTCTGTGTATAGTTGGTTGCCTCTTGTTAGGTAAAGTAAATCCTCTAAGTACTGTCCATTAGTATGTAGGAAATGCTCGATGTATTTGACAGCTTTTAAGATCTCACTTACTTTATCAGAGTATTCATTCGATTCAAGAACACTCTTTTCTAACTCAATCTCTTTACTCGTTCCAAAGAGTTGGGTTGGAGTTGCATTAAAATATTCCGCTATCTTATCCAAATTTGCAAAGGTAGGATAGCTTTTTTGTTTTTCGTAATCAGAGATGGACTGTTTACCGATTCCTAATTACCTCAGTCTCTTCAGTCTGTTAATTTTTTTTCGAAAATTTGTCTTTAATACTAGCTTTCAATTTATCAAATTTTTCACGACGAGCTTCTTTTTTATCCGCAATTAAGCGAGCTTTAGCTTGATGCTCTAAATCTTCTTGAATTTTGAGAGCTGACTCTATCTCTGCCGCAACAGTAGCGACATCCCATCTAGCAATGTCAACCTGATACTTTTCAAAAATAGCATTTAAAACAGATTCATCATTTTCTTGTACAAGTGCAATAATAGCTACTTCGCCATTAGTCAACTTTTTACTAACGGTTGTAATTAATGCCGAATTGATCAATTCTTTGTCTGAACCAACGGAGGCGCCAATTGCTCCACCAGTAGCAAAACCAAAGAGAACACCTAGTGGTCCACCTAAAATTCCGATTAAACTACCAATTAATCCGCCTTCGAAATAATCATCTCCTAGGGAATTCATCAAATCAAAGCTATCTTTGACGTTAACAACACCATTTTCAGCTTTTACAATTGAAGCCTGAGCTAATTTTGTATTTTCAGTTTGAACAAACTGTTTTAATTCTGAAAAGCCTAAAAGGACTATACTGTAAGTGACAAAACAAAACAGGAGGATAGTCCAAATGAGCCACTTACATTAGTCCTGTGAAATACAGAACTAAATCCTTCACTTAAATTACTTGTCTAACTTTTTGGGGTCAGTACAAACAGTGCTTTTTTTGTTGAAATCGCAAAGAATCTAAGCTTTCTTTTTGCAGATAACATTCGCTCTTTTATTTTCGGTATGATTGAGTCGATGCCCCGTTCTCGACCGGTTATTATTGCAACTTATCGAATGCTAGAGCACTATGCCATCACTTTTTGGAAGAATACTTGGAGCAATTCTACGCAGAATGGAATGCGAAAAAGTGATAATTAAAGAGACGAAAAAGCTGAGAATATGATTTCCCAGCTTTTTTGAATGCGATAGAAATAGCAACTAGACTATTTACGAAAGGCCTCAATAATGTAGGTGAAGCCAGTAACTAAAACTGAAAAGGCAATGACATAAACGACAAAGACACCTGTAGCCACTGGATTGAACAGAATCACTAGACCTAGTAAAAATTCAAGCAAGGCTACCCACGTGATATTGCTACCAATAATAGGGAAATTCAATCTTAGACGATTGCCTTTAAAGAAAGCAATAATGGCTTCTACAATTAACCAAATTCCTACAATGGTCGGAATGACGACCGGCAGGGTCACAAAGCCATAAGCAACGAGGTAAAGAGCTAAGAGAAGACTAACAAATCCTTGGAAAAGATAAACAGGTGAGCGAAGCTCTTTTGGTGCAGAGAAATAGCCTAAAATAGCTGCTATAGAAGAAACCAGTAAACCAAATGAAATCCACCAGCTGTAAGCAACAAGATTAGCTACTGGGTTTGTAAATAGGAAAAGTCCTAAAAGGACAAAAACAACTCCTGCAAGGAATAGCAGTAAACGATTAGAAAATTTCATTTCAATACCCCCTATATAGTATAGTTTTCTAATAAAACTATTATACTTATTTTTATAGAAAATGTCAATAAAATAAATAAACAATTTGGAAGTTTCAGTCTGACTTACAAAAAGAAAAGGAGTTTTCACTCCTTTTCACAGATTTAAGACAAAGTCCTTATAAAAGTGTCTTCTAAAGATTTTAACTTCAATCTGAAGCGAGGATATCCTCGCTTTTTTTATTTAATCTAATAGCTCCTTATTTTCAATTAAGAGCTCTAGTGGAGATTTATCCCTTGCTTCAATAAAACCAGGTTCATATTGGTTATGAAGTGTTCTTTTCTGAGAAGTTGGATCAATATACAACTCATCTCCATCTTCTGTGTATAGTTGGTTGCCTCTTGTTAAGTAAAGTAAATCCTCTAAGTACTGTCCATCAGTTTCTAGAAAATCTTCGATGTATTTGACAGCTTTTAAGATCTCACTTACTTTATCAGAGTATTCATTCGATTCAAGAACACTCTTTTCTAATTCAATCTCTTTACTAGTTCCAAAAAGTTGAGTTGGAGTTGCATTAAAATATTCTGCTATCTTATCTAAATTTGCAAAGGTAGGATAGCTTTTTTGTTTTTCGTAATCAGAGATGTCTGGAAAGATTGCTCATAAAAAAATGTGGGGCAAATGATGGGGCAAATCAGTTATAGACAAGCAAAAAAGCCTTATAAATCAAGGCTTTTTCCTGTTGATTTAGATGCCCCCTACAGGGCTCGAACCTGTGACCCATAGATTAAGAGTCTACTGCTCTACCAACTGAGCTAAGGAGGCAAATATAAAAAGCTGTATTGGTGCCGAAACTTCACGATTTGTATTGAACCCGCGCAATTAAGCAGGTGGGCAACTCGCTCTGACTTAGCTGCTTCCGCGTGAAACGGCCTGCATACTGCCAGAAGTCTTTTGTTTCCCTAATAATACAAAAAATAGTCGGTCAACACTTAAGTGTGAGTTCGTACACCACAGCGTTTCTATATGTATATGATACCACATTTTGGAAATATTTCAAGAAAAAATCTCATTTTTTTGAAACCGATGTCACTTTTTCTTGAATTGATCAATCTTATCCTTGGTAGCTCCGAGAGCACGCTCGTACTTGCCGTTTTCATTGGGAATAAAGTAGGACGCGTGTTTGAGCTTGTCTGGCAGGTAGTCCTGCTTGACCCAGTTGCCGGGGTAGTTGTGGGGATATTTATAGTTTTGTGCATTTCCCAGTTCCTTGCTTCCGGCATAATGACCATCGCGGAGGTGGCGAGGAATGGGAAGGTTGCCAGATGTCCTCAGATCAGACAGGGCCTTGTCTATGGCAACATAGGCTGAGTTGGACTTAGGCGAAAGGGCTAGATCGATGACGATGTTGGCGATGAGAATGCGAGCCTCAGGGAAGCCGATGCGCTCAGCGGCTTGAAGGGCTGTTACGGTATGAATCTGCGCATCTGGATTGGCCAGACCGATATCCTCATAAGCGATGACAGTCAAGCGACGAGCGAGGCTGGGTAGATCTCCGGCTTCGATCAAACGAGCGGCGTAGTGGAGACTAGCATCGACATCCGAACCACGGATAGACTTTTGTAGGGCAGAGAGCACATCGTAGTGGCCGTCTCCATCTTTGTCCATGGTGATGTAGCTACGCTGGAGGCTGTTTTCCATGATCTCTAGCGTAATATGGCGAATCCCTTCTGCATTTTCAGAAGTTGACAACACCGCCAGATCGAGAGAATTAAAGGCAGAGCGAAGATCTCCATTGGTCGAGGTAGCGATGAAATCCAAAGCGTCCTCATCAAGCACGACAGGAAAGTCAAAGCCACGCTCGGGATCATCTAGAGCCGTTTTCAGAGCTTGCTTGACCTCCTCCGTCGTCAACGGTTCCAGCTCAAAGATTTGTACGCGGCTACGAATAGCGGGTGTGACAGAGAAAAAGGGATTTTCAGTCGTTGCACCGATCATGATGACCAGACCACTTTCGAGCAAAGGCAGGAGAAAATCTTGCTTAGTTTTATCGAGGCGATGGATCTCGTCCAAGAGAAGGACTAAGCCCCCAGAAAATTTGGCTTCCTCTGCGATTTCTTGGAGGCGTTTTTTACTGTCAACCGTTGCATTAAAGGTCCGAAAGGCATACTTAGTCGTTCCTGCGATCGCAGAAGCAATACTGGTCTTTCCGATCCCCGGAGGTCCATAGAGAATCATAGAGGACAGACGATTGGCTTCGACCATGCGGCGAATGATTTTGCCTTCTCCGACCAGGTGCTGTTGACCGATGACTTGATCGATCGTCCGTGGTCGCATACGGAGTGCGAGATTGTCGGGCATTTCCTTCTCCTTTCTAGCTTTGTCTCCTTTCAAAGAGGCGTTTTTTATGGTAAGATTGTAGTAACTATTGTATCATATTCCGCTCTAAGAGTGGGAAATTAGAAAGAGGACGCTATGTCTAAATACGGATTTTTGGATGTTTTAGAAGAGGAGATGGACAAGGTTTTTCCCTTTGATTTTGAGATCAATTGGGATAAGAAAAACCATGCGGTAGAAGTGGCTTTTCTCTTGGAAGCACAGAATACGGGAGGGGTTGCCCTGGTTGATGAAGCTGGAGAAGAGTCTGACGAGGATATCTTCTTTGAAGAAGCCGTCATTTTCTACAATCCAGCCAAGTCGCATGTGGAAGAAGATGCCTATTTAACAGCGATTTCTTATGAGCCTAAAAAAGGCTTGTCTCGTGAGTTTCTAGCCTATTTTGCGACCTTCCTCCGAGATACAGCCGAGCTGGCCTTGGATGAGCTCATGGATTTCTTAGCAGACGAAGAAGCAGAGAGCTTTGAGATCGTCTGGAACCAAGAAGTTTTTGAAGAAGGCAAAGTTGGCCTGGAAGAAAGCACCTTTTATCCCTATCCGAGATATTAGAAAAGATTCTAAGTGTTTTTTTGAATACTGGATTCAAGGAGAAGGGGAAAACTATGCTAGAAAAAGTCAAACAGTTTTTCAGGAGAAGGTCAGATAAATCTGAGCAATCAGTTTGCATTCTGCCCCGCAATCGCTTTGCGAATTTAGATTTCGAGAGAATGTTAAAGTCTGGAACTCGTCGCCTTGTCGATGAGGAAGGGCGCTATGCAGAAGATGGCACAGTCACAGAACTTGAATTTCCTGAAGACTTTGCGGAATTTGAATTTCTAGTTGGTTTTAATACGGAAGAGGAAGACCAGTTTCAGCAACTATTAGCTCGTTTAAATAGTATTGATAATGCCATTCAGTCCCATTTGGAAAGCGAGTTGCAACAACCCATCCCTCAGTATGCTAAGGATCTAGGCTATACTCAGAAGAGGTGGGAGAAAACCTTTTACTTCCATCCTTGGATATTAAGTTTTGAGGAAAACCCGCCTAATCTTCGCTATGTTGCCGATTATGTAAATGATGAGTTTACGGTTTATTTTGCGAAAAAACATGGTAGATGGCAGGCGTACTGGGATGCAGAGTGCCAAAAGGTGATTGAAGAAAGCTAGCTAGGGGTTTTCTATAGAGTAGTAGTTATGATAAGAAAAGGTCATCATCATGGAATTATTGGATAGCAGAATGGATTTCCAAGGTTGCAAGATTGCCTTGATTTGTGGGGATAAGGTCTTGACTATCTTACGTGATGATAAGGAAAATATCCCTTGGCCCAATATGTGGGAGTTACCGGGTGGTGGTCGTGAAGGGGACGAAAGCCCATTTGATTGCGCGGCGCGTGAAGTTTATGAGGAACTGGGAATTCATTTAAATGAAGATTGTTTGCTCTGGAGCAAAGTCTATCCCAGCATGCTCTATGAAGGTAGACAGTCAGTATTTATGGTTGGTCAGCTAAGACAAGAACAATTTGACAATATTACCTTTGGTGATGAAGGACAGGCCTATAAACTGATGCCTATTGAGGAGTTTTTGAAGTCTAAACAGGCAGTTCCTCAGCTACAGGGTAGATTGAGGGATTATTTGGAGGGAAGTTTATGATAAGACTTGAACGAGCAGGAGCAGAGGATTTGAAGACCATCATTGCGATTCAAAGAGCTAGCTTTAAGGCTGTCTATGACAAATACCAAGATGAATACGATCCTTATCTGGAGGACCGTGAACGAATTAAGTGGAAACTAGTCGAGCGTCCCAATAGCTATTACTACTTTGTGAAAGAAAACGAAGAGAAGATTGGTTTTTTACGAATTCAGACCAATGACGAGTTAACGAAAGCTTGGTTAGGAACGGCAGCGATTTTACCTCCCTATCAGGGAAAAGGGTATGGATCTGAAGGATTGTGCTTGCTAGAAGAGGAATTTTCAACCGTTAGACAATGGGATTTGTGTACGGTGTTACAGGATGCAGGCATGGTCGCGTTCTACGAGAAGAATGGCTACCATCAAACCCATATCGAGCCTGAAAAAGAAGGCATGGATATGGTCTACATGAAAAAATTGATAGAGAAATAGAAAGGATGGTTCGGTTAAATTTTTAAACTGAACCCGCCCTAAACACGGTGCCAAAAAGCTAAACTTCTCCTAGACATAAGTGTCTTCAGAGAGTTTCCTATTTTGGCTTTGTGTTTTACGGGCTTGGTATCTTAATGATGGAAACATGGCAAGAATTAAAAATTACAGTCAAGCGTGAGGGAGAGGAATTAGTTTCCAATCTCTTGATTGAGTTAGGTGCCCAAGGGGTAGCAATTGAAGACAGCATGGACTATGTTGGAAATGTGGACCGCTTCGGTGAGATTTTCCCTGAGGTCGAGCAACAAGAAGAAATCGTGGTGACAGCCTACTATCCGGATACGGTTGATGTAGCAGTGGTTGAGGCTGACTTGCAGGCTCGCTTAGCAGAATTGACAGACTTTATGGATCTGGGAGAGGTCAAGATGGGAACGACTTCCTTGGCTGAGGAAGACTGGGCCGACAACTGGAAGAAATACTATGAACCAGCTCGCATCACTCATGACCTAACCATCGTGCCGTCATGGACGGACTATGAGGCGACGGCTGGAGAAAAGATTATCAAGCTAGATCCTGGTATGGCCTTTGGGACAGGGACCCACCCGACGACCAAGATGAGCCTCTTTGCCTTGGAGCAGGTTCTTCGTGGTGGGGAAACGGTATTAGATGTAGGGACAGGTTCAGGTGTCCTTTCCATTGCTAGCTCGCTTCTTGGCGCTAAGGAAATCTTTGCCTATGACCTGGATGATGTAGCGGTTCGAGTCGCTCAAGAAAATATTGAGCTCAATCCTAGCATGGAAAATATCCATGTAGCCCCAGGTGATTTGCTCAAAGGTGTGGAGATTGAGGCAGATGTTATCGTGGCCAATATCTTGGCGGATATCCTCATTCATCTGACGGATGATGCTTATCGCTTGGTCAAGGATGAAGGCTACCTCATCATGAGTGGCATTATTAAGGACAAGTGGGACATGGTCCGTGAGTCAGCAGAAGCAGCTGGATTTTTCCTTGAAACCCACATGATCCAAGGTGAGTGGAATGCCTGTGTCTTCAAAAAAACTAAGGATATTTCTGGTGTGATTGGAGGCTAGCATGCAACAGTATTTTGTAAAAGGTTTGGCTAGCTCACCTGTCACTATCGAGGATAAGGAAACTAGCAAGCACATGTTTCAGGTCATGCGATTGAAAGAAGATGACCAGGTGACCCTAGTCTTTGATGATGGGATCAAGCGTTTGGCGCGCGTGGTCAATGTGGAGGCTCGTCAGTTGGAGCTAATCAAAGAATTAGCTGACAATGTGGAACTACCTATTCAAGTGACCATCGCTTCAGGCTTTCCCAAGGGAGACAAGCTGGAGTTTATCACTCAAAAAGTAACAGAGCTAGGTGCTAGTCAAATTTGGGCCTTTCCTGCCGATTGGTCAGTTGCCAAGTGGGATGGCAAGAAATTGGGTAAAAAGGTTGAAAAACTAGAAAAAATCGCCCTTGGAGCAGCAGAGCAAAGCAAGCGGAATCTTGTTCCAAGCATTACCCTTTTTGAGAAAAAGGCAGACTTTCTAGCCCAACTCGACCAGTTTGACCGCATCGTGGTGGCCTATGAAGAGTCGGCCAAAGAAGGCGAAAGCGCTGCTCTTGTACAAGCTGTAAGTGGTCTTAAAAAAGGGAGCAAGATTCTCTTTATCTTTGGTCCAGAAGGAGGTCTCTCACCTGCTGAAATTGAAAGTTTTACAGCTAAAGGAGCAGTCCTTGCAGGCCTTGGCCCTCGGATTCTCCGTGCAGAAACCGCCCCACTCTATGCCCTTAGTGCAGTGAGTGTTGTCACGGAATTAATGAAAAACGCGTGAAGGTAGACCTTCACGCGTTTCTTTTATATCTTATTTTGTTCAGAATTTATTCGTTTTATTATTTTTTATATATTACAAATTAATGAATTTTTTATAAAAAATGGAGTATTTGTATAAAAAGGGAACCTACGTTCGGGATTTCTGGCTGATAGTGCTGGAAAGCTCTTCAAATAGCATGAAAGTCAATCGGACTAGTTTTCATATAGAGCTAAAAGTGATAGAATAGAAGGCAAGAAAGTGGAGAAAACTAGATGCCGAAAGAAGAACCTTTAACAGGGGGCCAGGTTATTGCCCTTACCAAAAAATACTTGTCGGGAGAGGATGTTGCATTTGTAGAAAAAGCTCTCCTTTATGCAGTCGACTGCCATAGTGGGCAATTCCGTAAATCAGGTGAACCCTATATCATCCACCCTATTCAAGTTGCCGGCATTTTGGCAAAATTGAAGTTGGATGCTGTGACGGTTGCCTGTGGTTTTTTGCACGACGTTGTCGAGGATACAGACGCGACCCTAGATGATCTAGAACGCGAATTTGGACATGATGTCCGAGTGATTGTTGATGGAGTGACCAAGCTCGGGAAGGTCAAATACAAGTCCCATGAAGAGCAGTTGGCAGAGAACCACCGCAAGATGCTCATGGCCATGTCTCAGGACATCCGTGTCATCTTGGTCAAGCTAGCAGACCGCTTGCACAACATGCGGACTTTGAAGCATTTGCGCAAGGACAAGCAAGAGCGGATTTCTCAAGAAACCATGGAAATCTATGCGCCGCTAGCCCATCGTCTCGGGATTTCCAGCGTCAAGTGGGAATTGGAAGATCTATCCTTCCGTTATCTCAATGAAGTCGAATTCTACAAGATTTCCCATATGATGAAGGAGAAGCGTCGCGAGCGGGAAGCCTTGGTAGAAGAAGTCGTCCAAAAGATCGAGTCCTATGCGGCGGAACGCCACCTCTACGGGAAAATCTATGGTCGTCCTAAGCATATCTACTCCATCTACCGCAAGATGCAGGATAAGAAGAAGCGCTTTGATGAAATCTATGACTTGATTGCTATCCGCTGTATCCTAGAGTCACCAAGTGACGTCTATGCCATGCTGGGTTATATTCATGAGCTTTGGAAGCCCATGCCAGGACGCTTCAAGGACTATATCGCCAACCGCAAGGCCAATGGTTACCAGTCTATCCATACGACTGTCTACGGTCCAAAAGGTCCCATCGAGTTCCAGATCCGTACCAAGGAAATGCACGAGGTTGCTGAGTACGGGGTTGCGGCGCACTGGGCCTATAAGAAAGGGATCAAGGGCCAAGTCAATAGCAAAGAATCAGCTATTGGGATGAACTGGATCAAGGAGATGATGGAGCTCCAAGACCAGGCAGATGATGCCAAGGAATTTGTCGATACGGTCAAGGAAAACTATCTGGCTGAAGAGATTTATGTCTTTACGCCGGATGGAACTGTCCGTTCCCTTCCAAAGGATTCTGGACCGATCGATTTTGCCTATGAGATCCATACCAAGGTAGGGGAAAAGGCTGTCGGAGCCAAGGTCAATGGCCGGATGGTGCCTCTCAATACCAAGCTACGGACAGGGGATCAGGTGGAGATCATTACCAATGCCAACTCCTTTGGTCCAAGCCGTGACTGGCTCAATATCGTCAAGACCAGCAAGGCGCGTAATAAGATCCGCCAATTCTTTAAGAACCAAGACAAGGAACTCTCGATCAACCGTGGACGAGAGTTGCTCATGGCTCAATTCCATGAGCATGATATGATTGCCAACAAGTTCATGGACAAGAAGCACATGGACAAGGTCTTGCAAAAGACTAGCTACAAGACCGAAGAGGCCTTGTTTGCAGCCATCGGTTTTGGAGAAGTCGGAGCCATCTCTGTCTTTAACCGTTTGACGGAAGAAGAGCGCCGCGAAGAGGAAAAAGCCAAGGCGCGCGCGGAAGCAGAAGAGCTGGTCAAGGGTGGCGAAGTCAAGGTTGAAAATAAAAAAGATACCCTCAAGGTCCGTCACGAAGGTGGTGTCGTCATCCAAGGCGCTTCTGGTCTCTTGATCCGGATTGCCAAGTGTTGCAATCCTGTGCCAGGAGATACAATTGTCGGCTACATTACCAAAGGACGTGGGGTTGCCATTCACCGTCAAGATTGTATGAACCTGCGGGCCCAAGACAACTACGAGCAACGCTTGATAGACGTCGAGTGGGAAGACAATAACACGACCAAGGATTACATCGCCCATATCGATATCTACGGCCTCAACCGTGCAGGCCTTCTCAATGATGTCCTTCAAGTCCTCTCTAATACGGCTAAGATGATCTCAACTGTCAATGCCCAACCAACCAAAGATATGAAATTTGCCAATATCCACATTTCCTTCGGGATTCCAAACCTGTCTATGTTGACAACGGTTGTGGATAAGATTAAGAGTGTGCCGGAGGTATACTCTGTTAAGCGTACCAACGGCTAGTCGGCTGCTCAGTTATCTTTTATTGCTTCGTTAGCTCGACTCGCCGTACTTCAGTACTGTCTTCGTCTCGCTGCCTTGCCCTAAAAGTAACTGAACAGCCTTTGGTTTTCGGATAGTCTGCCTGCGTCTCACTGCCTTGTCTGATGTCGATTTTCTTTGAAGATTGAGGAGCGTGGTCAGAACTCTTTTATTGCTTCGTTAGCTCGCCTCGCCGTACTTCAGTACTGTCTTCGTCTCGCTGCCTTGCCCTAAAAGCAACTGAATAGCCTCTGTTTTTTAAAATAGTTGCCTGCTTTTCATCGTCTTGTTTGAAGTCGATGTTCTTTGAAGCTTAGTGGTGAGCCCAATAGATTGTTTAAATAGGATAATAAGATGAAATTAGTGATTCAACGGGTCAAAAGGGCCTCGGTTTCTATTGATGGTCAAGTCTATAGTCAGATTCAGGATGGGCTTCTGCTCTTAGTGGGAGTGGGACCTGAGGATGACCAGAAGGATTTGGAGTACGCGGTGCGGAAGGTCACGCAAATGCGGATTTTCTCGGATGAAGAAGGGAAGATGAACTTATCTGTCAAGGATATTCAAGGGGAAATCCTATCTGTTTCGCAGTTTACCCTCTTTGCCCAGACAAAAAAAGGCAATCGTCCAGCCTTTATCGGGGCAGCCAATCCAGAGATGGCCAGCCAGCTCTACGATGACTTCAATGATTTGTTAGAAAAGGAAGTCCCTGTCAAACGTGGGATCTTCGCTGCAGAAATGGCAATCGAACTCATTAATGATGGCCCAGTGACTATCATCCTCAATACGAAAAATCCATAGAAAAACAAGCCCTTGATTAAAGGGCTTGTTTGAATGTAGACAAATTACTTTTTACTTAGGATAGCTGGATAACTTTTCAAAAAAATCCTTATATTACTTTGAGTTGTCGAAGTAAATCCGAAACTTTCCGCCGTGAGAAAAATGCTTGAAACATTGTTGTTTCAAGCACTTGGGAGTTTTGAAACCTTAGGTTCAAAACTAAGTCATGGAACTTCGTAGAAGTTCGCTGACGTCCGTACTCACCTAAGGAAAGTTTCTAGGAATACTATTTCTTCAATCTGACATGCTCTTAATCAGAGGGCATGTTTTTCTATGTAAAGTTGTTGGGCAATCAGATGATTGATCTGGATGTCTTGGTCTTTAATCTGGAGCTTATAGAGGCCAGTGTAATCGTCGTATCCTTTGAAGAGAATGTCATCTCCAATGGTCAGTTGGATCTGGTCTAAAAAATTCAGCAATTCAAAGCTATCCTGGACTCTTCGCAAACGATAGGTTCCCAGTTCGCTGACATCACTCAAACGGTCCTGGTAAGCCTCGATGAGGAGTTGTCCTTTAGGTGGAATAGTTCCTCCGTGGGGGCAGGTCCTAGGAGTGTCTAACATCTGGTCAAGTTTATCGATAAAGCGGTCGGAGACAGTATGCTCGAGCACCTCAGCCTCTTCATGGACTTCTTCAGTTGTATAGCCCAGTTTTTTGAGCAAGAACACTTCAATCAATCGGTGCTTGCGAAAGAGATCGGAAACTGTTTGAAGGCCGAGCTCGGTAAGCAGATAGCCGTGGGTCTTATCCTTGATGAGGAGATTCTCCGAGATCATTCGCTTGACCATCTCAGTCACGGCTGGAGGCGAAACCTGCATCCGGGCCGCAATCTCTTTGTTACTAATTTTTTCATGTTGCGTGCCGATTTCATAGATGCACTTGAGGTAATCTTCTTTATTTGGTGTCATAGGGTCCTCTTTTCTTCGCTCCTTCTAGTATATCAAAAAAAGCGCAAAATGGCTTGGCCAGTGGATAGGAATTGTCTGGGAGGGCGAAAGATGATAGTATAGAAGCATAAAACAAGAGCAATGTGGAAAGGAGGGTGCAAATGCAGCGACAGGAATTGGAAAAACTGGGCTGGACGACCAGAGGTCTCAGCTACTTAGAAAAACGACTGCAGTCTTGCGAAGATGAAGCAAGAAGGCAAGACTCTTACCGCTCTGTCTTCGTCTTTGCCAGCCCTCTTTTCCAAGAGATGTGGCAGAGAGAACTGCAAGGGTTGACGGAAGGCCGTGCCCAGGCCCTCTTAAGAGGGGTCATGCACCTCTGTCTCATGCCACGGGATTTATCGGGAACCTGTGAGGAGACCGCCTTCTTACTGAAGCGGTTCTGGCTAGCTTGCCCGCCTCATTCGTCTTTTTGGTCCTCTTTTTCAAGAGTGGTTCGAGTAGCATTTGCTCAGGATCCATTAGCCAGCAAAGCAGGAGATCAGCTCTTAAAACGACAGGTTCACCAGTTTCGCTATCTGCTCTCTGCCTACCAGGCCCAGTGGATTCGGGAGCATTATGCCAGAGCGGGGCAGACTGATGAAGAGGCGCTACAAGCTTACTTGCAGGAGACAAAAGGGATCAAAATCGATGCTTATGCGGCAGCTCGTCTCCATAATAAGGTATATGTAGATCAAGACGGCCAACTCGCCTTCCCATCTCGTGCTCAGGCCCAGTTGAATTTTAAGGTCTTGCTCAACTTTCATACAGAGTATATCCTGGATCAGGGTGGCCACTTTCTCAACGAAGTGGATCCGTATCAGATTTCTGAAAATGGCATTGTCAATGGAGCCAGTTTCAACTATGGCTTAGCCAAAGGCCATACCCATAAGGACTTGGATATCGATCCCGTTAAACTGTGGGATCCAGCTTTTCGCAAGAAGGTTCTCTATCAGCAGGGGATTCGCTATCTAGCTCCGAAGAATGACCGCGGAGAGCAGGGCTATTGGAGCCGGAAGGGAACCTTTGCACAAGGTGGTAAGAGCTACAAGCAACAGGTAGCACGGCGCGTGCGGAGTTTCCTCAGAGGCATCCCACGCTTACGCTGGCGAGTCCTCTTCCAGAATGGACTCCATCGGATTTTATAGTAGTCCTCTTTCGGATTGAAGACAAAGGCCTCTTAGAAACTCACCTAAGGAAAGTCTCTGAACAGATTTTATAGATAAAGTAAAAAGAGGTCCTAGACCTCTTTTTACTTTATCCAAGTGCTTTGACGGCTTCGATTGCAGCGTCGTAATTTGGTTCACTGTTGATATTGTCTAGGTATTCAACGTAAGTGACCTTGTTATCCGCATCTAAGACCAAGACAGCGCGCGCGAGCAAGTGCCATTCATTGATCAAGAGGCCGTAGGCTTTTCCGAAGGAATGGTCGAAGTAGTCTGAGAGCATGATGGCATTTTCGATCCCTTCTGCAGCACACCATTTGCCTTGGGCGAAAGGAAGATCGACAGAGACGGTTAAGACCACAGTGTCTTCCATGTCAGAGAGGGCCTGGTTGAAGTGACGTGTTTGAGTGGAACAGATACCTGTGTCAATGGATGGGATCACACTGAGGACTTTTTTCTTGCCAGCAAAATCAGCCAAAGATTTTTTCTCCAAGTTAGGAGTGGTCAGTGAAAAGTCGTGAGCAGTATCGCCAACTTGAAGTTGAGAGCCGGTAAAGGTAACAGGGTTTCCTAAAAATGTTGTCATAGTAAAGACTCCTTTTTTCTTTTCATTGTACATCAATGAAAGAGGGAGGGCCACTCATTTGACTGGAAAATCATTTCGAGCCAGGAACCTTATTTGTTCAAACCTTCTGCGATTTTCTCTAAATTCCATTTCATCATGCTGTAGTAGCTGTCGCCTTCTTCCCCTTCTTTGGCAATCGAGTCAGTGAAGATCTTTGCAAAGATAGGGATATTGGTATCCTTAGACACAGTTTTCATAGGACGCTCATCGACACTGGATTCGACAAAGAGGGACGGTACCTTGGTTTGACGCAATTTCTCTACCAACGTTTTGATTTGTTCGGGTGTCCCTTCTTCTTCCGTGTTGATTTCCCAGATATAGGCAGATGGGACGCCATAGGCTTTGGAGAAGTACTTGAAGCAACCTTCGCTGGTTACGATCATCTTCTTATCCTCTGGGATGTTCTTGAATGCTTGCTTGGCTTCTTGGTCTAGCTTACTGAGTTTTTCAGTATAGGCTGCTAGATTTTTTTCGTAGAAGTCCTTATTTTTTGGATCTTTGGCGATTAATTGTTTGGCAATGTTTTTAGCGTAGATGATTCCATTTTCGAGATTGAGCCAAGCGTGAGGGTCTTCTTTTCCAGCTTGGTTTTGGCCTTCCAGGTAGATGACGTCGACTCCCTCGCTCACTGCGAAATAGTCCTTGTTTTCTACTTTATTGGCATTTTTGACCAATTTAGTAAACCAAGCATTACCACCGGTTTCTAGATTGATCCCGTTGTAGAAGATCAGGTCGGCTTGTGAAGTTTTTTTGACATCTTCTGGTAGCGGTTCGTACTCGTGGGGATCTTGGCCGACAGGGACAATACTGTGTAGCTCGATTTTATCCCCAGCGATATTTTTGGTCATATCTGCGAGGATGGAGTTAGTGGTGACCACTTTCAATTTATCGGATGAGGACTTGGAAGAAGAGTCTTTGCTACAAGCCAGTAAACCAAATAAGAGAGCCACAAAGAGGGCTAAGACGGAAGTTAGTTTTTTCATTTTTTTCTCCTTTATGAGATTAATCTTAGTACGAAGGGGAATGTCTGTTCTTTCTCTGCTTGGGAGCGATAAAGAAGCTAATGAGAAAGAAGACGGCAGAAGTGAGGACAATACAAGATCCAACGGCGATGTTCAAACTATAGCCAATAAAGAGTCCCAGAACGGATGCAAGAGCACCTAGGCTAGAGGACAAAAGCATCATGGACCAGAGGCTATTGGAATAGAGATAGGCTGTCGCAGCAGGTGTGATGAGCATGGCGACGATGAGAATGGTCCCGACACTTTGCATAGCAGTGACAGAAACCAAAGTCAAGAGCACCATGAGAAGGTAGTGATAGACCTTAACCCGGACGCCCATGGATTGAGCCAGAACAGGATCAAAAGATGTGAGCAGTAAAGGTCGAAAGAGCAGGCAAATCACCAGCAAGACCGCCACCCCAATACCGATGGTCATCCACATATCCTGGTCTTGCACAGCCAAGATATTCCCAAAGAGGATGTGGAAAAGGTCGGTGGAACTTTTAGCGACTCCGATCAGAATGACTCCTAGTGCGAGAAAAGAAGAAAAGGTAATCCCTATCGCTGTGTCGCTCTTGATGATGGAGTTGCTCTTGATATAGGTGATAAGGATGGAAGCTAGAAGCCCAAAGACAATGGCGCCAATAAAGAAATTGATGCCAAGGATAAAGGACAGGGCCACCCCTGGAAGGACTGCGTGTGAGATGGCATCTCCCATGAGAGACATTCCTCGCAAAATGATAAAGCATCCGACAGCTCCAGCGACAATACCGATGGCAATGGCTGTGATCAGGGCATTCTGTAAGAAGTGGAATTGCTGTAATCCATCAATAAATTCTGTAATCATCCGACGCCACCTCCTATAAAGAGTTCATGCCCATAGGCTGCATGCAGATTCTCCTTGGTAAAGGTTTCCTCTGTTTTTCCAAAAGCGATCAGCTTGCGGTGAAGGAGGAGGACCTGGTCGAAATAAGCTGGGACCTTGCTGAGGTCGTGATGGACAATCAGGATGGTCTTGCCTTCTTGTTTCAAGGTCTGGAGGGTCTGCATGATGATGTCTTCGCTAACGGAGTCAATCCCTGCAAAGGGCTCATCCAAAAAGATGACATCTGCTTCTTGGACCAAGCAGCGGGCGATCAGCACCCGTTGGAATTGTCCTCCTGAAAGCTGACCAATCTGGCGATCTGCTAGATCAAGAAGATTGACAAGCTTCATGGCATTTTCCACTTTTTGGAGATCTTCTTTACTTTTTCGCTTGAAGATAGAAAGATGGGGGTAGAGGCCCAGTGAGACACACTCCCGCACCGTGATGGGGAAGTGGAAATCAATAGCGGATTTCTGTTCGACGTAGGCCACCCGTTGAAGAACTTGGCTGAGGTCTTTTTGATCGAGCTGGACCCTTCCCGAATGAGGGAGAAGTCCTAGCATGGCCTTGATCAGGGTTGATTTTCCTGCTCCGTTGGGCCCAAGAATTCCTAGGATGGTTGGACCCTGGATGGTGAGGGAAAGATCCTCCAAGGCCAGTGTTTGCTGGTAGGCAACACTTAGATGTTCAATTTGAATCATGAGTTTGCTCCTTTACTATTAATATACATAAATAAAAAAATTAAGTCAAGTTAATTTTTAAAATAATTTAGATTAACTTACTTGTAATCATTGAAAAAAGTTCCTATTTTTGATAAGGTTAATAGAAAAGAATGAAAGCGAGAAGATCATGGTACGTTTACAAGATGATTTTTATGATTACGTCAATGGGGAATGGGCTGAGACAGCTGTTATTCCTGATGACAAACCGTCAACTGGTGGTTTTATGGACTTAGATCGAGACATCGAAAACTTGATGTTGGATATCACTGGGAAATGGCAACGGGGAGAAGAGCTGCCTGAAGACAGCATTCTGCAAAACTTTGTCAAATACCATAAAATGGTGGCAGATTTTGATGCACGGGAAGCAGCTGGTGTAGCACCAGCCATGCCCTTGATCAATGAAATCAAGGCCTTGTCTTCTTTTGAAGACTATACCAGCAAGCTGGGAGCCTATGAACTAGCTGGCAAACCAAATATCATGCCATTTAGCGTGTCACCAGACTATATGAATGCCCAAATGAATGTCTTGTGGGGAGAAGCGCCGGCTCATATCTTGCCAGATACGACCTACTATGAAGAAGGCAACGAAAAAGGCCCAGAATTACTGGCTATCTGGCGCCAAATGATGGAAAAACTTTTACCTAAATTTGAATTCTCAGAGGCAGAAATCAAAGATATCCTGGATAAGGTCATTGCGTCGGATGCAGAATTGGCCAAATATATCTTGTCAAATGAAGAAAGATCCGAGTACAATAAACTCTACCATCCTTATAAGTGGGCAGATTTCAAGGCCTTGGTTCCAGAATTGCCACTCGATACTTTCTTTACAGAAGTGATCGGACAAACACCAGATAAAATCATCGTTCCAGAAGAGCGTTTCTGGAAGGAATTCGCACCAACATTCTATTCAGCAGCCAACTGGGAAACTATTCATGCAAGATTGAAACTCAGTGCAGCCGTAGATTGGACTTTATTCTTAACCGAAGAAATTCGTGTCTTGGCTGGTGAATATGGACGGACCATTTCGGGTATTCCAGAAGCTCGTCCAAAAGAAAAGGCGGCCTTGTCATTAGCAGAAGTACCATATAGCCAAGCGCTTGGACTCTGGTATGCAGGTGAAAAATTCTCACCAGAAGCAAAAGCAGACGTAGAGCATAAAGTAGCGACCATGATTGAGGTCTACAAGGATCGTCTGGAAAAAGCAGGCTGGCTCGCTCCTGAAACTCGCGAAAAAGCTATTGTCAAGCTCAATGTCATCACACCGCATATCGGCTACCCTGAAAAATTACCAGAAACATACGCCAAGAAGATCATCGACGAGAGCAAGACCTTGGTGGAAAATGCTCAAGCCCTTTACGAAATTTCCATTGCCCATACTTGGAGCAAGTGGAACCAACCGGTTGATCGAAGCGAGTGGCACATGCCAGCTAATATGGTCAATGCCTACTATGATCCGCAACAAAACCAAATCGTCTTCCCAGCAGCGATTTTACAAGCACCATTCTATGACCTTCACCAATCATCATCAGCCAACTACGGTGGAATCGGTGCGGTCATTGCCCATGAAATCTCCCATGCCTTTGACACCAATGGTGCTTCCTTTGATGAAAACGGTAGCTTGAAAGACTGGTGGAAGCCAGAAGATTACGAAGCCTTTACCGCTCGCACGCAAAAGGTCATCGATCAGTTCGAAGGGCAAGACTCTTACGGTGCCAAGATTAATGGGAAATTGACCGTTTCTGAAAACGTGGCAGACCTCGGTGGTATCGCTGCAGCCCTTGAAGCAGCGAAGAAAGAAGCAGACTTCTCAGCAGAAGAATTCTTCACCAACTTTGCTCGCATCTGGCGCATGAAAGCTCGGACAGAGTACATGCAACTCCTCGCAAGTGTCGATGTCCACGCACCAGGAAAACTCCGCACCAATGTCCAATTGCCAAACTTTGACGAATTCTTTGAAACCTTTGATGTCAAAGAAGGAGATGGCATGTGGCGCGCACCAGAAGACCGCGTGATCATTTGGTAGTCTAAGATACTAAGCCCGTAAAAAAAGCGAGAAGAAAATAGGAGATTGACCATGTGGGCCAGGCCCACCAGTCAATCTCTCTTTTTCTCGACGCTTTTAGGGCGAGTTCAATTTCGCGATACTAGTTTTGTTGATCAAAGGAAGTAGTCTCGACTTCAGTTAAGCCATTGATTGATTTTCTCAATGCTTGTAAAAAAATAAAAATCCCAAAAGCCAAGTTTCAATCTACTGAAACTAGCTTTGGGGATTTTTGATAATAAGATTCATCAAATGAAAATGAAACGCTTCCAATGACTGCGTGAACAGATAAATTTAATTGATTGGAGCCTTGTATAATTCTTTGAATTTCATAGAAATAAATGCTACTATGGGTGTGAACTAAATAAATTTTAAAGGAGCAGACTATGAGAAATTTTGCAAGTCCGTCACGTTACATTCAAGGGGAAAATGCCTTGTTTGAAAATGCGCAATCTATTTCAGAATTAGGGACTCACCCTGTTTTACTATGTGATTCAGTGGTTTATGATATCGTAGGGAAACGTTTTGAAGAATACCTTGGTCAAAATGGGCTTACGGTTTTGCCAGTCTTCTTTAATGGAGAAGCTTCTGATAACGAAATCAATCGTGTGGTTAGTTTGGCAGAAGAAAATGGCTGTGATTTGGTCATTGGACTTGGTGGAGGAAAGACCATTGATAGTGCTAAAGCTATTGCTGATCTTTTAAAATCACCAGTTGTGATTGCCCCTACCATTGCCTCTACAGATGCTCCTGTTTCCGCCTTATCTGTTATCTATACAGATGAGGGTGCCTTTGAGCGCTATATTTTCTACTCTAAAAACCCAGAATTAGTCTTGGTGGATAGTAAAGTGATCTCTCAAGCACCAAAACGCTTGCTCGCTTCTGGTATCGCAGATGGTCTAGCAACTTGGGTCGAAGCGCGTGCGGTGATGCAAGCGAATGGAAAAACCATGTTGGGTCAACGACAAACCTTAGCGGGTGTCGCCATTGCACAACGTTGTGAAGAAACCTTATTTGCAGACGGTCTTCAAGCCATGGCTGCTTGTGAAGCCAAAGTTGTAACCCCTGCTCTTGAAAACATTATTGAAGCTAATACCCTTCTCAGTGGTATTGGATTTGAAAGTGGGGGATTAGCTGCTGCCCATGCCATCCATAATGGCTTTACAGCCCTTACTGGGGACATCCACCATTTAACTCACGGTGAAAAAGTAGCCTACGGAACGCTCGTTCAATTGTTCTTGGAAAACCGTCCGAAGGAAGAATTGAATAAATACATTCGTTTCTATCAACAAATCGGTATGCCAACTACTCTGAAAGAAATGCATCTTGAAACTGCAAGTTATGAAGATCTTCTCAAGGTTGGCCAACAGGCCACCATCGAAGGAGAAACCATCCATCAAATGCCATTTGAAGTGAAGGCTTCTGATATTGCCCAAGCCATCGTAGCAGTAGATGCCTACGTTCAAGGTTTGGCCTAAGATGACTTTGTCGACAAACCAAGAACTCCCATACCTTATGGTAATGGGAGTTCTTTTTCTATTTTCTTCTTTTTGGATCGGTTTGTTTAAAGATCAGGTATAAAATTCCGGCAGGCAGGAAGCAGAAGAGCCACATGACATCGAGTCCCTTGCTTTTACTGCTAGAGGTCGTTGCTTTAGACTCACTGACGGCCACCCCAGGTTTAATGCTTGGAGATACCTGTTGCAAGCCGTTCTGAACGACTAGGCGGTTATTTTCGAGTTTTAGCGCTGGCTTCGTCCCCTTCTTAACAGTCGCATAGAAGTCTTGCTTCAAGTGAATGGTCTTCCCGTCGATGGTATGCTCACCTGCAGAGAGGACTTTTTTATACTGGTAGTCTGCGAACATTTTCTCAGCCAAGGTATTCCCGATTTGATTGCGGTAACTTTCGGCGATCTCGACATCGTAGTTTCCAACCCCCAAAATGACTTCGATAATCCGCTGTTTACCCCGCTTGGTTGTCGCGGTGTAGTTGTAGTCAGCAGTCGGGCTGGATCCAGTTTTGAGTCCATCTGTTCCTTTAAGGGCGAATTTTCCACCTTCGAGGGAAGTATTGTAGTTATCGTAGCTTTGCTCGTAGGGTGTTCCTTCCATGATCGTAGTGTGAGCTTGCTTGGTGTATTCCAACATTTCTGGCAGGTCGTTTACGATGTGATAAGCCAGAATAGACATGTCCCGCGCTGTGATTTCGTTATTCGCATTGACATCGTAGCGCTGAGGATTGTAGTAGCCCTGAAGGACTGAAATCATTGCCCCATTTGGATTGTGCCATTTGGTATGGCTCATCCCCATTTCTTGTGCGTACTGATTCATTAAGTCCAAAAACTTATCGGGATCATTGTCAGTGACGGCGTTGGCGAGCATAATCACGGCCGCACTGGAAGATGGAACAAAGAGCATCTTGATCAATTCAGATACTTTGTAGTCAACACCAGCTACAATAGGTGAGTTACTTAAAAGATTGTTTTCCGAGATGGCTTGGTCTGCCTCTGTTGCTGTGACCACGGTATCGTACTTGATCTTGCCTTCCTTGAGGGCCCGAAAGACCACATAGGCACTCATGAGCTTGGCCATGCTTCCTGAGTCCCGGACCGTGTCGATATTGTCTCCGTACAATATAGCTCCAGTATTGGCGTCGATGACGATGTCAGCCTTAGGCTTGTAAAAATCGTCCAATACCAGTCCAGCATCAGCTGCGATTTTCATGACATCTTCTTGCTGGTAGATGTCGTCCGCAAAGGCAGTGGAAATAGGGCCTAATGTCAAGACTCCTACAAGGAGGGACAAGAGGCTGTGTTTTAGTCGTTTGTGTAAATGTCTCCCATAATTCATAGATTCCATTATATCATACAGGCCAGAGATTCAACTTGAAAAAATTCTAGAAAAAGTAGAAATTGAAAAAATAAAGAAAAAATAGAATAATTTCGCAGTAAAAGCGTTTACATTTCCCTAGAAAGTGCTATAATTTAAATTGAGTATAACATTTTTTACAATGAGGTGATTTATATGAACAAAGGGAAGGTACTCTTAGCTACCAGCGCTCTGCTTTTATCAGCTGGTGTACTGGCAGCCTGCTCAGGAGGAAAATCTGGAAGTTCCGGCGGACAGACTTTTAGCTATGTCTATACCCAGGATCCGGATACTCTCGACTATTCGATTTCTAATAAAAAATCGACTTCCGAGTTTACAGGAAATGCGATAGATGGCTTGTTGGAAGTGGACAAGTACGGGAATTTGATCCCATCGCTTGCTAAAGACTGGACTGTTTCCAAGGATGGCTTGACCTATACTTATAAACTCCGTAAAGGGGTCAAATGGATGACTTCTGAAGGGGAAGAATACGGAGAAGTCAAGGCCAAAGACTTTGTCACAGGTCTCAAGCACGCAGCAGACAAGAAATCACAAGCGATTTACTTGGTCCAAAAATCTGTCAAAGGTTTGGATGATTATGTTTCAGGGAAGACATCTGATTTCTCAACTGTTGGTGTGAAAGCTATTGACGATTACACCGTTCAATATACCTTGAGCCAACCAGAAAGTTTCTGGAATTCCAAGACTACGATGGGGATCTTGATGCCGGTCAATGAAGAATTCCTGAAATCTAAAGGAGATGACTATGGTCAAGGAACTTCTCCATCTAGTATCCTCTACTGCGGTCCTTATTTGATCAAATCTATCACTTCTAAATCTTCTGCGATATTGGAAAAGAACCCAACATACTGGGATGCGGATAATGTTAAGATCAGTAAAGTCAAGCTGACCTATTATGATGGACAAGACTCAGAATCCTTGATTCGTGGGTTTGATAACGGCGACTATACAGTTGCCCGTGTTTTCCCAAATGGTTCTAACTATAAGAGTGTAGAGAAGAAGCATAAGGACGACATTGTCTATACTGACCAAGGTTCCTCTACCTACAATCTTTCCTTCAACATTGACCGTCAGGCTTATGAAATCACAAAGAAGACTACTGATGCTCAAAAGACTTCAACTAAGAAAGCAATCTTAAATAAAGACTTCCGTCAAGCCATTATGTTTGCCTTCAACCGCAAGGCTTATGTAGCGCAAACTAACGGGGAAGCGGGTGCCAATAAGGTGATCCGTAATACCTTTACGCCACCAAACTTTGTCCAAATCAATGGCCAACAATTTGGTGATGCAGTAGAAAAAGACTTGGAAGCTTATGGGGATGAATGGAAAGGGGTCTCTGTCGCAGATGGAAAAGACACCCTCTACAATCCAACCAAGGCCAAAGAAGAGTTTGCCAAAGCCAAGGCAGATTTGCAGGCTCAAGGAGTTGAATTCCCAATTCATTTGGACCTTCCAACTTCTTCAACTTATACAGAAGGGATCAAACAAGCTCAATCCTTTAAACAGTCAGTTGAATCTACACTAGGAGCAGAAAATATTGTCATCGACCTGAATATGGTTTCTGAGGATGATCTGCAACGGGTGACTTACTTTGCTGAAAATGCTTCGCAACAAGACTGGGATTTGAACAATAACTTGGGTTGGGGACCAGACTATACGGACCCATCTTCTTACATCGATATCACTAGTGGTAAATCCGGCGAAAACGCCAATTCTTACTTTGGATTCGATGCTGGTACGGATAATGCAGCCGCAAAAGCAGCTGGTTTTGATGAATATGATCAATTGATCGAAGATGCGCACAATGAAACCAAAGATGTGAACAAGCGTTACGAAAAATACGCTGCCGCTCAAGCTTGGTTGACCGATAGTGCCCTCTTGATTCCGATCCATTCAGATGGAGCTTCTCCAGTCGTTCGTAAGACTGTACCATACTCTGCAGCCTTTGCTTGGACAGGCCACAAGGGTCAAACCTTCAACTATAAATATTTGGAAGTTCAAGACAAGGTTGTATCGGCTAAAGACTACGACAAAGCGCGTGATCAATGGAAGAAAGAAAAAGAAAAATCCAATAAAAAAGCGCAAGAAGAACTTGAAAAGCATGTGAAATAGACTTTTCTTGAAGAAAACAGGAAAGACAGGTCCCGTATGGGACCTGTCTTTTTCTTTGTCTGAACCTTTAAAAATCGCCTAAAAATGGTATAATAGGAGCATCACGAAAATTGGAGAGACGCTATGAGTTTTTACAATCATAAAGAAATCGAGCCTAAGTGGCAAAAATACTGGGCTGACCATCACACCTTTAAGACAGGAACAGATGCTTCAAAACCTAAGTTTTATGCATTGGACATGTTCCCTTACCCATCTGGAGCGGGTCTTCACGTAGGACACCCAGAAGGCTACACAGCGACTGATATCCTCAGCCGTTTCAAACGTGCACAAGGCTACAACGTCCTTCACCCAATGGGCTGGGATGCTTTTGGTTTGCCTGCAGAGCAATACGCTATGGATACAGGAAATGACCCAGCGGAATTCACGGCAGAAAACATTGCTAACTTCAAACGCCAAATCAATGCGCTTGGCTTCTCATACGACTGGGACCGTGAAGTCAACACAACAGATCCAAACTACTACAAATGGACGCAATGGATCTTCACTAAGCTTTATGAAAAAGGTTTGGCTTATGAAGCAGAAGTGCCAGTCAACTGGGTGGAAGAATTGGGAACAGCTATCGCCAACGAAGAAGTACTTCCAGATGGAACATCTGAGCGTGGTGGCTATCCAGTTGTCCGTAAACCAATGCGCCAATGGATGCTTAAAATCACTGCCTATGCAGAGCGCTTGCTCAATGACTTGGATGACCTTGACTGGCCAGAGTCTATCAAGGACATGCAACGCAACTGGATTGGTAAATCAACTGGTGCCAATGTAACCTTCAAAGTTAAGGGAACAGACAAGGAATTCACAGTCTTTACCACTCGTCCTGACACCCTTTTCGGTGCTACTTTCACTGTCTTGGCTCCTGAGCATGATTTGGTTGACGCTATCACAAGTCCGGAGCAAGCAGAGGCTGTAGCAGACTATAAACACCAAGCTAGTCTGAAATCAGACTTAGCTCGTACAGACCTTGCCAAGGAAAAAACAGGAGTTTGGACCGGTGCTTATGCCATCAACCCTGTCAACGGCAAGGAAATTCCAATCTGGATTGCAGACTATGTTCTTGCTAGTTACGGGACAGGTGCGGTAATGGCTGTTCCTGCACACGACCAACGTGACTGGGAATTTGCCAAACAATTTGATCTTCCAATCGTAGAAGTACTTGAAGGTGGAAACGTAGCAGAAGCTGCCTACACAGAAGATGGCCTTCACGTCAACTCTGACTTCTTGAACGGTCTCAACAAAGAAGAAGCGATTGCTAAAATTGTGGCTTGGCTAGAAGAAAAAGGCTTTGGTCAAGAAAAGGTGACCTACCGTCTCCGCGACTGGCTCTTTAGCCGTCAACGTTACTGGGGTGAACCAATCCCAATCATTCATTGGGAAGATGGAACTTCAACAGCCGTTCCAGAAAGTGAATTGCCACTTGTCTTGCCAGTAACCAAGGACATTCGTCCTTCAGGTACTGGGGAAAGTCCATTGGCTAACTTGACAGACTGGCTGGAAGTGATCCGCGAAGATGGCGTCAAAGGTCGTCGTGAGACCAACACCATGCCACAATGGGCAGGTTCAAGCTGGTACTACCTCCGCTATATCGATCCACACAACACTGAGAAATTGGCTGACGAGGATCTCCTCAAACAATGGTTGCCAGTCGATATCTATGTGGGTGGTGCAGAACACGCCGTGCTCCACTTGCTTTACGCTCGTTTCTGGCATAAATTCCTCTATGACCTTGGTGTTGTACCGACTAAAGAGCCATTCCAAAAACTCTTTAACCAAGGAATGATCTTGGGAACTAGCTACCGTGACCACCGTGGTGCTCTTGTGGCAACTGACAAGGTTGAAAAACGTGATGGTTCCTTCTTCCATGTGGAAACAGGAGAAGAATTGGAGCAAGCACCAGCTAAGATGTCGAAATCCCTCAAGAACGTGGTGAACCCAGACGATGTGGTGGAACAATACGGTGCAGATACCCTTCGTGTCTATGAAATGTTCATGGGACCACTTGATGCTTCTATCGCTTGGTCAGAAGAAGGATTGGAAGGAAGCCGTAAATTCCTAGACCGTGTTTACCGTTTGATCACAAGTAAAGAAATCGTTGCGGAAAACAATGGCGCTCTAGACAAGGTCTATAACGAAACTGTTAAGGCTGTCACTGAGCAAATCGAGTCGATGAAATTCAACACAGCCATTGCTCAGCTCATGGTCTTTGTCAATGCGGCTAACAAGGAAGACAAACTCTATGTGGACTATGCCAAAGGCTTTATCCAATTGATTGCCCCATTTGCGCCTCACTTGGCAGAAGAACTCTGGCAAACTGTGGTAGAAACAGGTGAGTCTATCTCTTATGTAGCTTGGCCAACATGGGACGAAAGCAAATTGGTTGAAGACGAAATTGAAATTGTCGTTCAAATCAAAGGAAAAGTCCGTGCTAAACTCATGGTCGCAAAAGACCTGTCACGCGAAGAATTGCAAGAAGTCGCTCTGGCTGACGAAAAAGTCAAAGCAGAGATTGATGGCAAAGAAATCGTTAAGGTGATTAGTGTACCTAACAAGCTTGTAAACATTGTTGTGAAATAAAAAATGAATCCTCCAGAGCTAAATTCTGGGGGATTTTTGAATTCATTTAGAGAATGAACAAAATAATTTACATAATTTCATAGAGATAAATCACTATTTAAAGAAATTTTTAGTTTTATCCCTCAAAATGCTTTTTTTTTTGAGCAAATACATTATAATTATATCAAAGAAAAAGTTTAAAGGAGATTTCTTATGTCTAAGAAAATCAAGGATGAAAACGGGAACGTTTATGTGAAAAAAACACCTTTCTACAAGAAATGGTGGTTTATTTTGCTTGTAGTGTTAATTGCTTATGGTGCTGTAACGAAGGGTGGAGGTTCAATAACTTCAAAAAATTCAACAGGTAACTCAACGACAACACAAACGACCAGTTCCACTGAGCAAGCAACTAATGATAAAAATGGGAAAACAGCAGTATCTGAAGAGAGTAAGTCTGCCGAGAAGAAATCTGTAGCACAAGCGATTCCCAAAATTGGTGAAGTTACTAAAGTGGGGGATGTTGAATATATTGTAAATTCTAAGTCTATTTCTCAAAATGTTGGAGGAGAGTACGGAAAGACAGCAAATGGTAGCTACTTGATTTTGAATGTAACAGTAAAAAATTCAGGAAAGAAATCAATTACTGTTACGAACGATTTCTTTAAACTGCTAAAAGGTGATACGGAGTATGAAACCGATAGTGTAGCTGGTATGTATGCTAATGAGGAAGGAAAATTCTTTCTTTCAGAGTTAAATCCGGAAAACAGCATCACTGGTAATGTGGTTTTCGACCTTAATGCGGAAACTGCTAATGCATCCGGACTTGTATTACAAGTACAAACCGGTGTTTGGGGAACACAAAAAGGAAAAATAAACTTGGATTGATAAGTTGTTTATGTATAGATATTACGCTTGTCTCTCTCATCAAAAAAACTTCGGTAAAAAAATTTACCGAGGCTTTTTAACATGTAGTGAAGGATTGTTGAATGGCCGGGTCATTTTCCCAATCGGCTCGATCGTAGCTGCCTGTGATGGTGTGTTCTTCAGAAAAGAGGAGGACCCGTTCGACAATCGGTGCGATTTGTTCGAAATGGTGGGAGGAAATCACAATTGTTTTTCCAGCTGTTTTTAGTTCTTGCAGCAAGGTGACAATCAGCTTCTGGTATTTTGGCGAGAGGCCGTTAAAAGGCTCGTCAAATAGCAAGAGACTAGGATTCATGGTGAGGACACTGGCGATAGCGACTAGCTTCTTTTCGCCACCAGAAAGATGGTAGGGAATGCGATCTCTCAGGTGTTCAATCTCTAAAAGACCGAGCGTATCCTTGACGCGTTGTTGGACTTCGGTTTCGGCTAAACCTAATTGGCGTGGCCCAAAAGCCAGTTCATCATAGACACTTGTATTGAACAATTGGGTATCGCTGTTCTGAAAAATGAGTCCAACCTGCTGGAAGAGTTGCCCAGCACGATGGGGATCTTTCAAGAAGTCTTGGTCAATGGTCCAGTCCTTGAAGTGGTACTGACCAGAAGAGAGGGGCAAGAGTCCAACCAGAATTTTAAAAAGGGTAGATTTTCCCGCTCCGTTTGGACCCATCAGGCCAACGGTTTCCCCCTTTTGGATCTGGAGTTGAATATCATGGATTCCAGTCTCCTCGGTGTAGTGGTAATTTCCATCTTGAATGCGAATCATATACTTTCCTTTCTAGCCAAGTAAGATCGTGAAGGTCGTGAGAACTGCCAATTCCAATAGGAAAAAGACGTCTTCCTTCTTCCAGTGGAAGGCTTCTTTGCGCTTTGTATCCATGCCGTAGCCTCGAAGAATCATCGCTTCGTACACTTCTTTTGTATGGTTTTTTGTGGATAGGTACAAGAGACCAAGGAGGGAGCCAAAGAGATTGAGATTCACCTTTTGCCCAACTGTTCTCAGCTGGACGCATTCGATCTGTTGTTGCAAGTGTTTCCCTAAGATATAGCCATATTTGAGTGTGATATCAATGGTTTGCACAAAGGTTTTTGGAACACGTAACTGACGAAGGGCCTCGACCAGTTGCACACTTGTCGTTGTGGCTAGAAAGAGGGAAATATTGAGGACAATCATCCCTGCACGTAGCAAAAAGAGCCCTCCATTTTGAAATCCTTGAAATAAGATGCTAGGTAATATCACAATTGTGGAAATCAGCAGCACCTTGAACAGGACCTTAAAGAGGTGGAGTAGGACCTCTCCAGGAAGCATGGCAATGTGCATTAACAAAAGGATACCAATCAACCACAGTTGGATGGGATGGTGGGCAGTCGTAATGAGAATGGCTAGAATTAAAAAGGAAACGAGTCGCATCCAAGACGAAGTTTTGGCCTTGAATGCGGGCGTCGTTTGTTTCATTTTGCCAAGAAAGTGGCGCAATGTTTGAAGATTCATTTGTAAATAGTGATGGCTTTTGGATGCTTCAAGAGTTGCTTGCTCTTGATGAAGCCAGTCAGGGAGTTTACGCATGAGAAGTTTTTTCTCCGTTCATTGATCGAATGATTTTACTGATGATATAGAAGATAAGGACGGCTGTCACGGCTGAGAGAATATAGCCGATCGCAATTTTAGTTCCAGGAATGGTGTAATCACTAAACAAGGCATCAAATGAGAATCCATTTTTGATCCCTGTTGGAACTTTGCCATGAAGCAGGCTACCCAATTCTTCAGCAGACCATTCACCAAAGGCTGTCCCATCTGCGAGAAGTCCAAGTGGGCTGAGGACGATCAAAGCAAGGAGCACCCAGCGAATTTTTTTAACGAATGAAGTTGTATTGACTGAACTTGGTGTGTACAACTCTGTAGGAGCGACTTGTTTGACAAAACGGTAAATCACAAAGGTGAAGAAGGCTTCGACCCAACCTGCTACAAGGAGGTGAGCTCCCAACATGGCAGGTACGGTAATACTCAATCCATAAGGGTTATAGAGCGGCTGACCAGCTTCTGAAGCGATGAGTGGTTGCAAGCCCAATTCAACACCAGCTAAGAAGGCTGCAGCATTGATCGAAAGATAAGAGCCGACAATGACGCCAAGCGTTTCCTGATGGTGCTTGCGGAACAAGCTATAAATAGCATAACCAACGAAAGGCATCACAATGGCCATGTTGAAAATATTGGCCCCAAGAGCGAGAATACCTCCATCCCCAAATAAGAAGGCCTGTAGCAGTAAGGCGACTGTCAGCGCCAGAGAGGCTGCATAGGGACCTATGAGAATGGCAAGAAGGGTTCCTCCGACAGCGTGAGCGGTCGTTCCGCCAGGGACAGGAACATTAAACATCATTAATAAGAAGGACAAAGAAGCAGCGATCCCAAGCATCGGAGCCAGCTCTTTATTTTCTTTTAATTGCACCTTGACTTTTTTGACAGATAAGACAATAACAGGTGCAGCAGCAACCGCTAAAACCGCACAACTTGCAGGACTAAGGTAATTATCTGGTATATGCATAACAAATTCTCCGTTAGTATGAATTATTTTCGTTAACAGATTACCACATTATAAAATCAGGTGTCGTTACAAAACGAGTCCAACATTTGTTACACATGCTAGAAAGAGGGCTATCTTGCTAAAAGAAATTAGTAGAAAGAAGAAGAAAAAACTAGTTTGAAGGGCTAGAAAGGCTTTTTTAAGGTGAATTTGGATAAAATTATTGGTTCCATATCGAAATAGTTGACAGATGTAACAAGCAGTGGTACAATGATTTTGATATTTCGATATAGAAATAAAAAGGAGACAAAATGGACAAGATGCAAGGGGGATACCAAGCTTTACAGATACGCTTATTGAACGGGCGACTTTTTCAAAAACTCTTGAGCAAGGAACCAGATGCTCAATACCGAAGTGAACAGGGGAAAATTTTAACGATTTTGTGGAAGCAAGAGTTGGGGTGCGCTACTGCGACAGATATCGCTCTTGCGACGGGTCTAGCCAATAATACATTGACCAGTATGGTTAAGAAATTGGAAGAACAAGGCTTGGTTACGATTCAACCTTGCACACAGGATAAAAGGAAAAAATATATTTCTTTGACAGACCTCGGTTGGGCGCAAAAAGAAATCGGTGACCGCGTTAGTAAAGAGTTGGGTGAGATTTTCTACCAAGGATTTTCGGATCAAGAAATTCAAGAATTTGAAGCCTATCAAGAGCGGATTATCACAAATCTAAAAGCTAAAGAAAATGACATCTAGGGAAAGGAGGCAACAGTTATGATTGGAATTACAGGTGTAACAGGGAAATTAGGTTCCTATGTGTCTGATCTTGTCGATAAAAAAGGAATTGCTTCTATCCATCTGGCAAGAAGTCCAGAGCGGGCAACAGTCTACGCGTCAGCGGAAATTCGTAAGATGGTGTATGCCAATACTCCAGAGGTGGTTGAGGCCTTAAAGGGTATCGATGTCTTATTGATGGTCTCTGCTCGGGAAAATCCAGAGCGTGTTGAGGAACACAAGAGTCTTTTAGATGCCGCAAAGCTTGCTGGGGTGCAGCATATTGTTTGTACCTCCTTTTATGGGGCAGATGAGAAGGCAACTTTTACATTGTCTCGAGATCATGCCCAGACGGAAGCCTATATCAAGGAGTTGGGGTTCACCTACACTTTTTTGAGAGATAATTTTTACTTGGACTTCTTGATTGATATGGCGCTTGAAAATGGAGAGATTCGTGGTCCAGCAGGAAGTGGGAAGGTTTCAGCAGTTGCCCGTAAGGACACATCTAGTGTTGCAGCAGAGATTCTTTTACATGCTAAGAAATGGGAAAATCAAACCTTGAATTTGACAGGGCCAGAGGATCTTTCCATGGAAGAAATCGTAGCGCTTCTCTCAAAAGAGAGCGGTAAAACCATCGCGTATGTAGATGAATCAGTAGAAGAAGCCTATGAGTCACGGAAAAAATGGCCAGCACAAACTTGGGAGTATGATGCCTGGGTCAGTACCTATACAGCGATTAAAGCTGGAGAACAAGCTGGGGTTTCAACAGATGTCGAAAAAGTCCTAGGGTATCCAGCAAGTAGCTTATTGGATATTCTTAGAGACAGAAAACTTATTGAGGAAAAATATGATTGAATACAAACATGTAGCCTTGCGCTACACGGAAAAGGACATTTTGAAAGATGTCAATCTCCGCATTGAAAATGGAGAATTTATGGTTCTTGTGGGACCTTCAGGATCTGGAAAGACCACCATGATCAAGATGGTGAACCGTCTCTTGTAGCCGACGGATGGCAATATCTATATGGATGGGAAACGCATCAAAGAATATGACGAACGGGAGTTACGTCTCAGTACCGGCTATGTCCTTCAAGCCATTGCCCTATTTCCTAACTTGACCGTTGCTGAAAATATAGCATTGATTCCTGAGATGAAGGGCTGGACTAAAGAACAAATCACTTCTAAGACAGAAGAACTCTTGGATAAGGTGGGTCTCCCTGCTGCAGAGTATGCAAATCGCATGCCTAGTGAATTATCTGGTGGGGAGCAACAGCGGATTGGTATTGTGCGCGCTATCATTGGAGAACCAAAAATTCTATTGATGGACGAACCTTTTTCGGCCTTGGATGCCATCTCTCGCAAACAGTTGCAGGCTCTTACCAAAGAATTGCACAAAGAATTTGGTATGACCACTATTTTTGTGACCCATGACACAGACGAAGCCTTAAAATTGGGCGACCGGATTGCAGTACTGCAAGAAGGAGAGATTGTACAAGTGGCAGATTCTGAGACCATTCTAGCCCAGCCAGTCAACGACTTTGTCACAGATTTGTTTGGAGGTGCTCACCATGTCTAAACTACTTGCAACCTTTCAAGAACGCTTTGGCGACTGGGTCACTGCACTGGGGCAACATTTGCAACTGTCATTACTGACCTTGCTTCTTGCGATTTTTCTGGCTGTTCCATTAGCTATTTATTTGAGTATCCACAAAAGAACAAGCAACTGGGTTTTACAGATAGCTGGGATCTTCCAGACCATTCCTTCCATGGCTCTTTTGGGCCTCTTCATTCCTATTATGGGAATTGGGACGCTTCCGGCCTTAACAGCTCTTGTCATCTATGCCATTTTCCCGATCCTTCAAAATACCATTACCGGTTTACAAGGGATTGATCCAAGCCTTGAAGAAGCAGGAATCGCCTTTGGGATGACCAAGTGGGAGCGACTCAAGAAGTTCGAGATTCCCTTGGCCATGCCCGTCATTATGTCTGGGATTCGCACGGCAGCCGTGATGATTATTGGGACAGCTACCCTAGCTGCCTTGATTGGAGCAGGGGGACTTGGTTCCTTTATCCTCCTAGGGATTGACCGCAATAATGCCAGTCTGATTTTGATCGGTGCCCTATCTTCTGCCTTCTTAGCTATCGCATTTAACCTTCTTCTCAAATGGATGGAAAAGGCCAAATTGCGGACCATCTTTGCGGCTTTTGCTGTGATGGTTATTGGATTAGGAGCTTCTTATACACCAAGTCTTCTTCCAAAACCGAAGAAAGAAAATCTGGTCATCGCTGGAAAGTTAGGACCAGAACCTGAAATTCTCGCCAATATGTATAAGATCTTGATCGAGAAAAATACAGATATGACAGTGACCGTCAAACCGAATTTTGGCAAGACCACCTTCCTCTATGAAGCCCTGAAAAAAGGGGATATCACTATCTATCCAGAGTTTACAGGTACGGTGACCGAAAGTCTCCTCAAGCCAGCACCACAAGTCAGTCATGATCCAGAAACGGTCTATCAAGCTGCCCGAGATGGGATCAAGCAACAAGACGACCTAGCCTTGCTCAAACCCATGGCTTATCAAAACACCTACGCTGTCGCAGTGCCTAGGAAGATTGCCCAGGAGTATGGCCTTAAGACCATTTCAGATTTGAAAAAGGTGGAAGGGCAACTCAAGGCAGGCTTTACCTTGGAGTTTAACGACCGAGAAGACGGAAACAAGGGCCTGCAGAAGGTCTATGGTCTTCATCTACAAGTCTCCACCATGGAACCAGCCCTTCGCTACCAAGCTATCCAGTCTGGCGATATCCAGATAACAGATGCCTACTCAACAGATGCCGAGCTGGCTCGCTATGACCTGGTGGTCCTTGAAGATGACAAACAACTCTTCCCACCTTACCAAGGAGCACCCCTCATGAAAGAAGCTCTTCTTAAGAAACACCCTGAATTGGAAGCTGTTCTCAATCAGTTAGCTGGTAAAATCACAGCAGAGCAAATGAGCCAGATGAACTACCAAGTCGGAGTAGAAGGCAAGTCTGCTGCTCAAGTGGCGCGTGACTTTTTGGTAAAAGAAGGGTTTATTAAAAATTAACAAACCATTCTCAAGTCTTTGCACTTGAGGATTTTTTGATAGAAAGCAATTTTAACCCCTTTCAGCAAGCTTTTGTTATAGAGGGAGAGACCTTCTCTTCAAAAACTCTCCATTGAGTCTAGCTTAAAATTGTGTTACAATAAGCCTTGAAAACGAATGAAAGTATATGGAAACAAGTATGAAAATAAGACCAGTGATTGGAATTACAGGAAATGAAAGACCCTTCCCGGATGATCCAGACGCGAACATGAGTTATGCGGCGACTGGTTTTGTCGAAGCGGTCAAAGAAGCAGGAGGGATTCCCTTGATCTTGCCGATTGGAGATGCAGCCTTGGCCAAAGACTACATATCGATGATTGATAAGCTCATCATTACCGGTGGACAAAATGTCTTGCCCAAGTTTTACGGAGAAGAAATCACCATCGACAGTGATGACTACCTCTTGAAACGCGATCTCTTTGAGTTGGCTTTGATTGAAGAAGCGCGTGCGGCTAAAAAAGCGATCTTTACCGTCTGCCGTGGGACCCAGCTCTATAATGTCGCTCTAGGGGGAACTCTGTATCAAGACATTGAACACCACTGGCAGGACAATCCAGGTCAGTACACCAGCCAAGAGTTGGTGACCAAGGATCAGACGATCCTGCAAGAGATCTATGGTAAGACCAGTCGCATCAATTCTTTCCATCATCAAAGTATTAAAGACTTGGCAGATGGTTTAGAAGTGATCGCGCGGGATCCTAAAGATGACATCATAGAAGCCGTTCAATCCACAGATGAGAGTCGTTTCCTCGGCGTTCAGTGGCATCCGGAATTGCGTTTTGACAAGAGCCCAGCAGATCGCAAGCTCTTTGAATATGTTGTGAATGACTTATAACGAAGACCGAGGCTGGGACAAAAGTCCTAGCCTCTCAATTATCTTTTGATTGTCGAGCAAGACGCAGTGGTTGAGTGGGCTCTACTACGCTGATTTCATCAGCTTTTACAGCCCTACTCAACTGTGCGGAGGTGGGACGACGAAATCGAATTCTAACGAATGACCGATTTCTGTCCCACTCTCTTTTCTTTAATCTGCGTAAGAAAGACTGTAAATTGTGCCTAGGTTTTGGAGGAGGATGCGCTACAATAGAGCTAGTAGAATGAGGAGGATTAGGACATGTATCAATTTCCAAAGGATTTTTTATGGGGGAGTTCGACCTCGGGGCCTCAAACAGAAGGACGTCTAGCCCAGGATGGAAAGGGAGACAATCTCTGGGATTACTGGTATAGGGTCGAGCCCAACCGCTTTTATCAAGGGCAAGGACCAGAGAAAACATCGACTTTTTATGAACACTGGGAAGAAGATTTGGATCTCTTGTTAGAAACCGGCCACACCGCCTTTCGAACCTCTATTCAGTGGTCCCGTATTTTCCCAGAAGGACGAGGGGAGATCAATCAAACAGGTGTTGATTTCTACCGCCGTGTCTTTGAAAAGATCAAAGAAAAAGGGATTCACCTCTTGGTCAACCTCTATCATTTTGATTTACCGATGGCTCTTCAAGAGCAAGGGGATGGTTGGGAAAATAAAGAAACCGCCTATGCTTACCAAGAATATGCGCGTTTTTGTTTCAAGACCTATGGGGATCTGGTCGATCAGTGGATCACCTTTAATGAACCCATTGTCCCTGTGGAGTTTGGTTATTTTTATGATGCTCATTTTCCTCATAAGGTAGACGCGGCAGCAGCAGTAAAAGTGGCCTACCACACCCAGTTAGCAAGCTCTCTAGCAGTGAAGGCCTGTCATGAGGTGAATCCTAATTACCGTATCGGGATTGTGCTCAATTTGACACCAGCCTATCCTCGGAGCCAGCATCCAGAAGATGTGAAAGCTGCGCGTATTGCCGAGCTCTTTCAAGCCAAATCTTTTTTAGATCCATCTGTTCTTGGTCATTATCCTGAAGAATTAGTGGAGATCCTACGGGAGCGCGATCTCTTACCGGATTATGATCCCTTTGAATTGCGCTTGATCGAGGAAAATACGGTGGATTACCTAGGGGTTAACTATTACCAACCACTCCGTGTGGCGGCTCCTCGTTATGCTCCAAATCCAGCATCTCCTCTACTCTTTGAACAATTCTATGAACCCTATGTCATGCCAGGCCGCAAGATCAATCCCCACCGGGGTTGGGAAATCTATGAGCAAGGCTTGTATGACATTGCCCAAAATATCAAGGAAAACTATGGCAATATCGAGTGGATCCTGACCGAAAACGGGATGGGAGTTGAAGGAGAGGAAAAATTTCGCAAGGATGGCGTGATCCAAGACGATTACCGGATTGACTTTGTCAAAGACCATCTTCGCGAGCTCCACCGGGCTATTCAAGATGGTGCCAACTGTAAAGGCTATCTGATCTGGACCTTTATTGACTGCTGGTCATGGCTCAATGGCTACAAGAACCGCTATGGTTTAGTTGAGTTGGAGCTCGAAAGTCAAAAACGAACCCTCAAAAAATCTGGTCATTGGTTCCGTAAGTTGAGTCAGCGGAATGGATTTGAAGAGTAGAAAAAGCAACCTATCAACCAAGATGTTGATAGGTTTTTCTTAACCCTCCCTTAACTAGACCAATTTTCTTGAATTTCCTAGTTGACAAACTGGAAGAAGCATTGTATACTGACTCCACTGGTTGCTTTTTGGTCAAATTAGACTAGACCAATTTTAAAGTAACTGAGAAATCGACCATGGGTCGTTTGACTAAGTAAAGGGGAAAGTATAGCAAGGCTATATCGTAAAAACTATGTGCGGAATCGTTGGTGTTGTAGGAAATACAAATGCTACTGATATTTTGATTCAAGGACTTGAAAAACTCGAATACCGAGGCTATGACTCTGCGGGTGTTTTTCTGGCTAGTGAAGGCAAGAGCCAATTGGTAAAGGCAGTTGGCCGTATTGCAGAATTGTCATCTAAGGCAGAAGGTGTCGAAGGGACAGCTGGGATTGGACATACCCGTTGGGCCACTCATGGAAAACCAACTGAGGACAATGCTCACCCACACCGCTCTGAAACAGGTCGCTTTGTTTTGGTCCACAACGGGGTCATTGAAAACTATCTTGAAATCAAGGAAGAATACCTAGCAGGTCACCATTTCAAGGGGCAAACAGATACAGAAATCGCTGCCCACTTGATCGGAAAATTTGCTGAAGAAGATGGCTTATCTACGCTCGAAGCCTTCAAAAAAGCCCTCCACATCATCCGTGGGGCCTATGCTTTTGCTTTGATGGATGCGGAAGATCCAAGCACGATCTATGTGGCAAAAAATAAATCACCACTCTTGATCGGTCTTGGCGATGGTTACAATATGGTCTGCTCTGATGCTATGGCCATGATTCGTGAAACCAACCAATACATGGAAATCCATGACCAAGAGTTGGTCATTGTCAAGGCTGACAGCGTTGAAGTGCAAGACTATGATGGCAACGTCAAAGAACGGGCTAGCTACACGGCTGAACTCGACCTTTCTGATATTGGAAAAGGGACTTACCCATACTACATGCTCAAGGAAATCGATGAGCAACCAACTGTCATGCGTAAGTTGATCCAAGCCTATACAGATGAATCTGGTCAAGTAGTAGTAGACCCAGCTATTATCAAGGCTGTTCAAGAAGCAGACCACATCTATATCCTTGCGGCTGGGACCTCTTACCATGCTGGATTTGCGTCTAAAAAAATGTTGGAAGAGTTGACGGATACCCCAGTAGAACTCGGTATTTCATCTGAGTGGGGATATGGTATGCCACTTCTCAGCAAGAAACCACTCTTCATCTTTATCAGCCAATCTGGTGAAACAGCTGATAGTCGTCAGGTATTGGTCAAAGCCAATGAAATGGGCATTCCAAGCTTGACAGTAACCAATGTTCCAGGATCAACTCTTTCACGTGAAGCAGACATGACTATGTTGCTCCATGCTGGTCCTGAAATTGCGGTAGCTTCTACTAAGGCTTATACGGCTCAAATCGCAGCTCTTGCCTTTCTAGCTAAAGCTGTTGGGGAAGCCAATGGCAATGAGAAGGCCAAAGCCTTTGATTTGGTGCACGAATTGTCTATCGTTGCCCAATCGATCGAATCAACCCTTTCAGAAAAAGAAGTGATCGACGAAAAAGTTCGTGGCTTGTTGGAAACAACCCGCAATGCTTTCTATATTGGACGTGGCCAAGATTACTATGTTGCTATGGAAGCCAGTCTGAAACTAAAAGAAATTTCTTACATCCAATGTGAAGGCTTCGCTGCGGGTGAGTTGAAACACGGTACTATCGCTCTGATCGAAGAGGGTACACCGGTTATCGCCCTCTTGTCTGATCCAGTCCTAGCCAGCCACACACGTGGAAACATCCAAGAAGTGGCAGCACGTGGGGCTCATGTCTTAACCATTGCAGAAGAAAATGTCGCTAAAGAGACAGATGATTTGGTCTTGACAGCGGTTCACCCTTACCTCTCTCCAATCTCAATGGTGGTACCAACCCAATTGATTGCCTACTTTGCAACCCTTCATCGTGGGCTCGATGTTGATAAACCACGGAACCTTGCTAAGTCTGTAACAGTTGAATAAAATTATCTATATAGAAAAAAACATCCTCGTTAGGTTTTTCCTAGCGAGGATGTTTGCTTTATTTATCAAAACCTTGCAAGGCTTTGAGGCGTTCTTCTGTTTGTCCCTTGGCATCTAGTTTTTTACCTTGGTAAACAGCAGATTCCCATGATCCATACATTGGATTTGGGAAGATGATGAATTTTTCACCGAATTCTTTTTGCAATTCGTCCAATTTCTTGTCGCGATCAGCTTCAGAGGTCTTAGAGAAGTCTGCAAAGTCAACCAGGTTGTCCCCAAAGAGCAAGACAAGATTGGTCTTTTCTTGTACAGCTTGGCGACGGCCTTCTTTTGATTTGACGCCATCTTCTAAGAACATGAGGTGGTCACGTCCTTGAACAGGAATGCCTTCTTTTTCAAGATTCTTGATGGTATCATCTACTTGAGAGGTTGTACGGTCAGAAATGTAGTAGATTTGAACCCCGTTTTGATCCGCATATTGAAGAAAATCTTTGGCACCTGGCACCGCTTTTGCGGCTGCTTTTTTCACCCAAACATCCCAATCTTTAGGATTGAAGGCCGTACCATCTTTGACGTTTTGAACTTGGTAAGGGCTGTTGTCTAAAACAGTTTCGTCCAAATCCAAGACGATGGAATAAGGCTTATCAGAAGGAGTTTGGAGGATCTCTTTCAAACGGTCAGTAGCGACATTGTAGCCTTGTAAATACAAAGCCTTGGTTTCTGCTGCCTTTTGGTACCAGAGAACAGACATGGTATTTTCTTGTGAGCGCTGCTGATCATAGGTCATCGTCACCTGATTTTTAGTGCTACTTGCTTTTGTCTCTTGCGTTTTAGTGGTGTTGCTTCCACAACTCGTCAGTAAAATGACAGAAGCAAGAGCAGAAACGATGGTAAAGGTGGTTTTTGTTGTTTTCATAAATCGTACATTCCTTAAAATTATTCTATAAAAATTATACTCCTTTCAATCTTGCCTGACAAGAAAGAGAAGAAGGTGTCTAGGAATCGGTGAAAAGAAAAAAGAAGGAAAAACGCTGCTATGAAAGGTTTCTTCGCCTCAACATATGCTATTTTTTCCTTTAAAAGAAGGGATATAGTTTTCTGCTATAACCGGATCAAGAAAAGATCAAAGCAGCCTTTTTCTTCTAAAATGAAAGAATAAAGAAAGATAGCCGCAAGTCCCTATTTTCAAGGGCTTGCGTTTTTTTGATGGCTTTCTCAATAAAGAAATTTTAAGGCCTTGATAGGGAAAATATATTAGTCAGCTACTTTTCGAGGTGATATCATGGTTACAAATTCCAGAAGGGAAGCAGTCAATCTTTCTTTTGGAGAAAAGATGAGGAGGATGTACAGTATGAGTAAAAAAGAATTGGTTCTTCGTGCCATTCGAGGCGAAGCAGTAGAGCGAATCCCTGTAGGATTTTGGCTCCATTATGTGACCCAAGAAGAAAAAGAATTGGGGCTAGACAATCCAGCTGTAGTAGAAAAAAGTATTAAGGGACACCAACACTATGTTGAAGAAATTTCACCTGATTTTGTCAAGATCATGAGCGATGGCTTCTTCCGCTATCCGAGTGCTCTTTATTCGAGAGAGATCACATCGATCCAAGAATTAAAGGACATTCAACCGATTGGAGAGCATCATCCTTGGATTGAAAAACAGATTGAAGTGGTCAAGGAGATTCGTTCCCATTTCCATGAAGAGATTGCTTCTTTCTACAATATCTTCTCGCCCATTTCTTATTTGAAACGCTGGTTCCGGACGGATCAATCCCGTGGAGATCAAGTGATTGCAGACTTTATCACGGAAGATCCAGAAACTTTAGCTCATGTCCTTGACGTGATTGCAGGAGACATCGCCATTCTTAGTCGCCGCTTGATCCAAGAAGCAGGAGTGGAAGGCATTTACTTCTCAACCCAGCAGATCCAAGATGAGCGTGTGACAGATGAAGAATACCGCAAGTTCATTGAGCCTAGTAACATCGCAGTCCTAGAAGCTGCCAATGAAGCGGGAGGCATCAATATCCTTCATATCTGTGGTTTTGAAGGGGCCAGCAATGAAGTGGAGCTCTTCAAGGATTATCCAGCCCAAGTCATTAACTGGGCGACCCATCATGAAGGCCTTAGCCTAGCCGCAGGTCGTAAACTTTTCGGCGATCGTGCCGTCTTGGGTGGCTTTGTCAATGGCAAGAAAGGTTTGCTCTACCAAGGGGAACGAGAAGCTATTGAGCAAGAAACGCGTCGCTTGGTGGCTGAATCCGGAAGCCGTGGTTTGATCCTTGGAGCAGACTGTACCGTGCCAGATGATTTCCAATTGGAACGCTTAGATTGGGTACGTCAAGCAGCTGTATTGTAAGAAGAAAGGAGAGGGAGATGAAAAAGATCAATGTATGGTGTATCCTGGTAACCGTTTTGTTTTTGCTTCTAGGGCTCAGTAAAGTAGCTCTAGCAAGCAGTCAGGGGAAAGCAAAAAAAGATCCAGATATGGCAAGACTGGAGAAGATTCCAGCTCATAGTTTCTCCCTCATCCGCCCATCTGACCTAGCAGGAATTCTACTCCTTGAAGATCAGTGATAAAAAAAGATGAAGAGCTTGATAAAAAATATATATTAGTCAAACAATTATCGAAGTGATAAGATAACAAACAAGAAAAGATTAGAACGAGGTAAGAACATGTCATCAAAAAGAGAATTAGTCTTAAAAGCTTTCAAAGGAGAAGCAGTCGACCGTGTGCCAGTTGGATTTTGGCATCATTTTACAACAGAAGAAGAATGGTTGAAAGGATTTTCAAATCCGGAAATTATTGAAAAAAACCTCAATGGCCATAAAAACTTCCTTCACAAGGTCAAACCAGACTTTGTCAAACTCATGAGTGATGGTTACTTTGCTTATCCAAACCCAGCCATTCACAAAGGCCTTGAAAATATCTCTGACTTAGCAGGGATTGAACCACTCGGAGCAGATCATCCATGGATCACAGAGCAAGTAGAGCTGGTTAAAAAAATCCGTGCCGGTTTTGAAGAAGACATTGTGGCTATCTACAATATCTTTGCTCCGGTGACCTACTTCAAATGGTTGGTCGGAGAAGTTTCAGGAGGAGATGACTTGATCGCAAACTTCATCGATCAAGATGCTGCAACCCTTAAAAAAGTATTGGATACGATTGGCCAAGATATTGCAAGTTTGAGCCAACGCATCATTAAAGAAGCAGGAGCAGACGGGATCTACCTCAGTGTTCAAAGTATCCAAGATGCGCGCGTGAGCCAAGAAGTTTATAAAAATAGTATTGCACCGAGTGAACTCCATGTCTTAGAAGCAGCCAATGAAGCAGGTGGGGTAAATATTCTTCATATCTGTGGCTACGAAGGAGCTCGCAATGATATCCATCTCTTCACAGACTACCCAGCTCAAGTCATTAACTGGGCAGTTGGACCAGAAGGAATCAGCCTAGCAGAAGGACGCGAAATCTTTGGTGGACGCACGGTTCTTGGTGGTTTTGAAAATGGTAAAAATGGTCTTCTCTACACAGGAGACAAGGCTGCGATCCAAGCAGAAACCAAACGCATCATCGCAGAAACCGGAACGACAGGTTTGGTCATCGGTGCCGATTGTACCATTCCAAGTGACATTGATGAAGAACGAATCGAATGGGTTCGTGAAGCTGCAGCAGAATAAGAAAAAATAGAATCAGGGAGAACAGAGTATGAGTAAAAAAACATGGATTATCGGTGGGGTGGCCGTTCTTGCCCTTGCAGGTGCAACCATTCTTGGACGGAGTTTGAACCATGCAAACGACAGCAAAGGCTCAACAGGAACAAACAAGGTAACAACCTTGAAAGTAGCCCACACTCAAAACTATGTACCATATGATTTCGTTGATGAAAAAGGAGAATCAGATGGCTATGAAGTAGCTGTTCTCAAAGCCATTGACGAAAAACTACCAGACTACAAGTTTGAGTACACTGGAACAAGTGATGACGATCTCTTGATCGGTCTAGAATCTGGTAAATACGATATCGGAACCAAAGGAGCTTGGTATACCGAAGAACGTGCCAAGAAATTTATCATTCCAAAAGAACCAATCGGTGCAAGTATCATCGGATTTACTGTACGGAAAGAAGATGCGAATAAATACAAGAACATCGATGACTTCGCTAAAGAAAAAGGAAAATTGGTTCCAATTTCACCACAAAATGCACAATGGAATGTTATTAAAGAATACAATGAAAAGCATAAGGACCAACAAATCGAATTAACAGCTGCCGAATCGTTCAAAGTCGCAGATGCTTATGCTTGGGTACTTGAAGGTCGTTACGATGCCTTCTTTGATATCAAACTTTCCTTTGAAAAAGCTGTCACAGATAAAGATGGTTCTTACCATCAATATGCAGACAAACTTAGCTGGTTTGCCTACAAAGGAATTCCAACTTATCCATTGATTCATAAGGATAAGAAAAACGAAAAATTTGCGGAAGAATACAGCAAGGCCATCAAAGAATTGGAAAAAGATGGAACGCTTGCGAAATTATCCAAAAAATATTTCGGTGAAGATGTCTTCAGTTATGTAGATAAAGAGAAATAAGATGGAACTGGGTGCGTATAGCCCCAGCTTCCTTATTTCTATCCGGATACAGAAAGGAAAAGAAACATGGTCTCATACGACATTTCCAAGGTCTGGTCATTTCTTCCAACCTTGGTCCAAGCTCTACCAGCGACCCTAGCTTTGATGGTGTTAACGACGCTTCTCGGTTCTGCATTTGGCTTGGTTTTGACTTGGGCACAAGTATCAGAAGATAAGGTAGGAGCAGGTCTGGCAAAAGGTTATGTCTTTACCTTGCGTTGTACCCCTCCGATTGTCTTGCTCTTTTTGGTCTTTTATGGACTGCCCCAATTTTTGAACTGGTGGTTGGGCATTGACATTGACCACTGGTCCAAGTTTGTCTTTGTCCTTGTTGCCATGTTTCTTCTCTTTGCTGCGATGATCTCTGAGGTCTTCAAGGCAGCCTATTTGGCCATTCCAAAAGGTCAGATGGAAGCGGGCTTGAGTATTGGCTTGACGCCGGCTCAAACCATTTGGCGGATTGTCCTTCCTCAAGCCTTTCGCGTGGCTCTTCCAAATATGACAACTGCCATCTTGAACCTCATGCGCGATGCCGCTTTGGCTTATACCATTGGCTTTATCGATATCATGGGAGCAGGCAACAACTTGATCAGCCGCAATCTTGGGAATTATTCCCTCGAAACATATACAGCTGTCGCAGTGATCTACTGGGGAATTGCCCTTGTGATCTCCTTCTCCGCTCAACTCCTTGAGAAACGACTCAGTGTAACAGAAAGGTAGCTTATGGATTTCAATTTTATTAGTAAAGCATTTCTAGCCACCTTGGGTGGTGTTCCAGTGACCCTTCTGATCATGGTCGTATCAATTCTTTTGAGTTTCTTTCCAGCCCTCTTTTTGGCACTCGGTCAGATTTATAAGGTCAAAGGTGTTCGCAGTTTCTCAGTGATTTACTTAGCTTTTATCCGCGCGACACCTCCGATTCTCTTGATTCTCTTCTTTTATAGTCTCTTTCCCAGTCTCTTAAATAGCTTTTTTAAGAGTATTGGTAGTCACTTTAATGTCTTTGAGATCAATCCCATTTACTATGCCTTTATCATCTTTAGCTTGATGACAACGGGGAGTCTTGCTGAAATTCTACGGTCAGCCATTCTGACTGTGGATAAGGGCCAGCTAGAAGCAGCGCAAGCCATTGGTTTGACTAATCGCCAAGCCTACATCCGCATTGTTTTTCCACAAGCCTTGCGTTCAGCCCTTCCCAATTTGTGTAACTTGGTTATCAACTTGGTCAAAGGAACCTCCCTTGTCTTTGTCATGACCATCAAGGATATCACCGCCATTGCCAAGGTCGAAGCCTCTTATGGCTATCAATATTTTGAATCCTATCTAGTGATTTTTATTCTTTATATTGTCATTTGTGGGGTGATTCAATGGGGATTCAATCGCTTAGAAAAACGCCTGACACTCGCATAGAAGAAGGAGAAATGAAAAGATGTTAGAAGTAGAACACGTATCGAAAAAATTTAAGGACCACCAGGTCCTGGTAGATGTCAATCTCAAGGTCAACCAAGGGGATGTCGTCGTTATTTTGGGTCCATCTGGATCAGGAAAAACAACCTTCCTTCGCTGCCTTAACCACTTGGAAAAGGCAGATACAGGGCACCTCACCCTAGGTGGAAAAGAGTACGACCTCTCAAAACTCAGCAAAAAAGAGATTCTAGAAATCCGCCAAAAGACAGCCTTTGTCTTCCAGCATTATAATCTCTTTGCCAACAAAACAGCGCTTGAAAATATCTTAGAAGGACTGGTTGTAGCTCGTAAGATTCCAAAAGAAGAAGCCATCCAACGGGCAGAATCAGCCCTTGAAAAAGTTGGTCTTCTTGCTTATAAGGATTACTATCCTTCTCAATTGTCAGGTGGCCAGCAGCAACGGATCGGAATCGCGCGTGCCATCGCAGTGAAACCAGACGTGATCTTGCTGGACGAGCCGACTTCAGCGCTAGACCCAGAGTTGGTCGGTGACGTCTTAGATGTCATGAAGCAATTGGCCCAAGAAGGAGTGACCATGGTTGTCGTAACCCATGAGATGGGCTTTGCGCGTGATGTGGCCAACCACGTCATCTTTATGGATGGCGGACACATCATCGAAGAAAACGAACCCCATGAATTCTTCAACAGTCCAAAAGAAGAGCGAACCAAACAATTCCTTTCACGGATTTTATCCGACGCCACTTATAGCGTTGAATACATGATTTAACAGGAGACACACCCAGTAAGGGTGTGTTTTTTAGGATCTGGAAAAAATTTTTAAAAATTGGGTCATTTTTTAAAAATCATTACGAATAATATAAGTGAGAGGGAAATATGACTGATAAAAAACAACGATTTGTACTACTATTCTTACTGACTTTGTTTCTAGGAGGTTGCAGTCTTTTTACGGATAAAGCTGCTGAGAGAAGGGAAATGATTCAGATTGCAGAAAGCACGAAAATGGAGCGAGCGATAAAACACTTGTTAATCAGTATCGATCCTAAAGCTTTCACTTCAGAAGGAGTCATTCACTCCTATACCCTGATAAAAGGTGAATTGGAATACAATCCAATGGGAGGGATGAATGTCTATCTTGTGATCAATGGCGATAAAAAGTTAACGATCGATACGACTGTTCAAATGGAAGATTCAGGACAGTTCGGAGCAGGTAGTTACGGTATTTCAGCAAAATTAGATGATCTGTTAAGTAAAGCAGAAGAGACTGGAAAATAGACTCAATTAGGTAAATACCCCTAATATAGGTAAATAGAAACATTTCTGTATCAAAACCAATATGTTACATTAATAGCTAGTGCTTGTAACGATTTGGCAACATTTTTTAACAAAAGTAACATTTCAGGTATGAATAGAATTTTGTATAATAAATTCTAAGAAACCTGAAGAAAGAATGGGAAGAAGATGAAAAAAAGTAAATTTATTGTATTAGTTATGATACTATTTGGTTTAAGTTTGGGAGGTTGTAGCTTTTTTAATGGACAATCTGCCAAGAAACAAGAAATGATTCAAATCGCAGAGAGTAAGAAGATGAAAGTGGCGATTGAAAATATGTTGAAAAAATTAGATCCTAAAGCTCTTACTCCAGAAGGAAAAATAAAATCATATAAAATCTCTAAAGATGATTTAGATTATAATCCGATGGGAGGGCTATTAGTAAAAATAGTTATAAATAATGATGAAAAATTAGTTTTAAGCACAACTATACAAGAGGACGCTACAACAGGGAAATATGAAGAGACCTATTTTGGGGAAACAGAGGAGTTAAGTGATTTATTAGATAAGGAGTGATAATGGCTAATAATTTAAATTTCAATGATCAACAAAATGTTAAAGCTGCTCTACTTGAATACGAAAAAGATGTCAAAATAAATGGAAAGTTTAAAATTGGGACGAAGAAAGACGAATACATTGGTAATGTTGCCCATATTTATGATAACGTAAATGACAATGAGGAGCAGGTCTTCGTTCTTACTAATAATGGCCAAGGCGCGCAACAAAATGCAGTCCCCTATACTGCTTCTGATGAAGCGCGTGCCCAAATCCATGACGTGACTGTCTTGATGAAGGGATCTGAAACTGAAATAAGTACACAAAAATTACTCCATGATACATATACGGATTGGGTAAAGACAGATTTGCCAGCAGCTTCCAATATTTTGAACCCTGGTGGTGCAAGCGAGTATGCAACAGAATATGCGAAGAATTATGCGCGAGATAAGGCTAAAGATGGTTTTAACAATGCTGTAGAAGCTTTTGAAGATGCAATTATTCCTACATCTGTTAATCTTCCACCGGAGGCCACTCCCTTAGGTAGGTTCATACAAAAAGCGATGGACAATCCTGTCAGCAATTTCATACAGGAAAAAGCATCAGATGCGGTCGGCTTTTTTGCAGAAAGAACAGCCGAAGAACAGGTTAAATTTCCTGCTTTAATGGGAGCTGCTTTTTTAAAAAAATACAATGATGAAAACGGTAATTTCCCGCCTCCGCAGTTTAAAGATGCTGCAGCTCATTTGAAAGAGGTGATCCGAAAATACCCTAATGCCAAGATCGATCTATACGGTCACTCTCTGGGGTCTATGAATATTCAGTATGCGCTTGCCTGTTTGACGGAAGAGGAAGCTTCTCATATTGGGACCGTCCATCTATACAATGGCCCTAATGCCTATTCCATCTTAACACCCGAGCAAAAAGCGCGCATAGATTCGCTGAAGTACAAAATCTATAACCACATTGACCATAAAGATTTGGTTAGCTTGGGCTATCAGGATTCTGGAAGCAAGGAATCCAGTGGGATTGTCAAGCACCTCAAAACTAAGAATTTGAAAAATACTGGCCTGCAGCACATGATGCATGGTTATATCTATGATAAGGATGGGAATTTGGTTCTTGAAAAGGGAACGGAAGCCATCACTCGCAAGGAAATCATTGAAGAGCGGATGAAGGTTTACTATCGCTTAAAGGATAAATTGCAAAAAACAGGTGGTGGACTGAGCTCAAGTGAACGGATCTATTTGGATGCTTTGCAGGCGCGCTTGGCTTCTGATGAGCTGATTCGAGTAGTGGATGAAGGGCTGGAGCAAGCTCAGAAATCTAAGGCACAACTGGATACAGATTTAGAAGCTTTGGAGAAAGTATTACAGACCGTTCCGAAAGGCTTCATTCTCAATCTTTCCGAAGTAGAAGAGGCCTATGCACAGGCTGGTGCAACAAGGCAAACAGTTGTCACTGAAGTAAGAGAAAGATTCGACAACCGTTTGGCTGCATATCAGTCCTTATCGAATGAATTTCATGCTTTAAACGAGCAAGTGAATGCAGGAATTGAGCTCTTAAAAGCAAAAGATCAAGAAATAGCCGGAGAAATGAACCAGTGGGAACAACTAGCTTATTAATTTCATCTACTCTTTCAAAAAAGGAAAAGAAACTAGATCACTTGGAAAGAGAGTTCCAAAAAGCGCGCTTGGAGCTAGATGAAAAGCGTTGCCTAGTGGAAAGAAAACAGCAGCTCTTCACCCAGATGCTGGAAGAAGAATATGCGATGGCAGCTTCCTTTTTACAAAAGCAGGAGGTTGATGTCAGTTGTGGATGGGAGTCCCTCCATCGCTGTATCGAAGAGTATGATCTCGAAGCTAGAGAAGCTGCACAAGTAGCCTTAAAACAGATCGAAATCGAGGAAGAGAATTTATGGCAATCCTACCGGAAAGATAGACGCCAACTGGAAGAGGAGTTTGCACAAGATAAAGTTTCATAGTATAGAAGAGGAGGAAGTATGGGTGATAGTCCAGTCAAAGATTTCTTTGATTTAGATATGAAAGATAAGATGAGGATCATCGAAAGCCGAAATAAACTTGAAAAAGATTTAATCCGGGTTGTCTATGCGCCCGTTTTATTGACCTGCAAGGCAGGAGTTGAGAAACGTTACAATGATGGCTTGACTGCGATTACAACAGTAGCCGAAGAAGACGTCCAGGTCGTTGGAAAGCAACTGGATCAATCCATGGTGGGTCAATTTGCTAAAAATGTACAGACGGTTATTCAAGAAAAAGCTGGTAAATTTAAATCTATCTAGCCAAGAACTTCTATTTAAATATGGAATCTGGAGTGACTCCAGATTTTTTTAATAAATTTAAAAAATTATGTAAAAAAGTGTTGACAAAGAATTCAGTCTGCGCTATAATAATTTATGTAAACAAAAAGAGGTTGAAAAAGCCTACTGGTTTACAAGATCAATAGTGGAAAGGAGATGGTGATATGCTATTTCCAGAATTAAGACAACTAATTGATAAAAGGAAAAATAGAAACTGTTAGCCTGTAGGGCTATTATTAAATAAATGAATTAAAATTATGTAAACAATCAAACAGCAGCCAATTGGTCTGCTAATTTTCAAGAATGAATTAAAATTATGTAAATTAGAGGTATACAATATGAACAACAACTTTAACAATATGGATGATCTTTTCAATCAACTAATGGGAAACATGGGTGGTTTTCGTTCTGAAAGCCGTCGCTACATGATCAACGGTCGTGAAGTGACACCAGAAGAATTCGCTATTTACCGCCAAACTGGTCAACTTCCAAATGAAGGAAGTGAGCAAGTGCAACACCATCAAGGTAAAGGAATGAAACAAGATGGGATCCTTGCAAAACTTGGTCGTAACTTGACCGAAGAAGCTCGTGAAGGAAAATTGGATCCGGTCATCGGACGTAATAAAGAAATTCAAGAAACTGCTGAAATCTTGTCTCGTCGTACCAAGAACAACCCTGTCCTTGTAGGGGATGCCGGTGTTGGTAAAACAGCAGTTGTAGAAGGTTTGGCACAAGCTATTGTGAACGGGGATGTTCCAGCGGCTATCAAAAACAAAGAAATCATCTCGATTGATATTTCTGGTCTAGAAGCTGGTACGCAATACCGTGGTAGCTTTGAAGAAAATATTCAAAATCTGATCCAAGAAGTCAAAGCTATGGGAAATGTTATTCTCTTCTTTGATGAAATCCATCAAATCCTTGGTGCAGGTAGCACAGGTGATGGTCAAGGCTCTAAAGGTCTTGCGGATATCATCAAACCTGCTCTTTCACGTGGGGAATTGACAGTCATTGGGGCAACTACTCAAGATGAATACCGTAACACCATCTTGAAGAATGCAGCTCTTGCTCGTCGTTTCAACGAAGTGAAAGTCAATGCTCCATCAGCTGAAGATACTTTCAAGATTCTCCAAGGGATCCGTGATCTTTATGAAAAACACCACAATGTCATCTTGCCAGATGAAGTTTTGAAAGCAGCGGTTGATTATTCGATCCAATACATTCCACAACGTAGCTTGCCTGATAAGGCCATTGACTTGGTCGATGTGACAGCTGCTCACTTGGCAGCCCAACATCCAGTAACAGATGTCCATGCTGTGGAACATGAAATTGAAGAAGAAAAAGCTAAACAAGAAGCTGCAGCTGCTAAAGAAGATTACGAAGCAGCTCTTAATGCAAAAGTTCGTATCGAAGAACTTGAAAAGAAAATTGAAAACCATACGGAAGACCATAAAGTAACAGCAACAATCAACGATGTGGCCGAATCTGTAGAACGGATGACGGGTATTCCAGTGTCACAAATGGGTGCAACTGATATCGAACGTTTGAAAGATATGGGTCACCGTTTGCAAACCAAGGTTATCGGTCAAGATAAAGCCGTTGAAGCAGTGGCACGTGCTATCCGTCGGAACCGTGCAGGATTTGACGAAGGTAACCGCCCAATCGGTAGCTTCCTCTTTGTAGGTCCTACTGGTGTTGGTAAGACTGAGTTGGCTAAACAATTGGCTCTTGATATGTTCGGAACCAAAGATGCGATCATCCGTTTGGACATGTCAGAATATAGCGACCGCACAGCCGTTTCTAAATTGATTGGTACAACTGCTGGTTATGTTGGTTACGATGACAATAGCAATACTTTGACAGAACGTGTTCGCCGTAACCCTTACTCAATCGTCCTTCTCGATGAAATTGAAAAGGCTGACCCTCAAGTGATCACACTTCTTCTCCAAGTTTTGGATGATGGTCGTTTGACTGATGGTCAAGGGAACACTGTAAACTTCAAGAACACTGTGATTATCGCCACTTCAAACGCTGGCTTTGGTTACGAAGCCAACTTGACAGAAGATGCGGATAAACCAGAACTCATGGATCGTTTGAAACCTTACTTCCGTCCAGAATTCTTGAACCGTTTCAACGCTGTCATTGAATTCTCACACTTGAGCAAGGAAGACCTTTCTAAGATTGTTGATTTGATGTTGGTAGATGTCAATAAGACCCTTTCTAAGAAAGAAATCGACTTGGCAGTGAGCGATGCAGCTAAAGAATATATGACTGAAGAAGGTTATGATGAAGTGATGGGAGTTCGTCCACTCCGTCGGGTAGTTGAACAACAAATCCGTGACAAAGTCACAGACTTCCACTTGGATAACTTGGATGCTAAACATCTTGAAGCAGACATGGAAGATGGTGTCCTTGTGATTAGAGAAAAAGACACAAAGAAGGAAGAAAACACTGATAAACAAGCAGACTAAGGCGAATTAGTTTGTGAAAAATAGAGGCTGCTATCATATAGCAGTCTTTATTTTTTCTTCCCACCTGGGGGAAATTATTCGCCGTATAAGGCCAAAATCCTCCTATTTGGGGTGGAAAAACATCAATAATTAGTGAAATTAATCCAATTTGAGCAAAATTATTAATAAATAAAGAAAATAAGTATATAATCTATACAAGAATAAAATTTGAGGAATGGAAGTAAGATGAGCAATACAATTGATATCTACTCAACTCCCGAATACAGAAAAGTGGAAGCCGTTGTTCAACTGATGGTTGACGGTCGCTTGACGAGCTATCGTGTCGCAACTGAAACAAACATCAGCAAAATGAGCTTGGCGACTTTGACGAAGGGAACGAGTAAAATCAAAAATATTACCTATCAAACGGCTTTGGCCTTGATTGATTGGTATGATGAGAATCATGAAAAGTATGGCATTACGATTGACTAGTCAGTAGCCCACTTTTCGTGGTTTTTTTCTTTTTCAGCAAAACTTGCCTCCTCTCTGAGACTGGAGTCTGATTTTACTTGAAGAGGATGGGAAAACTTGAAAAGACGGGCGAAATTTGATATAGTATAGCATATATGAAAATTAAAGGAGAAACATATGCAAGGCGGAAGTTTGCTAATTATGCTCGTTCTTATGGTCGGTTTGATGTACTTCATGAGCCGTAGCCAAAAGAAACAGTACCAAAAACGGATGGAAAGTTTGAATAAACTTCAAAAAGGAAATGAAGTCATCACGATTGGTGGCTTGTACGGAACCATCGATGAAGTCGATACAGACCGCAAGACCGTTGTCTTGGATGTTGATGGTGTCTACCTGACCTTTGAATTGGGAGCGATCAAAACAGTTCTTCCTGTATCAGAAGGAATCTCAGCTACTGCGACAGAAGGTGCTAGCTCAGATGCTGATTCAGCCATCGAAGAATAATCATCAAAGAAGAGGCAAGGGCCTCTTTTTTGGTGGGCAAATAGGACGATGTGATGAAGGAAAGTCCTGCTGGTTCAAAAAAGAGGCCAGAGTCCCTATTTTATGGGGATTTATGGTATAATGAAGCGATAAATATTGAAATAGGTAGAAAAACATGTTTCGTTTTAAGAAAAAAGAAAAAATCGAGATACCTTTAGAAGTCCCGAAACACATTGGGATCATTATGGATGGCAATGGTCGCTGGGCGAAAAAGCGGATGCAACCGCGCGTCTTCGGTCATAAGGCAGGGATGGAAGCTCTCCAAGAAGTGACGATTGCAGCAAAAAATATGGGGGTTCAGGTCTTGACGGTCTATGCCTTTTCTACGGAAAACTGGACACGCCCTGAAGATGAAGTCAAGTTCATCATGCACTTGCCGGTCGAGTTTTATGATCGTTTCGTCCCCGAATTGCATCGCAACAATGTCAAGATTCAAATGATCGGTGATACCAAGAAATTACCAAAAGAAACGCTAGAGGCTTTGGAAAGAGCAGAAGCGATGACCCATCTCAATACAGGCTTGATCCTGAATTTCGCACTCAATTATGGTGGACGTGCTGAGATCACTCAGGCAGTGAAGCAGATCGCCCAAGAAGTCTTGGATGCGAAGTTCAGTCCAGAAGATATCACAGAAGAGATGATCGCAGATTCTCTCTATACCGAGAGTTTGCCACGCGTCCTAAGGGACCCGGATTTGATTATCCGTACCAGCGGAGAGATCCGTTTGAGTAATTTCCTCCCTTGGCAGGCTGCATACAGTGAGTTGTATTTCACAGATGTGATGTGGCCAGATTTTGGAGAGGAAGCACTACGAAGTGCCATAGTAGAATATAGCCATCGCCATCGGAGATTTGGTGGTGTTTAGGAGAAGATGATGACGAAAGATTTACAAAAACGTGTGATTTTTGGAGGAATTGCCCTGCTCTTTTTCATTCCAACAGTAATGGTTGGAGGGGTGTTCTTCCAGATTGTGATTGGCTTGATCGCCATGCTAGGGGTTCATGAATTGCTCAAGATGAAGGGGCTTGAGACAGCGACCTTTGAAGGAGCGCTAGCCATGTTAGCGGCCTTTGTCCTGACGTTGCCGATCGAGGACTACCTCCCTTACCTTCCAGCAGATGGCAATATGATTGCTTATGGTTTGGTTGTCTTGATTCTCATGGGAACAACTGTTCTTGCTCAGAATTACAATTATGAAGATGTGGTCTATCCCATTGCGTCTAGCTTTTATGTTGGACTTGGTTTCCATTCCTTAGTAGATGCGCGAATTGCTGGTATTGATAAGGTTCTTTTAGCCCTCTTTATTGTTTGGGCGACAGATTCCGGTGCCTATTTAGTAGGAAGTCGGTTTGGGAAACGCAAGCTCATGCCTGCGGTTTCTCCTAATAAAACGATTGAAGGCAGTCTTGGGGGAATCTTGTCTGCAGTTGCGGTAACTGTGATCTATATGATCGTGGATCGTTCTGTGGCGGGTGGACATGGTTTTCTTGCTATGATCTTCTTTACCATCCTCTTTAGTATCGCAGGTCAGTTTGGAGATCTGGTAGAGAGTGCGATTAAACGCCACTTCGGTGTGAAAGATTCTGGGAAATTTATTCCAGGACATGGCGGTGTTCTAGACCGTTTTGATAGTTTGATTTTTGTCTTTCCCTTGATGCATTTCTTGGGCTTGTTCTAAGACAGAAGAGATAGAAAGGAAACCACGTATAGAACGATGCAGTTTATTGCCTTTATTGTTATTTTTGGAGTGATCGTTCTCGTTCACGAGTTTGGTCATTTCTATTTTGCAAAAAAATCGGGCATCCTGGTGCGAGAATTCTCGATCGGGATGGGTCCAAAGATCTTTGCCCATATTGGTCAAGATGGAACAGCCTATACGATTCGCATTCTACCTTTAGGTGGCTATGTTCGGATGGCTGGCTGGGGTGAGGATACAACTGAGATTAAAACCGGAACGCCTGTCAGCTTGACGCTAAATGAGGCTGGTAAGGTCGTCCGGATCAATCTTTCAGGAAAGAATCTGGATCAGACAGCCCTTCCCATGAATGTTACCCAGTTTGACTTTGAAGACAAACTGGAAATTACGGGCTTGGTTCTCGATGAGACTAAGACTTATGATGTCGATCATGATGCGACCATTGTTGAGGAAGATGGGACAGAAGTGCGGATTGCGCCGAGAGATGTTCAGTATCAGAATGCCAGCATTTGGGGACGGTTGATCACCAACTTTGCGGGTCCTATGAACAACTTTATCCTCAGTATTGTCGTCTACTCACTTCTAGCCTTTATGCGCGGTGGTGCGATTGACTACTACAGCAACAATGTTCAGGTGGCACCCGATGGGGCGCTGGCTAAGGTCGGTGTCAAAAGCAACGTTCAGATCCTTCAAGTTAACAACGATACCGTTAGCAACTGGGATGAGCTGACTGATGCTGTCGAGAAAGCAACCAAGGACAGCAAGACGGCTCCTGAATTGACCCTGAAAGTCAAAACAGACGGCCAAGAAAAAGAAGTTAAAGTAAAGCCAACCAAGTCAGGGAATCGTTACTATCTGGGTGTGACAAATGGCCTCAAGACAGGATTTGTGGATAAACTCTTGTCTGGTTTTACAGATACCTGGAATACAGCGACACGGATTTTGGGAGCTTTGAAAGATATCATTTTCCACTTTAGTCTCAATAAACTGGGTGGTCCGGTTGCCATCTACAATGCCAGCTCACAAGCTGCTCAATTAGGAATTCCAGCAGTCTTGTCTCTTATGGCCATGCTCTCTATTAATATTGGGATCTTCAATCTAATCCCGATTCCCGCTTTGGATGGAGGAAAAATCTTGATCAATTTGATCGAGGTCGTCCGGAGAAAGCCACTGAAACAAGAAGTAGAAACCTATATGACGCTTGCAGGTGTAGCTGTAATGGTTATTTTGATGATTGCTGTCACCTGGAATGATATTATGAAATTATTTTTGAAATAGAAAAGGATATTGTCCATGAAACAAAGTAAAATGTTGATTCCAACGCTTCGCGAAATGCCAAGCGATGCCCAAGTCATTAGCCATGCTTTGATGTTGCGTGCAGGATATGTTCGCCAAGTATCAGCTGGTGTCTATTCTTATCTGCCATTAGCAAATCGAGTGATTGAAAAAGCAAAAGGCATCATGCGCCAAGAATTCGAAAAAATTGGAGCAGTAGAAATGCTTGCTCCAGCCCTTTTGAGTGCGGATCTCTGGCGTGAATCTGGTCGTTACGAAACTTACGGGGAAGACCTCTATAAGTTGAAAAACCGTGAAGGCTCTGACTTTATCTTAGGTCCAACTCACGAAGAAACCTTTACCGCTATTGTGCGCGACTCAGTAAAATCTTACAAACAATTGCCGTTGAATCTCTACCAAATTCAACCAAAATACCGCGATGAAAAACGCCCACGGAACGGTCTTCTTCGGACCCGTGAGTTCATTATGAAAGATGGTTATAGCTTCCATGCGAACTACGATAGCTTGGATGTCACTTATGATGAATACAAGGCAGCTTATGAGCGGATCTTCACACGCAGTGGCATCGACTACAAAGCCATCATCGGTGATGGTGGTGCCATGGGCGGAAAAGATAGCCAAGAGTTTATGGCTGTTACACCTGCTCGTACAGACTTGGATCGTTGGGTTGTTTTAGACAAATCAGTGGCTTCCTTTGATGAGATCCCAGCAGAAGTCCAAGAAGAAATCAAAGCAGAATTGTTCAAATGGATGGTTTCTGGTGAAGATACCATTGCCTATTCAAGTGAATCGACCTATGCTGCCAACTTGGAAATGGCTACCAATGAATACAAGCCAAGTAACCGTGTCGTAGCAGAAGAAGAAGTGAAACGCGTGGAAACGCCAGGTGTCAAATCCATTGATGAAGTGGCGGCCTTCTTGAATGTTCCAGAAGAAGCGACTATCAAGACTTTGGTTTACATTGCAGATGAAGAGCCAGTTGTTGCCCTTCTCGTAGGTAATGATCAGCTCAATGAAGTGAAGTTGAAAAATCACCTCGGAGCAGATTTCTTTGAACCTGCAACCGAAGTGGAAGTGAAAGAATTATTGGGAGCTGATTTTGGATCTCTCGGTCCAGTTGATCTTCCTGAAAATGTTAAGATTATCGCAGACCGCAAGGTCCAAGACAGCCGTAATGCAGTAGTCGGTGCCAATGAAACAGGCTACCACTTAACTGGTGTCAACCCAGGACGTGACTTTACTGCAGAATACGTCGATATCCGTGAAGTTCGTGAAGGCGAAATCTCACCAGATGGGAAAGGGGTCTTGAACTTTGCACGCGGGATCGAAATCGGTCACATTTTCAAACTCGGCACACGCTACTCCGCTAGCATGGGAGCAGATGTCTTGGACGAAAACGGTCGTGCAGTTCCAATCATCATGGGCTGCTACGGAATCGGTGTCAGCCGTCTTCTTTCAGCTGTTATGGAGCAACATGCACGCCTCTTTGTCAATAAGACTCCAAAAGGGGAATACCGTTACGCTTGGGGGATTAACTTCCCTAAAGAATTGGCGCCATTTGATGTGCATTTGATTCCAGTCAATGTCAAGGATGAAGCAAGCCTTGCTTTGACCGATCGGATCGAAGAAGCTTTGGTGAATAAAGGCTACGAAGTCTTGGTGGATGACCGAAATGAACGCGCTGGTGTCAAATTCAGCGATAGTGATTTGATTGGACTTCCAATCCGCGTAACAGTTGGTAAGAAAGCAGCTGAAGGCATCGTTGAAGTGAAAATCAAAGCGACAGGAGATACCATTGAAGTTCATGCGGACAATCTCCTTGAAACTCTTTCAATCTTGAACAAATAAGAAAAAGCTTTCTGAGCTCTCACCAGTGTGGTGATGAAACTCAGGAAGCTCTTTTTATTTTTCTTCTTTGAGGCCTTGATCTTTGAAATAGGTAAAGAGATCTTGAGGTTTGCCATTGAGGTATTTCTTGAACTCGGCTCTTTCTTCCTCCCCTTGATCCCCGTAGATGGAAGCAAACTCATCTTTCTTGATTTTTGAGAAGTCAGCTTGTAAGACCTTGGCATAGGATTGTTTATCTTTCGAAATTTGAATGCGGAAGCTAAGACCAGGCTTGCCATTTAAGCTTTTATAGATATCGCTATGTTCTAATTCTTCTTGGTAGATTTCCTTTAACTCGGAAAGATCCATGTCTTGCAAATCTGAGGAAATGGGTTCAAAACTAAGAAAAGTAAAAGAGACAATTTCATCTTTTTTGTAGCCGATTTGAATTTTGTTTTGGTGGTGATCGCCGAGGTCACTAACAAAGGTCTTGTTTTGGACTTGCTCCTTTTTGGTTTGAGTGGCCTCTTGCTTGGAAGAAGCGTTAGTAGTCCCTTTGCCTTGTTGGCCTTGGCTACAAGCGGTAAGAGCTAGTAGACAGACAGAGACAAGTAGAAATTTTTTCATATATACTCCTTATAGGTTAATGGTGTTCGATCTTGTATGAAACAAGTTTTGAACAGGTTTCATTATACCATAAAAGTTTTAAAAATGAAAAAATATACAAAAGTCATCGAAATTTGCTTTTAAAAACACCTAAAATCAACAACTTTTATCTATGTGTTGAGTTAATATAAAAGGACAGAGTGTCTTCTTTTCTTTCCATAAATAATACTAGTTGGAGACTACTGGGGCAAGGAATTCGGGAAATATATTACAGTTTTATGACAAAATGTTACACAATTGTAACAAAGTTACAATGTTTTATCAGTTAGTCCTCTAAACTTGACATTCTGGCAATATTTCATTAAGATATTTTTAAGTAAATAATACAAACAGGGAGAAAAAGGTAAAATATACAGTTATCTGGCATTTTACTAATTCGTACTAAAATGTATTGTTTATGAAAAAAATATAAGGGTATCAGCCCAAAAGGAGAAACATATGGCTCAAATTAAATTAACTCCAGAAGACCTACGTGCTTCAGCACAACGTTATGCACAAGGTTCTCAAGAAATCGATCAAATCCTTACTACTTTGACTCATGAACAACAAGTCATCGACGCAAACTGGGATGGATCTGCATTTGATAGCTTTGAAGCACAATTCAACGAATTGTCTCCAAAAATCAAACAATTCGCTCAATTGTTGGAAGACATCAACGGTCAATTGATCAAAGTTGCTGATATCGTTGAACAAACTGACCAAGATATCGCTGCACAAATCCACTAAGATAGTCTTGGAGGTGATCTTACTTCTTGTAGGTAGATCACCCTTTTGTCTTTTGATATATAGAAAATAGGGGTTAGATTCTTAATTCCTAACCCCTATTTTGTATCTATGAATTAGAAAAAGGAAAAGGTATGGAAGTTAAAAATAAAAAATGGTTAAAATACATTGGTCAGAGCGCAGTTGTGCTCCTTTTGATGGGATCTGTCGTGGGTCTTTATACGACGGTTCAAAAGGACCAAAAGCAAAACGAAGCCAAGACCGTACAAACGACAGAAAACACCAAGCTCAATATTGCGGTAGTCAATGAAGACAAGGCGGTTAAACTGAATGATAAAGAATACAACCTTGGGGCTAGCTATGTAAAGAATATCGAACGGGATAATTCGCAAAACTGGTCTGTACTCCCTCGTGGAGCTGCTGAGTCAGGGCTTGCAGATGGCAAGTACCAGTTGATGATCGTCATTCCAAGTGACTTCTCAGAGAAGGTCTTGGAAGTGAACGCAGTCAATGCAGAGAAGACCACGGTGACATATAAGGTTAATGCGGCTGGGAATTCTCAGGTTGAGAACGAGGCCAATAAAGTCGCTAAAGATATCGTTTCAGACTTGAATAGCCAATTGGTTGATATGTATATGGTCAGCATTTTGAGCAACCTTTATACAGCTCAGAAGAACGTGGAAACAAGTAACAAGATCCAATCGACCAACATTGGTTCTTACCGAAGCAACTTGCTGGATTCGGCTTTAGATTCGAAGAATATCTTCCCGAGTCTCTATAGCTTGTCGACATCATCTGTCGAGTCGAACAATGCCTTGAAGACAGTTCTTGAGTCTTATACACAGGCTTTTGATCAGTTGACCCAATCTCAGGATCAGTACGGTCAAAACTTTGACACATTGATTAAGCAACGCTCTGAGGACAAGATCAGCCATGAAGAGTTCATGAACCAGCTGATGTCTATGAACCAGTCTGTTGTCAGTGAAAAAACGCAAGAGTTGTATAAGAATCTACAACTAAACCAAGAAGCGATTACCAAGCAATTGAGTCAACCAGCTGAAACAGAAGGAGATGCTTCAGGTACCAAGACCTATGCAGGCTTGACCAAAGATGTGAATGATCGTGTTGCAGACCTCGAAAAAGGGATCAAGGCAGAACGCGACAAATTAGATGAGCACGAAAAGAACATCGAGTCTTCTGTAAAAACGAAGATCCTTGACTACTATGGTCTAAAAGAAGGAGACAAAGTCACCCTTCGTACCTTGATTGGGAAGACAAAAATAGAAACCATCAGCAAGGCACGTGATAAGGCAGATGCGGACATTCGTAACGCGATTGAAAAACTTCCGTCTTTAGATCCAGCTAGTCTTGATCTGAATAAGTATGGAAATCTCAACGCAGCGATTGATTTTGATAGTGCTTTTGCTGGAACGAAGGGGCAAGCAAAAGGGAACGCAGATGACTTGAAACGATTGGCTGCAGAAGTGGAAGCCAAATCAACGGCAGTTGCGAATGTCCTTACTGCTAAATCTGGAAAACAAAAAGTTAGCATCCAAGTACCAGCAGGAGTCAAGGTGGATACTTGGACCTATGATGGACAGACTTATGCAGGCAGTGGTGTACAGGAAGTCGAACTGAAAGATGGCAAACAAATTCAAATTCACCTTGTTGAAGATGGAGGAGCCATGCCAAGTGCGATTGATGTTGAAGTCCTTGTGAATGGAGTTTCTTCAACCAGTGTGACGGTATCTGCAGATGAATTGAAAACAGCTGTCGCTAACTATGCATCGAAAGCTAGTGAAATCGCCTTGGATTATCAACGCGCGGGAGCATTGATCGATGCCTACTATCCAGAAGATGACAACCATGTTCGTCATTCACTCTATGATCCAATCGAAGATATGGATTTGACAAACGCTTTGGTCGACATCGTGAAGGCTGCTGTTTCAAGTAACATAAAGGACTTCCGTAAGAGTATTGAAACGGATGAATCTGGGGATGCAACGAAGAGTGTGAAAGCCCAGTTAGATGGTACACTCCAACAGTTGCAAGACTTGGGACCACAATTGCAGGCCAATCTTCAAGCAATCGAAAATACTAACAAAGATCTAACCCAAAATATCAATGATCAATTGACGCAGTATGCAGACCTTCAAAAACGTTTAGAAGAGATCTCAAAATCACAAGAAACAGTGACACAGGCTCAAACCAAGACCGATGCAGATTTGTCAGCCCTTGGTTCTGAATACACGTCATTATTGAGCTCGACAGAAGGCGTTAAGAGCTCATCTCGTAGCAATGTAGAAGCTGCTAACTCTACCAATGAAATCTTTAGCCAATTGAACAAAGAATTGGAAAAAGCCCAAGGCAATACAGAGAAATTGTCTAGCAATGCAGAGAGCTTGATGGGTGAATTCGACAAGGAATTGTCTGAAAATGGGAACTTCGTCGAAGCCTTCCGTAAGGTCTTCAACAATGCCTATGAAAACGGAGTACCGAATGAAGTCTTGCTTGACTTCTTGTCAAACCCAGTTGCAGAAAAATCTTCTTCTGTGAAAGCGACCATCAACGTCTACCGTCCATTTATCTGGATCTTTATGTTGGAAGTCTTGAGCCTCTTTACAGCTTATCTCTTTGCGACTCAGCCAATCATCCGTAAGGTTAAGGATCGTTTCAAATTGGATCGTTTGCAAGAATCAGATCTCTTGTCTGTCGGTGTCCTTGTGGGACTCTCTCTCATCCTTGGACTGGTGATCGGAATGATTTCAAGTATTCAACTTTCTGTTGGTCGTGAATATGTACCTTCTTGGGTATTCTTAGCGGTTCTAGCAAGCTTTGTCTTGGTACAACTGCAATACCTTCTCTTGAAACACTTCCATGTGATTGGAATGGGACTGGCCTTCTTCATGTTGATCAGCTATGTCTACCTATCAAGTGCGATCGGAACGACCGCGACCTTGTCAGGCCTTCCAGCACTGGTGAAAAATGTCAACCTCCTTTCTATTTTAGAAGGACAGTTTGCGGGTTACTTTGATGGACAAACAGCCGGTATCGGCGTCTTCTTCGGATTGTTGGTCTTCTTCGGACTTTTGGCGGTTGCCAATATCTTCATTCCTAAGAAGTTTACTCAAACAAAGGAAATTGAATCAAGCTTATGAAAAAAATGATGTATCTTCTCTTTGTCTTAAGTCTCTTGCCAGCGGTTGTTGTTTCTGCAGATGATTTTATTGATAATCGTCTGCAGGTCAACAACTCACGTCTTGAGACAGAGCAGGAAAAGACACTTGGGGGCCAATTGGATGCGACTGAGTCTCTTTTCAATGAGAAGGATCAGAAAAAATTAGCAGATGAAAAACGCAAGCAAGAGAAACAATTGACCGATTCTGACGGCCAGTTGTTTTCTGCTATAAAGGGAAAGAAAAAAACGGGGCCTGAAGCGGACCTGTTCCAGCCTGAAAATCAAAAATTATCTAAATTCGAGTCCAATGTGGAGGACAATTCGGCTAGCCTGTCGGATTTTATTCCAGCCTTGCAAATGCTGGCTTGGAGTGCCCTTCTCTTTGGGATTGCTGGCTATATTTCCTATCGAATCTATAGAAAAGAGGCCTAAATGGACCAACATATCAATGTCACCTTCCGTATGAATGGTGCAAGCCATGACCTCCGAATCCCAACACGGATGGAGGTGCGACGCTTGATTCGGGAATTGGATCAGATCTTTGGGTCTGCCATGGAGCCTAGAAGCAAGTATCAGTTGCGCGTGGTAAATAAGGGCATCTTGCTAGATGAAGGCAAGGTGGTACAAGAGTATCCGATCACGAGTGGTGATCTGATCGAGATTGAGGAGTGGTAAGGTGAAAGAAGAACAATTTACACTGGAAGAACAAGTCTTCCGTTTTGAAAAAGAAGAAACAAGCTGGCGGCTGGACCTTAAGCGTTCAGAAGTGGATAGCCAGGATTTACGCAATTTATGGATTTTGGATCTCCATCATCCCTTGTTTTTAGAGCAGAGCATGACAGCGGATCAAGACCAGATTCATCTGACCTATCAGACGGATGCGCTAGGCTTGAGTGCTGAAGAAATCCAAGAATTACCAGTATCAGACCGTCTGCGTCTAGCCATCAATGTCTTGGATTTGGCGCCGGCCTTGGAGCTTCCAGTGACCTTTATGTTGCATCCTATCAATTTGTTTGTGACCAAGGATGCGCAAGTCAAGATCGCTTATCGCGGGGTTCCGGGAATGATGGTGCCACGCAAGTGGGATCAGGATGAATTCTTGCGTCAGGCCAAGTGCTATGCGGTCACTCTTTTTGGGGACTGGGATTTTATGGAGCTCTATCAAGGCACGCTTGAATTAGAAGATCTGCCTGATTTCTTGGTAGAAATCCGTGATGCTGCTAGCTTAGAAGAGATGAAAGCTCTCTTAGAGAAAGCCTACCAAGAACGCAAGGAAGAGGAAGAAAAGACCTTGACCTTGGTTTCAAGTCGTCAACACCGAATCTTTAAGTTGGCAACAGTATGGCTTTCAGCTGTAGTGGCCCTCTTACTCTTGCCCTTGATTTATTTGGTTTTTTTCCAAGCACCCTTTAAAGAAAAGTTGCTTCAAGCGGATACAGCCTACCTCAAGGTAGACTACACCGGTGTGATAGATGAGCTAGAGGGAGTAGCTCCAAGCAGTCTTCCAACGACACAAAAATATGAGTTGGCAACGTCTTATTTGCAAGGCTTGAATTTCTCAGAGGACCAAAAGAAGGTCATCCTCAACAACGTCACGCTCAAGTCAGACAGCCTCTATCTCCACTACTGGATCTATATCGGTCGTCATGATTTTACCCAAGCGCTGGATACAGCCAAGCGGATCGACGATTCAGACTTGATCATCTATGCCCTTCGTAAAGAAATCAAGGCGACACGTGATAGCGAAAAACTCTCTGGTGAACAGCGCGAGAAGAAACTCTCTGAGCTAGAGGGCGAATACAAGAAATACTGGGATGCCCGCTCTAAACTCTTGGAAGCAGAGACAGATGAAACCAAATCTTCTACTAGCAGCTCAACAACGGCTTCATCTACGGAAGGTTCCTCAACAGAAAGCTCGTCTTCTACAACTGCAAGCTCGACTGAGTCTAGCGAACACAAGGAGTAGTCTATGAAAAAACGTATCATACTCTATAAAAAAGGTTTTCGCTATGAGCTAGCGCTAGAAGAGGGGAAAACAGCGACCGTATCGAATCAAGAAACAGCTCAGTTGACCCTGGCTTCGCAAGAAAATCCCCTTCATTTTCAATGGAGTCAAGGAGAAATCTTCTACCAGTATGGTGAAGACAAGGGTGTGCTTGAAAATAGTACGATCCTTGGGGATGTAGTCTGCTACTTGGCGACAGGAGAAGTCCATACCTATGAACTGCTAGACAAGGAAGAGATCCTTGTAGCAGATGAAAAGGGTGCGGATGTGCGCTTGCACTATCCAGTACGCTTTCTCCTTGCGAAAAAAGAGCAGACTTGGACTTGTCAGCTCTTATCTGGAAAACTCTACCATAACCACAAACTCGTCAGTGAAGCGACTTTTCCACTGGCCTTTGGGGATGAACTTGCCATTGGAGATGTGACCTTTAAGCTCTATCCAGAAGAATTTGGTGTGGAAGGGGCTGTCGAAGTAAGTCCTTATCTGGTGCCACGCTTGCATTCGCGTTACGACTTTTACAAGGACTATCCAGAGTACCACCGGTCTCCGCGGATCATCTACCGGAGTTCGGAAGACAAGATCTTGATCAATCCTCCGGGAGCGGAGCCTCAAAAGCCATCGGATGAACTCTTGAAGTTGATCATGCCACCCCTCATCATGGTTGGGGTGACCCTCTTGATCACCATTTTCCAACCGCGGGGGCTCTATATCATCGCGACGGTATCCATGTCTGTGGTCAGTGTGATCTTTTCGGTCCAAGGCTTCTTCAAGAATCGTAAGAAATACAAAGAAGACAAGAAAGAGCGCGTGGAGCTCTACCATCTCTATCTCAAGGATAAGGCCAAGGACTTGGAACAGCTCTCTCGGAAGCAGCGAGAAGGCATGTTTTACCATTTCCCAGCGATCGAAGACTTGACCAAGATGGTCAAACGCTATGACTCGCGGATCTACGAAAAAACACCGCTTCATTTTGACTTTTTGGCCTATCGTTTGGGCTTAGGCAAGGTTCCAACCAGCTATGAGCTCAAATATGGTCAGGAAGAGCGTAGTGGGAAGAAAGATGCATTGGAAGAAGAAGGCTATACTCTGTTCCAAGCTCATCAAAAGATCGACAATCTTCCGATTGTAGCAAGCCTAAATCGGGGACCTGTAGGGTACGTCGGTCCTCGCCCTATCGTGCTAGAACAGTTGCAACTCCTGGTTGCCCAATTAGCTGTCTTTCACTCTTACCATGATCTGACCATTATTCCGATCATTCCAGAAGAGGAAAAAGAAAGCTGGGATTGGATGCGCTGGTTACCTCATGCAACTCTGCAAGATATGAATGTCCGTAGCTTTGTCTACAATCAGCGGACACGCGATCAGGTCTTGAACAGTCTCAACCAAATCCTCAAGCTCCGCAAGGCGCAAAAAGAGGAAGAAAAAGCCAATGATACCAAGATCTTCCACCCGCACTATGTGGTCCTCATCACCGATGAAACCTTGATTTTGGACCATGTCATCATGGAGTTCTTCCGTGAGGATCCGACAGAGCTAGGATGCTCTATCATCTATGTGGCAGATGTGCTCTCATCTCTTTCTGAAAATATCCAAACCGTTATCTCCATCAAGGACCGCAACCAAGGGCAATTGCTCTTGCAAGAAGGGGTTCTTCGTGAGCTTGACTTCCAATTGGATCACTTCCCTGAAGGTTATGACAAGGAAGCCATCTCGCGTGGCCTTGCCCCTCTCAAGCATATCCAACAGCTTAAGAGTTCAATTCCAGACTCGGTGACCTTCCTTGAAATGTACCAGGCGGAAACTTTTAATGACCTCAAGGTCTTGAGTCGTTGGGAGAGCCATGCCCCTTACCAAAGTTTGGCAGTGCCGATTGGTCTGCGCGGGAAGGACGATTTGGTCTACCTCAATCTCCATGAAAAAGCCCATGGACCACACGGTTTGATTGCAGGGACAACCGGTTCTGGTAAGTCTGAAACCATTCAGTCTTATATCCTGAGCCTTGCCGTCAACTTCCACCCACACGATGTGGCTTTCCTCCTCATCGACTACAAGGGTGGGGGAATGGCCAATCTCTTCAAGGATCTGCCTCACTTGCTTGGGACCATCACCAACTTGGATGGCGCCCAGTCCATGCGGGCCCTAGCCTCTATCAATGCGGAGATCCATCGTCGGGAACGCCTCTTTGGTCAATATGGGGTCAACCATATCAACCAATACCAAAAGAAATTTAAACTCGGTGAAGCGACAGAACCGCTTCCTCACCTCTTCTTGATCAGTGATGAGTTCGCCGAACTCAAGGTCAACCAACCAGACTTCATCAAGGAATTGGTCTCTATCGCACGTGTCGGGCGTTCCCTCGGGGTGCACTTGATCCTTGCGACGCAAAAACCTTCTGGGGTCGTGGATGACCAGATCTGGTCCAACTCCCGCTTCAAGCTAGCCCTCAAGGTGGCAGACCGTGGCGACTCCATGGAGATGCTGCGGACGGCAGATGCGGCTGAGATCACTCAGACCGGTCGTGCCTATCTCCAAGTCGGGAATAACGAAGTCTATGAACTCTTCCAAACCGCTTGGTCAGGAGCAGACTACCAGCCTGAGAAGGACCAGCTAGGAATCGAAGACCATACCATCTACTTGATTAATGAACTGGGCCAATACGAAGTCCTCAACCAAGACCTATCCGGTCTGGATATGGCAGAAGAAATCAAGGAAGTGCCGACAGAACTGGATGTCATCGTGCAAGAAATCAACCACTTGCACCAACAAGAAGGCATCGCAGCTGTGGCCCAACCATGGTTGCCTCCGCTCAAAGAGCGGATCACGCTGGATGAGTTGGACAAGGTCGTGCCGATCGAGGCTTGGCAAAAACGGACAGCTCCAAGCGTCCTGATCGGGGTCGCCGATATCCCGCAAGCGCAAAAGCAAGAAGCAGTCGCTATCGATCTGTCAAAAGATGGCAATATCCTCCTTTACGGAAGTCCAGGTACAGGAAAGACCACTTTTCTTCAGACAGTCGCAATGGATCTGGCTCGCAAGCAGAGTCCAGAAAATCTGACCATGTACCTGCTTGATTTCGGAACCAATGGTCTAGCACCACTGAGCCAACTACCACATGTGGCAGATAGCCTCTTGCTGGATCAGACGGAGAAAATCCAGAAATTCATCCGGATCATCAACCGCGAGTTGGATCGCAGGAAGAAGCTCCTGTCTGAGCATGGTGTCGGCACCATCGCCCTCTACCGTGAAGTGACCGGTAAGCAAGAGCCAACCATGCTCATCCTCATGGATAGCTATGAGTCGATGAAGGACGAGCCTTATGAGACAGATCTCTTCAAGCTCTTCATGCGGATCTCTCGTGAAGGTCTCAGCATCGGTGTGCACTTGATCATCACAGCTAGCCGTCAGAACAACCTACGGGCCCAGCTCTATTCAAACTTCAAGCACCAGCTGACCTTGCCACAAAATGATATCTCTGAAGTCCGCGGTATCGTGGGAGCAACCCCACTGGCGTCTACTATGGAAGACATCAAGGGACGCGCGCTCATGAAACGTGACGAAGTCGATGTCGTCCAGTTCGCCCTACCAGTCGCAGGGGACAATGATATCCAAATCATCAACAATCTCCGCGATCAAGTCCAAAGTCTCAAAGAGATGTGGACAGGCCGCACCCCAGCAGGTATTCCAATGGTGCCAGATGAGTTGACAATTCAGAACTTTATGAGTATGCCAACTACCAGAAAAGTGATCGAGGATCATCAATTACCAGTTGGTCTTGAGTTAGAAGAAGTTGAAACAATTGGACTTCCAATGAAGAAACTGAAACACTTGATGTTGCTCTCTGATAAAGATAGTTCATTGTCACTTGTTACGAAACATATGATTCGAACAGTTGTTGAAACTGTTTCAGGTCATAAGGTCACAATATTAGATCCAACGGATGAATATAAAACATTCGTTGCGAGTGTTAATAACTATGTTCCGTCAACATCTGATTTTAAGTCGGTTATTGAACAATTAAAAGAACAAGTTCATTATGCACGACAAAATGGTGGCGACTTTGAACATTATATTTTTATCACCGATATGGGACAATTTGTATCTGAAAGCGGAGTAGAAACAAATGACATTGGTCTATTAATGGAAGAAGGACTTAAAGTAGGGTTACACTTTGTATTCAGTATGCATAAGAACTTTATTTCCGCTTATAATGATACTGCTAAATATTTGAAGTCCCAACTAGATACAGCTTTGATTGCCATGAAGATGTCGGATCAGACTATCTATACTCGAACAAGCATTGGACGTGAGGAAGCTCTACCAGAAGATCAAGTATATCTACACTATCAAGCTTCTCAGACGAAATTGAAGATTACGAAATGAGGAAAAAATGGATAAAAAATTTGAAGAAATGTCTTTCGATGAACTAAAATTATACCGTCGTGAAGGATTATGGCGTTCCTTAGGGATGCTATTAGTAATTGTAATTATTATTGTGGGAATGGTATTCATGGAAATTGGACATGTTCCATTTTCTAACAGTAATAGGTTTAGAATAATTGGTATTGTTGTCGCTATTGGATTAATGGCATATTTACGTCCATTATTTGGGGCTAATCAAGTAATGAGGAATAATCCAGAATGGGTAAAAAAATCAGGAATAAGTGCTAAAATTCCACTACCAAGAATTTGGCATATAAAAAGATTGGCTGTTATTGGATCGAGTATTTTAGTCGTTTTGATTAGCTTTTTTACACTGTATAACCCACAAAAAATAAATAGTACCCCAACAGATGTTCCAGAAAGTGTATATAAGCAACATGAACAGATTGATGTACCCGATATAGTAACTCCAAGTGAGGAGGAATCAAACGTCCAAGGAGGTAACGATCAGTGACAAAATCGAAATCACAAGATGCACAACTAAAAAGTAGAATTACAAAGAATGAAGCAAAAAAAGCAAAGTATGAGAGAGTAAGAAATTCAATAAGTAGTCATGGATTGGATTACAAAAAAGAATTAGCAAAGATTAATAGTTTTATAAAAAGAACGCAAAATGCAATTGATAAATTAGATTCTAATGATGGCTATGCATATTTATCAGACTTAAAAAGTAAATTAACAAAAGATATTAAGGTGATGAAAGAATATCGTGATTTTGTAAGAGATTCTAATACTTCATTTGTCAACCTTTATTCAACCTTAGATTCTAAAATTTCATCTCTAACCACTGAAATTAATCGAGATAAGGATAAATTTAATGAGGGGCACATTCCATTAGTGGACGAATTCTTGTTCCACTGGTAAATTTTGATTTCTCATAACGAAAGGAGATACTATGGCAAGTATTATGAATACCAATATCAATGATGGTGGAGGCGCTTGGGGAAGTGCAGATACAATTCAATATGAAAGTAGTAATATTTCAAGTATAAAAAGTGATTTACAACAAGCAATTTCATATTTAGATGAAGTAAAAATTCAAATAGGTAATTTGGAATCTTATGATAGTCAATGGAAAGGGAAGGCAAAAGGGACATATGTTGATTTAAAAACAATTCTAAATCAATATTATACTGATTATAGAGTTAGTGTAGAAAATTTAAAAACATGTGTAAATGGCTTGGAAACCCTTTTAAATGATATTCCGTCGGCAGAGGTAATAAAGGAGATAAAGAACGCATGATAAAATTAACAATAGAGGCTTTATATACTCTGCAATTGATGAACGATAAATCTAATGATTTACCATTTTTGCCATTGCCTGTTTCTGATGAAAATGAATCTAGAAAATCTCAATTAAAAAAAATACTAGAAAAAGGATATAAAGATTTAGAGGAAATTGGTTTACTTGAAGAAGGCCGGCCAACAGATGACTTTGTAAAATTTGGGTATTATGTAGAGTTGTATAATCAAAATTCTTACCATTTTCAAATTGATAGCAATTATTTTTGTGCACCGGGTGTTGACAAAGAAAAAAAAATGGCTATTGTCATTAAGCAAGTAGGTGATAATGAGTATATTATTGATTACTTTAATACCATTGCTTTACTTAGTATACTTTTAGAGAATCATGAAATTTTACATCATTTAGCTGATAAAAAGAAAAATTATATGAAATCAGAATGGGAGCCTTATTCTTTTATGAGACTACAAGCTTATTACCAAGATTCAAAAATGATACGTTTGAAAACTGAAGAATTAGGCAAGGTTATTAATGATGTACTTTTCTTTAACTCAAAGAGTGGTTTGTTTGAATATGATTTGAAAAGTGAAAAAATACGATCTGTTTCAGTAGATCAATTGAAGACTACCCTGATTCATGGGATGAAAGTGAGTATCTAAATGAAAAAATCTAAGTCTAAGATGGAAGAAGTTAAAACTGGAAATGGCGAAAATGGAACGATTTCTTTAGAATTGAATGCTCAATCAGAATTGATTTTGAAGGCTTATAATATTGTTATTGCTTGTCAAAATCTAGTCTCCTTTATATCTAGTGTGGTCAGTACTCTACCTGATGTGAGCAGTGAGGGAATATTCAAGAAATATATAGGAAATGATGGGGATCTCAATTTATACATTTTAAAAGCTCAAGAAATGGAAACCTTGGCAAATGTTCTTCATCAGTTCTCATTAGATACATATTCTAAATTTATAGAAATGGATAATATACAAGCATTGCAGATTGCAAACCTGGTATTAAATACTAAAGTACCATCCACTGCAAAAGTATCTGATGAACAAAAGAATAAAATAGCTGTTTCTCAGGAGTATATTCGCAAAAATCCCAACCAGGCATTTGAACAATTAAAGACTCAAAAACAGGAATGAGGTAACTAATGACGAAATATTATTCAAATAAATCGGATTTTGAATCTGGGTCAGGTACAACTACGAGTGCAGGTACTGGATATATGAATTACGGGGGGTATGGAGATCAAACGGGTGATACACAGGTAACAAATCTACTTAAAGATATTAAAGAAGTGACCCAAGTAGTACAAGATGAGGGAGTTTCGGATCTATATAAACAAACTGGAGAAGCGTCTCTTGGTAAGGATATGCCTTCTAATACCTTTACTACTTCATATAATCGAGCAGAAAAATTACTGGATTTAGCGAAACGAGTTCACGGTGAAGTGTTAGAGAGAATAGACGGTAAATTTACAAAAGGAATTGATGAGAGTCTAAAATCTCTAAATAAGGTGAATGGTAGTGATAAGCCATATAAAACAAAGAACCTTACATATCAAAAATCTATACCATATACTGATGAAAATGGGAATTTGTATTATTACCAGCAAACTGAGACATATACTTTATCAGAATTACTTGATCAAAAAGCTAGTCCTATTAAGTCAACACAGAAAGTTTATAAAGAAAAATTAAAACAATTTCGAGATAAAATTAACAATGCCACTGATATGAGTGCAAAAGAAATTGAAAAATATAAAAAAATGAGTGATAAGGAATTGATGGCTACCTTTTATCATGGGCAAATATCAAATTACTCAGGTTTAAAACATTTTAAGTGGCAAGAAGATAATAAGGAATGGTTAGAACCAGTAGAGAAATATTTAGGAATAGGACTTTTTGCAGTGTCAGCAGTTGCTACAGTATTCTCATTTGGGACAACTTCTCCAGCCTTAGCAGCAACAGCTGCTTTTGTAGCTACAACTTCAGGAACTATGGGAACGACCTACTCGCTTGTAGACGGTGGTTATTCGGCTATTACAGGTAATACCTTAATTTCTGGGACAGAGCTTGATTTTGATGATAGAGTCTGGGCTGCTGCAGAAGCTTTTGCATCAGTATCTTCCTTTGGAGTGGGAAAAGCATTCAAGTTTGCAGGGGCTGCTGATGATACCCTAGCTAAGGTAGCTAAGACGACGGGAGTGGTTGAGGATACTGTAAACCTGTCACACATTGGTTATAATGCAGTTGTAAAAGGTGAAGACCCAACTTTATCGTTAGTTACTTTTGCAGGCGGTAAGGTAGTGGGAGATATTTCTAAACGAGCAGAGGCAAAATGGAAGAATTCAGGATCTCAAAATGGTAATATTGATGCGGTAACAAGTCCGAAAGATTTATCCACTATAAAAGGTAAAAATGTGGATACTGATGTACCAGTAAAACCTCATGTTGATGTGGAAACATCAAAAATCAAACCGGTTGAAGCAGTGGCTGGAGCAGCAACTGCAGTTCCAAAATCCAAGAAACCAGATATTGATGTGTTGACAAAACCGAAAGATTTATCTACTATAAAGGGTGAGGCTGTTGAACATGTAGGAACAACTAAGCCGAAGGTTGAGTTGGATGTGCCAGAGGTGAAGGAACCAACAACTCGAGAAATCATTGACTCTAAACTGCAGGAGTACGGTGTTTCTTGGGATGAGTTTAATCGACTAAGGAATACGCATGTGACAAAAATGACACCGTCTGAATATGATATGATGCTTGATATTCGTAATACACTTCCAAAACCGGATACTTCAACAGTAATGCAAAAGATTATGCCGATTGATGCTGAGGGTTGGATGTTTAATCAAGAAGAAGACGCGACCGCTGGTGGTTATGTAGCGAAGCGTTCAGATGTTAAAAATATTACAAATATTCATGAAGCGGTTGAAGGATTACGTCTTGACTATGAGGGTTCTCCTTTTGTTGAAACTATGATTGATTCCAATGGAAATAGGGTGGCAGTACGTGATCAGAATGGTAATTTGAAGCTTAAAACAGACGCATACCTTCGTTTAGAGTACACGACTGATGAAACTGGTTATATTACGATTCCATATGGGGATATGGATGGAAATTTACTTGATAAAGATGGTAATATTATAATGGATTCTAAAGGTAAGCCTGAGAAAGTAATCGACCCTGCAAGCGGAAATGGTTTTATAAAATCAGATTCAGATGAGTTTTTGGTTCCAGAATATCGTCATTCAGATAGAAGTAGACTTAAGCAAGGTTCCAAATTATATCTAAATGTTGGCGGAGAAGAAGTCTTAGTTGGTATAGTTGGTGAAGATGGTAAAATGGTGTATGTGAAGGGATAGTATGCGTAAAGAATTTCTAGTCTATCAAAACAAAGTATACTCTAATTTTGTGAATTATATAAATAGTTATATCCTGCTTTCGGAAGATCCAGCGATGTTGGATGAAGGCTACATCCCCTATAGTTCCTATGTTTCCGATGCCGGTGAAGGTATATACGGAAAGCTTATTTCTTACAGCGAGGTTAGTCAAAGGTATGTGGTTTATGATCGTGTCTTGTATAAAGATCATGAATTTCAAATTGCTGGTCAAAAGCGTGGTGATGATGATTATACAGCACCTGATTCCTACGTGCGACTCCTGGTTTTTGATAAAGAATTTCTAATTGAAAACAATTTAGCTAATGATGCGGTGTTAATGGATGATAAATATGGCCAGACCATGTATGCTTCAGGGAAAATCCCTATCAGCGAAGTAACCATTCTACGTCGTAGAAAAAATCTACCAGTAGACAGAAGGAAGAAAAAATGAAATCAGTTAATTTTACAATTAAAAGCACTCAATCACTAAGGATTGGAGAGGTTCTTCAAGCAGAACCCTTTGAATGTTATAGTGTATCCGCTAAGGATACGAGCTTAAAACCCTCTACAGACTCTCTTATCTCGGATTTTCATTCTGTGCAGTTTGGAGTCAAAGGGAAGTCTAGCCTAGGCTTCCGTCTATCTTTCGACGGTCAAGTTTATCAGGTAGCTGTTCCAGATTTGGCGACAGCTTCTGACTGGACCGGAGCCTTGATGTTCTTGAAAACCTTGCTCATTCTCTTAGATGTAAATGTCTGTGAATATGATGGCGTGGCTTATGATAAAGATTCCATTCTAGAATTTCATTTCACAGATATTTTCTTATCAGCTCTTTCAGAATTAACCAAGGAAGTAAAAGTCCATCCTATAGTTGAAGTAATGGGAGTGAGACGTCCTATTTACATCAATGAACTTTATCTAGGGCAAATTATTCATGTTTCTGACGATCAACTCCTAGATAGCTATGATCAACGCTTGCGCTTTACCCAACAGCTAAATGCTTATTACTCTGAGCAGCAAGTTTTTAAAGTAGAGCAAAATGGTGAGGACATCCTTATCCCTATTAATTATCTAAATAGTGAAGCGCGGACAGTCCTACCAGCATACCCTGAGTTGGAACCTCAATATTTGCAACAGTATCGAGGAAGTAAGGTTGCAGTAGCACGATTATTCATTATGACAGCCGATGGTGAAAAACTAGCCGAGGTTCCTTATCGACAATTCTTAGAGTCGTTGACCGAGGGCATATATATGTTGGATGCCAAATACGTTCTGGTTGACCCGATTTCACCTGATAGATTGCAACAAATCATCGATAATTTACCAAAATAGCTAAAGTTAGGGATTTTATATTCTGTAAAAAATTTAAAGGATTACAAAATATGGCTCTTTATCAACTGTAGTGAGTTGATAAAAAATTACAACCTGGAGAGAACCGAATTGGTTCTCTCCTTTTTTAATTTCAAGGAGATACGTAGAATAGTCTTTTAGTTTGTTAAAGTTTTGAAACCTTTAATATCTTTAATATTTTTGATCAGTTGATGAGTGTTCTCAATACCACAAACGAAAATAACTATCTCACTGACAGTTGCTTTCCTAAGGAGTTTAAGACCTTATTTCAATCTCTTATATTTTGTGGCTCTTCCGATACCTTCTCGCTGGGTCTCGCCTCTAGCTACTAATTTTCTTATTCTTTCAGATGCGATAATGTCAAGTATGTATACAAAAGCAGAAGAAATATTTTCTGAAAAAGAATCCATGATTGGTATTTTGGGTAAAAAACCTGAATTAGAAGAATATTTACCAATTCTTAAACTTTTTGATAGAGAAGGAGAGAATCTATTTTCGGATGTGACAATTTCTTCAGAGTATTCTGTAGATGGTAAGGAATATATAGTGAATAGTCAGGAAGAATTTTTATCGTTATTATAAAAGGTGAGAAGAAAGAATGAATACTAAAGAATATTAACCCAGACATGGAGAGAAATCATCGCTAGTCTGGTGATTTTTTCGTCTTCACTTCTCCCTCGAATTAATCCTTAAATTGTGATAAAATAAGGGTTACGAATGTTTTTGAATGGCCTGTTTTTTCTTAGAAAGTAGGTTACTCAAAAGCGAGCAAAAGAATCAAGATCAAGGGAGAAACAATGTCCAACACCTTTGAAATTTTAATGGATCAGCTGGATATGCCGCTGGAGATGCGATCTTCCAGTGCCTTTTTGCATGCGGAGATTCAAGAAGTCGTGGTGCACAAGGTTAGTCGGGTTTGGGAGTTCCGCTTTGCTTTTGCGGAAGTTTTGCCGATTGCTTTGTTTAAGGAATTGCGCCAGCGCTTGAAGGACGAATTTTCAAAGACGGGAAACCAGGCGACCTTTACCATCCAAGTGGCCAATCAGGGCTTTTCTACTGATTTATTGCAGGCCTACTATCGTGAGGTCTTTGAGGATGGGCCTTGCGCCAGTCAAGGATTTAAGGGGCTCTACCAAGACTTGCAGGTGCGCGCGGAAGGGCAGGAATTGATCATCTCTGGGCCTTCTTCGGTTGATACGGAGCATTTTCGTAAGAATCATTTGCCCAATCTTGCCAAGCAGTTGGAATCCTTTGGTTTTCCGCATTTCACCTGTCGGGTGGAGTCTGATGAGGAGTTGACAGAGCAAGAAGTGGCACGCTTTGAGGAGGAAAATGAAAAGATCTTCCAAGCGGCAAATGAGGAGACTCTGCGGGCTATGGAATCCTTGGCTCAAATGGCTCCGCCGCCAGCAGTTGAAGAAAAGCCGGCCTTTGATTTTAAGGCTAAGAAGGCTGCGGCTAAACCTAAGCTAGACAAGGCTGAGATCACTTCGATGATCGAGATTACGACAGAAGAGAACCGAATTGTCTTTGAGGGTGTGGTCTTTGACGTGGAGCACAAGGTGACACGGACCGGTCGGGTCTTGATCAGCTTTAAGATGACCGACTATACTTCGAGTTTTTCTCTTCAGAAATGGGTCAAAAATGAGGAAGAAGCCCAGAAGTTTGACATGATCAAGAAGAACAGCTGGCTACGGGTGCGGGGAAATATCGAAATGAACAATTTCACGCGCGACTTGACCATGAATGTCCAAGACATCCAGGAAGTCGTGCATTATGCCCGCAAGGACCTGATGCCAGAAGGCGAGCGCCGGGTGGAATTCCATGCCCATACCAATATGTCGACGATGGATGCCCTGCCAGAAGTCGAAGAGCTGATCGCCAAGGCAGCTGAGTGGGGCCACAAAGCGGTAGCTATCACTGACCATGGCAATGTGCAGAGTTTCCCGCATGGCTTTAAAGCAGCCAAGAAAGCTGGAATCCAGCTGATCTATGGGATGGAAGCCAATATCGTAGAGGACAAGGTGCCCATCACCTATAACGAGGTAGATCTGGACCTCAATGAAGCGACTTATGTGGTCTTTGACGTGGAAACGACGGGACTTTCGGCCATTTACAATGACTTGATCCAGGTCGCCGCTTCTAAGATGTACAAGGGCAATGTCATTGAGGAGTTTGATGAGTTTATCGATCCGGGCCATCCTCTGTCCGCCTTTACGACCCAATTGACAGGGATCACCAACGAGCATGTCCGTGGGGCTAAGCCCTTGGTACAGGTCTTGAAGGAGTTTCAGGCCTTCTGTGAGGGAACGGTTCTCGTTGCCCACAATGCCACCTTTGACGTGGGCTTCATGAATGCCAACTATGAGCGTCATGGTCTTCCCAAGATCACTCAACCGGTCATCGATACCCTGGAATTCGCCCGCAACCTCTATCCAGATTTTAAACGGCATGGTTTGGGGCCATTGACCAAGCGCTTTGGGGTAGGCTTGGAGCATCACCACATGGCCAACTACGATGCGGAAGCGACGGGGCGCCTGCTCTTTATCTTCATCAAAGATGTCGCTGAAAAGCACGGGGTGACCAATCTCAAGGATCTGAATATCGATTTGATCGATGAAAATTCTTATAAGAAGGCTCGAGTCAAGCATGCGACTCTTTATGTCAAGAATCAGACCGGCCTTAAGAACATGTTTAAACTGGTCTCACTTTCTGGGACCAAGTATTTCGAAGGAGTCCCTCGGATTCCCAAGACTGTGCTGGACGCCCACCGCGAGGGCTTGATCCTCGGATCGGCCTGCTCAGAAGGGGAAGTCTTTGATGCGGTCATGTCGCAAGGTGTGGATGCGGCAGTCGAAGTGGCTAAGTACTACGACTTTATCGAGGTTATGCCACCGGCTATCTATGCGCCCCTCATTGCCAAGGAGCAGGTCAAGGACATGGACGAGCTCCAGACCATTATCAAGAGCTTGATCGAAGTGGGGGATCGTCTCGGCAAGCCCGTTCTTGCGACAGGAAATGTCCACTATCTGGAGCCGGAAGATGAGATCTATCGGGAGATCATTGTCCGTAGTCTCGGTCAAGGGGCCATGATCAACCGGACCATTGGGCACGGAGAAGATGCCCAGCCAGCGCCTCTGCCAAAAGCGCATTTCAGAACTACCAATGAAATGCTGGACGAATTTGCCTTTTTGGGAGAAGACTTGGCGCGCAAGATTGTTATTGAAAACACCAATGCACTCGCAGAGACCTTTGAGCCGGTCGAAGTGGTCAAGGGGGACCTCTATACGCCATTTATCGACAAGGCCGAAGAAACGGTTGCGGAATTGACCTATAAGCGGGCCTTTGAGATCTATGGTAATCCGCTCCCTGATATTGTCGATCTGCGGATTGAAAAGGAATTAACCTCTATCTTGGGGAATGGCTTTGCCGTGATTTATCTGGCTTCACAGATGCTGGTGCACCGTTCCAATGAGCGGGGCTACCTGGTTGGATCGCGTGGATCCGTCGGATCTAGCTTTGTCGCGACCATGATCGGGATCACCGAGGTCAATCCACTTTCGCCTCACTATGTTTGTAGCCAGTGCCAGTACAGTGAATTCATCACCGACGGTTCTTATGGATCTGGTTTTGATATGCCGGACAAGGATTGTCTAAACTGTGGCCATAAGCTCAGCAAAAATGGACAAGATATTCCTTTTGAAACCTTCCTTGGTTTCGATGGGGACAAGGTACCCGATATCGATTTGAACTTCTCTGGGGAAGACCAGCCGAGTGCCCACTTAGATGTCCGGGATATCTTTGGGGAAGAATATGCCTTCCGGGCAGGAACGGTAGGTACGGTCGCAGCTAAGACCGCCTATGGTTTTGTCAAGGGCTATGAGCGGGATTTTGGCAAGTACTACCGAGATGCCGAGGTCGAACGCTTAGCTCTTGGTGCAGCTGGGGTCAAACGGACGACCGGTCAGCACCCGGGGGGAATCGTTGTTATTCCAAACTATATGGATGTCTATGACTTTACTCCGGTCCAGTATCCGGCAGATGATGTGACCGCTGAATGGCAGACCACTCACTTTAACTTCCACGATATCGATGAAAACGTCCTCAAACTCGATGTCCTGGGACATGATGATCCGACCATGATTCGGAAGCTCCAGGACTTGTCAGGTATTGATCCAAATGATATCCCTATGGATGATCCAGGGGTCATGGCCCTCTTTTCTGGGACAGAAGTGCTAGGGGTAACAGCCGAGCAGATTGGAACACCGACAGGGATGTTGGGGATTCCAGAGTTTGGGACCAACTTTGTTCGGGGCATGGTCGAAGAGACTCATCCGACGACCTTCGCAGAGTTACTTCAGCTCTCTGGTCTTTCTCACGGTACCGACGTGTGGTTGGGAAATGCCCAAGACTTGATCAAGGCGGGCATTGCCGATCTATCGACCGTTATCGGGTGTCGGGACGACATCATGGTGTACCTCATGCACGCGGGTCTCAAGCCTAAGATGGCCTTTACCATCATGGAGCGCGTGAGGAAAGGGATGTGGCTCAAGATCTCAGAAGAAGAGCGCAATGGCTACATCCAAGCCATGAAGGAAAACAATGTCCCTGAATGGTACATCGAGTCCTGTGGAAAAATCAAGTACATGTTCCCGAAAGCCCATGCGGCGGCCTATGTTATGATGGCCCTTCGTGTAGCCTACTTTAAGGTACATCATCCACTTTATTACTACTGTGCTTACTTCTCGATTCGGGCCAAGGCTTTTGACATCAAAACCATGGGTGCAGGCCTTGAGGCCGTGAAAGCGCGGATGAAAGAAATCGCTGAAAAACGCAAGAACAACGAAGCTTCTAATGTAGAGATCGATCTCTACACCACCCTTGAGATTGTCAATGAAATGTGGGAGCGGGGCTTCAAGTTTGGCAAGCTAGACCTCTATCGCAGTCAGGCGACAGAATTCTTGATTGATGGGGATACCCTGATTCCGCCATTTGTCGCTATGGATGGTCTGGGAGAGAACGTTGCCAAGCAAATCGTGCGGGCGCGTGAAGAAGGAGAATTCCTCTCTAAGACCGAGCTCCGGAAGCGCGGCGGTGTTTCGTCCACCCTGGTTGAAAAGATGGATGAGATGGGCATTCTTAGCAATATGCCAGAGGATAACCAGTTGAGCCTCTTTGATGATTTGTTCTAGAAACAAAGGAGGAGAACATGAAGGTAGAAATTTTTGCAGAAGACAAACCAGCTGAAAAAGTCTTTGAGTACAAGCTAGAAGTGGCAGACAATGTGCTGCTCCTTTCCACCGCGATGATCTCAGGAGCGATTGCTCTAGCCGGCTTATTTTCAGCCTTGAAAGATTAACTGACAGCCTCTATTTTCCTTTTGAAAATAGAGGTTTTTCAGTCCTTTCAGATCTGATAAGTGTTTTCTTTGGCACTGGATTGTGTTACAATTTTTAGTGACAAGTGTTTGTAACAAGGAAACAGAAAAAATGAAACAGAGGAAAAGCGCGTGGCAAGATATTTAGTAGGGCCTTACAATAATAGTTGGAACTTTATGGATGCGCTTGAAAAAGCGCAGGATGGTGATACCATCGAGTTTGAAAATGGGTATGTCTTTCAATGGCCGACAAATAAAGTGATCGAGATCGACAAGAACCTTCATTTTGTGGGGCATGTGGTCCCAAATCCAAATGGCAATGGGCGCATGTTTAACAACACGATTGAGGCTTCCTTCCGATTTGTAGAGGGAGCTCAGGTGACATTTGAAGATCTGTGGTTTAAAGTTGGTGGGAATTACACTACCTTGCTCTTATGGAATAGCTCAGATATCATCTGTAAACAGGTCTATTTTGAAGCAACCACTCCAACAAATAATGAATTTTTTATCTATATGGATACGCATTCGAAGTTGACACTGGAAGGAGTCGGGATGAAGGTTCCGGAAAAACACCAAAGTGCCATCGGTATGTCCGCTTCGGAATTGTCTATTCGCAATTCAACGATTTTTTCTAAGATTGATCTGTCAGAAGGATCTAAATTGACCTTAGAAAATGTCCATATTGAAATATTTGGGAATAATACGATCCATGCCAAGGACTCAGAAGTGATCGCAAAAAATTCAACGATTACAGGCGGGGATCTGGAAAAGGACTTTCCACCAGTTTGGTTGAGGAATGTCATCTGGGAGTCTGAAAACTGTAAAATTGAGTTGCCTACTGGTACTGGGGTCTGTCTTGATAATAATGTTCAATTCAATTCGGATTCGGATCATATGACCTCCATCAATTCATACAATAGTATGATCCGAGCTCACCAGGCTACATTTACAGAATTTTTATGCGTCTATGAAGAGTCCTTTGCTTCCCTGACTGGAGAAACAACCTTCTTGAATGAGAATGCCGAAACCATTTCATTTGGCGTTTTTGATGATGGTGTGCTGATGGCTGAGCATATGATTTGTCATAAGATTGCGGATCCCAATATACGGCTTCAAGGTGGAGCTTTTGCGAAGGTGGGCACCATGACCTATAAGCAAGGGGATGCGCGTGATCTGACCAAGGAAATTGAGGATGACTGTGATTATCTTGTCGGTAGAGAAGTGGCCAAGGGCAATGCGCAAGTCGTTCCTACGGGACAGACGACGGATTCAACGGTGGCTCCAACCACCGCAAGAGACTCTGAACCAGAGAAGAAACAAGATGCTCTTCAAGAACTCAATAGCCTGATTGGTCTTGAAAAAGTCAAACATGAGATCAAGAAAATGATCAACATGGTGGAATTTAACAAGAAACGAATCGCCAGTGGCAAGGCTCCTGAAAAGCAAACCTTGCATGCTGCCTTTATGGGAAATCCTGGTACAGGGAAAACCACTGTGGCCCGTCTGTTGGGACAAGTGCTCTTTGATGCAGGTGTCCTCTCAGGAGAAGAATTCCGTTTCGTGGAAGCAACGGAGTCCGATCTGATCTCTTCAAATATTGGAGGAACAGCTGAACAGACCCAAGCCCTGCTTGAAAAAGCGCGAGGAGGCATCCTCTTTATTGATGAAGCCTATAGCTTGGATAAAAAGGACAGCGGTGCGGACTTTGGGATCGAGGCGATCAATACCATCCTCAAATTTATGGAGGACAATCGTGACGACATCATGATTATCTTTGCCGGCTATACCAAGGAAATGGAGGAGTTCTTAAAGACCAATCCAGGCCTTCGTTCTCGGGTACCAAATAATTTCATCTTTGAAGATTTCACAGGAGATGAGATTGTCCAACTGGGCGAAATGATCCTAAGCAAAGGGGACTACAAGCTCGAAGACCGGGATTATTATGCGCGTCATGTCAAACGGGCCTATGATGGCTCGCTAGATAAGAGCAATGGTCGCTGGATCCGTAACCTGGATGAGCAATTGACCAAGACCATGGCAGATCGGGTAGTGGCCCAAGGTTCCGATGATATTGAGACCATCCTCAATAGCGATATCGATGCTGTCCTTAACCAAGGCAAGTACCAGGCAGGAGCCGACAAGGAAGAAGATGGGATGGCCGCCCTCAATCGTTTGGTTGGCATTGCCAAGGTGAAAGAGCAAGTGGAACAGTTCGTAGCCATGGCTGAGTTCAACCAAAAACGGGCCGAACAAGGAGGAATCGTCGAAGATACGACCTTGCACTCCCTCTTTCTTGGAAATCCCGGTACAGGGAAGACCACCGTTGCCCGCATTTTGGGTAACATTCTCTTCCAAAAAGGGGTGATCAATCAGAAGAAATTCATCGAAGTATCGCGGAGCAATCTGGTTGGAGGCTACCAAGGTCAAACAGCTTTGAAGACGCGTGAAGTTTTGGAGAGTGCACTGGGTGGTGTCCTCTTTATCGATGAGGCCTATACCCTCTTTACCGGTGTAAATGATGATTTTGGGAAGGAAGCTTTGGATGAAGTCCTCAAATTTATGGAGGACCACCGTCGTGATATCGTCATTATCTTTGCTGGTTACACGAAAGAGATGCACGACTTCTTGCAGGTCAATTCAGGTCTGCAAAGCCGAATCCCGACTACATTTGATTTTGAAGACTACAGCCCAGATGAGATCGTGGAGATCGGTCTGTTAGGATTGCGTAAGCAAGGTTACCAAGTCAATGAAGCTCTTTATGGAGAGATTGTGAAAGGGAATTATATGCGTGCCAATGACCATAGTAATGGTCGCTGGGTTCGCAATCTCAATGAAAAACTCTTGCGCCAAGTATCAACTCGGGTAACCCGTGAAGGTAGTACAGACTACAATTCCATTTTGGATCAAGATTTGGAAGCCTTGAGAGAGAATAGCAGTTCTGAACAACCCCATACCGTGGATGATCAAGGCTATGTTCTTCCTTAAGCTAGAAGGAACAAGAAAAAGGAGGCTGGGACAAAAGTCCTAGCCTCTCAATTATTTTTGGATTGTCGAGCAAGACGCAGTGGTTGAGTGGGCTCTACTACGCTGATTTCATCAGCTTTTACAGCCCTACTCAACTGTGCGGAGGTGGGACGACGAAATCGAATTCTAACGAATTACCGATTTCTGTCCCGCTCTCTTTTTGCATGAACTTATGGTATACTAGGAGAAGATTATTCACTTATGAAGGAGAAAACAATGGTTTTACCAAATTTTAAAGAAAACCTCGAAAAATACGCTAAATTGTTAGTGGCGAACGGCATCAACGTGCAACCTGGCCATACCTTGGTCTTGAACATTGATGTGGAACAAAGAGAATTGGCCCACTTGATTGTGAAGGAAGCCTATGCTTTGGGTGCGCACGAAGTGATTGTCCAATGGGCCGATGACTTCACTACCCGGGAAAAATTCCTCCATGCACCGATGGATCGTTTGGACAATGTGCCAGACTATAAGATCGCGGAGATGAACTACCTCTTAGACCACAAGGCTAGTCGCTTGGGTGTGCGCTCGTCTGATCCAGGTGCCTTAAATGGTGTTGATGCAGAGAAGCTTTCTGCCTCAGCTAAGGCTTTGGGCATGGCCATGAAACCAATGCGCATCGCTACTCAATCCAACAAGGTCAGCTGGACCGTTGCTGCTGCAGCAGGACTGGAATGGGCGAAAAAGGTCTTCCCAAATGCGGCGAGCGATGAAGAAGCAGTGGATCTCCTGTGGGATCAAATCTTCAAGACCTGCCGGGTCTATGAGGAAGATCCAGTCAAGGCTTGGGAAGAGCATGCAGCTATTCTCAAGAGCAAGGCAGATACACTAAATAAGGAACAATTCTCAGCCCTTCACTACACAGCGCCTGGCACCGATTTGACTCTTGGCTTGCCGAAAAATCACGTCTGGGAATCTGCCGGAGCCATCAATGCCCAAGGTGAAAGCTTCTTGCCAAACATGCCGACAGAAGAGGTCTTCACAGCTCCTGACTTCCGTCGCGCAGAAGGTTATGTCACCTCTACAAAACCGCTTAGCTACAACGGAAACATCATCGAAGGGATCAAAGTGACTTTTGAAAATGGAGAAATTGTGGATATCACAGCTGAAAAAGGCGATCAAGTCATGAAAGATTTGGTCTTCAAAAACAAGGGAGCGCGTGCCTTGGGTGAATGTGCCCTCGTACCAGATCCAAGCCCAATTTCCCAATCAGGCATTACCTTCTTTAACACTCTCTTTGATGAAAATGCCTCTAACCACTTGGCCATCGGGGCAGCCTATGCAACCAGCGTAGAAGGTGGTGCAGAGTTCACGGAAGAAGAACTCGAAGCAGCCGGCCTTAACCGCTCAGACGTTCACGTCGACTTCATGATCGGCTCAAATCAAATGAATATCGACGGCATCCGAGAAGACGGCACCCGCGTCCCAGTCTTCCGCAATGGAGATTGGGCAATTTAAGGAGAAACTATGATTGGAAGTATGTTTGTCGGTCTTTTGATCGGACTTCTAGCTGGAGCTATCACCAATCGTGGCGAACGCATGGGATGTTTTGGGAAAATGTTCCTGGGCTGGATTGGTGCCTTTTTAGGACAATTACTCTTTGGTGCTTGGGGACCAAGCCTAAACGGTACAGCAATTATCCCATCGATTCTTGGTGCCATGATTTTATTAGCCATCTTCTGGGAAAGAGGAAGCTAGGTTTAACTTGCTAAAACAGATAGAGTGGTTGGAAATCTTCCAACCTCTTTTTTGGTCAAAACTTGATCATCAAAGTAAAATCAGGTATGATGGATGGTATGTTCTTTCGTGAATAAGTAAGATAATTTTGACTGTATAAGAATAAAATAGTATAGAAAGTAAGATCAATCTATGTTTAAACCCGCAAAAATCGAGTATTTACCGAAAATGAATTTTCGCTATCGTTTGTTAAAAGTAGAGAATAAGTGGTATTTAATGGAAGTCGATCGGCCAATTATAACAAGTTATTTTCTCTCATGGTTTACCTATTTTGTCCCTCATAAAGCTTATCAGCTGACAGAGGATGAAGTAGAAGCAATTGCTCCGAAAGTGCTTGAAAGAGATAAGAACATATTTTCTACTCAGACTAAAGCAGGGATTTCAGCTCTTGGTGCTGGTTCCTTAGCAGTTTTACTAGGCAGAGCTTTTCCGATAGAGGATTATTTATATTTTAGTTCCCATCTACTCAATCTAGTGTTAATGATCCTTGTTCTATGTATTGTTATTGGGCTTCGTATTTGGCTGAGTACTAGGAAAATAGAGACGGTGATGATAGCTTCTAAGAAAGCTAAAAGAATCTATTGTCGCCCAGTAAAATTTAGGATAGTACTAAGAAATCTTTTATTTTTGATAGTTCCTTTGTTTTTGTCAAGTGCAATGATTTACTCAGTTTTGAGTAAAATTAAACCAAATCTAATTGTTCATATGGGCCTATTTGTTACTTCATTTATGTATTTAGCATCAGCTATTTTAGGCTTATATGCTCCAGGCGATGATTTCAAAGCTAAAGTCAAGTAGATCCAGTCGAGTGAAACTCAGAAGTAAGATCAGCCTCTATCTGCTTTTGGATCTTAAAACAATTTTTTAGAAAGGAGCATGTCATGAAAAACGAAAAGAAAGTCGATATTGGGCAGGCGAACAAAGTCTATTTTAAAAGTTTAGCCAATACACGCGCTTCATCGGCTATGATGATCAATTCGTGTACAGGCGTATTTCTGTTCGCATTTGAAATCCTTTGTTTTTATTCGTATGATGTATCGAAAGGTATAAAACCATTTAGTCATTGGTTTTTTGATATCCTCGTCATCTATTGTCTTTACCATATTATTGCATTTTTCTTGCCGTTAATGGGGGCATTTATATATAGAAGACAAGTATTGTCAACGACTCTACTCTTATTCACCTATGCAGGAATGTTTTTATCGCTCCAAGTCATGGGCTTGCTCATCATTGTTTCTGCTCTTGCAAATAAGGAATTTGAAGTAGGTTTCCCGAAATATGGCTTCCTCGTCATTCCTTTTCTTGTGATTTGTACCTTATTGGGCTTTATTTATCATTATTTTTGGCTTAAGAAGCAGTTAAAGATTGGCTTTTCGCCAACTAGAACCCTGGGAAATTATTTCGCAAAATCAAGTAGTTACAGTAGCAATGCCCTAACGATCATCTTCGTCTGCTCCATGATAGGAGCGGTCCTTACTGGCTATTTTGGAGTGGTGCTAGGAGTATCCGTAAGCATATTATTCAGTTACGCCTTTACTCAGTTGCTGACAGAAGTGGGTTACCTCTTGTATTTGAAAACAAAAAGCAAGGAATACTGGGAGGATGAACCTGAGGATAATCCGACGTTGTGGGATTTACTATGGGATTGGTTGAAAGGCTTCAGTTTGAAGAAAGCCAAAATTCGCATACCACTAGAAATATTATTTTTTGTATTAATAATTGAATTACTTGATCATTTAGGATATAATGGCTCGAGTCTAGCACGACCAATTTTATTAGTGTGGATTGTCAGAATGCTTACCTTGGGGCTCGTCTTGGATTTCTTCATTAGCGTAGCACGTGCCATCATGCGCAAATTTTCAAAGAAAAGGCAAGGCAAAAAATAACAAAAAATACCTAACCGAGAGCTTTCTCAGTTAGGTATTTTTGACAGTTACGCTATTCTAAAATCAAAAGGCCTTCCTTGATTTCAAATGGGTTGTTTGGATTGATGCGGTCATAGAACATGATGCCGTTGGTGTGGTCGATTTCATGTTGGACGACGATGGAGTTGTAGCCTTTGAGTTTGATGCGTTTCTTTTCACCGTCTTTTGTGAAATACTCCACCGTCACGCGCGCGTGGCGGACCACATAGCCTGGGACATTGCGGTCTACTGAGAGACAGCCTTCCCCATCTCCAAGAGCCGCGTCTTGCACAGAATGGGCGACAACCTTTGGATTGTACATGACTTCTTGAAGGCTATAAGCTTCTTTTGGTGGGTTGCCATTGGCATCTTCTGGATTGGGCACCAAAACAGCGATAATGCGTTTCGAGATGTCCAGCTGAGGAGCAGCGAGTCCCACTCCTCCACGGAGTCCAAGTTTTTCAGCCATAACAGGGTCTTGAGAATGGTGCAAGAATTGCATCATTTTTTCACCCAGGATAATTTCCTGGTCAGACAAAGGGAAGGTCACATCTTCCGCAACAGCTCGAAGTGTTGGATTTCCTTCGCGGATGATGTCATCCATATCAATCAAATGGGATGCTCTTGTAACTTTTTCAATTGCTTTCATTGTCTTACTCTCACTTTCTTTCTACCTTCCATGATAACACAAAAGAACGTGAAATTAAAGTTTTCTGTCAGTTGTTTCCGCATGTTTGATGGACAAGTCGCCCATTCTTTTTCGGTCTAAAATCGTATAGACTCGCCCTTCTCTTTTGATCAACTCCTCGTCAATCATCTGCTTGATCACGCGGCTAAGGTGGCGGTAGCTGATCCCAAAACGCAGGGCCAGCTGATTCATCTTGGGTTTGAGGGTCCCATTTTCATCACCATGTTCCAAAAAATGTGTAGCAAGGCGCTCCTTGACCGAATAATGAAAGTTGGCAGGAGCCAAATAGTTGATCTGGTGCAATTTCTCAGCCAAGGTCTTGGCCGTAGAGCGCAAAAAGGTGGGATCCAGCAGGAGGCGGTCCTTGAAATGCCGAGCAGAGAGCTGGACGACTAGTGAGTCTTGGTCTGCAATGACCGATGTGATACAGACCCGATCGAGCAGGAGCTCAATCTCTCCTAACAGTCCAGGTTTTTCTTGGATTTCAAGGATGGTGTCGCTACCATTTTCAAGACTGTGGACGATCTTGAGCCGGCCTTTGAGAAAATAAGGAATGACATCTTGGTCAGAACCCTGGCGGCAGATATACTCTCCAGCCTGATAGAGAACGAGATCCAGCTGACTAAGACAGTCACCTGGAAAGATCTGATCCAATTGGTAATCAGTGATGATCTCCATGAGTTTCGTAGATGGGGAAATTTTTTTCATCTCAATCTCCTAAAATAGGACAAATGTCCTGTTTTTCTCTTTCTAAATTGATTATACTAGGATTCTATTGAAAATACTAGTTTGAATCTTTTCTAAAAAAATTAGTAAAGTCAAATGTTACCAGTAAAGTGTAGGAAATAAAAAAATGAAAAAAACAATGGAAAGAATCAGTCTCTTGAGCTTGTCGCTCATGCTGATCTCATCATTTTCAATTACAGCCGGTTTGCCAGCTATGAAGGCCTATTTTAGCCAATTCGGATATTCAGCAGGCCAGGTGGAACTCTTGGTTTCCCTGCCGGCCTTTGCGGTTGTGGTCATGCTCTTTTTAAATAGCCTGATCGAGCGGTGGATGAGTGAGCGTCAGATGATTGTCGCAGGGCTCTTGCTCTTTTCAACTAGCGGTCTTGTGCCTTTGGTCGTGCAGGACTATCCTCTCATCTTTCTGAGTCGTTTTCTCTTTGGTTTGGGGACAGGAATGATCAATGCCAAGGCTATTTCGATTATCAGTGAACGCTACTCAGGCAATGACAAGACTCGGATGCTGGGCTATCGGGGGTCTGCTGAAGTGGTGGGCTCTGCCATCTTGACTTTTATTGTTGGACAACTCTTACCCCTAGGCTGGCCAGCGATCTTTGCCGTATATGGAGGTGGTTACTTGATTTTACTCCTCTATATCCTTTTTGTCCCCTATCCTAAGGGGAAAAAACAGTCTAGCTTGAAGGAGAAAAAGAAAGGTTCCGCACGCCTTCGCTCCCCTCAATGGCGTTTTAGTCTGATGCTAGCCGTGATTGCTGGTATCATCATTTGTTTCAATTCTATTATTAGTCTGCGCGTGCCGGATATCATTGTTGACGCTCATATGGGAACAGCGACAACAGCTGGAACCGTCTTGAGTCTGATGCAATTAACAGGGATTGTCGCAGGGGTAGGATTTGCTAGTTTGACACATGTTTTCAAAAAGAACTTGCTCATGATCATGTGCTTTGGTTTCGGTCTAGCGTTAGCCTTGATTGGCTTGTCTGGACAGCTGTGGAGCCTGGTTCTAGGAACCCTCTTGGCAGGATTTACCTACAGTACAGGAGTAACCAGTATCTTCTATCACTTATCTGAAAAAATTCCGACTAATCTTCTGAATCTTGCGACCTCGCTTGTCTTGATTGGCTGCAATCTTGGATCAGCCGTCTCCTCTTTCTTCATCCAGTTGGTGACGCCACTAGCTCCTTCCAATCATCTGCTCTTTGTCTTGATTGGTGCTTTGATGCTCCTAACAGGAGTCTTCGCCTCACAATTACTAGTACGAACGAAATGATTGAAAAATCATTTCGTTTTTTTAATTCAATCTATTGCTTCCTGTCACTAGCTCGTGTTATTATAGGAGGAGTGTGAAAAAAAGAATAGTTTAAAGGAAAAAATAATGAAAAGAATCATGGAGAAAGTGAGTATTCTCGCGCTTTCATTTATTTTGACGACCTCGTTTTCGATTTCGAGTGCGCAGTCGGCCATGTTTGCCTATTACAAGGGAATTCCTCACAGCATGATTGAGCTCTTGGTCTCGCTTCCTTCTGCAGGGATCATGGTTTCACTCATCTTCAATAAATGGATTGGGCGCCTATTTTCAGAGCGTCAGATGATTGTGATAGGCCTAGTCGCTTACGCTCTATGTGGCTTTATTCCCTTAATCAGTCCAGCTTATCCGGTTGTCTTTTTGTCTCGGATTATTTTCGGGATGGCGGTTGGCTTGCTCAATGTTTCTGCCATTGCCATTATCAGTGAGCGCTATAAAGGAAAAGAACGTGTCCAAACACTTGGCATTCGGGGTTCTGCAGAGGTTGTTGGGACAGCTGTTTTGACCTTTGGAGTGAGTCTCTTGATTCGCTTTGGCTGGCAGGCTGCCTTTCTCGTCTACGGTATCAGTATTCCAATCTTACTTTTGTATCTCTTATTTGTGCCATATAGTTCGAAAACAGTTGGTGTAGAGGAGAAACATCGGAATGATCAGATGACAGCTGGTCAATGGCGGACGGCACTAGGCTTAGCTGTTGTTGCGGCGTCGATCGTCTTATCTAATGTCATGATTACTGTTCGGATTCCAAGTGTGGTGGAGCAAGTTGGGCATGGCACTGCCCAAACTGCAGGGATTATGTTAGCAGCTATGCAATTTGTCGGGATCCTTGCAGGATTAGCCTTCTCACCCTTGACCCAGCTCTTCCGCGATCGCTTGTTGCTCGTTTCGGGAGTGGCCTATGGCTTGACCCAACTGTTGATCGGGCTTTCTACCAATCTCTGGATGCTTGCCATTGTGACCATCCTTGCAGGCTTTGCCTATAGTGTAGCTCTTACAACAGTTTACAATGTCTTATCTGATAAGATGCCCGCAGGGGTCTTGAGCCAGGCAACGTCCATGGCGGTTTTGGGATGTAGTACAGGTTCGATCGCAACGACCTTTGTCCTTAGTCTATTAGGGACGATCTCATCTGCTCCAGCCTTCATTTTTGGATTTTCTGGTATCCTCATGATCCTGATTTCCTTTTTTGGCCTTTGGATTGTGCGAAAGAGCGGGAAGACATCATGCGGCTAGATAAATTTTTAGTAGATTGTGGTGTGGGGAGTAGGACCGAGGTCAAGCAACTCCTCAAGCAAAAGAAAATTGCAGTGAATGGAAAAAAAGAGACAGCAGGGAAACTTCAGATTGATCCAGCCAAGGATCAGGTGACCTTTATGGGGGAAAATCTGGTCCATGAAACCTTTGTGTATTATCTGCTTCATAAACCAGCTGGAGTCATCTCAGCGACTGAGGATGACCATCACCAAACTGTCTTGGATCTATTGGATGAGACAGCCCGTCAAAAGGAAGTCTTTCCTGTCGGGCGCCTAGATATCGATACCCATGGCTTGCTCCTTTTGACCAATAATGGTAAGCTCGCCCATGCCATGCTTTCACCGAAGAAACATGTGTCGAAGGTCTACCGTGCCCAGGTGGCTGGGATCATGGATGAGGCAGATGTGGCCCGTTTTGAAGCAGGCATTGCCCTCAAAGACTTCACGACTTTGCCTGCGAGGTTGCAGATCTTAGAGGTGGATGAGACAAGCGCCAGCTCCTACGTCGAAATCGAAATCGCTGAAGGAAAATTCCATCAGGTCAAGCGCATGGTCGCTGCCTGTGGCAAGGAAGTGGTGGATTTAGAGCGGATTTCTATGGGTCCTCTAACGCTAGACCCAAGCCTGAAATTGGGAGAATGGCGGAGACTCCAGCCTTCTGAACTCAAGTCCCTAGAGGTCTTCGGAGTTCCCTTATAAGCAAAAAACCAAGAGGCTGGGACAAAAGTCCTAGCCTTTCAATTATTTTTAGATTGTCGAGCAAGACGCAGTGGTTGAGTGGCCTCTACTACGCTGATTTCATCAGCTTTTACAGCCCTACTCAACTGTGCGGAGGTGGGACGACGAAATCGAATTCTAACGAATGACCGATTTCTGTCCCACTCTCTATTTTTCTTTGTATCAAAAAAATGTACTTAAAATACAAAAAAGCATATATAATAGCTTGTCTTCTCAAAGTAAATCGATTATAATGAAAAAAGATGGGTTGTGCATAAAATCACAATATGTAGTGATAATTTTTCGACTCACATACCTTATCTAGTAAACGTAGAAAAAGGAGAAAAATCGTTTATGAAAAAGAGGCTTTATTCTGTTGTGATAGCAGTTGTCCTATTTTTGGTAGCGGCTTTAGGATTTGCCAAACCCAATAGTCCGGCTAAAGTCCATGCAGATACGATCAATGATGTTGTGACATCTGTAAACATCTCGAAATCAACTGGTGGGGCCATTACAGATCCACTCGGTGTTTGGGAAAGTTTTCAAGTTGAAGCAAACTTTGTGTTGCCAAATGGACGTGTAAAAAAGGGAGATCAGACCGTTATCCAACTTGGAGATGACTTTAAGGTCTTTGAAACGGATACCATTGACCTGCTGGATCCAAGTGGTCAAAAGGTCGCGACAGCAACGGTAGATGATCAAAGAAAAGTCATCACTGTAACCTACACGGATTATCCTGAAAGAATGGCCAATGTGACAGGGAAACTGCGTTTCTTTGCGCGTGTAGACCACCAAGTCGTCAAAGGGCAAAAGACACTTGATTTTACTCTCACGATCGATAAGAAAGTGATTTCAGGTGGGAATATCGATTACAAAGGGGTCAATCCGGGTGAAAATCCTCCTACTCCAGAAGTCTTTAGCAAATGGGGCTGGACCAACTCAGATAATAAATTAAAATTGACCTATACCTTGAACATTAATCAAGGTCACACAGCTCTTCATAATATTGATATTAAAGACCAATTGGCCTTTACAGATGGAAAAATCAAAGCAGATTCTGTCAATATCCATACTGGAACTTGGCAGATCGATAACGAAGATGGTGCCTATCATTTACGAGATACCACCAATGTCACCAAGAATTATTCCCCTGTTGTCAGTGCCGATGGTCGTTCTCTAACGGTTCACATCGGAGATCTAGCTCCAGAACAAGGAATGACAATTCGCTATGATGTTTATTTGGACAAGGTCCCAGCCATCAATACTTCCTACAAAAACAATGCGAAGATGACAGCTACAGAAATCAAGGAGCAAAATAAGGTTGCAGACATTCTGTATCAGTTCCTTGATGGAAAATTTAATGGTGAGAAATACTCCTTCACGATTCATAAAAAAGGTGAAAATGGTCAAGCGCTTGCAGGTGCTGTCTTTGCTGTGACAGCAGATGATACTGGTGAGCAAGTGGGAACTATTACGACAGATGAGAATGGTGTTGGTACCATTACGGGCTTGATCAAACAAGCTTATACGGTTCAAGAAATTCAAGCTCCAACAGGCTATGTTCTCTCTAAAGAACCTATCAAGATCAGCAAGGACGATTTTGGAAATGACCTCGCGATTTCTCGTGATGTTGTGAACCAAAAAGAAAAGACAAGCGTTGCTAGTCAAAAGACATGGAATGACAATGACGATCAAGATGGCAAGCGTCCGTCAAAAATCACAGTCAACCTCCTAGCAAATGGTGTCAAAGTCGCTTCTAAAGAAGTGAAACCAGATGCTACAGGAACTTGGGCTTATCATTTTGATAATCTCGATGTGGTCGATGATGCTGGCAATGTCATTGCCTACACTGTTTCAGAAGAACCTGTTGAAGGCTATGAAGCAACTATTGAGGGAACCAATATTACCAACACTCGGACACCAGAAGTTGTTGAGATTCCAGTAACGAAAGTTTGGAAAGACAATGACAACCAAGATGGTGTTCGTCCTGACAAGGTCACTGTTCGTCTCCTTGCAGATGGTACAGAAGTAGCTAGCCAAGAGCTAAGTGCAGCGACTGATTGGAAGACAGTCTTTACCAATCTTCCAAAATACAATCACGGCAAACAAATTGTCTACACAGTCACAGAAGACACAGTAGCCAATTACTCTGCTGCGATTGATGGAACAACCATTACCAATAGCTACAAGCCTGGTAAAACCAGCGTCACTGTTACAAAACGTTGGGAAGACAACAATGACCAAGATGGGAAACGTCCAAACACCATTAAGGTACAGCTTTATGCAGACGGCAAAGCTCAAGGAAAAGAAGTGGAACTTTCTGCTAAAAATAACTGGACTCATACCTTTAGCAATTTGCCTCTAAAAGCGAAAGGCAAAGAGATTCAGTACCAAGTGAAAGAAGTTGGAACAGTCAAAGGCTATACTAGTACGGTTGATGACAGTAACAAGGGAAATGTAGTGATCACCAATAGCCGCACACCAGAAGTAACGGAAGTAGCGGTCAAGAAGATCTGGGATGATGCAGACAATAAAGAGGGTCTTCGTCCTGAAAAAATCACAGTTCGCCTCCTTGCGGATGGTCAAGAAGTGGCTGTAAAAGAAATTACAGCTACTGATAATTGGCAGGCAAGCTTCACGGATCTACCTGTATACAAGGAAGGTAAGAAGATTGCCTACACGATTACAGAGGATCCAGTAGCAGGTTATACAAGCAACATTGATGGTTTCACGGTAACCAATCGTCATACGCCACCAACAACACCTCCTACCACCCCACCAAGCACACCGCCAACGACTCCGCCTACCACACCACCAACGACACCGCCAACAACTCCACCGACGACACCACCAACGACACCGCCAACAACTCCTCCTACAACGCCACCAAGCACACCGGAAAAACCAGAAACTCCAACTACACCAAAAGAAGGAAAGAAAAAAATTCTTCCATCAACTGGTGAAGTTGTTGCTTACGGATTGACCATACTCGGTGCCCTCTTAGCAATTTTTGCTTTGGCTTTGCTCTTGCGTGGTAAACGGAAAGAGAAATAAGCTTCATACCGATAAAAGAGGCTGGGACAAAAGTCCTAGCCTCTCAATTATTTTTGGATTGTCGAGCAAGACGCAGTGGTTGAGTGGGCTCTACTACGCTGATTTCATCAGCTTTTACAGCCCTACTCAACTGTGCGGAGGTGGGACGACGAAATCAAATTCTAACGAATTACCGATTTCTGTCCCACTCTCTTTTGAATAAGTTGCTTGAAGAATGATCCATCAAACTGTCCATATTCCCAAGGTTCTTTTTAGAAATGAGAAAAGCTCCTCTCAAAGGAAACATAAGTGTTTGACAGAAAGATGAAATCTTGGTAGAATAAGAAGGTCGAATAGACAACTAACTCTTTCTTGGTAGCAGGATATGCCAAACCTGCCACTCGGATAGAGCATAAAGAAAAGGAGCTTATCATGGCAATCTCAAAAGAGAAAAAAAATGAAATCATTGCACAATACGCACGTCACGAAGGTGACACTGGTTCAGTAGAAGTACAAGTTGCTGTCCTTACTTGGGAAATCAACCACTTGAACGAACACATCAAACAACACAAAAAAGACCACGCTACTTACCGTGGTTTGATGAAGAAAATCGGTCGCCGTCGTAACTTGTTGGCTTACCTTCGTACAAACGACGTTAACCGTTACCGTGAGTTGATCAACTCTCTTGGACTTCGTCGTTAATCTGCTCTATTTTCCACTTACGCTGCGTTGTCACCTTGCCTCGATATACTCGAGTATAATCTTCGGCTTCGGTTCCTAGCATCGTAAGGTAAAATAGACCAGATCTATCTCCCTTCGGGGAGATTTTTTGTTTTCAGAAGAAATCCGGTACAATCTTCGGTTCGTCGCCTTGTCTAGAAACGTTCTATCCAGCAAGAATGGAGCTCTCTGGATTCAGGGGGCTGTTTTCTTGTCTTTTCCTTATCGAACAAGATCCATCATTCTGAGGAAGTCGTTTTGTTTGACAGATGTAATATCTAGAGTTACAATTGATGCATCATAAGAAATAGAGGTTATCGATATGATTGAAATTACATATCTAGACGGTGCAAAACAAGAAAGAGTCATGCATTTTGATTCCTACGAAGAGTTTGAACGCTCCCAACAAGCCTGCTTGATTGGGGTAGCAGATTTTTATCCTGTTGTGAAACTGACCTATAATGGGTATGAATTGGATTACCAAGGGACTTACGGAGATGTCTTCTTCTATTTGATGAAGCAAGATTTGACGCAGTACCAAAACTAAAGGAGAAAGAAAATGGCAAAAGCAATTACAGACGCAACATTTGAAGCAGAAACCAAAGAAGGCTTGGTCTTGGTAGACTTTTGGGCAACCTGGTGTGGTCCATGTCGCATGCAAGCTCCTATTTTAGAAAAATTATCGGAAGAACTTTCGGAAGATGAGTTAAAAATCCTAAAAATGGACGTGGATGAAAATCCAGAAACAGCGCGTGCTTTCGGCATTATGTCCATCCCAACCTTGCTCTTTAAAAAAGATGGGCAGGTTGTTAAACAAGTAGCAGGAGTGCATACCGCAGCACAAATTAAGGCCATTGTGGCTGAGTTGAGTTAAAAAGCAAAAAAGCTAAAGAAGAATGAACCTTCTTTAGCTTTTTTTGAATTTTATTCTCCCAATTCTGCACTGTAGGCAATGATTTGATCCACAGTGTCCGAAAGGAATTGGATGGTATCGCGGAGTGGTTTGTCAGTTGAGATATCTGCTCCGATGATCATGGCTGACTCAAGTGGTGTCTTGCTACCACCTGATTTAAGGAGGTCTAGCCAATCTTTAGCTCCGTTTTCGGAGTTCTTCAAATGCAGGTAACCCGCTGTTGAGATAACCAAGCCAGCTGAGTAGGTGTAGCTGTAAAGCCCCATGTAGTAGTGGCTTTGGCGCATCCAGGTCAAAGCTGCGTCGTCATCGATTTCAACGGCGTCTCCCCAGAATTCTGTCAAGACTTCCTTCATGATGCTATTGAGTTTGCTAGCGCCGAAGGTTCCACCTTCTTCAATCAGGGTGTAGACCTTGCGTTGGAAGGCTGCTTCCAACAAGTGGGTGATGAAGTTGTGGAAGTAGGTATCTGTCAAACGGTGAGCCAAAGCAAAGCGTTTTTGACGAGGATCGTCAAACTGGTGTTCCAAATAGTCGCTGAGGAGGAGCTCGTTAAAGGTAGAAGGAGCTTCCACATAGTAGGTCGACATGTGGGCGTTGAAGTAGCTTTGGTTGTTGTCTGAGAAGATAAATTGACCAGAGTGTCCGATCTCGTGGATCAGGGTGTAAACATCACTCATCCGTCCTGTCCAGCTCATAAGGACATAAGGATGGACGCGGTATGGATCTGCCGCATAACCACCGGAATCCTTGCCTTCATTGGCTGCGAAATCGACCCAGCGTTCGGTTTGGTAGCGGGCAATTTCGTGTGAATATTCTTCTCCAAGTGGTGCGACAGATTTCATGACCAAGTCATAAGCGTCATCAATGGTAACGTCAGGGTTGAGCGCACTGTCCAAATCCAACTTCCAATCAGCAAAGGTCATTTTTTCAAGGCCGTTGACCTTGGCCACGTGTTTGAGGAATTTTTGAGCGACCGGAGCAAAGTCCTTCATGATCAGGTCAATCTGACGATCAAACATGGCACGATCCACTTCCTGCTCAGCTAGGAGATAGTCAAAGACAGAGTCGTAGCCCCGCATATCTGCAATCAGCTTTTCAGACTTAACTTGGGCTAGATAGGTAGCAGCAGCCGTGTTTTGGTGCTTGCGGAGACCTTCTGAGAAAGAACGAAAGGCTTTTTCACGGACTTCTGCATTCTCATGGTTTTGGTAGAAGTTTTCATAGGTAACAAAGCTATTCTTGTAAACTTTTCCATCCACTTCGAAATCAGCCATTTCAAAGTCGCCCGCCCGCATCTTGGTATAGATGTCTTGCGGTCCGTAGAAGACTTCACCAAGGTTGGTCAAGGTCTTTTCCACATCAGCTCCCAAGTAGTGAGCTTTCTTGATTTTGGCTTGGCGAATGGCAAAAGTGAGGTGAGGAAGTTGTCCCAGGCGTTCGAGGACATCTTCATCTGCTTCGACCAAAGCATCATCAAAGAAGGAAAGTTCGACGCTGGCCCAAGTTTCGAAATCCATTCCCGCTTGAGCAATTTCCGCAAAAGCTTCGTCGCCAAAGTCAGTGGTTTGTGGCATAAAGCTGTAGTTGCCAATGTGGCTGAGTTGGATCTGAATTTGTTCAAAGACCGCAAAGGCAGCTTCAAAGTCTTCAAAAGTGTGGAGCTTGCCCTTGTAGTTACGGACAAATTCATTGATTTCCTCGCGAGTCTTTTCAATGGCGCGCAAGAAGTCTTCCTGGTCTTGGTAGAGGGCTGTGAGGTCCCAGAGTTCGTTTTCAGGAAATTCAGAACGTTTTTTTAATTCCATAGTGTTCTCCTTTTGATCAAATAACTATACTAAGTATAGCAGAAAAAAAGACAGAAACATAGGGGGAGAGGGGAAAATGCTTGTGTAAAAATCTTGAAAAGAGCTGGGAAAACATTTTAGATTAAAATTTCAATTCTAACTACTATATTTAGGTAAGACATGGATTGAAATTTTGCTGATATACTAAGTACATCAGAGTATTGCATTTCATGCAATACTCAACACTAATAGCTATAAAGAATATAAGGATTGTTTGATAATTTTTTGTGGCAATTCTTATATTCAAAATTTTAGTAAAATGTTGCTAATTAGTGATAGGGGAGGTTATATATGGAAACAAGAGAAGAAATTGTCTCTAAATTAGAACTCATTCGTGAGAATATATTGGGATTTATTCAAGCCCGTTCACGTCAGGTTACACTTGTTAATCAAATGAGAACAGCCAAATTGATTCAACAAGATGAATATAACGACAACACATTGTCTCATAAATCCCTCAAGCTTGCTTTTTCAATTATGGTATTTTCAAGTATTTCGATACTATTAGGGGATTTATTGTATGTCATCTTACTTGGTGCTGTGAATCGATTAATCGGAGATATTATCTTTGAAGTATTATTCTTATCAGGATTTTTATTTCTATTGTATCGTCGTATGAAAGGTTCAAAGGATAGCTGGATTTATCCAGCGACACTGATTATGGGAGGGATCTTACTGGTATTCCCTCTACGTTTGCTTTTGACTCCTAATCCTATAACATTAATTCTACTTGGAGTATCAATTGTAGCCACCTATTTCATCATTCAAAATAAGCTGGAACTCATGATTGCGTTTGTGAATAAAGGTATTCGTAATAAAAATGAGCAGCATTTAAGAGATTACCAAGCAGTAGTTGCAGAAAATCAACGATTAGAATTGGCCTATCAGCAAGAGGGACGTTTGATGGAAAATTTCCGGAATCAAGCTGTAGCAATTGGTCAAGGATGGTACCCTAAAGATTATTATGCACTAGATGCAGTGAACTATCTTATTCACGCGTTTAATAATTTCAAAGCAGATAATATAAAGGAAGCAATTAATCTATACGATACATATTTAGACCGTGCAGCCCGTCGAGCCTTTGAGGCAGAGATGATCGAACTTGAAAAAGAGCAGATTATTAATCAAGAACGAATGATCAAGCTTCAAGAACATGCAAATATTTTAAGTGCTAGACAAATTGCAGAAACACAAGAAGCAGCTGCTGCATCACGTGCTGTAGCAAGTGAACTTGAGAATATTCGTTATGGAAGATAAGAAATCCGGGATAAATAGGTAGGGAAGTAAATAGAAGGAATATAATTATGAATAAAACAACAAAGAAAAGTATTGCTATCGGTGCTACTATTATTGCCGCTACTGCTGTAACTTCAGTTGTACAAGCTGAAGAAGCGCCAGTTGCTCAACCTCAGACAGGGACATCAGCAACTGTTTCAAATATTGACCATACTGCTGAGGTTACAAAAGAGGCAGTTGATACAGCAAAAGAGCAAGCTGATGCTGCGGCTAAAACGGTAACAGAACAAGAAAAGGTTGTCAGCGTGGCCGATCAAAAGGCTAAGGAAGCGGAAGCTGCTGAAAAAACGGCAGCAGCAACCTATGAAAAAACAAAAGAAGCTGCGAGGGAAGCAACTCCTGAAAATATTGCAAAAGCTGAAGAAGCCATTAAAACAAAAGAGGCTGGTGTGAAATCAGCTGAAGAAAGTGTAAAAACGGCTGAAGAAGGTGTGAAATCAGCTGAGACAGCAGAAGCCGAATCAGGAAAAAAATATGAAGAGGCTACTAAAAAAATAGAAGATGAAAAAGCAAAAGTCGCATTAGCCAAGGAAGAAGTGAAGAAGGCAGAACAAGCTCTTAATGAGACAACACTGACCAGAGCACAGGAGACAGTGACGATTGCGGGAAATAAACTGAAAGATGCAGAGTCTGTGAATAAAGCCGCTCAAGATGAATTGACTCGTGCAAAAGAATTCGACGCATCCCGTCAAGCTAAAATTGATGAAACAAAATCAGCTCTCGAAAAAGAACGTACTGAAAAGAACGTTCCTGCTCTTGAACAAGGTCTCGCTGATGCAAAAGCTAACGTAGAAGCAAAAGAAAAAGCTCTTGCTGAAACAAAAGCTAAAGCAGGTGTCGCTCAAGCTGAAGTTGATGAAGCTCAAAAAGCACTTGATGCAGCAAACGCCGCTTATCAAGAAAAAGTTGCTAAGTTGAAACAAGACGAAGCTCTCCGTAAAATCTTCGTTCCTGCTGACTATGCAAAACACGATATTAAGGACTACGAATGGTTCATCTCTCATAAAGATGAGTTCATGAAATTGCAACCAGAAATCGACTGGGATGCTTATAGCCAAACAGGCATTGGCTCTAATAAAGAAGTCGTCGATCTTGCAAATCTTACATCAGCTCAACGTAAAGAACTTGCTGAATTTACGGCTCAAATGTTGAATGACCTTAACCAACAATATTGGTCTAAACGCGAACCAGGTAAAACAATAGAACCTCTTCAATTGACAGTAGGTGGTCAAGAAATGGCTGACACTATCGCTCATGGATATTCTAAGTTCTATGCGGATAATGGAGGGACACCAGATAAGTTTAATTTTCTTAAAAATTGGGAACACCTATCTTCAATTCTTGGACAATACGGTGCGGGAGAATCTCTTGGGGGACTTTTACCAGAATGGCATAAAGAAAACTTTGACGGATACACTATGTTAAATATCAAACAAGACATTGCGAGCGCAATCCGTAAAATGATGTTTGCCGATGGTGACCAATCTAACGGTCACACAAAACATTTAATCACACTTCAAGGAACTGGTATTGGTATCGGTATAAGTTCTGGTGCGGTTCACATTTTGTCAACAAGCCGTGCTATGAACGAAGATAAGGCAGACTATATTAGTACTGATGCTGAATACAAATCCTCCCTTACTTCTTCGATTGCAGAGAAAGAACAAGCACTTCAGGCAGCAAAAGATAAGAAAATAGCAGCGGATAAAGCCGTTAAATCTGCTGAAAATGATCTTGCTTCTGCAAAATCAGCTCAAGTTGACGCTCAAACAAAATTGAACGCTGCTCAAAATGCTATTGCTAAAGCTCAAAAAGCATACGATGACGCGCTTGCGGTCAAAGAACAAACTCCAGCAGCTCAAGCTAAAGTAGTTGAAACTGCAAAAGCTCTTGAAACAGCTAAAGATGAACTTGCAACAGCTAAATCAAATCTTGCAAACTTGCAACAAGTTCGTGCACAACGCGAATCTGAATTAAAAGACGCTAAAGCTAAATTGGTTGCTCAAGAAGAAGATCTTAAACTTGCTCTTAAAACAGCAATCGACGCTGAAAACGATTTGAAAGCAAAAGGTCTTGCAACAACTGAAGCTAAAGCTAAAGTTGAACGTGCTAAACAAGCTGTCAAATCAGCAGAACAAGCCGTACAAGACGCAAAAGATTATCTTGAATTGCTCAAGAATGCTCCTACAAAACTTGCTGAAGCTGAAAAAGCACTAACTGAAGCAAAAGCTAAAACAGCTGAAGCTAAAGCAACTCTTGAAACAGAAGTTGCAAAACTTGAAGCTTTGAAAGTAAAAGCGAAAGTGGCTCAAGAAGATTACACTCGCGTCTTCGAAGCTTATCAAAAACTCGTTAAAGCGAAACAATTGGAAGAAGCAATTCGTCTCGAACAAGAACGTATCAAACACGAAGAAGAAACTCGTCGCAACGAACCAGTTCGTCATGAATCCACTCAAAACAAAGTGATGAAGACAATCGTCCCAATCGTAACAGGAACTCCTGGTGCAAACACACCAGTTGCAGCTCAAGAAGAACAAGCAAATATGAAGAAATTGCCATCAACTGGTGGAACTACAAGTACACTTGGACTTATGGGGCTAGCAATGGCAGCTCTAGGTTTTGTTGGATTGAAACGCAAACGCGAATCAAAATAAAAACACTATTTAGGCTGGGGAAACCCAGCCTAAAATGATATAATTTTAAGAAAAAAGTAAGTCGAATGGGGAAATTTTTATGAAAAAGGTTATGATTTCACTACTGGCGGGTGCGTCCGTTCTAGCTCTGGTGGCTTGTACGCCCAAACGCTATGAACGCCAAAGTAAAACAAAGACAGCAACGTCATCATCGGTTAAAAAAGAGAAGAAGGATACAGGTCAAAAGTATTATCAAGAGGTATTAGATCGCTATAAGTCTTATGCGGTTGCCATTCATACTAAGGACAAAACAGCTTTACAAAATGAACTGAAGAAGATCGAAGCAACTTCAGAAGAATATGCGTATGTCTTTAACCTTCAAACACTTGGGAGTACCAATGAGTGGCAATATGCTTTTGAGGATCTTAATCGTGATGGTAATGATGAACTGCTGATTGGGGATGGCAAAACGATTGCTGCTGTGTATTATTTGAAAGATAAGCAGCCAACCTTGCTCCATGTAGCCTATGTGGCTTCTGCAGGTGGCTATCGCTCTAGCTTAGAAGTTTTTGACAATGGGCAAATCGTCTATGCCACTTGGCAATCCCTTAATCCAGAAATGGAATTGATCCTATATTCACTAGGAAAAGGGGAAGCCAAGGAAGAAAAGAAAGCAACCATTCAAATTGGTGGGAAGGAAACAGCAGAGCAGGCTCTCGGTATTTCAGCCAAGAAGTTAGACCTCAGTAAACTTGACTGGAAAACATTTGATGGTACAGGATACTCCAAATCAACAGCTAAAGCAGAAGAGAAAAAATCGGAAAGCTTTCAAGTACAAGTTAGCGTGGCCGATCTTCGTATTCGAAAAGAACCGTCTACTTCAGCACCCTCTGCAGGGATGATCTCAAAAGGAACTCACACCATTACGGAAACCGTAGATGCCGATGGTCATACCTGGGGCAAGCTTGAATCTGGACAAGGCTGGATCGCCCTTGACTTCACAACGCGTGTGGATGGTTCTAAATCAGCAAGCACAAGTAAGAAAAGCAGTGGAATGAATATTCAAGAAATTCAGAACGGTGATTTTTCAAGTATTGCAGGGACCTGGAGAAATGGGAAAGGAATGAGTGTAACATTTGATGATAACGGTATATCAAAGATAAATGGTGCACCAACAGATCAGGTTGTAGACCGCTTTAATCATGAATTTGGATACTTAAGTAGTAGTGTTCATTCAACTGCCCCAGCTGGTGCTTCAGCAATGAGTTTTTTCCCAGCAGGTCAAGAGTTTCCTGCATCATTAAAATATGGAAATTTTTCTGTTGATAATAGTAAGGATATTATTTATTGGGGTCAGAATGTTATTTCAGATCAAAGCGACTTGTTCTATAAGGAAGACTAAAAAAGGTTAGAAAAACAAAAAATTATATTTGCTAGTGGTCTCTTCATTGATACTGAGTAAATAGATTTCCTTTGATAGACTAGGATAAAAAAATAGGAGATATTGTGAAAAAATTTATTATTTTATTCTTAACAGTTGGTTCGGTAATTTCCCTAGCAGCCTGCGCCCCAAAACGCTATGAGCGTAAGCACAGTCCAGTAGGAGCTTCATCGGTCAAAAAATCATCTGACAAGGCGCAAGAAAAAGAACAGTCAGAAGAAGCTAAGTCAGATGAGCATGATAAAGAAGCCATTGGGACCTTGTCAAAAGCGGACCAAGCGGATATCTACTCGATCATTGAAAACAGTGCGTCTTTGACCTATTCACTTCAGGTGCAACCGACTCGCTTGCTAGAGTTGAACAATGATCACGGTGCGGTTGATGGTTACCCGCAAGACATGTTCATTGATTACTACAATACCTATACGCCGGGAACCTATAATCTGCAAGATGTCATTGATAAATTGAATGCAGAAGAGACATCGGACTCTATCCGCAGTCTGTCACAAGACAAGCTGATCCAACTGACAAACGAAAAGAAGGACGGCTGGCTCTATTCGACAAAAGACAAGGCCTTCTACGAAATTGTACCTGGTGGTCGTGGAGGAGCGATGCCACCGATGGAAATCCCTTCGCCTGATGAATGGGTGGTCAATGAAGATTCAGTTGAAGTGACAACGACTATCCAAGGTACTTCCGATCCATACAGACGTTTTGTCTTGAAACGTAACAATAAGAACTACAAGGGTGGAAGCCATAAAACACGCTTTTATGTCGACAGTACAGAATTCGCGAAATCTTAAAAATAAATAGAAGCTATACCTGGATCTAAAATTTTTATATAGGTCTCTTGGAAGATTCGCAGAAAAAGGCCCTTAAAGCCTTTTTCTTTTGGGCTTGAATATGTTAAAATAAAAGGTATACGTGCTTGGATACAAAGATGAGGATATAACAAATAGATGGGCTCTTGAAATTCCTATCTCGTTGAGTTGGGTAGCCTTAGTATCTTGAGTAATTGAATTTTGGCCTCATTTCTTAGGAAAAAAGATAAGCTTCCTAGCACTCATCGAGTGCGGCGTCACCTTCCTATTTTTCTACAGAAATGTTCGGCAAGCCGAACCGTCCAAAATATCTTGATAGTTGAACACGGGCTAATCCCCTAGTGAAAAAGATAGATTTCCTGGTGTGCGTGGCACACTGCGTCAATCTCCTATTTTCATACGGGATTCTTCACGCCCTTTGTATCCTGATGAACTGAATTTTGGCCTCATTTCTTAGGAAAAAAGATAAGCTTCCTAGCACTCATCGAG
>ERZ1036435.50-NODE-50-length-109508-cov-397.219290_pt1 | contig 109508 bp, 98 predicted proteins | sample MGYA00514223_ERZ1036435 | MGnify/ENA primary metagenome ERZ1036435 (study PRJEB33795, sample SAMN09464927) | human gut metagenome | host: Homo sapiens | place: USA: Stanford, California | collected 2016-08 | study: EMG produced TPA metagenomics assembly of the...
TTCGTCCTTTCTAGATCTTAGCTTTTCTTCAACCCACTACAGTTGACAAAGAGCCGTTTTTTCTACGCAATCTCAAAAAACACTGCCAGATTTCTAGCAGTGTTTTGAGTTTTATTTATCTTAGTAAACTGTTCTTTCAGTTTCTACATCGAAGAAGTGGGCTTTGTTCAAGTCAAATCCAAGTTCAACTGTTGCACCTGTTTGCAAGTAGTCACGAGCATCAACTTTAGCAACGAATTCATCTTTACCAACTTGGCAGTAAAGGTGAGATTCTGAACCAAGCAACTCTGATACAGAGATAGTAGCTTTGACAACTGATTCTGGGAATGTTTCAAGGAAAGCAGGTTCTGCATTCACGTCTTCTGGACGAATACCGAAGATCAATTCTTTACCTTCGTAGCCTTTTTCACGAAGAACTTTCAATGCTCCTTCTGGAACTTTCAAACGGAAACCATCAGAAACAATTTCGCTTCCAACCAATTTCACATTAATGAAGTTCATAGCTGGGCTTCCAATGAATCCTGCAACGAATTTGTTAACTGGGTTTTTGTAAACTTCTTGAGGAGAACCGATTTGTTCTACACGTCCGATAGTACCTGTACCAGCAGGGTTCTTAGTTGCTGACATGATAACGATACGGTCTGCAAGTGTCATCGCTTCTGTTTGGTCGTGAGTTACGTAGATAGTTGTAGCTCCGATACGACGGTGGATTTTAGCGATTTCAGCACGCATAGATACACGAAGTTTTGCATCCAAGTTTGACAAAGGTTCGTCCATCAAGAATACTTTTGCATCACGGACGATGGCACGACCCATGGCAACACGTTGACGTTGACCACCTGAAAGGTCAGCTGGTTTACGATCCAAGAATTCTTTCAAACCGAGGATTGCAGCTGCTTCTTGCACACGTTTATCGATGTCTTCCTTGCTGTATTTACGCAATTTTAAACCGAAAGCCATGTTGTCATAAACAGTCATGTGTGGGTAAAGAGCGTAGTTTTGGAATACCATGGCGATGTCACGGTCTTTTGGAGCTACGTCGTTGACAACCACGCCATCGATAGATGCAGTACCTTCTGTGATGTCTTCAAGACCAGCAATCATACGAAGAGTTGTTGATTTACCACATCCTGAAGGACCTACGAAAACGATAAATTCTTTGTCTTTGATGTCCAAGTTGAAGTCTTCAACTGAATAGTGTTCGCTGTTTGGATATTTTTTGTAAATGTTTTTAAGATTCAATTCTACCATGAGGTGAACTCCTTTTGTCTTTTGATAGTTTTATTATAGATGAAAACGCTTTACATTTCTATGGCAAGGTGACCAAAAAAATAAAAAAGTTCTGTGCAACTTGCACAAAACTTTAGAGAATATCTGGTAAAATCAACTGATAACACAAGGTCAGGTCAGTCAATTCTTTCAACTGAAGCCCTGTCAATTCTTCCCACTTATCAATCTTGTATTGGAGAGAATTGCGGTGCAAGTAGAGTTGCTGGGCTGTTTTAGTCAGAACGGCACTGTTTTCCCAAAGGGAGAGAACGATTTCCTGAATCTGATCCTGGTCCAAAATCATCTGGTGCAGGCATTCTTTAATGACTCTCAGGTCCACGAGTCTTTCTCCCATACTCCAAAGATAAAGCTGAGAAAAAGTATGAACACCTTGGTGACCCTGACGCCACCAAGTCTTAAATAAATCCCGCTCCGCTTTGATTAAGTCTGATAGGGCATGATGTCCTGTCTGAGACCAAACCTGTCCTAACATGATAGAGAGACGAAGTCCAAAGTCATACTCAACCGCTTCAATTGTATCACTTAAAATAGCTCGTACAGAGGAATATTTATCTTGTTGAAGCACGAAAACATAATCCTGAGCTCCGACCTGAAGCACCGTCTGACAGTTGGGAAAAAGAGTCCGCATCATATCCAGCCAAGAGGCCAGATTTTCCTGTTGAAAATAGGAAAGATGGCAATAAACCAGCTGAATCTTTTTGAAAGCTTGCGGTGCCTGCCCCTTTCCCTCAATCAGATAGGGATACCAAGGATTGAGAGAACTAGCCTGCTCCTGCTGGGTCAAAAGGGCAATCAACTGCTTTTCACGCTCACTGAGATCAGCTTCCTCCAGCAAAATCCACTGCTGAGAAGCTAAAGGAAGAGTAAGATATCCCTCTTTCTCAACAGGTTGGTCTAAAATCTGAGCCTCAGGAAACCAGTCTTGTAGTTCTTTTGCCATCATGCCCTAGCCCTCCACTTTTTGGATACACCAGGAAATCAAGCTCTCAAGACGTTCCAGATTTTCAGTCATATGGAGATAGCCCATCACTGCTTCAAAACCTGTGGACATACGGTAAGTTACCACATCAGCATTTTTGGCCTTGGTGTGGCTATTGGTATTGCGACCACGTTTGTAGATTTCTTCTTCTTTTTCCGTCAGGACATGCTCCTCCAACATAAGAGAAATCAGGCGAGCCTGAGCTTTAGCCGACACATACTTGGTCGCTTCTTGGTGGAGTTTATTGGGTTTGGTCATGCCTTTGAGGATGAGGTGACGACGAATATACATAGAATACACCGCATCTCCTTCAAAGGCTAGCGCAATCCCGTTAATGAGATTGACATCAATCACGTGTCCACCTCACTCCATCTTTGGTGTCAAGGAGCTTAATTCCTTGAGTAGCCAATTGGTCACGGATCTGGTCCGCTGTCGCAAAGTCACGATTGGCACGCGCTTCTTGGCGTTTTTGGATCAAGTCTTCAATATCTGCATCCAAAACTTCCTCAATAAAGACAATTCCAAAGACTTCTAACATATCCGCAAGAGCTTCCTTAACACTTGCATCATAATTGCCAGAGTTAATCCACTTGGCCATTTCAAAGACAACTGTGATACCATTAGCAGCGTTGAAATCCTCATCCATAGCTGCTACAAACTTATCTTTAAAGGCTTGTAACTCTTGAGCAACTACAGTTCCAGTAAATGGTTGCTCATAGGTGTTTTTCAGATACTTGAGATTAGTCTCTGCATCCCGCACTGCCTTTTCCGTAAAATTGATAGGCTTGCGGTAATGCTGAGTCGCAAAGAAGAAACGAAGCACTTGACCATCAAGAGTTTTGAGGGCATCATGAACAGTGATAAAGTTCCCCAAAGACTTAGACATCTTGACATTGTCGATATTGACAAAGCCATTATGCATCCAGTAGTTAGCAAAGGTCTTACCTGTTTTGGCTTCTGACTGGGCAATTTCATTGGTATGATGAGGAAACTCGAGGTCGGCTCCGCCACCGTGGATATCGATGGTATCGCCCAAAATCTCTGTTGACATGACCGAACACTCAATATGCCAGCCCGGACGACCAGGTCCCCAAGGACTGTCCCAAGAAATCTCGCCTGATTTGGCAGCTTTCCATAGAGCAAAGTCTACAGGATTTTCCTTACGAGCCGTTTCTTCATCGGTTCGACCTGAAGCACCTAGCTCCAAATCTTCCAAGGTTTTATTGGCCAACTTGGCATAGTTATGAGATTTTTCCACACGGAAGTAAACATCCCCTTGGCTCTCATAGGCAAAGCCTTTTCCAATCAAGTCTTCCACAAAGCGAATAATGTCAGCCATAAACTCCACCACACGCGGATGGCGAGTCGCAGGTTTGACGCCCAAGGCCGTCACATCCTCACGAAAGGCAGCGATGTACTTGTCCGCAACCTCCTGAGGCGTGATCCCTTCTTCCTTGGCACGGTTGATAATCTTATCATCCACATCTGTAAAATTGGAAATATAGGCAACCTCATAGCCACGATACTCAAAATAACGACGAATAGTATCAAAAGCTACCGTCGAACGTGCATTCCCCACGTGGATATAGTTGTACACGGTTGGCCCACAAACATACATCTTGACCTTGCCGTCCTCAATCGGGACAAATTCTCGCAAATCACGAGACATAGTGTCATAGATTTTAATCATAAATCATAGTCAGGAAATCCAAAATCCAAGAACAATTAGTTTCATCACTAAGAGTTCAATTGAATTTCAGTCCGAATCTCTCTACACTTCGGAATCCCTTGCTCCTTTCTCATTCAGATAAACCACCTGGGTCTGTTTGACAAAACCAATTTTTTCATATAAGCGTTTGGCACCGACGTTGCTATCCTCTACTGCAATCTGAAATTCTTTATCATTTTGCTCAATTAGTTGGTTGACAAGGGATTTTGCTAAATAGCTTCCATAGCCTTTTCCACGTTCAGGTTCCGATATTGCCAAACCATAGAGGTAATTCGTATCGCTCGATAAATCTACCGTGCAAGTTCCAATAACCTGATCGTTTTTTAACAAAATATATAAGCGACTTTCTGGATCCTTCAGAGCTTCAGCGACATATCTATCTACAACTTCTCTAGATTCATGTTCCTCTGAAAATGCCTGAAATTTTAACTGACTAATTTGATCCTGATACGAACTATCTGCTAACAAAACTTCAAGATTAGAAACATTTGCTAACGGATAAGGTCTTCTATCCTTACCTAACCAAGTTTCTGTCTCTTCATCCTCGACCAATCCCCAGTTGCTAACAAAATCAGGATGGCGGTCTAGAAAAACACGCTCTGTCTGAAAAGTCACAGACTCAATTGGATAAGATGCCGCTTCTTTCTCAAAACAAGTAAACAATGCACGCGCAATTCCCTGACGGCGATGATCTGGATGAACCAGTATCGTCACTTCCACATCTTGGTCATCTGCATAGACAGTTAATAAACCAACAAGTTCGCCTTTTTCATAATAAAGGAAAAAGGCGGGCATGTTTGGGTCAAAATTAAGCATGTTAGATAGATAGGGATCACGATAGGTACCGTCATAGTTTTGGCAACAGTTAATTAGTTTTTTCGCCTCAGATATCTCCTCTTGGCTTAACTTGTTTCTTGCTTGAATCATATAGGTATCCTCTACAACCCAGACGATCTGTGACTGGCTTCTTTAGCCTGCTCGAGTTTATTGACGTAGTACTCTCGTTTTTCTTCGACTTCGTGAATGACCGGCTCATCCTTTTTACCATGTACACGGACAATCTTAGCAGGAATACCGACAACCGTCACATCACTAGGTACGTCTGCTACAACAACTGCTGCAGCACCGACCTTGGCATTTTCACCGATTTCTACTGGTCCGATAACTTGGGCATGAGCAGATATAAGCGCTCCTTTGCGAACGGTTGGATGGCGTTTGCCACAGTCTTTCCCTGTTCCCCCAAGAGTCACTCCGTGATAAAGGAGAACACCTTTTTCAAGAATAGCTGTCTCCCCAATCACCAAACCAGAGCCATGGTCGATAAAGACACCTGAATCAATCTGGGCGCCTGGATGAATCTCAATCTGAGTCCAAAAGCGCCAAAACTGACTGTGCATACGAGCCAGGAGTTTGAAGCCATGCTTCCAGAGAAAATGCGAAAGACGGTGGGCCGCCAAGGCCTTGACACCTGGATAAGTCAGCAAAACCTCCAAAGTGGTGCGGGCCGCTGGATCATTTTCTTTTACGATATCAATGGTTTCGCGCCACCATCCCATACATTTCTCCTTTTCTTATTCTGAATCTTTTGGTGTTTCTGTAAATTCTTTCTTAGGTTTGTGGTCCTTGTGATGACGTGGGCGGTGAGGTTTCTCAGACTTTTCGCCTTTTTCATCACGTTCAGGTTTTGGAGGACGAGGAAGAAGGGCTTTCATAGAAGCATCCACACGTCCTTTTTCATCAATTTTGATAATCTTAACATCAACTTCATCACCGATTGCTACTAAGTCTTCGACATTATTGGTACGCGTCCAAGCCATCTCCGAGATATGAACAAGGGCATCTGTCTTATCAAAGAGGTTAACAAAGGCACCAAATTTCTCGATACGAACGACTTTAGCACGGTAAACTTCGTCCACCTTAGCTTCACGGACCAAACCAGCAATAATTTCTTTAGCACGGTTAATAGCATCTTGGTCGCTAGAGTAGATAGACACATTTCCTTCTTCATCGATATCAATCTTAACACCTGTTTCGGCGATAATCTTGTCGATGGTTTCTCCACCCTTACCGATGACAATCTTGATTTTATCCACATCAATCTTGATCGTATCAATTTTTGGAGCAGTTGGAGCCAATTCTGGACGAACTTCTGGAATGGTTGCTTCAATCACATCAAGGATTTCAAAACGGGCTTTCTTGGCTTGAGCAAGGGCCTCAGTCAAGATTTCTGCAGTGATCCCTTGGATCTTGATATCCATTTGAAGGGCTGTAATCCCGTCACGAGTTCCTGCAACCTTGAAGTCCATGTCTCCAAAGTGGTCTTCCAAACCTTGGATATCTGTCAAGACCGTATAGTTGTTTCCATCTGAGATAAGTCCCATGGCAATACCAGCTACTGGCGCCTTGATTGGCACACCACCAGCCATAAGGGCAAGCGTTCCCGCACAGATAGAAGCTTGAGATGAAGAACCGTTTGATTCCAAGACCTCAGCTACCAAGCGGATAGCATATGGGAATTCTTCCAAACTTGGCAAGACTTGAGCAAGAGCACGCTCACCAAGGGCACCGTGACCGATTTCACGACGACCTGGCGCACCGTAACGACCAGTTTCCCCTACAGAGTATTGTGGGAAGTTATAGTGGTGCATAAAGCGTTTCTTGTACTCTGGATCCAAACCATCAATGATTTGAGTTTCACCCATTGGGGCCAAGGTCAAGACTGAAAGAGCCTGAGTTTGTCCACGAGTGAAGAGACCAGAACCGTGTACACGAGGAAGGAAGTCAACAACCGCATCCAAAGGACGGATTTCATCAACCTTACGGCCGTCAGGACGCACCTTGTCTTCTGTAATTAAACGGCGCACTTCAGCGTGTTCCATTTGTTCCAAGATTTCAGCCACATCACGCATGATACGGTCAAATTCTTCGTAGTCTGCATATTTTTCTTCGTAAACAGCAGTTACTTGGTCTTTAACTGCTTGAGTCGCAGCTTCACGAGCCAATTTTTCTTCTACTTGAACCGCTTTTTGGAGGTCGCTGTTGTAGGCTGCGATGATTTCAGCTTGCAATTCAGCATCTACATGAAGCAATTCTACTTCTGCTTTTTCCTTACCGACTGCCGCAACGATTTCTTCTTGGAAGGCAATCAATTCTTTGACTGCTTCGTGCCCTTTAAGGAGCGCTTCCAGCATGATTTCTTCTGATAATTCTTTAGCACCAGACTCTACCATGTTGATGGCGTGCTTGGTACCAGCTACTGTCAATTCAAGGAGAGATTGCTCTGCTTGTTCTTGCGTAGGGTTGATGATGATTTGACCATCTACATAACCCACCTGTACCCCAGCAATTGGACCGTCAAATGGAATATCTGAAATGGAAAGTGCCAAGGATGAACCAAACATAGCAGCCATTGGTGCAGAAGCATTTTCATCATAAGAAAGCACGGTGTTGATGACTTGGACTTCGTTACGGAAACCTTCCGCAAACATAGGACGGATTGGACGGTCAATCAAACGCGCTGTCAAAGTCGCATCTGTTGAAGGACGTCCTTCACGCTTCATAAAGCCACCAGGAAACTTCCCAGCTGCATACATTTTTTCTTCGTAGTTGACTTGAAGAGGGAAGAAATCCCCAGTTGCCATTTTCTTAGACATCACGGCCGCAGTCAAGACAGTTGACTCACCGTAACGCACGACAACAGAGCCATTTGCCTGCTTAGCAACCTGACCAGTCTCTACAATTAACTCACGACCCGCAAAAGTCGTTTGAAACACTTGTTTTGTCATTTTAATCCCCTTTGGATTGATGAAATTATACGCCTTGCCTACAAAGATCAAGATACAAAGCCGTCAAGCAACTCAAAGGAAAATAGGAAATCGAACGACGGAGCGACTGCTCCTAGGCAGATTTATCTTTTTCCACAGAGTTGTAGGCGTGTTCAATTAATCAAGATATTTTGGACGATTCGGCTTGCCGAACATTTCTGTAGAAAAATAGGAAGGTGACTTTGCACTCGATAAGTGCTAGGAAGCTTATCTTTTTTCCTAAGAAATGAGACCAAAATTCAATTAAGTATCTTTTTGATATTTCCCTGAAATAGTGCGGACGGGAGGTAAAATTATCCAGTGGATGATTTTAGAAATCCAATGGAATTTCAATGGTAATTTTTAATTACTTCGCCTTTTCATCTCTATGCTCAGGCTAAAATAGTTTCCCGAACTATTTTACTCTCAAAAATTCCGTCCTAGAAAATAACAGAGTTATTCTCTAGGATACCACGATAGCGTGAAATATCTTTTAAATACTCACTCCGTTCGTGTTTTCTGAGACACACATTATCAGATTTTGTTTAAAAAATAATCAACTTTAAACAAACTTCTACAACCTAAATACCCTCATCTTTGTATCAAGTACGTACAGAGTCTATTTTATCATATTTTTCTTAAAAAGTGCGGTCTTTACCATTAAAAAGGAACCATTCCCCTCAGCTGAGAAGAATGGTTTGCTTTTTATTATCCTAGAGACTGGTGATTAAACAAGGCATGGGTTGCTTGATGAATGTATTTTGCTGTTTCAGCATTGTTCATGGTGTAGAGATGCACACCGGCAACATCCTGAGTTACCAAGTCCACGATTTGGTCCACTGCATAGGCAAGTCCTGCTGCTCTGAGCGACTCAGGGTCATGCTCATACTTGTCTAAGATGGCTTTAAATTTGCGTGGAAGATGGATATTCTCACAAGTCTTCAAGAGACGGAGAGCCTGATTTCGATTCAGAATTGGCATAATCCCTGCATGAATGGGAATATCAATCCCAGCCAAAGTACATTTGTCTTGGAAATCATAGAAGCGCTCATTGTCAAAGAAAAGCTGGGTTACAAGGCTCGAACAACCTGCATCCACTTTCTTCTTAAGATTTTGAATATCTGAAATCTGATTTGGTGAATCTGGATGGCCTTCTGGATAACAAGCACCAACAATATCAAAGTGAGGGGCTTGTTCCTTGATGAACTCAATCAAGTCAGTTGCATAGCGGAAATCCTTTTGCGGCTCCACATCAGGGATAATATCCCCACGCAAGGCCAAGATTTTCTGTACCCCAACCTTGTCCAAGTCAGCAATGGTTTCAGCCACCTTGTCCTTAGTCAAATAGATGGCTGGCAAGTGGGCAATAGTCGGAATCGTCAAGTCATTTTGGATAAAGTCAGCCAAACGAACCGTCGTTTCCTTGATATTAAATTTATTATTGCTGGCAGTTACACTGATAAAGTGAGGTGCCAACTCCTGCATATTTTGAAGAGCAGCAATAATCTTATCGTTGCCTACTGCTGGGTTTGGAGGAAACACTTCAAATGAGAGTGACGGTGTTTGGCGTGACATAGTCCTTATCCTTTTCTAGTTGATTTTTTTCGTTAGCTGGATTCCTAGAATCCAAGTGAAACAGGCAGATTGACCAAACAGCGCTTCTTGAGAAATCCTTATCTTACAATTTCTCACGCGCAGCTTTAGCTGCTTCAACAAGGCGAATCAAGCTTTCTTTTGTTTCTGGAATACCACGTGTTTTCAAACCACAGTCAGGGTTGATCCAAACTTTCTTGCTTGGCACTTTAGCAAGGATGGCTTCGATTGTGTGGTCGATTTCGCCTTCATTTGGCACACGAGGTGAGTGGATATCGTAAACCCCAGGTCCCACTTCTGTTTGGAAGTTTTTCGCTTTGAGTTCGTCCAAGATTTCAAGGTTTGAACGGCTAGCCTCAAATGAGATAACGTCTGCATCCATGTTGTCGATAGCTGGGATGATATCTGTAAATTCTGAGTAACACATGTGAGTGTGGATTTGAGTATCTGGCGCTACTGTTGAGTGTACCAAGCGGAAGGCAGGAATTGCCCAGTCAAGGTAGTCTTCGTACCAGTCGCTACGACGGAGTGGCAATTTTTCACGAAGAGCAGCCTCATCGATTTGGATGATTTTCACACCAGCAGCTTCAAGGTCAAGCACTTCATCCTTGATTGCAAGGGCGATTTGAAGAGTAGAATCCTTGATAGAGATGTCTTCACGTGGGAATGACCAGTTGAGAATAGTTACTGGTCCAGTCAACATCCCTTTAACAGGTTTGTTTGTACGGCTTTGTGCATAGCTAGACCATTTAACAGTGATAGGGTTAAGACGAGTTACATCACCCCAGATGATTGGTGGTTTCACCCCACGCATACCGTATGATTGTACCCAACCATTTTTAGAGAAGAGGTAACCTGACAAGTTTTGACCGAAGTACTCAACCATGTCGTTACGCTCAAATTCACCGTGAACAAGGACATCAAAGTCGATATCTTCTTGCCATTTAATCCATTCATCGATCGTTTCAGCAAGGAAAGCGTCGTACTCTTCTTGAGACAATTCACCTTTACGGTAAGCCAAACGTTTCGCACGAACTTCTTTAGTTTGAGGGAATGAACCGATAGTTGTTGTTGGAAGAGCTGGAAGTTTGAAAGCTTCTTCTTGGATAGCTTCACGTTCTGCAAAGGCTGGCAAACGAGTGTAGTCTGCGTCTGTCAAGCCAGCGATACGCGCACGAAGTTCAGCATTTTCACCCACACGCTCAGTCGCAAAGAGTTCTTTGTTAGCTACAAGTGCTTCTTCACCTTGGCCATTGCGGATAGCATCCAAATCACGAATCTCATCCAATTTTTCAACTGCAAAGGCAAAATGGTTCAAGATTGCTGGTTCAAATTCTTCATTAGCAGTTGTAAATGGCACATGAAGAAGTGAGCATGAGCTTGTCAAGACAATGTTTTCAGCTGGAATTTGCTCAAGAACAGCCAAGCTCTTTTCATAGTTGTTACGCCAGATGTTTTTACCATTGACAATACCTGCATAAAGAGTCTTGTCAGCTGGGAAGCCACTTTTAACCAATTCAAGAGTTTTCTTACCTTCAACGAAGTCAAGACCGATAGCATCTACTGGCAAGTTCACAAGGTCAGCGTAAACGTCACGAACGTCTCCGAAGTAAGTTTGAAGCAAGACTTCAAGACCTTTTTTGTCAGCCAAGAGTTTGTTGTAGAGGTTCAAGAAGAGAGCTTTTTCTTCAGCTGTCAAATCTTTTACAAGAGCAGCTTCATCCAATTGGATACGAGTCGCACCAAGTTCTGCCAATTTTGCAAAAACTTCTTGGTAAGCAGCAACTAAGCTGTCTACGAAGTCTTCTGCTTTCACGCCTTCTTCAAAATCTGACAATTGAAGGAAAGTGAATGGACCTACAAGAACTGGGCGAGTGTTCAATCCAAGTTCTTTTGCTTCTTGGAACTCATCAAAGATTTTGTGACCTGCAAGTTTGACTTGAGTGTCTTTTTCAAATTTAGGAACGATGTAGTGGTAGTTGGTGTTGAACCATTTCTTCATTGGAAGGGCGCGAACGTCTCCTTTTTCTCCTTGGTAACCACGACCCAAAGCGAAGTAGCGCTCAAGGTCAGACAAGTCCAAGTTTTGAACTGAAGCAGGTACCACGTTGAAGAGGAAAGCTGCATCTAGGAAGTTGTCATAGTGAGAAAAGTCATTTGATGGGATTTCAGTGATGCCTTTTTCTTTGACGATATTCCAGTGTTTAGCACGCAAGTCTTTTGCTGCTGCTAAAAGTTCTTCTTCTGAGATTTCTTTTCTAAAGTATTTTTCAGTTGTAAATTTTAATTCGCGGAATTCACCCAAACGTGGGAAACCGATGATTGTAGTTGACATGATGTGTCCTCCAAAATTTGTTGTTGAAACTATCTTAACAGAAAAGAAATCATCTGTATAATTGTAAAAAATTAGGCTTTGATATAGTTTGAAACTATATCTCTATTTTAGACAAAAGAAAAAGACCTGAGAAAAATGTCTCAAATCCTTTGTGTAGCTTGTTTTATAGCTTTATTTCAGTTAGACGATTCAAACGCGTTATTAGTAATTCTTATAAGTGACTATGACTTGCTATTAGAAAAGACTATAAGTTGATTTATCTTTTGTAATTCTGATATTTCCCTGAAAAGTGCGGACGGGAGCAACTTACTTCGTAATTTCATCCCTAATTTTTGAGCCAGAATGTCTCAAAAATTCCGTTCTAGATAATAATAAATTATTATCTAAAATACCACTATAGCGGGAAATATCCGATAAAAGCTCACTTCGTTCGCACTTGATATAAATAAAGCATAATTTTTCTATATTATACACTTGAGGCACTATAACTGTTAAATTTGTTAAAGTTTTCCAACTTCTTCCCATCAACTCTTTCTCTGTTCGAGGGGGACGACTGCTAGTGTCTTTCCTAAACTGGCTAAAACTTTCAATACCGTATCCAACTGGGGGCTAGTCTTACCTGTTTCCATCCTAGCTATGACAGGCTGGCCACTCCACTGAGTTCTTCTAGCTTTTTCTGGCTGACTCCTTGCTCCTGTCTGGCTTCAATCAACTTACTCATGATAGCCACTCTCATATCACTTTCAAGAATTTCCTCCTTGGTAAAGAGCTCAGAGCGGACATCCTTCCAATCACTCCCAATGGCACTATTTTTCATCACTTAACCCTCTTTCTTTTAAGTCCTTCAATTCACGTTTGGTTTTTTAAAAATTATAACTCAAAAGTTATTATAAGTAAATCTGAACACTCATAAAAAGAAGACCTTAGAAAAACTCTAAAAGTCTCATCTTTATTATTCGAAAAAAATTACGGGAAGAGTTATAAATCGAAGACAATCCTTACTATTATTCCAGCTCTATCCCCTTCTCTCGGAGATTTGCCAGACACTCCTCATAGTAGGTAGCATCATGCTCACTATAGATAGGACTTTTCAGCTTTTCCTCTACTAAGTCTTGATAAGGAGGGCAGGTCTTGCCACGGTAGTTCTTGTCCAGCCACTCTGGACTGACATTGTAGCCACGGTTAGCCATTTCCTCCATGATCAAGTCATGATAGGCATAGAGACGATAGGGCGAGTGAGTAAAGACATAGTCCACCGTTTCATGCTTTCTGCCCCAGCCATTGCCACGCAGGGCGCAACACTCTCGATGTTGCCCCAAGAGTTGAGGACGAGGAAGCTGTGAAATCAAAGCCTCATGCCAAAGTCTCATGAAAGTCTCCTTTCAGTAAAGTCGAATGTTGCAAGTAGGTATTTGGATAGCGATCTAGCAAGCCTCGAGTCTTAGCAATTAAGTCTTCCTTAGAAGCCTGACCAAAGCGGTAGCGATCTAGCAAGAGCATATAGTCCTTGCGCTCAGCATCTGTCGCTTTCTTTTTAAAATAGCCCCAAATATGCTGAAAGGCATTGCAAACCTGACCCCTGTGTTCTGGAATCTGGCAGGCACGGTCAATCATCTCTTGAACCTTACTCAGCTCCACCTGTTCATTCTTCAAGTATTGGCGAATCTCATTATAAATATTGCTAGAATGACTCAAAACGAGGTATTTGTTTCTCGCCCAGAGTTGTTGGCACTGGGATTTTTGATTAGTTGCTTCCATATTTCTCCTTGTTTTCTATCAGTTTCCAGGAAACATGGAAACAAAGTTGTATCTAAAAAATGAGCGAATCAATGACTTCACATGACTGACTGTATGAATTTTTTTCATCTTCTAAAAATTTCCTGACACTTAGGAAACAAAGTAATAATTCTCTTTTAGTTCTCGGAAACGGTCAAAACCTAGAATACCCTCATTTTGTAATCTGCCCAAAACGACACTAGGATGAATATCTATCTCCTCAGAAAATCGAAGGATATCTGTCTTATCAAAGTTTCCTGTTTCTACAAAAGCTTGATAATCTTCTGGTCTAATCAAGAAATCTTTTGCAAACCGGTCTGCCTCTTCCTCAGAACGAAGATAGGACTCACTGTTTCCTTCATCAGATGAAAAATCATTCTCCAGAATGTGCCCAATCTCATGGAATAGTGAGAACCAAAAAATATCTGACGCTTTGTTTCGATCCGTAAGTAAAAGCAAGGCACTACCATTACTGAATTTTTTAGTCGCTCCATTTAGATTGGCATTTGGCAAAGCAGGTAGACCTACTAGGACAACACCACAATCTAGCAAGATATCATACAATCGTTGAGGAAAAACTTCTGGATCTTGTCTGGTCAACTTTCTCAACGCAGGCAGGCTTCTCTCTAGCTTTTTGCGGTTGAGCTTGGTAGTTGTTGTATCACGTGCTTTTTTAGATGCCAACTCCAGCATGATATTGGAGTTGACTATACTTTTAGTCGTAAACTTACGTGTATTCCGATAACTGACTAGATGGTTAAAAGATGAAAGATTTTCTAAATTAGCCACACCTAGAATCTTGCGAAGCTCGATAATCTTTTCCTTCAAGCTATAGCGTTTGTCTGGCACGTAGCCTTCTTCCTTAAAATACTTGAAATCAATCATCTCACAGATGTCTTTCTCGCTACCTTCTTCTAGCTCTCTTTGTTCTACAATCTCTGCCACTTTTACATCGTAAGCATTTTGAAGATTGAGCCAGGTTTGCATGGAAACTCCGCTTAGCTTGGCTAACTTATGAGCCGTTTCCTTACTAATGGACTCCTCTGCATTGACCAGCTTGCTGATAGTCTTTGCCGAAACTCCCAAACGCTCCGCAAATTCTTTCTGCGTTACGTTATAATCTTCAATCAACTCTTCAACGTACTGACCTGGATGAAAAGCAATCAGGTCTTTGTATTCAACAATTTTATTACTCATAGTGATTGCTGACCTCCTCTATTTTTAGGATTTCGATTTCAACAGGACTTGGAAACACCTTTTCTAAATCCTCCTCACGAAATTCCACAATCAACCGATAGGAACTCTTTCGACCATCTATATCTAAAGCAAACTGTCCCTGTCTCTTTCCCTTAAGTGGGTGAAAGTGATATTTAGGAAAAACTGTCACACTAGCCAGAGAATCCGCCGCTTCCAAAAAGTTGATCAACTGATGTAACTTTACAGCAATCTTATCCGAAAAATCCTTTTTCGCTCTCCTCAGCTCTGTGCACTGCTTTTTAACAGTTTTATTTTTATAGATAAGCTTCATAAGTCCCTTTCTGTTTAAATTAAATTACCTATTAGGTAATTTAATTATATCATAGCTTTGAAATAAAAACCAGCCAAAGGTTGATTTGGCTGGGATTTTAAATCTCTATATTTTTAATTAAATATTAATTGATAGATAATTTTTAAGTAATAGTTATTCTTCACTCGGTACTATCCAGTATTTTTCAAAATGTGGCTGTGCATTATTGCTACGGAAAATAGCACTGACTTTTGAAATAATATCTTCATTAGTTTTACCATTTAATTCAGCCTCTAAATCGTCAATTGAATGAGAATTAACATTAAATAATTTTTTGGCTTCAACATCACTTTCAAATAAAATATCAGGTGATATGTTATTGAATTTTGCGAATGTTTCAAAAATACGTCGGATAGGATTTAACATGAAATTTGGTTTATCCTGTTGATAAAGCCATCTTAACTCTGCCCATAAAGCATCATAACTAGTTTTTAAATCTTTATTTTGATTTTCAATTAGCTCAATCTTACTTTTTCCATTAATCTTTTTAAGGTGTAAAGTCAACTTAGTAGAAGGGGCCCTCCTCCACCAATCATATCTTACATTTAAGTAAAAATGAATATTATGAGTTAAAATAAATATTTGGCGATATTCAGATAAATTAGTTATCAAATCTTGCAAATACGAAATTATTAAATATTGCGTCGTATCATCATTAGAATTCATAGGATCATCAAAAACTATAACTTGTGGCTTTTCTGACATTTTTGAAGGATTATCTAAATCTGCTAAAAACCACAAAAATGAAACTATATTTTTTTCTCCTGTACTTAATGTGTCTACATCTCGTGTGCTGCCATCAATATTTTTTATCCTATACTGACCTCTTTGTTCCCCTGAAACTAAGTCTAACTGAAACGAATGGTTTCCTAGACTTCTTAATGATTTGTTAATTCTCTCTGCAGCAATACTTTCATCAATAGTTTGAGAAATTAGATTAAGTTTTTGTTTTCTCAACTCAAGCAAATTATTTTGATTGAGTTGTAACTCATCAGCTAACCTTTTCTTTTCTATATCTAATTTCTCTAAATCAGATACATCCTGACTATATTTCATTTTAGATAGCTCAATATTTACCAAATTGAGTCTCAACTTATTTTTTGCATCTTCTTTTTTTGAGGTTAAATCTTGACCGTATCTTTTGTTAACTTCATAAATTTCACTGTACTGCTCCTTAATCGATTCAAAGCTATCTGGTAACTCATAAGATATTTCAGACATAGTTGTAAAAAGATCCGATTTACGTTGTTCCAGAGCTTCAATAAGGAAATCAAGAAAGTAAGTATACTTTCGAATCAATTCCGAGATAGAAGTATTTAAATCTGAAATTTGTTCATGATAAATAGGATAGAATTGAGAAGGGGCAATCACTTTTATTTTACTAAGCTCATCTTTTTTTATTTTTAAAAGTTCGATAGCATGTGATAATCTCGTTTCAAAATTCTTAACATTATCACTAAAGAAATGATTTAATTGGTCCAAACGTTTATCAGAAATTGGATTGTTGCAAAACGCACAAACATCTCCTTTATTATGATAGTTTAAACCATGTCTAACCCAGTTTTGTTCTTCGATTGTTGAAAATTCTAATATGATACTTTTTGCTAATTCTGTTGTGATAATTTCATTTGTAGCTTTTAAAAATCCACTTACATCAATATTCGGAAATGATTGTTTTGAATCAATCTTAATCTCCTTTTGATTTATTAATTTTTGAAGATGTTCTTTCTCAATATCACTTAAGGAAACACTTGTAATACTTTTTTCAATACTTTTTATATCTTTTTTGAAGTCTCGAATATCATAATTTACTCCAGCTAAATCCGTATGCTCTCTTTTTAGCTTACTAGCTGAAGTTCTAAAATTATCTTTTATAGTTTTATCTTGTTCCTTATATTCTTTTTCCTTAGCTTGACATCTAGCGTAAAGATTTTCTGGTCTACTTTCATTAGCAATAAGTTCATTCTCTAATTCAGAAATTTCAAGATTTACCTGATCAATTTGAGGTTGTATACTTGCATTTTCTTTTCCTAACGAAATAGCGTTTAATACTGAATTTTCCGCCACAGAATCAAATCCTTGAAAAATTCGTACATCATGAGTATCGTGAAATGAATCAGATATTGTTTGAGTGATTGTTGATTTTCCTGTTCCGTTTTTTCCATAAATGCAATTCTTTTGCTTTAATCCGCTATATGTAATATCAATAAACCGATCTGAAGGGAGTTGCAATTCGGTAATCATTATTTCTCCTTTATTTACTTATCTACAACTGATTTACTCCACCTTCACCTGTCCATTCATCAGCATTGGCAAGAGCCAATCGCGAAGTTGGGTGAGTTCTTGGTTTTGGACCTCATTGTCTCTTATATAGTTATTGATTGAAGAAACTGTAATCTCAAATTTTTTAACAATATCTAAATTTGGCTGAATGATAGTTATATCTTTTAAAACAGTTGCTGAAATCTCTTTAAAAGTTGATCCAGAAGCATTTTGCTCAATTACTTTAAGACAATTCTGTAAAGTATAGTATATATAGTTTTTGTCGTATTCTTTATCAGGAATAAAAGATTTAAAGCCTTGATTTGTTGTTAACTCTTTAGTTGCAATTGCTAAATAGCCAACTGGAGCTCTTGAACTCATTAAAACTGTACCTTCTGGATACAATTTCAAACTAGCATCTTTTAATCCTCTCACTGTAACATCGATTTCTCCATTTTTTATGAACTTATTCCCTTTATTATTTGACAAGTCATTTGGTGTAATCCATGAATATCCTTCTCCACCTTTAGTGAAATTATCGGAAATTGATTTTGTTGGAGTACTGCCACCAACAATAGTACCCAAATCATCCAACTTCTCCACTCCCCACCCCTCTGGGATTTCGCGTTTGAGTTCTGGGTTATAGACCATCTTTCCGCCTGATGATTTGTAGGGTTTGCCATTCTGGTCTGGGAAATCAAACTGCACAAACCAGTAGTCATAGAGGGTCTTGGCCATGGCTTCCAACTCTTGGTTGATTTGGTTGTTGATTTCCAACTTTTTTCGTATATTAAATAAAATAGTTGCAACTGTTTTTTGAATTTTTAAATCTGGTAGTTTGACTACTATACTTTCGTACGCAGATTTGGTCATACTAGGTAAAGTTGAGCCTGAATCTAAATTACTCAAATCAAGTTGAGATAGATAAGAATACAAATAAAATGCATCTGCTAATTTATTATTTACAACAGCATAATACATAGTATCTACTGTCCAAAAACTCTCATTTACATACATAATATTGCTTAAAGTTCCTTTACGTGGTAGCAGTATCGCTTCTCCAGAGTATAATGCTTCATCTACATGAGACATTAACCCTCCACTCCCATATAAAGGAATATCACCTTTATTTAAATGATCATATTTTGTTCCGTTGTAAATTTTAAGCAACTCACATAATTTGAATTCTTTTACATCACAATCACTCATACTTCAACCCCTTCATTTGCTTCTCTATCTCCTGCTCCAAGGCATGTGATTGCTGGAAGAGATCTGTGAGTCTATTTTGAAAGGCGGTCATCTTAGCTTCAAACTCCTCTGCTGTAATATCTACATAGTCAATCTTGATGTCAAAGTATTGACCTGCGCTGAGAGAGTAGTTTTTCTCCTTGATATCCTCATAAGAGACGGTGACAGAAAAGTCCTCTACGGCTTCTTTCTTAATAAAGGTCTCGACGATCTTCTGCTCTTCCTCAGGAGAGAGCACAGTCTTTTGGTTCTTGCCTTCCTTGACCTTGGTTCCCAGGTTTGAGGCATCGATGAGGACGACATCACCCTTGTTTTTCTTATCGATAAAGAGGATGGAGACGTTGGTGCCTGTCGTCGCAAAGATATTGGACGGCATTGAAACGACACCCGCCAGCATTTGATTGTCCACCAGGTGTTGACGGATAGCCTTATCAATCCCTGACTGGGCAGTGATAAAGCCTGTCGGCAAGACAACTGCCGCTTGCCCATCTGCCTTCAAGGAGTAGATGATATGCTGAACAAAGAGCTCATAGATCGCCATCTTGTCCTTAGACTTAGCTGGAACCTTTGGCACACCTGCAAAGAAACGCTCACTGGCTTCTGGCAAACTTTCCACTCGGTCACGCCACTCTGAAAAGTCCAGCTTGAAAGGAGGGTTGGACACGATATAGTCCATCTTCTCAGGATGGCGATTAGAAATGATAGTATTGCCCTGTACGATATTATGTATGGAATGTTGCAATCCATTCAAGATCAGGTTGAGACGGAGGAGATTGGATGACTTTTGCGAGATATCCTGACTGTAAACAGTGGTCTTATCCACACCGATACGACTAGCCAGGTTCATCAGCAAGGTTCCAGAACCAGCAGACGGGTCATAAATCCGCACGTTTGATGGTTGGTCATTTCCCACAAGAATATCAGCGATAATCTTAGCCACAGAGTGAGGCGTGTAGTACTCAGCGTACTTACCGCCACCATCTTTGTTGTAGTCCTTAATCATGTACTCAAAGAGAGTAGAGAAAAAGTCGAAGCCTTGTGAAAAAATGGTCTCATCAAACTTGACGCGTGCAAGGAGGTTGATGATGGCTTTTGCCACTTCGTTACGCTTACTGCTATCTGATATTGTGTCGGTAATCAATCGTTCATCAAATAGACGAATAGCTGTGTCGCCGTCTGTATGCACAGAGAAGATATCGTTATTATCAATGGCGATCTGGTTGAGGGTATTTTCAAAACTCTCGTAGAAAGTCGCTTCATTTTGCTGATAGTGAAGCGTTTCGATCAACTGGTCTGGCTTGAGCCAAGCCGTACTGGTACCGATATCCTCCAAGAGCCAGTCATAGTCATCTTCACTCAAAGTCAATAAGTACTCGTAAGTATTAACTTCGTCTAGGCTCTTTGCCTGATATAAAAACTTATCATTTAAAAATTTGTAGAGGAAGGACTGGGTGAGGAGTTTATACTCACCCGCTTCTCCTCCTAGTCCCGCATGGGTAAAGACCGCTTTCAAATCATCTACCAAGTCTTGGACTTGGACTTTGTATGCTTCATTCATTAGTGTTGGTATTCCTCTTCATATCCTTCAAATAACGACTCGACGATATAATTAAAATCCTGTCTTGTCAAACTACTTGCAGATTGGTTGGTTTTCATTTCAATCCGAGCTTCTTCTCGAATCATTTTCTTGAAGAAGTCCTCGTTATCGAGCACTCCTTGATTTTGACCGATTTTACGGTCTAGTCTGATTTTCGATTCCTTGATAACATGGTAAATAGCAGGAAAATCACTGACCATAGTCGAATTGGTTACGTGTTTGTAGGAACGTGCTGCCATTTCATCTCCGTCAAAATTCATAGTCAAACGTCTCATATGACTCCGATAATCTTCCACTGACTTAAAGAGGTCTTCGTACTCTTTTTGAATTTCTTTGATGTTTTCCATAGTATAGTCTTCTTGCCCATGAATCAGATGTTTTTTCATGATGCGTTGGAATTCTTCGTAAAGAGAAACCCACTCAGGATCTTTCTCATCACGCTCTTTTATGATGCCTCCAGCAACTCGACGCTTCAAATCTTCTAGATCATTGGCCGCTAGACGGAGTTCTTCCTCCGCAATCTTGACAAAACTAAAACTGGTCTCAGACATAGCAATATTTAAAAGGGTGCGACTAGAAAAATCATCTGGCTTATCTATTAGGGACAAGGTCAGCAAACGTCTTGAAATCACATTAAGCAGAGTTGCAATCTGAGTAATATCAATCTGTTCGAGCAAATGGCCATGATCAAGTAAGCGGGCGATATTATAGTATTGCTTAACCGATTCTAAGGCTTTTCGGAGTTCATTTAGTTGCTTTCTATCCTTGATATCATCAATTGATTGAGAAAAGAACTCTAGATTAGAGGTTGGATAGTCCATGAGGATGCGCTCTGTCTTGCTTAGTTCCTGAGAAATTTCCTCCGCGGGCACAAAGAGCGATCCAAACACATCCTCTCCATTTTCCCCAGTCAGGCTTGTATCATACTCTTTATTGAGTTCTTTCAGATATGCACGATTAGTCTTGTCAAATTCTTTAGAAATATCCGCAAAATCAACTACATAGCCAAAGAGATAGTCCTTGTAAGGACGATTCACACGAGTCAAAGTCTGGAGAAGGTTATGAGCCTTAATCTTGCGACCTAGATAGAGACGCTTGAGGCGAGGCGCATCAAAACCTGTCAGGAGCATCGAATAGACGATAATGAGGTCAATCTTACCTTCCTTATAGGCATCCACCTTTTCCTTTTTCTCTTCTTTGTCTCCCTCATCATGAAGGATGAGAGTAGAGGTCAAGTTGGTTGTTCCAGCCTTTCGTCGTTCTTCTAACTGCTTTTCAAGCTCACGCGCCTGCTTGGACGAATCACAGACAATCATACCACCAATAGACTGGTCATCAAAAACCAAATCACGCGCACGATTAAAGTCCTCCAGAATAAAATCAAGCATAGGTTCCACATAGTGCGGATGAGCAAAGATATCTTCTTTGGATAAATCCCCACGTTGGATTTCTTCATTGATTGCTCTGAGATTATCTTTATAGGACGTCTCGATATCCTCTCGCATGAGACGCAAGGTAAAACCATCATCTATAGACTGGTTGTAGTAGTATTTATGGATATAGTCTCCAAAAATATCACGTGTAGTCGCATAGCTTTCCTTGGTCTTACCATCTTTCTTGTAGGTAATCAAGGGGGTCCCAGTCAAGGCAATCTTGATTGCATTGGTATCTGCTTGGTATAGATTTGGCAGGTAGGAACCTCGTTCGTTATAAGAGCGATGGGCTTCATCGATAAAGTAGATATTTTGACGATTGAGATCATAGCCAGAGCGGTCGGTCAGGTCTGAATCATCTTTGAACTTCTGTATATTGACAACGGCGACATCATAGCCATCTTGTTTTTGATTGAGTTCTTGAGAATTGTTGATGCGCTTAACTTTTAGACCTCTTTTGGTAAATTCCTTAAAGGCTTGGTCTGCCAAATCTAAGCGATCAACGACAAAGTAAAACTGCGGAACAATCCCTTGTTTTGAGAAATAATTGGTCAGATAGCGGATATTGAAGAAAGTCAGGGCAGTCTTACCTGATCCTTGTGTATGCCAGATAACACCTTTTTTGACACCTTTTGCGATGGTTTCTTCGATAGCTCTTGTAGCGAAGTATTGCGGATAACGCATGACATGCTTCTGCAATTGTATCTGACCTTCCTTGCTTTCTTCTTCTACATAAACCAGCCCAAAATGAATCATGAAAAGCAGGCGTTCTTTTTGATACAAAGATGATAGGAAAGTATTACAGGGAGTGTCGGGCTGTAAGTTTGTTGTAAATTCTGGTTGAGATTTGAGAGCAAAACGCTTCACATCCTCAAGTACAAAATCAATTTGTTCATCTGTTAAAGGTACAATTGAATTCAGAAAATCTACTTCTCTTTCTTCCTTGAAAGCATTAAATTTTGTTTTTGAATAGGCATTTGAACCGTAGTAAGAACCCTGTTTTTGTTGACCTTGGCCACTGATATAAGGTAAATTATCAGATAAAGCTATCAACTGAGTAATATTGTTAAAACGACGGAACTTACGATTTTCAAAACGGTATCTGGTTCTGTCCTGTTCTGACTGAATCCCTGTCTTTCCATCACGGATAGCATTGGGTTGTTTAACTTCGATATAAGAAAGAGGAAGTCCATTGATAAACACAACTATATCCGGACGAAATTCATCTTGTCCATTTTGACAAGTGACTTCAAGCGCCAGATGAAAGGTATTGGCTTCAGGATTTTCCCAATCGATATAAACAGCACCTTCTTGTCCCTGTATCCTTTTAAAGAAGGAGCGCCCTAAATCATTTTGATCCAGTTCCAGCTTGATATTGGCCAATTCCCTCTCAAAATCTTCATCTGTTAAATAGTTATTAAATGTTAAAAATTGCTCCTTAAAAACAGATACAAGAATATTGGTATCTGGATCTCTTTCTTCAATTTCTTTACTATTACGAGAAAGATAGGTATAACCCATTCGCATCAAATGCAGAGCTGCTGGGATTTGTACTCTTGTTAATTCAGAAAAATCTTTTCGTCTTGCCATCGCAAACCTTCCTTACGTTTCATTTGAACTATTCATATCCTGAAATTTCCAAATTTTATACTAGGTCTATTATAGCATGTTTAGCCTCAAAATCCATCACTCTTCCCATAGCAAAAAGACTCATTCCCCCTTTCTCCTCCAAAATATGGTATAGTAGAGTTATACTATCTATGAGGAGTTCACATGTCACAGAATAAACAAATGAAAGCTGTTTCTCCCCTTCTGCAGCAAGTTATCAACATCTCATCGATTGTCGGTGGGGTTGGGAGTTTGATTTTCTGTATTTGGGCTTATCAGGCTGGGGTTTTACAGTCCAAGGAAACCCTCTCTGCCTTTATCCAGCAGGCAGGTATCTGGGGGCCACCTCTCTTTATCTTTTTACAGATTTTACAAACGGTCGTCCCTATCATTCCAGGAGCCTTGACCTCGGTTGCTGGGGTCTTTATCTACGGTCACATCATCGGGACAATCTACAACTATATCGGCATCGTGATTGGCTGTGCCATTATCTTTTATCTGGTGCGCCTCTATGGGGCTGCCTTTGTCCAGTCTGTCGTCAGCAAGCGCACCTATGACAAGTATATCGGCTGGTTGGATAAGGGCAATCGTTTTGACCGTTTCTTTATCTTTATGATGATTTGGCCCATTAGTCCAGCTGACTTTCTCTGTATGCTGGCTGCTCTGACCAAGATGAGCTTCAAGCGCTATATGACCATCATCATTCTGACCAAGCCCTTTACCCTCGTGGTTTATACCTACGGTCTGACCTATATTATTGACTTTTTCTGGCAAATGCTTTGACACATAAAAAATCCGTTTGGTTTCCCAAGCGGATTTTGTGCTTTATTTTGAAACTTCTTTTGCAAGGACAAAGTTTCCAAGTGTGGCAGAACCATTTCCTGCGACTGCTGGAGTGACGATGTAATCACGCACATCAGGTACTGGTAGGTAACCATTGAGCAGAGATGTAAATTTCTCACGGACACGGTCCAGCATGTGTTGTTGAGCCATGACCCCTCCACCAAAGACAATCACGTCTGGGCGGAAAGTCACTGTCGCATTAACCGCAGCTTGAGCGATATAGTAGGCTTGAACATCCCAAACAGGGTTGTTGAGTTCAATATTTTCCCCACGTACACCTGTACGAGCTTCCAAACTTGGACCAGCTGCATAGCCTTCCAGACATCCCTTATGGAAAGGACAAACACCCTTAAACTCTTTTTCAATATCCATTGGGTGTCTAGCCACATAGTAATGACCCATCTCAGGGTGACCCACACCGCCGATAAACTCACCACGTTGGATGACACCTGCACCGATACCTGTACCGATTGTGTAGTAAACCAAGTTTTCGATACGGCCACCAGCATTGTTACGGGCAACCACTTCACCATAAGCAGAGCTGTTTACGTCGGTTGTGAAGTACATTGGCACGTTTAGGGCGCGACGAAGGGCACCAAGCAAGTCCACATTTGCCCAGTTTGGTTTTGGAGTCGTTGTAATAAAGCCATAAGTTTTTGAGTTTTTATCAATATCAATGGGACCAAATGAACCGACTGCCAGACCAGCAAGGTTGTCGAATTTTGAGAAGAACTCAATAGTTTTATCGATTGTTTCGATTGGAGTTGTTGTTGGAAATTGTGTTTTTTCTACAACGTTAAAGTTTTCATCACCGACAGCACAGACAAACTTTGTACCGCCCGCTTCCAAGCTTCCATATAATTTTGTCATGATAAACCTCTTGTTTTTATTTTCTTTATTATAGCATATTTCGAAAGTCTAAATTTCTCTATTTTTTAGATTTTCCTCTGTAAATCTTACCATTCAAGCAAAAACGAACAAACATGTCATTTGTTCGTTTTCACATTAGAGAGGATTGATTAGATTTTCACTTCGATCACAGCATCCCCCTTCGCAACTGAACCTGTTGCGACTGGAGCTACTGAAGCGTAGTCAGCTGTATTTGTAACGATAACCATTGTTGTATCATCAAGTCCAGCTGTAGCGATTTTGTTTGAGTCAAATGTTCCAAGAACATCGCCAGCTTTAACCTTATCACCTTGAGCAACTTTTGCTTCAAAACCGTCACCATTCATAGATACAGTGTCAATACCAACATGAATCAAAACTTCAGCACCATCAGTTGTTTTCAAACCAAAAGCATGTCCTGTTGGAAAGGCAATTGAAACTTCCGCATCAGCTGGTGCATATACCACACCTTGACTTGGTTTCACAGCGATACCTTGGCCCATAGCTCCACTTGAGAAGACTGGATCATTGACATCAGCAAGAGCGACAACATCACCGACGATAGGAGTTACAAGTGTTTCATTTTGAAGAGTATCAGTCTCTTCCACTACTGGTGCTTCTACTGTAGGTTCAGTAACTGTTTCTGCAGTTGCTGTGGCTGCTTCATCAGCAAAGACACTAGCTGCTTTTGTTTTCCCGTAGAAATAAGTGAAAGCAAAGGCGGCAACAAAGGACATAATTTCCGCAACTATATACATAGGGATTGAACCAGCCTTAATAGAAAGGAATCCAATAAATCCAGCCGCTCCCAATGAAACTGCAATAACGTGAGTTAAACCTGCTACGAAGGCACCAATTGCTGAACCAGCAAGGGCGCAGAAGAATGGGAATTTGTATTTCAAGTTTACCCCAAAGAGAGCAGGTTCTGTAATACCAAGGAAGGCAGAAACAGCAGCTGAACTTGACAATCCTTTTGTTTTAGCATTTTTTGTCAAGAAGTAGATTGCAAGAGTAGCCGCACCTTGTGCTACGTTTGCCATTGAAGCAACAACAAAGATATAGTCTCCAAATCCAGTACCGTTATTATTGTAAGCAGACAACAATTGTGTTTCGATTGCTGGGAATGATTGGTGAAGACCTGTCATAACGATTAGTGAGTAAGTTCCACCAAATAGCCCCATACCAAAGGCACCTGTTGTGTTGTACAACCATACAATCGCATTTGTAATCGCATCAGACACAACCAACATAACAGGACCGATAACTGTAAATGTAAGGAATCCTGTAAGCATCACTGATAAAAGCGGTGTGAAAGTGAAGTCAACTGCAGATGGCAATTTCTTGTGGAAGAATTTTTCCAAATTTGCTAACAACCAGATTGCAACAAGGACTGGAATAACTTGATAAGCATAGTTAGTTTGTGTAACATGGAAACCTAAGATGTCCCAGAAGGCTTCTTTACCACCCAAATCTGGAGTGGTCATAATCATACCAATTGCCGCACCAAGGAATTGGTTTGCTCCAAAGCGCTTGGCTGCTGAAATACCAACCAAAACAGGGAGGAACATAAATGGAGCAGCAGACATCAATTGAATCATAGCTGAGAAGCCTTTGATTGCAGGATACATATCTTCAATTGATTGAGGTCCAAATAAGTCTGGTGATGTCAAGAAGTTCCGTAAAGCCATCAAGAGACCACCTGCAACTAAGGCAGGGATAATAGGAACAAAGATATCTGACAAAAGTTTAATCAAGTCCATCAATGGATTGAACTTTTTGTCTTTATTAGCAATCTCTTTCAAATCATCTGTCGAAACTTCTTTCAAACCAGTTTTCTTGATGATTTCCGCATACACGAAGTTAACATCACCAGGACCAATGATAATTTGATATTGTCCGTTAGTGCTAAAAGTTCCCTTGACATCCGCATTATTATCTAGAGCTGCTTGATTCACTTTTGATTCGTCTTTCAATACCAAACGAAGACGAGTTGCACAGTGGGCTGCAGCTACAAGATTATCCTTACCGACAGCCTCAATGACCTCGGCAGCAACTTTACTATAATCCATAGCAAAAATCTCCTTATATAAAATTTTGTTCTTGTTTGAAAGCGATTTTATCCGCCCTTACGACTATTATTTTATCATGTTTTAGAAATATGTCAAGCGTTTTGCAGAAAAAAATATTCTATCCACTTAGTAAGCTTGCTTTAGATTGATTGATTTTGACTGTTTTAGCAGGCATTCCTTAAAAAATAAGTTTAAAATCTTATTTAAAAGGGTTTTGTTTCATTATCTTTCATATTTTCCTGAAAATTTGATTGATTTCCTGCATTTATTTTGTGATAAACGTTTGACAGTTTTTTCTCTTTTTTAACATAAAAGGCTTGCTTTTTTTTCCGAAAACGGTTACTATTAAAAGTGATAAGATTTTTGGAGGAATGAAAGAATGGAATGGACTACTGAGCGTCGTTACAGACTTTATCAAGATTGGACGCAAGAAGAAATTAAGAATATTAAGGAAAATATGGCACAATCTCCATGGCATACTCATTACCATGTTGAGCCAAAAACAGGACTTCTCAACGACCCAAATGGCTTTTCTTACTTTGATGGCAAGTGGATCCTCTTTTACCAGAATTTTCCTTTTGGTGCAGCCCACGGTTTAAAATCTTGGGTGCAATTGGAAAGCGAGGACTTGGTTCATTTCACAGAAACTGGAGTCAAAGTTTTGCCTGATACTCCATTAGATAGCCACGGCGCCTACTCTGGTTCTGCCATGCAGTTTGGCGATAACTTGTTCTTATTTTATACAGGAAATGTCCGTGATGAAAACTGGATCCGTCACCCTTACCAGATTGGAGCTTTCATGGATAAGGATGGCAAGATTACAAAGATTGATAAGATCTTGATCGACCAGCCAGCAGACTCTACAGACCACTTCCGAGATCCGCAAATTTTTAACTTTAAAGGTCAATATTATGCCATCGTCGGTGGACAGGACTTGGAGAAAAAAGGCTTCGTCCGTCTCTACAAGGCTGTAGACAACGACTACACAAACTGGCAAGCTGTTGGCAATCTTGACTTTGCTAACGACCACACTGCCTACATGATGGAATGTCCAAATCTGGTCTTTGTAGGAGAGCAACCTGTCCTTCTTTACTGCCCACAAGGATTGGATAAAGATGTTCTAGATTACGACAATATCTATCCAAATATGTATAAGATTGGGGCTTCCTTTGACCCTAAAAATGCCAAAATGGTAGATGTATCTCAACTCCAAAACATGGACTATGGTTTTGAAGCCTATGCAACCCAAGCCTTCAACGCTCCTGATGGACGTGCTCTAGCTGTTAGCTGGCTTGGCTTGCCTGATGTTTCATATCCATCTGACCGTTTTGACCACCAAGGAACCTTCTCTTTGGTCAAGGAACTCACTATCAAAGACGGCAAACTCTACCAATACCCAGTCGCAGCTATCAAAGACCTTCGTGCTTCTGAAGAACCTTTCTCAAACCGTGTCCAAACCAAGAACACTTACGAACTCGAACTCAACTTGGAAGCTAATAGCCAGAGCGAGATTGTCTTACTTGCTGATCAAGAAGGCAAGGGACTTTCCATCAACTTTGACCTTGTAAATGGTCAAGTGACAGTAGATCGTAGCCAGGCTGGAGAACAGTATGCCCAAGAATTTGGAACTACACGTTCTTGCCCTATCGAGAATCAGGCTACTACTGCTACAATCTTCATCGATAACTCTGTCTTTGAAATTTTCATCAATAAAGGAGAAAAAGTATTTTCTGGTCGTGTCTTCCCACATGCGGACCAAAATGGGATCCTCATCAAATCTGGAAACCCAACTGGAACTTACTATGAATTAGATTATGGTCGCAAAACTAACTGATGTCGCCAAACTTGCAGGCGTCAGCCCTACTACCGTTTCTCGGGTTATCAATAAAAAAGGCTATCTATCTGAAAAAACCATTCAAAAGGTTAATGAAGCCATGCGAGAATTGGGCTATAAACCCAACAACCTAGCTCGTAGTCTGCAAGGAAAATCAGCTAAGTTAATCGGCTTGATTTTCCCCAATATTTCTAACGTTTTCTATGCAGAATTGATTGATAAGCTGGAACACCAACTCTTCAAGAATGGTTATAAGACCATCATCTGCAACAGTGAGCACGATTCTGAGAAGGAACGTGAATACATCGAAATGTTGGAAGCCAATCAGGTGGACGGCATCATTTCGGGTAGTCACAACTTGGGAATCGAAGACTACAATCGCGTGACGGCACCAATTATTTCCTTTGACCGAAATCTGTCGCCAGACATTCCTGTCGTTTCCTCTGACAACTATGCTGGTGGAGTTCTAGCAGCCCAGACCTTGGTTAAGACAGGCGCCCAGTCTATCATCATGATTACAGGAAATGACAATTCTAACTCGCCAACTGGACTACGCCACGCTGGCTTTGCATCTGTTCTCCCCAAAGCACCTATTATCAATGTTTCCAGTGACTTTTCTCCTGTCAGAAAAGAAATGGAAATCAAGAATATCTTGACTCGACAAAAGCCAGATGCCATTTTTGCTTCAGATGATTTGACAGCTATTCTGGTCATTAAAATTGCTCAAGAACTAGGCATTTCTGTTCCTGAAGAGCTCAAAGTCATCGGCTACGATGGGACCTATTTTATCGAGAACTACTACCCTCATTTGACAACAATTAAGCAACCTTTGCAAGAGATTGCCTGCCTCACTGTTGACCTCCTCTTGCAGAAGATCGCAGGTAAGGAAGTCGCGACAACTGGTTACTTTTTACCAGTTACTCTATTACCTGGAAAAAGTATTTAATACTCAATGAAAATCAAAGAGCAAACTAGGAAACTAGCCGCAGGCTGTACTTGAGTACGGTAAGGCGAAGCTGACGTGGTTTGAATTTGATTTTCGAAGAGTATAAGCACAAGAAAACTCAGACCGATCGGTCTGAGTTTTTTATGATCTTAAATTTTCTAAATAACGCTGGGCTGTCTCGAGATTAAAGGTTTTGTCTGCGATGAGGCGCTCGACTAGGGGAGCAACTTCAGACTCACTAGCACCTGCTAGGAGAGCTAAGGATTTGGCCTGTAATTTCATGTGACCTTGCTGGATGCCTGTGCTGACTAAAGCTTTCAGGGCTGCAAAGTTTTGGGCAAGTCCGATAGACACGATAAGCTGGGCTAATTCTTTGGCAGAAGGATTTCCCAGTAGATCATGACTGAGGGCTACGCGAGGGTTGAGACCGATAGAGCCACCCTTGGTCGCCACAGGCATGGGTAGGGTCATCTCACCGACCAATTCTTCTCTTTCCGTGTCCAGCTTCCATTGACTGAGACCTTGATAGTGCCCATCTCGACTGGCAAAGGCATGGGCCCCTGCTTCAATGGCACGCCAGTCATTTCCAGTGGCAATCAAAATGGCATCAATACCATTAAAAATCCCTTTATTGTGGGTAGCGGCTCGATAAGGATCTGCCTGCGCAAACTGGCTAGCCAAAGCTATTTTCTCCGCAATTTCTCGTCCTTGATCCTTTTGGCGGCTCAAGTAGCGAAAGGCGATGCGACAGCTTGCAGTCACTAGAGAATCGGTCGCGTAATTAGACAGGATTCCCATGAGACTCTGTCCTTGACTAAGTTCTTCTAAAACTGGTTTCAAGGCTTCCAGCATGGTGTTGAGCATATTGGCCCCCATAGCTTCTTGGGTATCTACATGAAGATAGACGACAAGGAAATCTGTTTCACCTTTGATCTGTTCTACATGTAGATCACGCGCACCGCCTCCTCGTTTAACGATAGACGGGTAGGCTTGATTGGCAAGTTCCAAGAGTTCTGCCTTCTTGCCGGCAATCTTTTCTTGCGCTTGTTCAGGATTAGCAACTTGATAAAGGGCTACCTGTCCAATCATCTGGCGCTCATGGACTTGAGCAGTAAAACCGCCTGCTCGCTTGATGATTTTACTTGCATAGCTGGCCGCAGCAACCACAGACGGTTCTTCTGTCACATAGGGAACTGTGTATTCCTGACCGTTAACGAGAACCTCTGGAACCAACGAATAAGGTAGAGAAAAAGTTCCCACTACATTCTCACTCAGCTGGTCTGCCACAGTCACACTCATCTGTTCATCCTGCTCCAAACTCTCTTGTCTCTCAGGACTAAGGAGCGCCTGAGCTTTTAACAGCTCGAGGCGCTCTTGGTATGATTTTTTTGAAAATCCATTCCAACTTATCTTCATTATTTTTCAACCTTGCTATAACTGCGTTGGTGGTCAACAATTTCAACCAAGGCAAAATCTTGATTTTCATAGCCAGCAAACTGGGCAGAATTTGTTTCATCTAAGTCTACTTCCTCAAAGAAGACTTTTTCATAGTCTGCGACAGACAGGGCAGTTCGTTGGTTGAGCTTGTTCAAACGGTCTTTATCCAGATAAGCTTCATATCCTTCAACCAATTCACCACTGAAGAACTCAGCCACAGCACCACTTCCGTAACTATAAAGGGCAATTTTATCTCCAGCCTTCAGGCTATCTGTATTTTCTAAGAGAGACAAAAGTCCAAGGAAAAGTGAACCTGTATAGATATTCCCCACCTTTTGACTGTAGAGAATAGACTGGTCAAAATGCTTTTGCAAGAGGTCTTTTTTCTCTTGAGACAGGCTCTTATCCATGATTTTTTTCAAGCCTTTTAAGGCTAATTTAGGGTAAGGCAAATGGAAACAAACAGCTGCAAAATCATCCAAAGTAAGCTGGTAGCGTTTTTGATATTCGAGCCAAGTCGTTTTCAAACTATCCAAGTATTGCTGGGTAGAATAGACACCATTTACATAAGGAGTTGTCGAGTAATTTGGACGCCAGAAATCCATGATGTCACGGGTCTGAGCTACATTGTCATTATTAAAGGCCATAATGCGTGGATTCTGTGTAATCAACATGGCCACACTTCCAGCACCCTGAGTGGGTTCTCCAGGTGTTTCAATACCATATTTGGCAATATCACTGGCAATGACCAAGACCTTGGACTCTGGAGAATTTTCCACATGCAATTTGGCATAATGAAAGGCCGCTGTCGCTCCATAACAAGCTTCTTTAATCTCGAAACTACGAGCAAAGGGCTGGATGCCCAGCAAACCATGCACAAAGACGGCCGCAGCTTTACTCTGGTCAATTCCTGACTCAGTCGCCACAATGACCATATCGATTTCTTGTCTTTCTTGCTCAGTTAAAATAGAATCACTTGCACTAGCTGCCAAGGTCACGATATCCTCAGTTAGAGGCGCAATACTCAATTCCTTGAGCAAGAGTCCTTTGCTTAATTTTTCAGGGTCAATTCCCCTCGCTTCTGCTAAGTCTTGTAATTTCAAGACATATTGACTGGTCGCAAAACCAATCTTATCAATACCGATTGTCATATTTACCTCTGTTTTATCATTCATTGTAAAAAATCGTTCTATACTATTTTATCACAAATAGCAGTAAAAGAGAGAAAAAAGACTTGATTCACCAAATCAAGTCGCTTATTATTCTAACCATTATGCTGCTTTCTTAAGTAGGAATAAAGTCTAAGAATCACTGTTCCGCTAGCCATTCCAATGGAAATCACCAAAGCCAATATAACAACCAAGGTTGCACTAGCAATGGCATGACTGTAATCTCCCGTCACAAAAAAGGCCGTTGTCCGATAGGAGAGATAACCCGGAACCAGAGGTGCCAAGATGGCTAAGATAAATACCACAGCAGGTGTCTTATAAAGAATACTTAAAATCTGGCTGGCACAAGAACCGATAATGGCTGCAATAAAAGTAGCCACAATAACATTGGTCGGTTCCTTGAGCAAGAGATAAATCAGCCAGACAGCCATGCCCAAAATCCCTCCGGGTAAGAGCATAGAGCGTTGCACATTGAGTACAATTAAAAAAGTGATAATAGCAAGAAGACTTGCTACTGCTTGTAATAAAAAGGTTGTTAGTGTCATATTAATTCATCAATACCAAGGCGACAGAAGTTCCCGCCCCTAAAGCAAGGGTAATGAGCAGGGATTCAAACATCTTACTCATACCAGAGTTTATGTGGTTGGTCATAATATCACGAACCGCATTGGTCAAGGCAATACCTGGTACAAACGGCATGACCGCACCAGCTATAATCAAATCTGCCGTTGAAGGAAAACCTGTGTAGCGAGCCCAAAACTGGGCTATCATCCCAAAGACAAAAGCTCCAGCAAATGCTGTCACAAAGGGAATTCGGATAAACTTCTCTACATAGAGGGAAAAGGCAAAACCAAATAAGGTAGCCACTCCTGCCCCAAGTGCGTCGTAGATATTTCCACTAAACATAATTGAAAAGAAAGGAGCACTAAAGGTCGCAGCCAGAGTTACCTGCAACTTAGTATAAGGAAGAGGTTGGGCTTGCAAAGCCTTCAATTGCTTGAACGCTGTCTCTAAATCAATCTGCCCCCCTACCAACTGACGAGAAATCTGGTTGACATCGCAGACTTTTTCAATATTATAAGAAGAGGAGGTCACGCGTTTCATTCGCGAAATATTGGTATTTTCAATGGAGAAAAAGATTGCGGCAGGCATAGCCAGAACATTGCAATCCAAAATTCCCTGCGAATGCGCAATACGAATCATGGTATCTTCTACACGATGAATCTCTGAACCACTTTTAAGGAGAATGGTTCCTGCTAACATAATCACATCGATGACGGCATTTAATTCTCTTGATTCTTCCATGCTTTCCTCCTTTTATCAACTCCTTCTATTCTATCACAAATCCGGACTCAAAAAAAATCTTTGCCATGAAATCATCACAAAGATTCGTTTAATCACGAGAATTTTCGTGGTTTCCTTCACTATTTGGTTGATTAGTAGAATGAGTATCTCCTCGTTGATTTCCTTGCTGGTTCCCCTGACTTGGTGTTGTAGTAGAACCTTGGTTTCCACGTTGGGCTGGTGCTGATGATGATGTTGACGGCGGTGTTTTCGGTTTGTAAATTGAAATCTTGATGCGTGTCTTATTCAAATCTACCTTTTCACCCGCTCTTGGACTCTGTTCAACAACGGTACCTTCAGCAGTTCCGGAAGGAGCTGTGGTAACTTCTACAACTTCAATGTTGGCTTCTTTAATACCGACAATTTGAACGAGATTATTTTTAGTAAATTCAAGACTAGATCCTATATAACTTGGCATAGCAACGCTGGTTACTTTCTTAGCAATAGTTAAAGTAATTGTTGAGGCCTTACTCAAATCATAAGTTGTTCCAGCTGACGGGCTCTGTCTAAGAACTGTTCCTTCTTCACTCTCGCTTGATTCTTCTTCCTCTATCTTGATGAGATTTTCAGGTACCTTCTTCTGCTTGAGTTCTGCGATAACATCGGTCGATTTACGGCCGATATAATTGCTCAATTGGAAAGATTGCTTACCTGATGAGACAACCAAATTGATTTTCGTTCCTTCTTTTCGACCAGTTCCAGCGTCAGGATCTGTACGGATAATCCGCCCTTCTTCCACCTTTTCACTAGCCTCTGATTTCTCCTCGCCAATCTCAAAATTGGCTTTCTTGAGGGTTTCCTTGGCTTCCGCCACTGTCTTACCTGCCACATCTGGAATGGCAATGGTTGCAGGAGTTCTGGATAGTATCCAAATAAGAGAAGCTGCCACCAATACAATGCTGGCCAACAAAATCATATAGCGAACTCTAAATTTCCGTTTCTTAACAGGCTTGGTTGCGTAATTGTCCTCTGAAGCTTGTTGACTCGGCTTCGCAGTCTGTGGCTTTGGACTTTGTGTTTGCACCTTAGGAATCGAAGTCAAGGTACTTTGTGGAACTTTAGGAAGAGTCTTGGTGTCAGCCTTAGTGGTATCATTAAACACCAATTTAGGCTCATTGCGACGATTATAAGACAAACTACTAGACAAGTCCACATACATCTCTGCAACTGACTGATAGCGATCTGTCAATTTCTTAGCAGTCGCCTTGATAACAACATTCTCCAAAGCCTGAGGCACAGATGGATTTTCAGCTATAACCGATGGCAGTGGTTTCTGAAAATGCTGAAGGGCGATGGTCACCGCACTATCCCCATCGTAAGGAATATGACCTGTCAGCATCTCATAGAAAATAATCCCCATGGCATAGATATCACTCTGCACAGTTGCTTTAGAACCACGCGCCTGCTCTGGTGACAAGTAATGAACCGAACCCAGCATAGAGTTAGTCTGGGTCAGACTTGTCTCTGCAAAGGCTACCGCAATCCCAAAGTCTGTGACTTTGGCAGTCCCATCTGGTGTCAAAAGGATATTTTGAGGTTTCAAGTCCCTATGGACAATTCCTCTGGTATGGGCCAAACGCATGGCTAGGAGGATTTGTCCCATAATACGGACTGCTTCTTCATTAGAAAGAGGATAGTGTTCCTTGATATAGCGTTTAAGGTCTAGTCCAGCAACATACTCCATTGCAAGATACTGTTGACCGTCTTCCTCACCAATATCTGTTATCCGAACGATATGAGGATGGTCTAGATCTGCCATAGCTCTCGCTTCACGCTGAAAACGAGCTACAGCTATTGGGTCCGTCTGGTAGTTGGTCCTCAGGACCTTCACTGCCACTTCTTCTCCATCTAGAATTAAATCCTTGGCCAAATAGACATCTGCCATGCCTCCTCGGCCAATCTGTTTCACAATCCGATAGCGTCCGGCAAAAATCTTGCCGATTTGGATCATTCTGTTTCCTCCTCATTAACAGCAATAAGGGCAACTGTAATATTGTCCAAACCACCTGCATTATTAGCAAAACGGATCAAGGTTGCTGCCTTATCTGCCAAAGGAATATCACTGGTTAAAATATCACAAATCTCACTGCCTGAAATCATGTTGGTTAATCCATCGCTATTAAGTAGGAGATAATCTCCTGTCGCAAGGGTAATCATTCCAAAATCAGGCTGAATTTCGTCTTTTTGACCAATTGACTGGGTAATAATATTTTTCTGTGGGTGGCTAGCTGCTTCTTCAGGTGTCAATTGACCAGCCTTGAGCAATTCATTGACCAAGGAATGGTCGCTCGTTAACTGGTGGTATTCTTCTCCACGAATCAAACCGATACGAGAATCTCCAATATGAGCATAGATAGCCTGATTGCCAATAATAGCAACAGCTTCTAGAGTTGTTCCCATTCCTTTATAGGCATCATCTTGTCCAAGTTGATGAATCTTTTGATTTTCAATTTCTAGGTAATTGGCGAACCATTCACGCACTTCATTGACTGTATCTATTTGGGTATCAACCCAAGCTATACCTAGGTCTGTTACCGCCATTTCACTAGCGATATTCCCTGCGCGATGACCTCCCATACCATCAGCTAGGATAATCATGGTACGTCCAGCTCTATTGACATAGTGGTTGACATAGTCTTGGTTATTTGTTCGTTTCTGACCAACATCTGTTAATAATGAAATTTCCATGTGTTAGTTCCTTCCTAATCCGATATCTTGCGAAATTGACTGATGAAGAATCCATCACTTCCATACAATTCAGGTGTAATGAGGATACAGCCATCTTTCATGATATCTTTACATTCATGTTCTAGTGTTACCTGCTCAAATTCAGGATGACTTTCTAAAAATGCCTGTACGACTTGAAAGTTCTCCTCTGAGACAATAGTACAGGTACTATAAGTTATTATACCACCTTTGCGTAGTGTTTGACAAACACTACCTAATATTTCTAGCTGAATTTCCTGTAAGGACGCGAAATCTGCCGTTTCTTTATTGTATTTGATGTCTGGTTTTCGACGCAGAAGACCAATTCCTGAACAGGGAGCATCCACCAAAATCTTATCAAAAGAATCCTGACCAAAAAACTCATGCACCTTTCTGGCATCTAATTTTTGCGTTTGAACCCGATCTGCAACTCCCAGACGTTGAGCATTTTCTTGAATCAAGTCCAACTTGTGATTGTAAAGGTCCAAAGCCGTAACCTGACCTGTCGTGAGATAAGAGGCTATATGGGCTGTTTTCCCACCCGGAGCCGCACAGGCATCTAGAACCTGCTCATTCCCTTTTAAATCAAGCGTCGGAGCAACAAGCTGACTGGACTCGTCTTGGATGGTAATTGCTCCATCCGCAAACAAATCATGGCCTGCAAAATGCCCTTGCTCCTTCACAAGACCAGAGGGAGACAAGGATGAATCACTGGCCTCCAACAAGACTTGGATTTCTTCTTTTCGTCCTAGGTCCGTTACACGAATACTGACCTTGTTTCGCACCAAAAGACTTTCAAAAATAGCTTGCGCTCGCTCTTCTCCGTATTCTTCCTTGAGCTTAGCAACTAGCCAAACTGGGAGAGAATAGGCAATGGAATCACGCTTGTTTTTTCGCTTGATGCTAGCAATATCTGGCCAGCCTTCACGCAAGATACGGCGAAGGACGGCGTTGACAAATTTTTCACTGCCTTTTTTACGAGTTTTGGATAGTTCTACCGCTTCATTAACCACAGCGTGATTAGGAATCTTGTCCAAATAGCAGAGCTGGTAGGCACTCATAAGAAGAAGGACATAAAGCCAACTGTCTAACTGGTCTCTGTCTTCGATAAAGTGGGATAGGTACCATTCCAGAGTCAGTTTACGGGCTACTGTTCCATAGACCAGCTCGGTTACCAAACCCTTGTCTGTTACAGAAAGTTGACTTCCCTTGAGATGCTTATTTAAGGCGATATTTGAGTATGCTTGATTAATAAAAACATCCTCTAATACTGCTAAGGCTAAACTTCTAGCTGTTTCTACTTTAATCACCAAATCGTTCTCCTACAGTCAATGTACGTCCAACACCGTTGAGGAAGGAAGCAATGTCCATCTTAGGCTTACCAGCTGGCTGCACTTGTTTGAGAGACAAAGCTCCTTCAGCCGTTGCGACAATCAATTCTTTCTTGCCGATAGAGAGAATTTCACCTGGATTTCCCTGACCTTCTACTGGTAGGGCTTCATAAATCTTAAAGCGGTCACCCTTAAGGAAAGTATGGGCAACAGGCCAGGGGTTCATCCCACGGATTTGGTTAAAGAGTTGACGATTGCTTTTATTCCAATCCAACTTTTCTTCCTCGGGTTTGATATTTGGCGAGAAAGTAACCTGACTTGGATCCTGTGGTTCAGGTTTGATATCACCAGCAATATAGGCAGGCAAAGTATCCAAAAGCAAATCACGACCAACTAGCGCCAATTTCTCAAACAAGGTGCCAACATTGTCCTCATCCATAATCGGAATACTACGACGAGAAATCATATCCCCTGCATCCATTTCCTTAACCATTTCCATAATGGTCACACCAGCTTCCTCATCCCCTTGAATCAAGGCATAATGGATAGGCGCTCCACCACGGTGTTTAGGAAGGAGTGACGCGTGAACATTGACCGCAAAGTCTATGCTATCAAGGAGTTTACTTGGGAGAAACTGCCCAAAAGCAGCAGTCACAATTCCATCCGCTCCTAGCTGCATAATAGCTTCCATCTCAGGACTTCCAGATAATTTTTCAGGTTGGTAGATTGGAAGACCTGCTTCCTTGGCAGCCTGCTTGACTGGGGTTTCTTGGATCACTTTTTTACGACCAACAGCGCGGTCCGGCTGGGTCACAACTGCTAGAATTTCGTAACGATCATCTGTCAAAAGCCCTTTTAAGACTGTTGCTGAAAAGTCGGGTGTCCCCATAAAGATTAGTTTTGTCATATTTTCTCCTTCTTATAAAAATTGCTGTGGCTCATGGTCAATGCTAAGACGGAGCTCACTATTTTCCCGTTCTTGAGTCAAGGCCAAGACCTGATTGAGGGTCGGCCCCAGCTCATCTTCTAAACGGTATTTAATTAAAATCTGGTAATGATAGAGGTTGTGGGTACGAGCAATGGGTTTGGGCGTTGGCCCCAGAATGTTACTGTTCTCTGACAAGCCTGAGCGCAAAATGTTCACAACTTCATAGGCACGTTTGACCACCTCTTCTTCCTTCTTGTGAGAAAGGGTAATGCCAATGGTGAAATAGTAAGGCGGATAACCAAGTTGTCGTCTGATTCCCATTTCATAAGCGTAAAAGCCTTCGTAGTCCTGATCCTTGGCAAATCGAATAGCATAATGCTGCGGATTGTAGGACTGTATCAAGACCTGACCTGCTTTTTCAGCCCGTCCTGCTCGACCTGCCACCTGAGTCAAGAGCTGGAAGGTTCTCTCAGAAGAACGGAAATCAGGCAGATTCAAGGCCGTATCCGCATTGAGCACTCCGACTAAGGTTACATTGGGAAAATCCAATCCCTTGGCAATCATCTGTGTACCAAGCAATATGTCCGCTTCACCTCGTCCAAACTGGTCAAGTAAAGCTTGGTGACTGCCTTTCTTGCGGGTCGTATCCACATCCATCCGCAGAATACGTGCCTGAGGAAAGAGTTCTGCCAGTTCGTCATAAGCCTTCTGAGTTCCTGTTCCATAGTAACGAATACTGCGACTCTTACAGTTAGGACAGACCTGAGGAATGTCTTTCGAAAAACCACAATAATGGCAGTTCATGGTCTTGGTATCCATGTGCAAGGTCAAGGAAATGTCACAGTTAGGACAAGTATCCACCGTCCCACACTCTCGACACATGACAAAGCTAGAATAACCACGACGATTGAGCATGAGAACCACCTGCTCTTTTTTAGCCACACGGTCTTGGATGGCTTCTAGCAAAGGAGGTGTAAAGTTTGATGTCTCATTCTGTCCGATATAGTCTCGAAAGTCAATCACTTGAACCTCAGGGATCCTAGCTAAAGGATTGGCGCGTTGGGTCAGACGCAAATGTTGATAGACGCCTTTTCCAGCCCGCGCACGGCTTTCCAGACTTGGTGTCGCAGACCCAAGAACCAGGGCCGCTTGATTATACTGAGCCCGTAAAATAGCCACCTCTCTGGCATGATAACGGGGATTACTGTCCTGCTTATAAGTCGCTTCATGCTCCTCATCGATTATAATGACACCTAGATTTTTCAGCGGAGCAAAGATGGCCGATCTAGCACCAACAACAACTTGAGCGTCTCCACGCTCAACCTTGCGCCATTCATCATACTTTTCACCATTGGACAGGCCTGAGTGAAGAATGGCCACTTTCTCACCAAAACGAGCGATAAAACGCTCCGTCATTTGTGGAGTCAAGGAAATCTCAGGCACCAGCAAAATGGCTGTCTTGCCCTTGTCCAAGGCCCCTTGGATAATCTGCAAGTAAACCTCGGTCTTCCCACTTCCTGTAATCCCTTGAAGGAGGAAGGGAGGCTGATGACTGCCAATCGCACTGACAACCGCATCACGCGCCCGCCTTTGCTCTGGATTCAACTCCAAAGGCCGACTTGCCTCAATCCCTTCAAAATAAGCAGCCGAACGTTGAACTTCTTTTTGGACTATGGTAACAGCACCTTGTTCCACAAAGAAGTTGACTTGCTCCCGCGAGTAGGATTCTAACAAACTAGCCAAGGAAGAACTCTCAGGATGAGAAAGCAAATAGTCTCTCAGTTCTAACTTTTTCTTGGCACGCGTAGAGATCTCAATTTTCTCTAACTGAGTAGCATCAACCTCATACCAAGACTGGGTCTTGACCTTCTTTTGATCAATTGCCTGATATTCTAGCCCAAGCAGGCCTTTTCTAGTCAATCGCATCATTTCAGCTTGCTTACCTAAATCTAGAGAAGAAAAGGCAAGCGAATCTTCTGAACCAAACAAGCGCTCTTTGTCTTCCTGACTCAGACCTTCCAGAGGATAGAGAATCTTATCATAGCTGGAGTTCAGAAATCCCGGCAGCATAGCCTTGAGGATGGAGATTTTGTAGGAGAAGACGGACTTGCGTAACTCCTCAGCTAGCCAGAGTTGTTCTTGCGTGAGAACAGGAGAAAAATCCAACACCTCCGCAATATCTTTTAAATCTTGCTCCATCTCTTCCTCATCTGATTGAGACTCCAAACCAAGAACAATCCCTTGAATCAGGCGATTGCCCTTACCAAAAGGCACATGAACCCGCATCCCAACTTCCAGCATTCCCTCAAATTCCTCCGGAATCCTATAACTATAGGGTTGGTCCGTCTGCATCAAGGGTACATCTACGATAATCTTAGCTATGGCCATCTTCTCACCTCCTCCTTGTCAGTACATTCTTGCAATAGAAAAAATAAGATTGAGTCCCCCCAACCTTAAATTTTTTCACCATCTTCTTTTTCTTTAGCGATTTGCTCTTTGATTTTCTTTTCTTCTTCTTCTTTGCGGCGTTTCTCTTCTTCGATACGGCGACGCACTGCTTCACGTTTTCCTTCTGGATCTGGGTGAATTGTAACGTTTCCTGATTCGATTTCTTCTAAAGCGCGAAGAGTTGATTTTTCAGATTTGAAACCTTGAGTTGCTGGCGCACCTGCTTCCAATTCGTGGGCACGTTTTGCTTCCAAGATTACGAGTGAATATTTTGATGGAACCTTGTCGAGCAAGGTATCAATAGAGGGTTTTAACATCATTTGCTTGTACCTATTTTCTAAATTTTATCGGGTAGTTGGAGATTTCGGTAACATCTCCTGATAGTGACCAATGACACGATCCACACGGAAGTGTTCTGCTTCGATCACACGTTTGACACGCTCAGCAGCTAGGGGCACCTGATCGTTGACAATCGCATAATCATACTCACGCATAAGAGCAATTTCTTCCTTGGCTTTTTCGATTCGTTGGGCAATCACTTCTGCGCTGTCTGTTCCACGTCCTACCAAACGATCTTGCAATTCATCCAAATCTGGTGGTGTCAGAAAGATAAAGACAGCATCTGGAACCTTTTTCTTGACCTGAAGAGCACCTTGAACCTCAATTTCAAGGAAAACATCGATTCCCTTGTCCAAGGTTTCATTGACATAGGTCAGAGGAGTTCCATAGTAGTTGCCGACATATTCTGCATATTCCAACATCTGACCTTGACGAATCAGCTCTTCAAACTCTTCGCGAGTGCGGAAGAAATAGTCAACACCGTCCACTTCTCCAGGACGTTGTGCGCGTGTCGTCATCGATACAGAGTATTGAAATTGGTTTTCAGAACTCTCAAAAATCTCTCTTCTAACCGTTCCTTTTCCAACCCCTGAAGGACCAGAAAAAACGATTAGCAAGCCTCGGTCTGCCATTGTGTCTCCTTTTAGTCAGTCTGTAAAAATAAAATAAAATTTTCCTTCAGATAGTAGCATTTTACACAAACTATCCTTCTACAGTCTTTCTATCTAGTGTAACAAAAAAGCAGTAATTTTTCAACTGCTCTTTCTTATTTATTTAGCATAATCTACTGCACGAAGCTCACGAATCACGGTTACCTTGATATTTCCTGGGTAATCGAGATTGTTTTCAATTTTCTCACGAACTTTGTGAGCCAAGATTGTGACTTTGTCGTCCTTGATTTGTCCTGGATTGACCATGATGCGGATTTCACGTCCTGCTTGAAGGGCAAAGCTAGTTTGCACTCCCTCAAAGCCGTTAGCAATTTCTTCCAAATCATGAAGACGCTTGATGTAGCTTTCAAGAGACTCACTACGAGCACCTGGACGGGCTGCGCTCAAGGCATCTGCCGCAGCGACGATCACTGCAATGACACTTTCTGCTTCGACATCGCCGTGGTGGCTAGCAATCGTATTGACCACAACTGGGTGTTCCTTATACTTACGAGCCAATTCCATACCGATTTCAACGTGGCTACCCTCAACCTCGCGGTCAATAGCTTTCCCGATATCGTGAAGGAATCCAGCACGACGGGCAAGAGCCGCATTTTCACCAAGTTCGCTGGCCATGATACCAGCCAATTTAGCAACCTCAATCGAATGGCGCAAGACATTTTGTCCATAAGAAGTACGGAACTGCAAACGTCCCATAATTTTCATCAAGTCTGGATGAAGGTTTGGCGCACCAATCTCATAAGCTGCTGCCTCACCGTATTCACGGATCTTATTGTCAATCTCTTGACGGTTTTTCTCAACCAACTCTTCGATACGGGCTGGGTGGATACGACCATCTTTGAGCAACATTTCCATAGTCATACGGGCAATCTCACGACGAATCGGGTCAAATCCTGACAAGGTCACCACTTCTGGCGTATCGTCGATAATCACATCGACCCCTGTCAAACTTTCAAAGGTACGAATGTTACGACCTTCACGACCAATAATGCGTCCCTTCATAGTATCGTCTGGCAGATGAACCGTTGAGTTTGTTGACTCCGCTACATATTCACCAGCGATACGTTGCATAGCTTGAACCAGGATGTCCTTGGCCATTTTGTCAGAACGTTCCTTGACCTCTTGCTCAGCTTCACGAATACGGCTAGCAATCTCCTTGGTCAAGTTTTCCTCTGTCTGTGCCAAGATAATATCTCGTGCTTCTGCCTGAGACAGAGCACCAATACGCTCTAGTTCTGCTTCTTTTTGTCTTTCGACTTCCTCTAATTGCTCTTCACGCGCATCAAGGTTTTTCGCTCTATCAGAAATACTTTGTTCTTTTTGTTCAAGTGTTTGTTCTTTACTCGTCAAATTGTCGTCCTTACGATCAAGGCTAGTAGCTCTCTCTGTCAAACGACTTTCGATTTGTTTGAGTTCTTGACGTTCTGATTTGAATTCAGCGTCCACTTCTTCACGGTATTTTCTGGCTTCTTCTTTGGCCTCCAATAGTGCTTCTTTTTTAAGAGACTTGCTTTCACGCTTAGCTTCATTAACAAGTAAATCGGCTTCACGTTCAGCTTGTCCACGTAAATTAGTTGCTTCTTGTTCAGCATTTAAAAGCATCAACTCTGCAGCTTCCTGAGATGATTTCATCTTAGCTGAGATGCTGACATATCCAATGACTAAACCAATGATGACGGCAAAAACAGCAATCGCAAGCGACATGATTTCCATGTTTTTACCTCATTTTATTGTTATTCCGAATGACATACATTCTTTTACATTCTACCATAAAAAAGTGATTTTCACAAACCTAAAATAGAATATGTTTTGAGGAATTTAGCGTGAATTTGGAGTTTAGCTCCCTGAATTTATCTGGATAACCTTTATTACTTAGAATCCGTAACGTCAGCAAAAATTTAAAAAAGCCTACCTTTCAGTAGACTTAGTTTGTTTCTATTCTAATCGGCACTCTGCCAAAATTCTGCTCTGCTATACTTGGTTTTCCCAGTTGATAAATCTGGTCTGCTTTTTGGGTCATGGCATCCCATGGTTCTTTGCCAATTCTGCTAACTAGACTGACCTGCCCTTTCAAAGACTTGAGATGCTGTCTACCTTTTTCGGTAAAACTAAGGACATGAATGGCTTCTGGCAAGTCACTTTCTCTAGCCTGCATCAAAATATAGGTCAATAGGCGTCTGACACGCGCCTTGGTGTAACGCTTGGTCGCAACCACCTCGACCAAGCCTTCCAAAGACTTGGCTGTTTTAATAGCCTCTTTAATGCGCACAGCCATTTCTTGATTGACCTGATAGATAGTGGTTAGGTCTGGATTGGACAAGATTTGATAGCGGAGCAAAGGAAAATAGTCTTCCCAGCTCACCTTACTGGCCTGCTCAAATAGGGCAATAGAAGGCATAAAGCGTTCTAAGAAATCTTGGTCATTCTGGTGCTGACGAAGAGATGTCGCCGAGGCAAAGTCCACATCCTTATCCACAGAATGGTAACCCGCCCCCTGACGCTGAATTGGCTCAAGCTTGATGTTTCGTCCTGCAACTGCCTTGGCATAAGCAAGAGCAAGAACATGATTGGGCGTATTGCCTGAAAAATCAAGACCTGCAAATTCCTTCCACATGGTCTGGGTTTTCTGGGGATAGGAAAGGGAATCAGGCAGATTTTCCACAAATTGCTCCATCTCAGCACCCTGCTCTGTGTATAAGTCAGCAATTTTCTGGTAATCCAGAACTTCTTCTGTCCCAAAAACTAGGCTATCAATACCCAATCGAGCCAAGATATCCACAGCCCCTTGGCCAAAGAAATCCGCCGCCTGAACACTGACTAAAAAGGGCAACTCCACTACCAAGTCTGCGCCATTTTCCAGTGCCATCTGGGCCCTTGTCCACTTATCTACGATAGCAGGTTCTCCACGCTGCATGAAATTTCCTGACATAGCCACAATTTTCAGCCCCTCTGCCTGTTCTAGCAGGTATTTATGGCCATTATGAAAAGGATTGAACTCCGCGATAATACCTGTAATGGTCATAGTAATCTCCTACTTCTGCGCGACAAAAAACCAACGGGTACTGGTTTCTGTTGGATCCTTGTCTTCAAAGTTGGCATAGAGTTTGAAGGACTTGAAACCAGCCTGTTCCAGCAAAATATCATAGGTCAGGATCTCATAAGTCCGCTCCTCATGCACTTCATCGTGGCGACTAAAGGAACCGTCAGCCTCCTTGATAAAGAAGGTTAGTTCATGAACAATAGAGTGAGGCGCCGCATCCTCGTAAGTATCCCAGAGCATGGCGAAATCTTCCGCATTTTCATGGTAGGAATAGCCTGGAAAAACTTCATCTGTCTGGTAGGTCGAATGCACATCAAAGATGAAAACTCCATCTTCATTAAGGGCATTATACACTTCCTTAAAAACATCCCCTACTTCCACCTCATCCTGCATGTAGCAGATTGAGTCCGAATAACAAGTGACAAAATCATATTGACCTGCCTTGGACAAATCCAGCATATTGCCTTCAATAAAATCAATCTTTTGCTTGGCTGAAGCCGCTCTCTTTTCGGCAATCTTCAACATATCCGCACTCAAATCAAGACCAGTCACATCAAAACCAGCCTGAGAGAAGCGTACAGATTGAATTCCTGTCCCACAAGCCAGTTCCAAGAGTTTCTTTCTCTCCTTGGTCTTAGGCAAATGACGAAGCGAAAAATCCGTCCATCTATCGTATAAACTGTCGTCCATGACCGCATCGTAAACAGCCGCAAAAGTTTCATAAGTTGCCATAATCATGATACCAAGAGCGTCAATGGCAAACACCACTCGCCCTTTACCTTTCTATCAATTTTTCTAAAATAAGCAAAGAAACCCAGTTGACTACAACTGAGTTCATCTTCTAAGCAAGAGCTTCTGAAATATCTACTGAATTTGCCTCATGCCATAGCTTCTCTAGGTTATAATGGGCACGCATTTCTTCTGAAAAGATATGTACCACCACAGCACCTAGGTCCAGCAAGACCCAACCTCCAGCTGCATCGCCTTCGATATGGCTACCTTTAAAGCCTGCATCAGCTACTTTTTCACGGATGTTATCAGCGATAGCGTCCAACTGACGGCTATTCATTGAACTAGTAATAACAAAGTAATCCGTCACGCTAGTCAAATCTTGTACGTCAAGTGCGAGGATATCCTCCGCACGTTTCTCATCAGCCGCTTTCACGACTAGTTCTAGTAATTCTTTTTCGTTCATTTAGTCCTCTTTCAAATAGTGCACAAAGGCGTTATAGGTTTCAAGGGTTTGGGGATAGATGGGGAATCTCTGATGAGCTAGATGCTCCACAGTTCGAGCTGTTTCGTAGGCCACCGCCTTATTAAGCGATAGACTCGCAATCTCACGCGCTACATCTACTCCAGGAAAGGCACGATTGTGCTCTATATAGTCTGCGACATAGATAACCTTGTCTAGGTCTGTCATCTGAGCCGCCCCGACTGTATGGATTTCAATAGCTCGCAGGATTTCAGAATCATGCAAATTCAAATCTTCCTGAATCTTGTAGATGCCAACCATGCCATGCCAGACATTATTGCCCCAGTTCTTGAGGTCAGGATCTAGCTGATGACGGTCAATCAAATCCAGAAATTCCTGATCTGACAGCTTTTTAGCATAGTCATGAAGAAGGCCTGCAAGACCTGCTTTCTCGACATCGACTCCAAAGCGCTGAGCCAGTTCTATGGCTGCACGCTCCACACCCAAACAATGGGTTAAGCGTTTTTCAGGCAGAAGCTCTGCCATTTTTTCCAACAAAGCCTCGCGAGAGCAGTTGATATAGTCTTGATAGGCCATCAGTAGAGCCCCTCCTTCTCGATGTAGTCTAGCACAGGCTGAGGCAGGAGAAAGTTGGGTTTCCGACCTTGGGCAAGGAAGTCACGCACCATGCTGGACGAGATATCCATGAGAGGCACATCCACCCAGATAACTGGGTAAGAAGTCCCAGCCTTGTAGCGTGGGCGCTGAACTCCCACAAACTGAACCATATCAACTAACTCATCAATTCTATACCACTTAGGCAGATAGTCCACCATGTCGGCACCGATGATAAAGTAATAATCCGTGTCTGGATTCTTCTCAGTTAGAAGCTTCATGGTATCGTAGGTGTAGGAAATACCCTTGCGCTCCAACTCAATGGTTTCAATAGCTAGTCCTTCAATCCCCTCAATAGCCAACTCAAGCATCTTGAGACGATGGTGTTCAGGGATTGTTTCCTTTTTATCTACATGAGGGGGTTGGTATTCAGGCATGAGCAAGACTTGATCCAGTCCCAACTGCTGCCGTACTTGATCCGCAACAATGAGATGGGCATTGTGAACAGGGTTAAAATTCCCCCCTAAAATCCCGACTTGTTTGCGTTTTTTCTCCTTGATTTCTGGCTCCAACTCTACCTTGGTAAAGGGAGTCAATAATTCGATTGCCATAGGCTAGTCTCCTTTATTTCTCTGTAAAAACAGTTATTTGGAGTAGGTTTTTAGATTTCTTTGACTTTTTTAGAAATCTTGCGATTTTCTTTCTTGCTGGATTGTTTAAACAAAATCAAAATACGGCCAATTTTTTGGACTGTATCCACACCGATTTCTTCTTCCAAGATTTCAGCTACTTCGTGGATGTTTTCATCTGTATTTTGCAAGAGTGTAACCTTAATCAATTCCCGTGCGTCAAGAGCCCGACGGACGCTGGTTTTGATTTTGTCGTTAAGTCCATTTTTCCCGATTTGGATGATGGGTTTGAGAGTGTGTGCCTGACTGTTGAGGAAGGCACGTTGTTTTGATGTTAATGACATAATTTTCTTCCTTGTTTTTTGATAGTTATTTTAGGTGGTGAGGGACGGTCGGAACTAATTTCCCAAAGATCTCATCTTTGAAAAATGGATTTCCTGACCTCATAATTGAGCCTTGGTCTCAATTGTGCCCCTTGCCAATCTAACGATTGGCAAGACCCCACGGCAATAACTATCTCTTTATGAGCTCACTTTGTTCGCTCAGTGATTTTATTTTAAATAATTGCTTTTCGTGCGACGACTGCGACGCCTTCTGGTGCCCAGACGGCGATTTTGGCAGTTCCTGTTACACGAATCCATCCTAGGCCTGAGATGACTAGGTCTGTCTTATCCTTGATGTTAAATAGATGCTCAACCAGTTTAGGAAAATCTTCTTTTTCCTTGCTATTTGGTGGTGTCAGGAGAGTTCCGAGGTGCTTATCATAAAAGGCACTGGCTCCTTCTAGCTTGGTACGATGCAATTTGAGTTCATTGTCAAAAAAGGCTGTGAAACCTTGCTTTTCACCTGCAATAAAGTCAAAGCGTCCGAGACCGCCTAGAAACAGGGTTTGTTCAGGATTAAGCTGATAGGTTTTAGGCTTGATTTCCTTTTTGGGGCTGACATACTTGAGGTTTTTAGCCGTCAAGTAGTGGGCCATCTGGTGACGGTGGATGATTCCCGGCGTATCGTAGATATAAGATCCATCGTCAAGCGGAATCTCAATCTTATCCAAGGTTGTCCCTGGGAAACGCGAAGTCGTAATGACATTCTGGTCACCCGTGATTTCTTGGATAATGGCATTAATAAGAGTTGATTTTCCAACGTTGGTCACACCGACAACATAGACATCGCGGCCCTTACGGTAGTGTTCAATCTTGTCAATGACTTCCTTTATGGCATGTTTATTTTGTGCCGAAGTTAGGACGACATCGACTGGACGAAGACCTTCTTCGTGGGCACGCTCCATGAGCCACTGGCTAATCTTGCCCGGTTTAACAGACTTGGGCAGGATATCTTTTTTATTTCCTACCAAGAGGACATCATTGCCCGAGACAAAACGTGGCAAGCCTGGGATGACAGAGCCATTAAAATCAAAGATATCAATGACATTGACCACTAAGGCATCACTGTCTCCCACCTCGTGCAAGAGCTTTAGGAAATCATCGTCCGTCAACTGGACATCCGTGATTTCATTGTAGTGACGGAGACGGAAACAACGTTGGCAATAGACTTCGCCAGTTTCCAAACCTTTTTCAAGTGCCGACTGGGGGGTAAAACCAAGACCAGCCTTGTCTGTCGTCTGAATGGTTGCTCCACAACCAATACAGAGAATTTCTTCCATAGTTAAATTCCTTTTTTATATGTAATCGGTCCGTACTTTTCAGTGATTTTTCGCATCACACGGCGCTCACGAGCTCGGTTAATTTGCGTTTTGATCGAGTCATGTTGGACCAAGGGTTTGACTAAAATCGAGCGAATGCCAGCACGGTGGGCTGCTCGAATATCTGTCATGAGCTGGTCGCCAACCATGACAACTTCACTTTTCTCATAGTGGAATTCCTTCATTGCACGATTAATCCCAAATGTGAAGGGCTTAAAGGCCCAGTAAACGTAATCAATTCCAAATTTTTCAACTGCTCGTTGAACTCGTTTTTTGGTGTTATTTGAGACCACAATGATGCGAATACCCGCGTCACGGATATCATGTAGCCATTGCTTCATTTCTGGTGTCCCATCAGGATTGTTCCAAGCAATGAGAGTATTGTCCAAATCGACCAAAACAGCCTTGATTCCATGCGCCTGCAGGCTTGGGACTGTCAGATCATAGACTGCTTCCACAGCAAAGTCTGGCATGTAGTTTTCAATCACCATTTTGGCTCCTTTTCTTTTATTTTCTAGTAATTTTCTTCAGCCATTGAGATAAGGCCACCCATAAAATCAAGCTAGTCATTAAGATATAAATCCAAGCATTTGGCTCTTCTGTAAATGGTAGAGGAACATTCATTCCGAAGAAACCTGTAATAACCGCAAGTACTGCTAGTAAGACGGAGATAATAGTCAAAATTGACAAACTATCATTCAAGTTATTGTTTAGGATGTTGTTGTAAGAAGCTGAGAGTTGTTGCAAGACTTGAGAAATCAAGTCTGTCATAGACACCAACTGATGGGCTTCAATCATGGCATCATCAAACTGCTCTCGTTCGACATCATTAAATCTCCGATAAAGAGCATGGCCCTGGATATGTTCCAAGAGGAGTCGATTTTGTTTTGCTGCTGCTGTCAAGTAAACCATACCAGTCTCCAAGTCAGAGAGGGCGAAGAGATTTTTCTTTGTTGTAGTTTGACGTAGCAAGGCACTAATTTCGTCCTTACTTTTATCCATCTCTTCAATGACAGGATAATAAGCGTTACTGATAATCTCTAAACCAGCAAAGAGAAACTTGTAAATAGAAAGCGACTCATGGCTATCCAGATAAGCTGACATCTGATCAATGACATAAGCATTCTTATGGTTGCTGATGGTAATCATTCGTTGTCTTTCGACGATAAAGGTCATGGGAATCGCTTCATAATATTCTTTGTCTTTTTCTAAATCAAGAACATTATAAATAAAGGTTACCGTCTCCGTTTCACGGTTATAATCCATATGAGCTCGTTCATTTCTATCCAGAGCATACTCAATGGTTTCCTTGTCCAATCCATAGATGTCAGAAAGATCTTCCATATTTTTAATCTTATCCACATCAAGGTCTATCCAGGTACAACCATTGCCCAACTGCTTTTCTAAAACCATCTTTTCTCCTTTATTAAACTCTTTCTATTGTACCACAAATTACTTAAAATAACAGGTCTAGTCTGTGCGTGAGAAATTGCTGACGACGGTGATATTCCGATTGGGAACGAAGTGCAGAACCTGATCTTCTCCTCTGAGTTGCGTTGTTCGAATGCCGACACTGACAACCTTGCCCGATACGGTAATAGGACCATTTGTCAAAACGACCTCATCTCCCACATCCAGTTGACGTTCAAAGAGGATGAAAAAGCCATTGATGACATCAGATAGAAAGCCTTGGGCTCCCATTCCAATAGCCACCCCAGCAATCCCAGCCCCTGCCAGCAAACTCGAAACTGGCAAACCCAAAATAGACAAGATACAGTAAAGCAAAAAGAAATAAAGGGTATAATTAAACACATTCTCTAATAAACGTGAAATGGTTTTCTGACGCCCGACATCATGACGAGACATTTTTAGAGAAGGTTTAACAATTCTCTGCACCATGGTATGGAGCAATTTCTTAGCTATATAAAAGAGTAAAAATAAGAATAACAGAGAAATTAACTTGGTTAAGATATTTTCAATAATCGTTGTTATATCAAGCTTATTGAGGTAGGTTTGAATAAATTCTTTCATAGAAAACTCCTTTCATTTATTATACCATACTTTTACAAGTGATGAATCTCCATAAATATTCAAAAATAATAGCCAAAATAGACAGAAAATTCTTGATTTTAGCTCATATTTATACTATAATCATAAACATTACACAACAAAGGAGATTGTTATGAAAAAATTCATTCATGCTTGGAATAAGGCGAGTCTAATCAAACGAATTTTGATTGGCATGCTTATTGGAGGAACCCTAGGGCTGACACTTCCTAACATTTCAGGAATTGGTTTACTTGGAGATCTCTTTGTTGGTGGCCTCAAAGCCATCGCACCTATTCTAGTCTTTGCCCTCGTTGCCAATGCCCTTTCCCAACATCAAAAGGGGCAAGATAGCAACATGAAAACGGTTATCTTCCTTTACTTGGTAGGAACCTTTGCAGCAGCACTTGTTGCTGTCCTAGCAAGCTTCATTGTCCCTGTTGAGATTACCTTAAATAGTGCCAATACAGAAATCGCACCACCAGATGGGATTGGACAAGTCCTCAGCAACCTCTTGCTCAAACTAGTTGACAATCCAGTCAATGCCCTCATTACTGCCAACTACATCGGTATCCTATCTTGGGCAGTCATTTTCGGGATTGCTATGAGAGAGGCCAGCAAAAACAGTAAAGAATTGCTGAAAACCATGGCTGATGTGACTTCTAAGATTGTCGAATGGATCATTAACCTAGCTCCATTTGGGATTCTTGGTCTTGTCTTCAAAACTATCTCTGATAAGGGAATCGGAAGCCTAGCCAACTATGGAATCTTACTTGCCCTCTTGGTGACAACTATGTTCTTTGTGGCCCTAGTAGTCAATCCATTGATTGCCTTCCTCTTTATGAAGAGAAATCCTTATCCCCTCGTTTGGAAATGTTTGCGTGTCAGCGGTGTGACAGCCTTCTTCACTCGTAGTTCTGCGGCTAACATCCCTGTCAACATGAAACTTTGTCACGACCTTGGACTGGATCCAGATACCTATTCTGTTTCTATCCCACTTGGTTCTACTATCAACATGGCGGGGGCAGCGATTACTATTAACGTTTTGACTCTTGCTGCAGTAAATACTCTTGGAATCCCTGTTGACTTTGCCACAGCCTTTGTCCTCAGTGTAGTAGCAGCTATCTCAGCCTGTGGTGCTTCTGGTATTGCGGGAGGTTCCCTTCTTCTTATCCCAGTTGCTTGTAGCCTTTTCGGTATTTCTAACGATATTGCCATGCAAGTTGTCGGAGTTGGCTTTGTGATTGGGGTCATCCAAGACTCATGTGAAACAGCCCTCAACTCTTCTACAGACGTCCTCTTTACTGCCGTTGCCGAATACGCAGCAACCCGTAAAAAATAATCTATAAAGACAAGCCTGCTCAGGTCTTGTCTTTTCCGCTTTTATTCTAGTCTTATTAGGAAATTCTTATGTCTATTAGCCAACGTACGACCAAGCTCATCTTAGCCACCTGTCTTGCCTGTCTTCTTGCTTATTTTCTCAATCTTTCTTCTGCAGTTTCAGCCGGAATTATCGCTCTCTTAAGCCTATCTGATACTCGTAGAAGCACTTTAAAATTGGCCCGCAATCGTCTTTTTTCTATGCTTCTAGCTCTGGCTATTGGGGTTTTGGTCTTTCACTTGAGCGGATTTCATATCTGGAGCCTTGGCCTCTATTTGGCCCTATACGTTCCTCTAGCTTACAAGATGGGCTGGGAAATTGGCATCACACCAAGTAGCGTTTTGGTTAGCCACCTCTTGGTGCAAGAATCAACCTCTCTAGACCTTCTAGTCAATGAATTCCTTCTCTTTGCTATCGGTACAGGATTTGCCCTGCTTGTCAATCTATACATGCCTTCCCGAGAAGAAGAAATCCAGCACTACCACTTGCTGGTGGAAGAAAAGTTGAAAGACATTCTCCAGCGCTTCAAATATTATTTATCAAGAGGAGATGGACGCAACCGAGCACAACTGGTTGAAGAATTAGACATCCTTTTGGAAGAGGCACTCAGACTGGTCTATTTGGATCACTCTGACCATCTCTTTCACCAGACCGACTACCATATCCACTACTTTGAGATGAGACAAGGCCAAAGTCGTATCCTGCGAAACATGGCCCAGCACATCAACACCTGTCACCTAGCTGCCAGTGAGAGCCTGATTTTGGCCCAACTCTTTTCAAAAATTGCAGCTCAACTGAGCCAGACCAATCCTGCTTCTGATTTGCTAGATGAAATTGAACGCTATCTGGAAGTCTTCCGGAACCGTAGTCTACCCAAGACAAGAGAAGAATTTGAAACCCGCGCCACCCTTCTTCAACTCCTACGTGAAGCCAAAACCTTCATACAAGTAAAAGTTGACTTTTACCAAAAATATGGACAGTAATACTCTTCGAAAATCTCTTCAAACTACGTCAGCTTTACCTTGCCGTAGGTATGGTTACTGACTTCGTCAGTCTTATCTACAACCTCAAAACAGTGTTTTGAGCTGACTTCATCAGTCTTATCTACAACCTCAAAACTGTATTTTGAGCAGCCTGCGGCTAGCTTCCTAGTTTGCTCTTTGAGTTTCATTGAGTATAAAAAAGAAAACTTCAGACCAATCACAAAAAGTGACTATCTGAAGTTTTCTTTTATTTGTAAGTTAGCACCATAAAGGTTAATAGTAGAACGAATAAGGCTTAATATTCAACATCTTTTTATAGAATGCTGAGATAAAATACTGCAAACTTTGCAGTATTATTATCCACTACACGGAGTTTGGCAAATCGATTCTATTTGCCAAACGTAGTTAGTAAGGCAGTTAGCTAGTTCGCCAAATAGCGACTAGCGTCCAACAATTAGGAACTTTAGTTCCAATTGTTGGTACTGAGTTACATTTTTTCTTCCAACTCTACATCTGGATACTTGTCCGCAAACCAACGGAGGGCAAAGTCATTTTCAAAGAGAAAGACTGGTTGGTCGAAACGGTCTTTGGCCAAGATATTTCTGCTTGAGGACATGCGTTCATCCAAGTCCTCAGGTTTGATCCAGCGAACGGTCTTTTTACCCATTGGGCTCATGACTACTTCCGCATTGTACTCGCCTTCCATACGATGCTTGAAGACTTCAAACTGGAGTTGGCCGACAGCACCCAGCATATACTCGCCTGTTTGGTAATTCTTATAAAGCTGAATGGCTCCTTCTTGCACCAATTGCTCGATTCCCTTGTGGAAGGATTTTTGCTTCATGACATTCTTGGCAGAAACTTTCATGAAAATCTCAGGTGTAAAGGTTGGCAGTGGTTCAAATTCAAATTTGTTTTTTCCAACCGTCAAGGTATCCCCAACCTGATAAGTACCTGTATCGTAAACCCCGATGATATCTCCTGCCACGGCATTAGTCACATTCTCACGACTTTCCGCCATAAACTGGGTAACATTAGACAGTTTAGCACCCTTACCAGTACGAGGCAAGTTGACACTCATACCACGTTCAAATTCACCCGATACGATACGTACAAAGGCAATACGGTCACGGTGTCGAGGGTCCATGTTGGCTTGGATTTTAAAGACAAATCCTGAGAAGTCCTTGTCGTAAGGATCCACAATTTCTCCATCTGTTTTCTTGTGCCCATGTGGTTCTGGAGCAAACTTAAGGAAGGTCTCAAGGAAGGTCTGCACACCAAAGTTTGTCAAAGCTGAACCGAAGAAGACTGGTGTCAATTCTCCATCCAGAATAGCTTCCTCTGAAAACTCATTACCAGCTTCATTTAAAAGTTCAATATCATCCTTGACTTGCTCGTAGAAAGGATTGCTACCAAAGAGTTTGTCCCCATCTTCTAGACTAGCAAAACGCTCATCCCCTTTATAGAGCTCCAAGCGTTGGTTATAGAGATCATACAAGCCTTCAAAGGCTTTCCCCATCCCAATTGGCCAGTTCATCGGGTAGCTAGCAATGCCCAATACTTCTTCCAATTCTTGCAAGAGGTCCAGTGGCTCACGTCCGTCACGGTCTAGCTTGTTCATAAAGGTAAAGACTGGAATACCACGGTGTTTGACAACCTCAAATAATTTCTTGGTTTGAGCCTCAATACCCTTGGCAGAGTCCACGACCATGACCGCAGCATCCACCGCCATCAAGGTACGATAGGTATCTTCTGAGAAGTCCTCATGCCCTGGCGTGTCGAGGATATTCACGCGCTTACCATCGTAGTCAAACTGCATCACAGATGAGGTCACCGAAATCCCACGTTGCTTCTCGATATCCATCCAGTCAGACTTGGCAAAAGTCCCTGTTTTCTTTCCTTTAACCGTACCAGCTTCACGAATCTCGCCCCCAAAGTAGAGCAACTGCTCCGTGATGGTTGTTTTCCCTGCGTCCGGGTGGGAGATGATGGCAAAAGTACGACGTTTCTTAATTTCTTCTTGAATATTCATAAGTTCTCTTTCTTTGATTTTCTATTTTTAGTTATTTCAATAGCTAAGAATGATTTTACATTGGATTTTACCATTCCTTTCAACACTCCATTATATCGGATTTTAGCATTTTTTTCAATTTCTATTTTATATCAGACACTGCTAAAGTAGAACAATTCCCCTTGCAATTTTTCAAATAAATGTTACAATAAATATAGAAAAAGGTGTTGCGACAACAACACCCCACAGAGCCGTTTAAGACGGTGGCTGTAATTACATAACTAAAAAATAGCTCGTTAACTCGCCAAAGTTAGGACGGCTATTTTTTTGTCTCTTTTACCAATTCAAGGATGAACCTTAGGAGCGTGATAACAAAGTTACCAGCTACAAACATGAGTGTCAAAGCCTCAAAAGGGGACAAATCTGGTTACTCCTTTCTACTAAGATTTTACAGGTTCTGCACATAAGCATCACCATCCTTTCGATTTTGTAACCACCGTCTTCACTTCTCTGTTAAACTATTGTACCATATATTTTCCCCTTTGAAATCCGCTTTTCAAATAAATCATCATCAGAATCCGTTCTCCATCCTATACCTGTCTTTTTTCATCTTTCCTTCCCTTATTTATAGGAAAATATGGTAAAATAGAACAGACTAAAAATCATCATTTCACGAAAGGATGCAAGATGAAAATTACGCAAGAAGAGGTAACACACGTTGCCAATCTTTCAAAATTAAGATTCTCTGAAGAAGAAACTGCTGCCTTTGCGACTACCTTGTCTAAGATTGTTGACATGGTTGAATTGCTGGGCGAAGTTGACACAACTGGTGTCGCACCTACTACAACCATGGCTGACCGCAAGACTGTACTCCGCCCTGATGTGGCCGAAGAAGGAACAGACCGTGATCGCTTGTTTAAAAACGTACCTGAAAAAGACAACTACTATATCAAGGTACCAGCTATCCTAGACGATGGAGGAGATGCCTAATGACTTTCAACAATAAAACCATTGAAGACTTGCACAATCTCCTTGTCTCTAAGGAAATTTCAGCAACTGAATTAACACAAGCAACACTTGAAGATATCAAGTCTCGCGAGACCGCTATCAACGCTTTTGTTACCATCGCTGAAGAGCAAGCTCTTGCTCAAGCTAAAGCTATTGATGAAGCTGGAATCGATGCTGATAATGTCCTTTCAGGAATTCCACTTGCAGTTAAGGATAATATCTCTACAGACGGTATTCTTACAACTGCAGCCTCAAAAATGCTCTACAACTACGAGCCAATCTTTGATGCGACAGCCGTTGCCAATGCAAAAGCGAAAGGCATGATTGTCGTAGGGAAAACCAACATGGACGAGTTTGCCATGGGTGGATCAGGTGAGACTTCTTACTACGGTGCCACTAAAAATGCTTGGGACCACAGCAAGGTCCCTGGTGGATCATCAAGTGGTTCTGCTGCAGCTGTAGCCTCAGGACAAGTTCGCTTGTCACTTGGTTCTGATACTGGTGGATCTATCCGCCAACCTGCTGCCTTCAATGGGATCGTCGGTCTCAAACCAACCTACGGAACAGTTTCACGTTTCGGTCTCATTGCCTTTGGTAGTTCATTAGACCAGATTGGACCTTTCGCTCCGACTGTTAAGGAAAATGCCTTCTTGCTCAATGCTATTGCAAGCGAAGATGCCAAAGACTCTACTTCTGCTCCTGTCCGCATTGCCGATTTTACTTCAAAAATCGGCCAAGACATCAAGGGCATGAAAATTGCTTTGCCTAAGGAATACCTTGGTGAAGGAATTGACCCAGAGGTTAAGGGAACCATTCTGAACGCAGCCAAACACTTTGAAAAACTTGGTGCTATTGTTGAAGAAGTGAGTCTACCTCACTCAAAATACGGTGTTGCCGTCTACTACATCATTGCTTCATCTGAAGCTTCATCAAACTTGCAACGTTTTGACGGTATCCGTTACGGCTACCGCGCAGAAGATGCAACCAACCTTGATGAAATCTATGTAAACAGCCGTAGCCAAGGTTTCGGTGAAGAGGTTAAACGCCGTATCATGCTTGGCACATTCAGTCTTTCATCAGGTTACTATGACGCCTACTATAAGAAGGCTGGTCAGGTCCGTACCCTCATCATCCAAGATTTCGAAAAAATCTTTGCGGATTACGACTTGATTTTGGGACCAACTGCACCAAGTGTTGCTTATGACTTGGACTCACTCAATCACGATCCAGTTGCCATGTACTTGGCTGACCTTTTGACCATTCCTGTCAACTTGGCTGGTCTTCCAGGGATTTCGATTCCTGCTGGATTCTCTCAAGGTCTACCTGTCGGTCTGCAATTGATTGGTCCTAAGTACTCAGAAGAAACCATTTACCAAGCTGCTGCTGCTTTTGAGGCAACAACAGACTACCACAAACAACAACCCGTGATTTTTGGAGGTGACAACTAATGAACTTTGAAACAGTCATTGGACTTGAAGTCCACGTAGAGCTCAACACCAATTCAAAAATCTTCTCACCTACTTCTGCCCACTTCGGAAATGACCAAAACGCCAACACTAACGTGATTGACTGGTCCTTCCCAGGAGTTCTGCCAGTTCTCAATAAAGGTGTTGTCGATGCCGGTATCAAGGCTGCTCTTGCCCTCAACATGGACATCCACAAAAAGATGCACTTTGACCGCAAGAACTACTTCTACCCTGATAATCCAAAAGCCTACCAAATTTCTCAGTTTGATGAGCCAATTGGTTATAATGGTTGGATTGAAGTCGAGCTAGAAGACGGTACGACTAAGAAAATCGGTATCGAACGTGCCCACCTAGAAGAAGACGCTGGTAAAAACACCCACGGTACAGACGGCTACTCTTACGTTGACCTCAACCGCCAAGGGGTGCCATTGATTGAGATTGTATCTGAAGCAGACATGCGTTCTCCTGAAGAAGCCTATGCTTACCTAACAGCCCTCAAGGAAGTTATCCAGTATGCTGGTATTTCTGACGTTAAGATGGAAGAAGGTTCTATGCGTGTGGATGCCAATATCTCCCTTCGCCCTTATGGTCAAGAAAAATTCGGTACCAAGACTGAGTTGAAAAACCTCAACTCCTTCTCAAACGTTCGTAAAGGTCTTGAATACGAAGTCCAACGTCAAGCTGAAATCCTTCGCTCAGGTGGTCAAATCCGTCAGGAAACACGCCGTTACGATGAAGCGAATAAAGCAACCATCCTCATGCGTGTCAAAGAAGGTGCTGCAGACTACCGCTACTTCCCAGAACCCGACCTACCACTCTTTGAAATCTCAGACGAGTGGATCGAAGAAATGCGTACAGAGTTACCAGAGTTTCCAAAAGAACGCCGTACACGTTACGTCTCTGACCTCGGCTTGTCAGACTATGACGCTAGCCAGTTAACTGCAAATAAAGTCACTTCTGACTTCTTTGAAAAAGCTGTCGCCCTCGGTGGCGATGCCAAACAAATCTCTAACTGGCTCCAAGGAGAAGTTGCTCAGTTCTTGAATGCCGAAGGCAAGACACTTGAACAAATAAAATTGACACCAGAAAACTTGGTTGAAATGATTGCCATCATCGAAGACGGCACGATCTCTTCTAAGATTGCCAAGAAAGTCTTTGTCCACCTGGCTAAAAATGGCGGCGGTGCGCGTGAATATGTGGAAAAAGCAGGTATGGTTCAAATCTCAGATCCAGCTGTCTTGATTCCAATCATCCACCAAGTCTTTGCCGATAACGAAGCCGCTGTTGCCGACTTCAAGTCAGGCAAACGCAACGCAGACAAGGCCTTCACAGGATTCCTTATGAAAGCAACCAAAGGACAAGCCAACCCACAAGTTGCCCTTAAACTACTTGCACAAGAATTGGCAAAGTTGAAAAATGAGTAACTCATTTAAAGTATAACTGACACCAGACTGCTAAAAAATTAGCAGTTCTGATGGCTTGCAGTATGCATTCATATAGTTAGGAGACATATGAAAAAGTTATATACTCTTCTCACCACCTGTTTACTACTCCTTTTCGTTACACCGATGCAATCCATCGATGCAGGGGTAGGACATTCTCGAAGTGGTAGCTCTAGCCATAGTAGCTCCAGTTCAAATGGTAGCCGAAGCCGTTCCAGTAGCAGTAATAGCGGTAGTTCTTCCTACAGAAGTAGCTACAGTTCTGGAGACGGTTCCTATAGTTCGAGTTACTCTGAGCAAGAGTTGTACGGAATTGTAGTCTTTTTAATAGGTGTTTACGTAGTTGTCTTAGTTCTAAAGAATAAAAGTAATCAAAGCTCATCAGAAAAATCCTATAGTAGCGCTACTGTATATAATCCCCAAAACCATCGTCGAGTTGAACACAATACATTAGCTACTAGTCGTGTTAAATATGGCGATCCAAACTTTGATGCCGATGCTTTCGCTTCATGGGTTAAAGAAGTCTATATTCAGTTACAGGCAGCCTGGACTAAAAAGGATTGGAATTTGGCTCGCTCTCTTGAAAGTACCAGCCTTTATTCCCAACATAGTATACAACTCGAAGATCATATCCGGGCGAAAACAACCAATGTTTTAGAAAAAGTCTATGTTGAAAATGTTCGCATTAAAGATTTCTACGAAAATCCTGATGGTAACGATACCCTTGTTGTGATCTTGTCATCTACACTCAGGGACTATGTCATTGAAGACCAAAGTAAACGTGTCATCGAAGGTGATCCTCAAGAGGACTTGTTTACAGTCTATCAAATGAACTTTATCCGTAAACACGGAAGTCAAACTGAACTAAATGTCAGTGATGAAGCCATCAGTGACCACTGTCCAAACTGTGGTGCCCCATTGAAAATCTCTGCTATCAGTAAATGTGACTATTGCGATGCTGTTCTAACACGCAGTCCAAACCAATGGGTACTCGATACCTACGATGTTGTGGATGAAGACGAACTTTATAATTAGGAGGAAATTATGGGATTTATTCGTGCCGCCCTATCTTCAGGGCTTAATAGTTTCAACGATAGCAAATTTAAAGAAGCTATTGTTCTTCCAAATAACCTAACAGCTGATGCCTTGGCCATTAAAGGACAACTTCTTACAAAAGATCCTGACGGCACTTCTAGACAAAGCAACCAAAATACTGGACTTTTAACAGATGGTTCTGTAGTCATTGTTCCACAAGGTTATGTAGCTATTCTTGTCAACAACGGAACCTTCCTTGGCGATGTCTTAGAAGCTGGTAGCCACGAATGGCGTTCTGAAGATAATGCCTGGCTTCTTGAAAAGGGTGGTATAAAGGGTACTTGGGAAAATTTCAAAAACCGCTTCTCTTTTGGTGGTCAAGTCATTACCCAACAGGAAATCATCTTTATCCGTATGCAACCCATCGCAGGTAATAAATTTGGTACTCAAAACGCCGTAGAGTATTTCAGTGAACGCTATCAACAATTGCTCAATATTCGTTTCTACGGCTTGTTTGATATCAAAGTTGCTGATCCAGTCCTATTTTATGTCAGCTCCATCAGTCAACAAATTGAAGATCATAGAGCATTTACCCTGAAAGATATCGCTCAGGGAACTCTCAGACAAAATATCTCTCCTAAAATTGCTATTGCAATCGCCAAATTTACAAACGAAAACCGAGTTGATATCTATAGTCTTAATGCCAATCAAGATACTTTCAACGATCTAGCAAAACAAGAAGTTAACAAGGTATGGACTGGACTTTACGGAATTGAAACAACCAACATCCTGCTTGAAGATTTGAGCTATGACCAAGAAAGCTTGAATATTATTCGTAAACTTGATAGCGAACTAGTCGCTATGAAATACAATACGATTGAGATTGAAGAACGTCGTGCCCGTAACGAAGCTCTCATCGTTGCTGCAAACAATGAAGGCAACGGCAATGGTATGAACATAATTATGGGAATGAATCTGGGACAAACGCTTGGCGGGCAACTCAACCAACAAACTCAAGCTCCTATTCAAAATAATGGGCAAACTGCAAGTAAGAACTTTTACATCGAGGTAGACGGCAAGTATGTTCTCGTAACCAAAGATGAAGAAGGAAATATCGTACCTGTCAACTAACTCAAGTTAATCTGATATTTGAGAATTATTGCGTTTTATGGTACAATAAAGAGTAACAATATTTATTAAAGAGGTAAAAACATGATTGAAGCAAGCAAATTGAAAGCTGGTATGACATTTGAAACTGCAGACGGAAAATTGATCCGCGTTTTGGAAGCTAGCCACCACAAACCAGGTAAAGGAAACACAATCATGCGTATGAAATTGCGTGATGTTCGTACTGGTTCTACATTTGACACAAGCTACCGTCCAGAAGAAAAATTCGAACAAGCTATTATCGAAACTGTCCCAGCTCAATACTTATACAAAATGGATGAAACTGCCTACTTCATGAACACTGAAACTTACGACCAATACGAAATCCCAGTCGTAAACGTTGAAAATGAATTGCTTTACATCCTTGAAAACTCTGATGTGAAAATCCAATTCTACGGAACTGAAGTAATCGGTGTAACTGTACCAACTACTGTTGAATTGACAGTTGCTGAAACACAACCATCTATCAAAGGTGCTACTGTTACAGGTTCTGGTAAACCAGCGACTATGGAAACTGGACTTGTTGTCAACGTTCCTGACTTCATCGAAGCTGGACAAAAATTGATCATCAACACTGCAGAAGGAACTTACGTTTCTCGTGCCTAATCTCTAGAAAGAGGTCATTCTATGGGAATTGAAGAACAATTTGGCGAAATCGTTATCGCTCCACGTGTACTTGAAAAAATCATTGCCATCGCAACTGCTAAAGTTGATGGTGTCCACTCATTTTCAAATAAATCCGTATCTGATACCCTATCAAAACTCTCTCTTGGTCGTGGCGTCTACTTAAAAGAAAGCAACGAAGAACTAACTGCTGACATCTACCTCTATCTTGAGTACGGTGTGAAGGTACCAAAAGTTGCTCTTGCTATTCAAAAAGCAGTCAAAGATGCTGTTCGTGATATGGCTGATGTGGAACTTTCTGCTGTCAACATCCATGTTGCAGGAATCGTTCCAGATAAAACACCAAAACCTGAGTTGAAAGATCTATTTAACGAGGACTTCCTCAATGACTAGTCCATTATTAGAATCTAGACGCGAACTTCGTAAATGCGCTTTTCAAGCTCTCATGAGCCTTGAATTCGGCACAGATATGGAAACAGCTTGTCACTTTGCCTACACGCATGACCGTGAAGATGCAGATGTGCAAATCCCTGCCTTTCTTCTGAACTTGGTTTCTGGCGTTCAAGCTCAAAAAGACGAGTTGGATAAACAAATCAACCAGCACCTCAAGTCAGGCTGGACAGTTGAACGCTTGACTTTGGTCGAAAAAAACTTACTACGCTTAGGTATCTTTGAAATCACATCATTTGATACACCTCAGCTGGTAGCAGTCAATGAAGCTATTGAACTTGCTAAGAATTTTTCAGATCAAAAATCAGCCCGTTTTATCAATGGACTGCTTAGTCAATTTGTAACTGAAGAAAATGAATAATCGAAAAGGTGTTTGGTCTTCCAAGCACCTTTTACTTCGTCCTTGATACAGAGTAAGAAACACATAAAAACTAGAACTGACTGCCAGTTCTAGTTTTTATGTATTCTGAGGTATTAGTATTTTCTAAATCGTTGGTAACGCTCTTCCAACAACACTTCTAACGGTTTTTGTAAAAGTATAGCTAGCTCAGTTTGAAGTTCTTTCTTGACACTCTTAATCAGTTCTTTACTAGAAAACCCTGCTTCAGAAATCACCTTATCCACCACATCCATTTCTAACAGTTCATGCGAAGTGATTTTCATCAGTTCTGCCGCTTCCATGGCACGACTGCCGTCTTTCCATAAAATAGAAGCAAAACCTTCTGGACTGAGAATAGCATAGATAGAATTTTCCAGCATCCAAACACGGTCCGCAACGGCTAAAGCCAGAGCCCCACCCGAACCACCTTCACCGATAATGATGGCGATAATCGGAACTTTCAGGTCACTCATTTCCATGAGATTGCGAGCGATAGCTTCTCCCTGTCCACGTTCTTCCGCCCCCACACCAGGATAGGCACCTGCAGTATTGATAAAGGTCACTACTGGACGACCAAACTTTTCAGCCTGTTTCATCAAACGCAGGGCCTTGCGATAGCCTTCTGGATGCGGTTGACCAAAATTCCGCTTGAGGTTATCTTGTAAACTCTTGCCTTTTTGGATACCAACCACTGTTACAGCTTGGTCCCCAAGCCAGCCAATGCCACCAACAACTGCACCATCATCACGAAAAGAACGGTCACCATGTAATTGGATAAATTCATCAAAAATGCCTGTCGCAAAGTCCAAGGTTGTCAAGCGACTCTGCTCACGCGCTTCTCTGACTATTTTTGCAATATTCATCTAGGACTCCCTCCGTGCAATCTGACTAGGCTAGCAATCGTATCTGGTAAGTCTCTTCTTTTGACAATAGCATCCACAAAGCCATGTTCTAATAGGAATTCTGCCTTTTGGAAATCCTCAGGCAAGCTTTCACGAACCGTATTTTCAATGACACGACGCCCAGCAAAACCAACCAAACTTTGTGGTTCAGCTAGGATGATATCTCCTTCCATAGCGAAAGAAGCTGTCACACCACCTGTCGTTGGATCTGTCAAAATGGTCAGGTAAAAGAGACCAGCATTTGAATGGCGTTTAACCGCTGCAGAAATCTTGGCCATCTGCATGAGACTCATGATTCCTTCCTGCATACGGGCTCCACCAGAGGCTGTGAAGAGGACAACTGGCAATTTTTCCACAGTCGCATACTCAAACAAACGAGTGATTTTCTCACCTACAACCGTACCCATAGAAGCCATGATAAAGTTAGAATCCATAATCCCAAGAGCCACAGTCTGACCTTTTATAAGAGCTGTTCCTGTCACAACAGCTTCGTCCAGACCAGTTTTTTCACGCATAGCTGCTAGTTTCTTTTGATAGCCAGGGAAATGCAAGGGATCCTTGCTTTCAATCCCTGTAAACAATTCCTTAAAGGTTCCCATATCAATCGTCAAAGCCAAGCGTTCTTGGGCAGAAATACGAAAGGTGTAGCTACAATGTGGACAGATACGCTCACTTCCCAGATCCTTCTGATAAATGGTATGCTTACAACCTGGACACTGGGAGAATAATTCATCTGGAACCTCTGGCTTGGCTTGAGGTTTTTCCCTAATCGAACGATTGGGATTGATTCGAATATACTTATCTTTTTTACTAAATAGAGCCATTAATTCCCCTTTTCGGTTTAAACTCTTGAAGTCATTTTATTCTTTTTCTTGATATTTAGGTAAGAATGTTTCCATCAAGAAGGAAGTATCGTAATCTCCAGCAATGACATTGCGATCTGAAATGAGGTCAAGCTGGAAATCTGCATTGGTCTGCACCCCTTCAATCTCTAATTCATAGAGGGCACGTTGCATTTTCATCAAGGCATCAAAACGATTCTCTCCATGAACAATGACTTTGGCAATCATACTATCATAATAGGGGGGAATGGTATAGCCTGGATAAACTGCTGAATCCACGCGCAAGCCAACACCTCCACTTGGAAGATAGAGATTGGTAATCTTACCTGGACTTGGAGCAAAGTTGAAGGCTGGATTTTCTGCATTGATACGACACTCGATGGCATGACCGCGTAGGACAATATCTTCTTGCTTAACAGACAGGGGCTGACCTGCCGCAATGCGAATCTGTTCCTTAACGATATCCACACCTGAAACAAATTCTGTTACTGGATGTTCTACTTGTACACGAGTATTCATCTCCATAAAGTAGAATTTACCACTGGCTTCATCAAGAAGAAACTCAATGGTCCCTGCATTTTCATAGCCAACAGACTCTGCAGCTCGAACAGCAGCAGAACCAATTTCATTGCGTAGCGTTTTTCCGATTGCAATCGAAGGACTTTCTTCTAAAACCTTTTGGTTATTTCGTTGAAGAGAACAATCCCGTTCCCCCAAGTGAATCACATGTCCATACTCATCTCCTAGGATTTGAACCTCAATGTGACGAGCTGGATAGATAACCCGTTCAATATACATGGCACCATTGCCATAATTGGCCTTGGCTTCACTAGAGGCGGTCTCAAAAGCTGATACGAGATCCTCTGATTTTTCAACCTTACGAATCCCTTTACCACCTCCACCTGCTGAAGCCTTGAGCATAACAGGGTAGCCAATTTTTTCAGCAACAATCAAAGCTTCCTCAGAGTTATGCACTTCTCCATCTGAACCTGGAATGACAGGCACGCCTGCTTTAATCATCTGAGCACGCGCATTGATTTTATCCCCCATCATATCCATGACATGACCAGATGGACCGATAAACTTGATTCCTACTTCTTCACACATGGTTGCAAATTTGGAATTTTCACTGAGAAATCCAAAACCAGGGTGAATAGCTTCTGCCTCAGTCAAGACTGCAGCTGATAGAACCGCATTGATATTGAGATAAGACTCTGTTGCCTTGCCAGGGCCGATACAAACTGCTTCATCTGCCAAAAGCGTATGAAGGGCTTCCTTATCAGCAGTTGAATAAACCGCCACCGTTGCAATCCCCAATTCACGCGCCGCACGGATAATACGAACCGCAATTTCACCACGATTGGCAATTAAAATTTTTCGAAACATGGAGAACCTCCTTAGTTCCCTATTGCAAAGGTAAGAGTACCACTGGCCGCAAGCTTGCCATCCACTTCAGCCTTTGCTTCAACCACAGCTATGGTGCCACGACGTTTTACAAAAGTCGCTGTCATAACCAATTGGTCGCCTGGTACAACTTGCTTCTTGAATTTAACCTTATCCATACCAGCATAAAAGACTAGTTTCCCCTTATTTTCAGGTTTAGACAACTCCAAGACACCCGCTGTTTGCGCCAAGGCTTCCATGATCAGAACACCTGGCATAACTGGATATTGAGGAAAATGGCCGTTAAAGAAAGGTTCGTTGATGGTCACATTTTTGATGGCAACAATGGTATCCTCGCTCACTTCCAATACACGGTCCACTAGGAGCATGGGATAGCGGTGAGGCAGAGCTTCTTTGATTCCTTGAATATCGATCATTTGATACGTACCAATCCTTTACCAAACTCAACCATTTCTTCGTTAGAAACGAGAATTTCTGTTACCACACCATCCTTAGGAGCTGGAATTTCATTCATGACTTTCATAGCTTCGATGATGACCAATGTTTGACCTTTTTTGACACTATCACCAACTGAAACGAAGGCTGGTTTATCTGGGCCAGCAGCCAAGTAAGCCACCCCAACAAGTGGGCTCTCTACGACATCTCCCTCAGCAGCCACACTTGCTTCGGCTGGTGCCGAAGTTTCTTCCACTACAGTCTCTGCTGGAGCAGATGAAGGGACTACTGGACTTGGTGTTGTTAGAACGGGCGCTGGAGCGACTTGAGCTGAAACTTCAGGCACAAGTCTCGCTTCATTTTTGCTAAACTGCAACTCATCCGTCCCGTTTTTATAAGAAAATTCTCTCAAACTTGACTGGTCAAATTGAGCCATCAAGTCTTTAATATCGTTTAAATTCATACTTATTTATTCTCCCAACGTTTGAAAGCAAGAACCGCATTGTGGCCACCAAAACCAAAGGTATTTGAAATAGCGTATGGAATTTCTTGCTCCAAGCCTTGTCCATAAACGACATTGGCTTCGATATAATCTGATACTTCACTTGTTCCAGCTGTCATTGGTACAAAGTTATGACGCATAGCCTCGATTGTGACGATAGCTTCTACTGCACCTGCAGCACCCAGCAAATGGCCTGTGAATGATTTGGTTGATGATACAGGTACTTCCTTACCAAGAACAGCGACGATAGCACCGCTTTCTCCTTTTTCGTTAGCAGGAGTTGACGTTCCGTGAGCATTGACATAGGCTACTTGCTCTGGAGAAATCTCAGCTTCTTCCAAGGCTAGTTTGATAGCCTTGATAGCTCCCTGACCTTCTGGATGTGGAGAAGTCATGTGGTAGGCATCACAGGTGTGTCCATAACCAACTACTTCAGCAAGTATCGTTGCCCCACGTTTTTCAGCGTGTTCAAGACTTTCAAGAACCAACATCCCAGAACCCTCACCCATGACAAAACCATTGCGATCCTTATCAAATGGGATAGAAGCACGAGTTGGATCCTCTGTAGTAGAGAGAGCTGTCAGTGCTTGGAAACCAGCGATAGCAAAAGGTGTAATAGAAGCTTCTGAACCACCTACCAACATAACATCTTGGAAACCAAATTTAATTGAGCGGAAGGCATCCCCAATCGCGTCATTTGATGAAGCGCAGGCAGTATTGATGGATTTACAAACACCGTTTGCTCCAAAACGCATAGCGACATTTCCTGAAGCCATATTTGGCAAGGCTTTTGGAAGGGTCAATGGTTTCACACGTTTTGGTCCTTTGTCATTTAGGCGAATCACTTGATCTTCAATTTCTTTGATTCCACCAATACCAGAGGCCACAATAACACCAAAACGGTCCTTGTCAAGAGCCTCTACATCGAGATTAGCGTGATTGACAGCTTCTTGGGCTGCATACAAGGCATACAAAGAATAGTTATCAAAACGATTGGTATCTTTCTTAACAAAGTATTTATCAAAAGGAAAATCTTGGATTTCTGCTGCATTATGCACATCAAAGTCACTATGATCAAATTTTGTTATTTGACCAATTCCGATTTTTCCAGTTGTCAAACTATTCCAAAATTCTTCTGGTGTATTTCCGATTGGAGATGTTACCCCATAACCTGTTACTACTACGCGATTTAGTTTCATCTTTTTCACCTCTAGCTTCTGCTACATACTTAAGCCACCATCAATGGCAACCACTTGACCAGTTAGATAATCTTGGCCTGCTAAAAATACTGTTAAATCTGCAACCTGCTCTGCCTGTCCAAATTCTTTCATAGGAATTTGAGCCAGCATGGCATCTTTTACCTTGTCTGATAGAACAGATGTCATATCGGACTCAATCATTCCAGGTGCAATAGCATTAACCCTGATATTGCGATTGGCCACTTCACGCGCCACAGACTTGGTAAAACCAATCAAACCAGCCTTAGAAGCTGCATAGTTAGCTTGACCGATATTTCCCATCAAACCAACTACACTAGACATATTAATGATAGCACCTTCTCTGGCTTTCATCATCGGTTTCAAGACTGATTGTGTCATGTTAAAGGCACCAGTCAGGTTCACCTTGAGCACTTTTTCAAAATCCGCTTCTGTCATCTTGAGCATCAGGGTATCTTGGGTAATCCCTGCATTGTTGACCAAAACATCTACTGAACCCAGCTCTACAATAGCTTGATCAACCATACGCTTAGCGTCTGCAAAATCGGACACGTCTCCTGATATAGGAACCACCTTGACACCATAGTTTGAAAACTCGGCTAGCAAGTCCTCTGAGATTGTCCCACGACTGTTTAAGACAATATTGGCTCCTGTTTGAGCAAACTTATGGGCAATGGCAAGACCAATTCCACGACTCGAACCTGTAATAAAGATATTTTTATTTTTTAGTTGCATTCTTTTCTCCTGTTTCCTCTTGTATTTATGGGAGAAGGGATTACTCGTTTTCTAGCAAGGTTTCCAAACTCGCCTGATCTTCAACATTAGCTAGTTTAGCCGTTTTATCAATTTTTTTGACAAAGCCTGACAAGACTTTCCCCGATCCAATCTCGATAAAGTTGGTTACGCCTGCTTCTTGCATAACTGCAATACTTTCATAGAAACGAACTGGCTCCTTGACCTGACGCGTCAAAAGTTGAACAATGTCTTCTTTTTTCATAACTGCAGCTTCTGTATTGCCGACTAAGGGACAAGTGAAATCTGAAAAACTTACCTGAGCTAGAGTTTCAGCTAGTTTCTGGCTAGCAGGCTCAAGGAGAGCGGTATGAAAAGGTCCTGAAACCTTAAGAGGAATCAAGCGTTTAGCTCCTGCTTCCCGCAAGAGTTCTACAGCTCGATCAACTGCAGCCACTTCTCCACCAATCACGATTTGTGCAGGTGTATTATAGTTGGCTGGAGTAACCACTCCAAGTTCAGAAGCTTTTTGACAGGCTTCTTCAATGACCTCTACTGGCGTATTGAGAACTGCTACCATCTTGCCAGAGCCAGCAGGAGCCGCTTCTTCCATATAGGCGCCACGCTTAGCAACCAAGGCTACCGCATCTTCAAAATCCAAGGCACCACTGGCCACCAAGGCAGAGTATTCTCCAAGAGACAAACCAGCAACCATATCAGGCTGATAGCCCTTTTCTTGCAATAAACGATAGATAGCAACTGAAGTTGCTAAAATAGCTGGTTGCGTATAGCGGGTCTGATTGAGTTTTGCTTCTTCCGTATCAATGAGATGACGCAAATCGTAACCAAGCACCTGACTTGCTTGATCAATCGTTTCTTTGACAATAGGGTAGTGATCATAGAGATCACGGCCCATACCTAGATACTGGGCACCTTGGCCAGCAAATAAAAAGGCTGTTTTAGTCATTTCTTACAACTCCTGCCCAACGAGAGGCTTCTTCTTGAATTTTCTTAGCTGCTCCGTAATACAAATCTTTTAGGATTTCTTCAACGGTTTCTTCTTTGGAAACAAGGCCTGCAATTTGACCTGCCATAACAGATCCACCATCCACATCTCCGTGAACAACCGCTTTGGCTAGAGCACCTGCTCCCATTTGTTCAAAAATTTCCAAATCTGGATTTTCTTGTTTAAAAGCATCTTTTTCAGCTTGTTCAAAATCACGAGTCAACTGATTTTTAATCGCACGAACAGCATGTCCAAAGTGTTGAGCTGAAATCGTAGTATCAATATCTCTAGCTTTTAAAATTTTCGCCTTATAATTTGGATGGGCATTAGACTCTTTTGCAACGACAAAACGAGTTCCAACCTGAACAGCCTCTGCACCTAGCATAAAGCCAGCTGCAACACCTTCACCATCCGCAATCCCTCCTGCAGCAATAACTGGAATAGATACAGCAGCAGCAACCTGGCGAACCAAGGTCATGGTTGTTAATTTACCGATATGCCCCCCGGCCTCCATTCCTTCTGCAATAACAGCATCCGCACCGATTTTTTCCATGCGTTTAGCTAGGGCAACACTTGGTACAACAGGAATAACCGTAATACCAGCTTCATGGAAACGTTCCATGTATTTGCTTGGATTTCCTGCGCCTGTTGTAACTACCTTAACCCCTTCCTCGATAACGAGGTCTACAATATCTTCCACAAAGGGAGACAAGAGCATGATGTTGACACCAAAGGGTTTATCAGTCAATGATTTGATTTTATCAATATTTGCCTTGACAACTTCTTTAGGGGCATTCCCCCCACCGATAATCCCTAGTCCTCCAGCCTTGGAAACAGCTCCTGCCAAATCACCATCAGCAACCCAGGCCATTCCTCCTTGGAAAATAGGATAATCAATGTTCAATAATTCTGTAATACGTGTTTTCATAGTGCCTCCATCGTTTCTTGCTTACGTAATAGTTCGATACCGTCATAATTTGACGATCAAACTATTGCCTAAACAAGAGGGAGCGGGTTTCCCTACTCCTTCTATTAATATTCTGTTTATTTTGTTTGCTCTTCAACGTAGGCAACCAAGTCACCAACTGTTTTCAAGTCATCTTCTGCTTCGATTTGGATATCAAAAGCATCTTCGATTTCTGAGATTACTTGGAACAAGTCCAATGAATCTGCATCCAAGTCATCAAAAGTTGATTCAAGTGTTACTTCTGATGCGTCTTTTCCAAGTTCTTCAACGATAATTTCTTGTACTTTTTCAAATACTGCCATGATAGGACTCCTTTAAAATAAATAGTTTTTTTATAACAATGTGTTCACCACATGATTACCTAAATTGTAAGAATGAGCGTGCCCCATGTCAAGCCTCCACCGAAGCCTGATAGTAGAACAGTCTGGCTACCATCTAAACGGATGAGGCCTTGTTCTACACACTCTGAAAGTAAAATCGGGATACTGGCTGCACTGGTATTGCCATATTCCATCATATTGGCTGGAAGTTTATCTCGGTCGACACCAATTTTTTTAGCCATCTTATCCAAAATACGGTCATTAGCCTGATGAAGTAGCAGATAATCCAAGTTTGTCGCCTCTATAGGAGATTCATCAATAGTCTGCTTGATAGACTTGGCTACATCCCGAATAGCAAAATCAAAGACCGCGCGCCCATCCATCTTCAAAAATGAATCTGCATTTTCTTGATCTGAAAACGGAGAATGCAAGGCTGAATGTCCATAAGTTAGACACTCGCTACGACTCCCATCGCTATTAAGACTCTCAGCTAAGAAATGCTCTTTCTCGCTAGCTTCTAGCAAGACTCCACCAGCACCATCTCCAAACAAAACAGCTGTTGATCGGTCTGACCAATCGACTGCTTTAGAGAGGGTTTCACTACCAATCACCAAGCCTTTTTGAAAGCGACCAGAAGCGATAAACTTTTCAGCAGTTGAAAGAGCAAATACAAATCCACTGCAAGCTGCTGTTAGGTCAAAAGCAAAGGCCTTATTAGCACCAATATTAGCTTGAACACGAGCAGCTGTAGAGGGCATCATCGAATCTGGAGTAATGGTAGCTAGGATGATAAAATCCAACTCCTCTCCTGTGATTCCAGCTTTTGCCATCAGTTTCTTAGCAACCTCTGTAGCCAAATCACTAGTAGATTCTGTTCTTGAAATATGCCTTTGTCGTATTCCCGTCCGACTTGAAATCCACTCATCATTGGTATCCATAATCTGAGCCAAATCATGATTTGTAACCACTTGCTCTGGCACATAATGAGCAACCTGGCTTATTTTTGCAAAAGCCATTATCTCAAATCCTCCAAAAATTGATAAAGATTAGTCAAACCTTTGCTCATAACCTCCATCTCTTGCTTACTCATACCATCAATGATTTTTTCAACCATGGCCTTGTGGAAGCGTTTATGTAGCCTATGAACCAAGCGACCTTTCTTTGTCAAATGCAGATGTACCACACGTCGATCATGTTCTGAACGAATGCGTTCAATGTAACCCTTACGTTCGAGATTATTCAAACTAGTCGTAACTGTCCCAAGAGTCACCATCAACTCTTTTGACACTTGACTTGGTGTCACATCTGGAACTTTTCCAATCACATCAATCGTATGCATTTCTTTGATGGAGATATCCTTGAAACGACTACCCCTCAAGCTAACTTCCTCAATAACGAGGACATTGTTAAATATAGACGTTAAGTATTCATTAATTCGTTGGTAGTCCAATCTTTCCTTCCCTCCTTTTCAAAAAAACTTTTAGAATCAAAACATTTGACAAAAGAATTATATCAAAGTTCAAAGAATGGTGCAAGTATTTTTTTATTTTCCTGTAAATTTAGGTCGTCTTCTTTCCGAATGAGCCCGAACTCCTTCTTTGAAATCCTCTGTTTTCGCTAGTGATTCCTGTAGGTTCAGTTCTAAAGCAGCATAATCTTGCCAGTCTTTAAATTGACTCTCCCAAACCAACTTCTTGATGGCAGCATAGGAATTAGCTGACCCGCGTCTCAATTTTTTAAGAAGCTGTTCTCTCGTCTTTTCAAGTTTATCAGCTTCAGAGACCCGATAAACAAGACCCCACTCCAGAGCTTTTTCTGCGGACAAAGCTTCTCCTGTCATGGCTAATTGAGCAGCACGCGTCACACCAATACTACGACTCAAGAGATGAATCCCACCTGCATCTGGAGCCAAACCAACTCCAACAAAGGCTTGGATAAATTTAGCCTTATCCGTTGCCAGACAGAAATCTGCAGCAACAGCCATATTCGCTGCAGCACCTGCAACAGCCCCATCAACCTCCATCAAGACAGGTTTAGCAATTTGCTTGATTTTATAAGAAATTGTATTGACCAATTCTGCGATTTTCGTTAATGATGGAACATCATCCTCATCTACTGCCCGCTTCATCTCTACTAAATCTCCTCCAACGGAGAATACTTTCCCATTGGCATTAATTAAGATAAAATGCACAGCTGGATCCTTCTCTGCCAGAGTCAGAGCTTCCAAAATCTCCTCACACATAGGAATATGAAAACCATTTGCGACCTCAGGACGATTTAAGGTAAGAATCGCCAAATCCTCTTCAAGCTGATAAATAATATGTTCCATCAGGACTCCTTTTATTTTATAGGCAATTTAAATTATTTTATTTTCAAAGTATATCTTTTTTGAAATCAGAAAGCAAGAAAAAATCAACAGAAAGTGTCTCAGCCGATTGGAAAGGCTCGCTTTATCCTAAAAAGCATCTTATTTTCTTCATTGAAAAAAGCCTTTCTTTCTGCTATAATCGTATAAAATACTTACTTTAGGAGTTCTTATGAAAGTTGTTAAATTTGGAGGTAGCTCACTTGCCTCTGCTGGTCAATTAGAAAAAGTTTTAAACATCGTAAAAAGCGATTCTGAGCGCCGTTTTGTAGTTGTTTCTGCACCTGGGAAACGCAATGCTGAAGATACTAAGGTTACGGATGCCTTGATTAAATACTACCGCAACTATGTTGCTGGTAACGATATTAGCAAGAGCCAAAACTGGATTATCGACCGCTATGCTGCTATGGTTAGTGAACTAGGACTAAAACCTGCTGTTTTAGAAAAAATCTCTAAAAGTATTCGTGCCTTAGCCACTCTTCCTATCGAAGAAAATGAATTTCTCTATGATACTTTCCTAGCAGCCGGTGAAAATAACAATGCTAAATTGATTGCTGCCTACTTTAATCAAAATGGTATCGATGCACGCTATGTACACCCTAGAGAAGCTGGTATTGTGGTCACAAGTGAGCCTGGCCACGCTCGCATCATTCCATCAAGTTATGACAAGATTGAGGAATTGACAAACGCAAATGAAGTCCTTGTCATTCCTGGTTTCTTTGGTGTTACTAAGGAAAATCAAATCTGTACCTTCTCACGTGGAGGCTCTGATATCACTGGTTCTATCATTGCTGCAGGTGTCAAAGCTGACCTCTATGAAAACTTTACGGATGTTGATGGTATCTTTGCAGCCCACCCTGGTATTATCCACCAACCACACTCTATCCCAGAGTTGACCTACCGTGAAATGCGTGAATTGGCCTATGCAGGATTCTCAGTCCTTCATGATGAAGCTCTACTTCCTGCCTACCGTGGAAAAATCCCTCTCGTTATCAAGAATACCAACAACCCTGACCACCCAGGTACCCGTATCGTTCTAAAACACAGTAGTGATGAATTTCCAGTAGTAGGAATTGCTGGTGATTCAGGTTTTGTCAGCATCAACATGTCTAAATACCTCATGAACCGTGAGGTTGGATTTGGACGCAAGGTTCTTCAAATCCTTGAAGATCTTAATATCGGTTGGGAACATATGCCAACAGGTATCGACGATCTTTCAATCATCCTCCGTTCTCGCGAACTAACTCCTATCAAGGAAGAAGAAATCCTTCGTCAGTTGGTTCAAAAGGCTGAAGTAGACCATGCAGAAATCGAACACGATCTTTCAATCATTATGATTGTTGGTGAAAAGATGAAAAGTCACATTGGAGTAACTGCTACTGCAACACGTGCTCTATCTGAAAACAAGATCAACATCCAGATGATGTCTCAAGGTTCTAGTGAAGTGTCTATCATGTTTGTTGTCCATAAGGACCAAGAGAAAGCAGCTATCAAAGCCCTCTACAATGCCTTTTTCGGTGAAAACAAGGAAGATTAATTATGGCCCAGTCTCTTAACAAAACTGTTCTTCTCAATACCACAGGCACCTCCTACCTCTCTATAGCTGGGAAAGTTGGGAAATTTCTTGTCGGAGATCAGGCTCTGGAATTTTACCCAGATGTCAATGTCGAACAATTTATCCAGATTCCTTGGGACCATATCAACCAGATTGGAGCCAATGTCACTGGTCGCAAAATCAGTCGCCACTTCGAAGTCTTTACTGATCAAGGAAAATTCCTCTTTGCTTCAAAAGACTCAGGTGTCATTCTCAAAATTGCACGCGAAAAACTGGGAAATGATAAGGTCGTCAAGCTTCCTACCCTAATTCAAACAATTGGTCAAAAATTTAAAAATCTATTTGCAAAAAAGTAGAAACTTTAGTATAATCATAGCAACGGATAAGTAGGTTATCTTCTTCTTTCAGAAAGTCTGCGGGTGCTGCGAGCAGATAGGAGGGATAGGTGAAATTCTACCGTTAGTAACAATTACATACACAATCAAGTGCACACCTGTGAAGTTGGATGGAACCGTGGCCCTGCCACTCCAACGCTTTGTCAGGTGTGCTTTTTTTACAAAGGAGTTCTTATGTTAGATATCAAACGTATTCGTACAGACTTTGATGCTGTCGCAGAAAAATTGTCTACACGTGGTGTAGATGCTGCTGTCTTAAACGAGATGAAAGAAATCGATGCTAAACGTCGTGATATTTTAGTCAAGGTTGAAACTCTCAAAGCAGAACGAAACACAGTTTCTGCTGAGATTGCCCAAGCTAAGCGCAACAAGGAAAATGCAGATGACAGGATTGCTGCCATGCAGAATCTATCTGCTGAGGTTAAAGCCTTGGATGCTGAATTGGCAGAAATCGATGCTAAATTGACAGAATTTACTACTACTCTTCCAAACATCCCAGCTGACAGCGTTCCTGTTGGAGCTGATGAAGATGACAACGTGGAAGTTCGCCGTTGGGGTACTCCACGCGAGTTCGATTTCGAGCCAAAAGCTCACTGGGATCTGGGTGAAGACCTTGGCATCCTTGACTGGGAACGTGGGGGTAAGGTAACAGGAGCTCGCTTCCTCTTCTATAAAGGTCTCGGTGCTCGTTTGGAACGTGCCATCTACAACTTTATGTTGGATGAACATGGAAAAGAAGGCTATACAGAAGTCATCACGCCTTACATAGTTAACCACGATTCTATGTTTGGAACTGGTCAATATCCAAAATTCAAGGAAGATACTTTTGAATTGAGCGACAGCAATTATGTCCTTATTCCTACAGCTGAGGTTCCTCTAACAAACTACTACCGTGATGAAATCCTAGACGGCAAAGACCTGCCAATCTACTTCACTGCTATGAGTCCTTCATTCCGTTCTGAGGCTGGTTCAGCTGGCCGTGATACTCGTGGCTTGATTCGTTTGCACCAATTCCACAAGGTTGAAATGGTTAAATTTGCCAAACCAGAAGAATCTTACGAAGAATTGGAAAAAATGACAGCCAACGCTGAAAATATCCTTCAAAAACTTAACCTTCCATACCGTGTCGTTGCTCTCTCTACAGGAGATATGGGCTTCTCAGCTGCTAAAACTTACGACTTGGAAGTTTGGATTCCAGCACAAAATACCTACCGTGAAATCTCAAGTTGTTCAAATACAGAAGATTTCCAAGCCCGACGCGCCCAAATCCGTTACCGTGATGAAGCAGATGGCAAGGTGAAATTACTCCATACCTTGAACGGTTCTGGACTTGCAGTTGGGCGTACAGTGGCTGCTATTCTTGAAAACTACCAAAATGAAGATGGTTCTGTGACCATCCCAGAAGCACTTCGTCCATACATGGGAGGAGCTGAAGTCATCAAACCATAAAAAAATAAGGTTTAGCTATTTCTAGCTAGACCTTTTTTCGTAACCAATTCAGATAAGCGCCTAATACAAAGACTAAAATAATTAAGCAAATAGCGGTTTCAGCCAGTACCAGATAATCCAAAAATGGAAGTTTCAAGATTCCCTGAGCCATCTTAAGCGAAGTAGCTGTGATAATGGTTGGAAAGGTGAGGGCTGAGAAGGCTGGTTGAAAACCTTGTTTTAGAATATTGGGCAGGCGAGTCAAAACAAAGAAAAAGAAGGATTGGGAAGCCAAGATCATGACAATCAAGACCCAAGTCGGCAGGCTGGCACCTCCAACTCGAACCAGAGAAGCCAAGAGTAGAGAGAAGGGAGCACAGTAAATTCCTTCTTGCCCAAGCAAGGCTAGTGGGAGCGGATGTTTCTTTAAATCGCTATAAATAAGTGGATAGAGATAGAATGTTAGGAGAAAACCAAAACTCAAGGTCGCATAGGCAATTTCGATGATGCCTACCAGAGGATAAGTCAAGGCTGCCACTGCTATCCCCACATAGAGAACCGTCCAGCTTGGAGTGGCATGAACCCTCCGCCCTGGACAAGCAAACTTGATGGTAAAACCAGCAATCAAGGCCAAATCCAAGAGAAATGAAAACCACCAGAGTCCTTGCGCTACCAAAGGAAGATGAGGGAAGACGCGAAAAACATAGGTAGATAAAATCATCCCAGCCATGGGAAAGGTCGCCATTCCTGATAAAAGAGGAGGCTTGGTCAATTCTTGCTTGGTTTCCTTCCAATTAAAGAGATGTAGAATTAGAAAATAAATCCACAAAATCAAACCTGTCAGACTAAAAAGATAGGACAGAGCCGGCAACGTATCTAAAATAAGATTTCCAGCTCCTGCCAAACCTAGCAAACAACCAGAAAATACCAAAGGGAGTTTTTTCATCCTAACCTCCAATAATCATGTTAGTTTCAGTATATCATAAAAGCGCTTAAATGAGGACTTAATACTCTTCGAAAATCAAATTCAAACCACGTCAGCGTCGCCTTACCGTACTCAAGTACAGCCTGCGGCTAGCTTCCTAGTTTGCTCTTTGATTTTCATTGAGTATAAAAAAAACGAAGCCCGTTGATTTCAGACTTCATTTTACTCAGATATGAATTAAGCATAAGGTTGCAATTCTGGGTTAATTGGGGTATTGGCTAGGTTGTTGGCATAGTTACAGAGGCTTGCTAGGCTGACACCAAGAACCACATCCAAGGCATTTTGTTGAGTGTATCCAGCTTCTAAAAACTCACCCAAGGCTTCATCTCCTACACGACCCTTGGTATTGATTACCGCCAAGGTAAACTTAGCTAGGGTGTCCAATTTAGGATCTGTTTCAATTGGAGTACGATTGCGAAGGGCTTGCAGAAGGTCATCGTTCATCTGGATTTGTTTGATTGAAAAGGCTGTGTGACCTGCGACACAGAAGGCACAACCATTGGTCACGGCTGCCGTGATCTGCACCACTTCACGCTCAACGGGTGTCAGGCTGTTGCGACGATTGATAGCTCCGACAGTTCTGTAGGCTTCTAAGGCAGTTGGTGCATTTGCCAAGAGGCCGATTAGGTTGGGAATATAACCATTGTTATCTTTTTCTACTGTTTCAAGAACTTCTTTCACTTCTGCTGGTGCTGATTCGACTGTATGGATAGTAAATGTTGTCATCATAAGACCTCTTTTCATTTTGTTGAAACCTAGTCTATCACAGATTCTATACCGTGTATAATATATATTTTAAATTGCACCGATAGAAATTTTTTATGAAAGAAAAAAATCACACGCGATGTGTGATTTCATTATTTATTAAAATACTTTTTAGTTTCAGCAATAACGACCGGCGACAAGACTAAGAGGGCAATCAAGTTTGGCAGAGCCATCAAGGCATTGACAATATCTGCGATAATCCAAACCATATCCAACTCGATAAATCCTCCCAACAGAACCATGAGCACAAAGACCACACGGTAGAGCCAGATAAAGCGAACCCCAAAGAGAAACTCAAAACAACGTTCTCCGTAATAGTTCCAACCTAGAATCGTTGTAAAGGCAAAGAGCACAAGGAAGATGGTCAAAAGGGCAGGTCCAAAGTTTGAAAAGACTGTTGAGAAGGCTGACTGAGTCAAGGCAACCCCATTTAAGTCGCCACTCCAAACACCAGTTACCAAGATGGTTAAACCAGTCAAGGTACAGATAATGAGTGTATCAATAAAGGTTCCTGTCATGGAAATCAATCCTTGCTCCACTGGTTCATTTGTCTTAGCCGCAGCCGCTGCAATGGGAGCAGAACCCAGACCAGATTCGTTTGAGAACACGCCACGCGCTACACCATTTTGAATAGCCATCCGAATGCTAGCACCGGCAAATCCACCTACCGCAGCAACCGGACTAAATGCTGATGTCAAGATTAAAGCGATTGTGGCAGGGATTTTCCCAATATTAAAGAAAATAACTGTAAGAGTTCCCAAAATATAGATGATGGCCATAAAAGGAACAACAGTAGTTGAAACCTTTGAAATGGACTTGAGACCACCAAAGACTGCAATTGCTACAAATACAGACAACACAAGAGCTGTGATGGCTGGCGAAATAGTTGTTGTATTTTGGATAGATTCTGTAATCGAGTTGACTTGAGTGAAGGTTCCTATTCCCAACAAAGCTACTAGAACACCTGCTAGGGCAAAGAAGATGGCAAGTGGTCGCCACTTTTCTCCCATCCCTAGAAGGATATAGTGCATCGGACCTCCCGCTACTGCACCATGGTCGTCCTTGGTGCGGTATTTAATGGCTAATAATCCTTCCGCATACTTAGTTGCCATTCCAAAGAAAGCAGCCATCCACATCCAAAAGAGGGCTCCTGGGCCACCGACCTTGATAGCCGTCGCCACCCCGATAATATTTCCCGTACCAACTGTCGCTGCGAGTGCTGTACACAAGGCCGCAAAACTGGATACATCGCCATGCCCCTTGTCCTTAGTAAAAATAAGCTGGAAGGCCTTTGGCAGACGCAAAATCTGCAAAAGTCCTAGACGGGCAGTTAGGTAAATCCCTGTCCCAACCAATAAAATCAAGAGGGGTGGACCCCAAGCAAAAGCATCAATTGATTTAAGCAATTCTAACATTTCCTTCTCCTATCTTTTCAACCCCAAAAGAAAGAGCACATGCAAGATACATGTACTCTGGAATGCTTAGATAAATGCTAAAAAGCGGTCTATCCTAGCTCTGTCCTTTTACCTGAGAGTTTGAGCAGTTGCCTGCCTTGCCCCTTCGGTGCCTTTACGGTCTCTCCAGAGTTCCGTCCATTTACAGTCATGGAAAATCAAACGATTCGCCACTTCTATTAAACTTCATTCGGTGTTGGTATTTAATTGATTCTTATTTTACAAAAAATGTTGGCTTTTGTCAATGTGTTTTAAAAAATTCTTATTTGACTTTGTAGAAGAAGGATTGAGCATTCCCATGTGCGTGGGGTGCTATTAATTATTAAATCAATCTGTTTCACTATTATTCCACACGGTATAAGAATTGTTCTGGTTTATTATGTACTGGAAATGAAGCACGATAGATGATTCTATCTTTACTAATATCCGAAGCGTCTGATATTAATCCATCCATTGATGTCTCATCAGGTATTCTAACACCTGCTGGTATGAATTGAATAAAGACTCCAAAAGATGGACCTGAATAGCGAGCTCGTAGAAAATCATTGACTATTTCTGATTCTGCAAGGTCAACTTTAAAATTCTCTGGTTCTATCAATCCCTCTTTACTAAAGACTATGTCTTCTCCTCCGTGACCATTACTCCATCTTCCTTCAATACTAGAGAAATCTCCATTTTTTATGGCGTTTATATCCATTTTTTTAGAAGCAGTTTTGCTAGTTGAAGATGATGTCTCAGCTATACCCTTATCTGCACTTGCTCCTCCTGGAAGTTTATCAGAAACTGACTTCCAACTTAGAGTTTCTAGAGAAATGGGAGAACCAACCCCAAGATCTGCTAATTCTTGAGCCTCCTTAGCCTTTACCAAGGACTGTCCGTCCTCACTAAATTGGTAATGAGCATAAATGTGACTCGTTGCTGTACCAGCTCCACGATAGAGCAGAGAATTGTCTGGCAGGATACCGACTGTCATTCTCTCACCAATCTGGTCTAAACGATTTTCTTGATTGGTCAAACGAATCACCTTTTCGTCTTTCAGAGTACGGATATCAAGCAAACTCTTTTCGCCACTCTTCATTTCAAGAGCAAGCAAGAGTTCATCCACTCCGTCATTATTCAAATCTGTCTTGTGGTAAACCACATCTGTATAAAAGCCTTGAGAAGACTTTACTTGACTAGCCAGAGGATTGACATCCATACCTGTCGCTAAGGTGCCTTTCGCTACTTTTTCATAGTCATCCAAAACTTTATTATAGTAACTGTAATCTATCTCTGGACTTGCTACTTCCTCGGATACTGGTTCAATAGTTTTGTTCCAAGGTAGATACTGACACCCTCCTAGAACTAGTGTCAGTGAAAGTGTTGTAGCTAATAATAACTTTTTCATATTACTCCCTTATCTAAGAGAAAGGAACCAGCCTATGCCAATTCCTTTCGCTATTTTTAGTGTATCAAAATGTTGCCTATAAACAAATTATTTTCCGTTTCTATTTATTTGTTATAAGCCATTTCTCACAAGCTATCATTCTAGCGAACCCACTTACCTGAACCATCTACTGTGTAGCCATCTGGGGTACGTTCGTTAACCGTCATCTTACCATTTGACTTGAGATAGTAGTCACCTACCCATGTGTTACGGGCGTAACTTCCTTCTGATGTTAGGTAATAGTAAGATTGGTAGCTACTATCATAGATCCACTCACTCTTAGCCATTTTACCATCTGATTTGAGGTAATAACTTCCAGACCAAGTATTACGCGCATAGCTACCCTCTGTTGTCAAGTAATAGTAAGAGCTGTAGTTATTGTCATAAATCCACTCGCTCTTAGCCATGTAACCACCTGATTTAAGATAGTAGTTGCCTGACCAAGCATTCTGAACAAAGTTACCTGAAGCATTTAGGTAGAAGTATGAATTGTACTGAACATCAAAAATCCATTGATTGACTACTTTCACACCAGCTTTGTAGTAAGAAGAACCTGACCAGCCAGTCTGACCTGAGTTAGAGTTAGTAGCTTGTTTTGGAGCTTCAGTTGGTTTTGGTTTTTCTGTTTCTTTAGGAGTTGAAGAGTCTAGAGGATTGACATATTTTTGATCTTTAACAGTGAATGTTGCTGATCTACCACTAAACTTATGCAAGGTATCTCCTTCTTTACTTTCTCCATGAAATTGTAAGTAATATTCACCATCTGGAACATTTGCAAAATTAGTCCAATCTTGCTTTGTAATCGGAACAGATGATTTATCAAATCCTTGATTGAAAGTATCTTTTCTAGGAATTTGCCCTGTCTTTGCATTTACAATATCTGCATATATATATACAGAATATTTTACAGGTACATTTTCAACAGTCATATCCACATAGATACTTTTATTTTCTGAACCTGGTGTAATTTTATAGTCCACCTTATGATTTTCAATTTTGGTAATTTCCGCATGTACTGTTTGCGCTGAAAAAGGTAAAACTCCTGCTGTGTCAATTGTTGATACTACTCCGACTGTTGAAAGTGCCACAGCACATACTAATAATTTCTTTTTGTTCATGTTATTCATTTCCTTTATTTTATTTTTAATATTTATTTGTTTAAAACCTATCACTCATCTATCCGACAAAACGATGATTCTTTACACGAAAGACAACCGATTGTCCATCGTATACCTTGCCATCTTGTCCTTTTCCTTTGATAACAAAGCGATAACTTCCATCTGGAGTTGCACTAAAGAAGTGACGAGTTTGGAAAACACGTAGACTTGGATTGTAGGTCACAGTAAACTGAGTTTGTGTAGAAACTGAACCTGTATTTGCATCAACTAAGGCAAAATCATAGGCTACTTGATAAGATGAAGATGGAGTACTAGGTAGAGCGATATCGATATAGGTCATAGCATCATTAACATGGTAAAGGCTTATTCCTAATAATGTTGCTTGTGAACTGCTAGCTGTATGACTTCCCTCAGAACTAATCCACTTGCCTGAACCATCAACTTGATAACCATCTGGTGTACGCTCATTCACTGCCATCTGACCATTTGACTTAAGATAATAGTCGCCTACCCATGTATTACGAGCATAACTTCCTTCTGATGTTAAGTAATAGTATGAGCTGTAGTTATTGTCATAAATCCACTCACCTTTAGCCATCTGACCATTTGACTTAAGATAATAGTCGCCTACCCATGTGTTGCGAGCATAACTTCCTTCCGACGTTAGGTAATAATATGAACTGTAGTTCTTATCATAAATCCACTCACTTTTAGCCATCTTACCGTTTGACTTGAGATAATAATTACCCACCCAAGTGTTACGGGCATAGTAACCATCTGAGGTTAAGTAATAATAAGCTCCATAGCTCTTATCATAAATCCACTCACTCTTAGCCATGTATCCACCTGACTTAAGATAGTAAGCACCCTCCCATACATTTTGAACATAATTACCTGAAGCATCTAGGTAGAAGTAGGAATTATAGTTTTTATCAAAAATCCACTTACTAGTGACTTTAGTACCATTTTGGTAGTAGGACGAACCTGACCAGCCATCTTTTTGACTTGTTGTTGATTGGTTAGAAGTCTTTGGAGTTGAAGCAGCTGTTGTTTTACCAGTCAGGTTCTTAACAGCCTCTTTAAACTCTTCTATAGTCCCCTTCCACTCTATGTAATTAGCGCCAGACTTATTCTCATTAGCTATATAATTACGAGCAGATTCTTCGAAATAAGATAATTCTGGAGTGGTTTTTGTAGCCCAAATAATGGGACGATTAGCAGTACCTCTCCAATTTTTAAATACTTCTGAACCCTTCGGAACAAGAATATAGTATTTTGCAGATGGATTAATAGTCTGGGTGTCAGCCTGCACCGTTTGTACTGAAAAAGGTAGAACTCCTGCTGTGTCTACAAGAGAGACAAGACCAAATGTTGCAGCCACTAGGCTGGTTACTAAAACTGTTTTTGACTTCATTATCAAAAACCTCCTTTAAATTTTTATTATTTACACTTACAGTAAGGGATGGACTCTGCTATATTTATGAAAAGAGTATCTATGTTTACCTTTACTTGATTTTTAAACTAACTTTTTATGAAAGGGAACTATACTTACCACTAAAAATTATTCTTTTAATTTTCATTGTAGCCAAAATCACGAGTCCTTAAAATTTCTTTCCACCAGTTTTCCCTCTCTATTACTTCAGCTTTAAGAGTTTTATTAGAAAAAATTTCTAAAATTGTATATATAAAATTCTTTTCAAAATATTCCCCACCTTTTTCTTCATACAAAGCTCTCAAACCTTTATTACCACCGTGATAGCTATCAACATAATTTGCCCAACGCCCCCATAACTTTTGCTCTCCATACGCAGCCCCAACATATTTTTTACCTGTTTCCTTATCAACTTGTAAATAAACTGCATTTAGATTTCCCAAAGCCGTTCTCCAAGATGGATTTCCGTTAGAAATAATCCCTTTTAATTCTGGATAAGTCAAACATACATTTTCATATCCATTAAAGTTTTTAGTATCAATTTTTCTTTCTAATATTGAGTTTAGAGTAAACCATTCTAATGAATCTTCTAATCTAAATCTAAAATGTTGTGATTTGGTAGGTCTTACCATTTTCATAATTAAACGCCCATTCAATCCTACTTCATCAAATTCAGAGACAGGAATTAAATTATAAAAGGTAGTCGTAACGCCATCTTTTTCAACTTCATACGTACTCGGTTGTGTAAAAACTCCCACAAACAACCATAATTTATTTTTTAAATCATAAGGAATAAAATGAATAGTATACTGCCTATCCATAACATAATTGAAACCTGGTGTTTTTCTTTTTCTGTTGCTGTCATGAAGAAAACCAATCTCTTGTAATAAACGATCATGATTTAAAGCAAATAATGTATTCGTATCAATTCCAAACTGGTCTATATTATCCAATTTAATATTAAATTCAGTTAAATCATCAATTCCTAATAATGTTTTTAAATTAAGCATATTTTATTTCCTTTCACTATATTCTCAACTTAAAGAGCCTCCTAAGATTTTCTTCAAAAATAGTTTTAGATTTATATTATTTAACCTTTAGGTTACCTCAAAAATTCCCCCACAATATTCACACGTTTTAAAAGTTCCTATTATACCTTCTGTTGGTGTGTGACATGTTGGACAGTAGACTCGTTTTGCAGTTAGACGATAATCTGTTTCTTTTCGCATTTCATTTCCTTGATCTACAAGAACATCTTCGTTTCGATTTTCATACTCTAAAACTGTTTTTAAACTTGTTTTGTATTTTTTCATGGTTGGTGGTTTTAGCAATAGAATGAATGAAATTACTAAAAAGATAAAAAATAACCCAAATAAAAACTGAATGAACAAATTGAACGTGGAATAGTAAAAATTCAAAAATTGATCCTCACCTTTCCGTTCCAATAAGGAAGTACTTTCTTGCAGTAAAATTTGGCATAATTTAAGACCATTTACAAAGCATATTATGAAGATAGGAGGATAAATAAATTTTGTTATAACTAAACGATAGCGTTTCATCTATTTCTCTCCTTTCTAGAAAGCCAACAACCACAATAATCGCAACTTTCACCTTGACCCAATTCCAATAAATTTCCTCCACCACAAGATGGGCAAATTACAGGATATGTAGTTTCTGTAATTTCGTGTTTATCAAATATTTTAAATAGGGCTTCAATTTGTTTTTTAGTTTTAAATTCCTCTTCTTGCTTAGATTTACGATAAGAGTGAATAATTATCATTACCAAGGAAATAATATACCAAGGCCCCAGAAGATAAATTAACTTAATTGCCCACTCTCTTATATAATTACCGTCAAGAGTCAAACTAAAACACAAAATAACAAGAATTTGTGATAAATTGTGAGCAAGTAGATAATCCAACTTCAAGAATTTTTTAACATTTTCTCGAAAAATCCATATAAGAATTAGAGATAGAATTGAAAAAGGAACATTGGGAAAAGAATAAAACAACATTGCTATTGGAATAGGAATTCCGATGGTATATCCTAAAAATATTGAAGCTAATATTTTTAGGATATATAAGTTTTGCGAATCATAAATAGCCGCCACTATAATAGTACAAAAAATTGTACCAATGTTTACAATAATCCAATGTTTAATATTTACCCAACTTATATGCAACATATCCGAAACTAAAAGTAATTTTCTTTTAGTTTTATCATCTTCCTTTACCTTATTTTGAAGAAAGATTTTTCCTAAATAGTAGAGAAAATAAATGAGATAGAGTGGCAATATCCTGTAGATAACTTTTAAAAATAATACTTTTTCACTTGAAAAATCACTAACAAACACAATTACTATACTTACTAAACTCACTACACATATTAAAAGTGCATATTGAATATATTTTAGATTCTTTAAGGCAAAACAATCTAAAATATTTGTTTTAATTTTTACTTCTAATGGTTTGAAAAACAGATATAGTAGAGAAAAAATAACATAAGTAATCTCCGGAGCACCTAATATCAATACTAAAACAGATAGAATAGGTGTATAGGATAAAACCCTTTCCAATTTCACTCGAAAAATTATGAATAAAATTTTTAACGTCAATAAAAATATAAATGGAACGATACTCATTCTTAGAATACTTGGTTCTTCTATATGTCGTACAAAATCATATAATGACAGAAAAGAAGAAAGTAGAATTAAAATCCATTTATATAAGCACCGCCAATTTATATTCAATAAATCAGACACTTACTTTTCTCCTTTCTTTTGATTAATAAGGTACTCTTTATACTGTGCTTTACCATTATATATATTATCTAGTGCTTTTACTTTTATTTTAATTTTTTCTAATATTCCGAAACTATAAAAAATAAACATAGATAAAGCAAAACCAGTTAAAGAAAATAGAACAGGACTAGAAATAAAAAATTTCATATATAAAGGCTCCACATCGGTAGTAAGCGTCATTACTAATATTTCAAGTACAACCGCCATAACAAATATTGCACTCGTCAATCCCATAAATAGCAAACTTAATGATCGAAATACTTGATACATTAATAATCTCCCTTTTTAGGTTTAAAAACATCCTCTGCATTTTCTGAGAAAGCTTCTGCTCGTCCTTTACGATAGTGACTATCTGCTGCTGTTAAAGAACCTATAATAGCCACCAAACCGATTGCTAGTACTTCAATAATCCAAAATAGAAAACTTGGTAAAATCTGTACTAGAGGCATCATGAAAACTTGCCCAAGTACCCAAATTGCAGTAACTACATTGATAGGTAGCCAATCTGTAAATTGACGCTTGATAACCATTTGTAGGAAAAAAACAAACTCTGCTATGACTAAAATTCCCAGGGCGACGAAATATAAAGGAATAGATAGATGTGGAATTAATAATCCTAAAATAATTGTAGTGATGATGGTCAAAACTCCTGCTACATAAATCCAAATATTTTTACTCATATTTTCATCCTCCTATCTTGCTTGACCACAATTGGAACAAAACTTAGCCCCCTCTGAAAATGCGGTCCCACACTGACTACAAAACTTAGCTAAACCGATTTCTTCATTTGAAGCTGATTGATTCTGATTTGGCTGTTTATCTGATGATAGCGCATTTCCCAGAGTTCCCATCAAATTACCAAATTGGGCTCCTAATCCAAGTCCCATCGATATCCCCATTCCAGCCCCCATTAGATTCCCTGCAGATCCTTCATTTTGTGCTGCTTCTTCTAAAACATCAAATTTACGCTCTTCTTGGTAAGTGTAACCTTCAATGTCACGACCAGCACGTTTACCTTTGGAAGTTAAAACTCTTTGATGATATTCAAAGATGTCCTTATAACCTTGACTATCTTGATTCACCTTCAAGGCTTCAATGTTAAATTCTGCAACACTAACCCCATATTTAGAAAAACGGTTAGATAAAATTTTTGATAATTCAAGAGCTATATCATAGGTGTGCTTTTCAATATCAATAACTGCAATCTTATTGTTATAAACCACCTGAGAAACAGCTGAATTGATAATTCCTATAGCAGCTTGTCTAAAGCGTTTTTGAAAGACGTCAGCTGTAATCATATCTGGATGGCTTGGCATAAACTCTAAGATAAAAGCTTCCAAATCTACAATTCTTGGAATAAAGTTTCCATACGATTTTAGCTCAACAGGAATTTGACTTTCTGGATCTCTAACCAATATCGGTGACGGAGTCCCCCATCCAATTGGTTGTAAATCGTACATATTGACAAACCAAAGGAAGGAAGAATCTGGTGATACACCCCCACTAACAAAGGATTTCAGTCCAGTCAGAAACTGAGTATTGTTCCCATCAATCTTATGTTTACCTTCCTCATAACTTGCAACAGCTCGACCATTCGAGAAAAAAACAGCTCGTTGACCAGGATTAACAATCAAAGTTGTTCCTGGTTTCATATTTTTATTAGGATGTCGCCAAGCTAGTACATTCCTAGTATCTTCTCCTTCATACCGAACAACTTCAAATATATTTAATGCCATAACTACTCCTTTTCATAACAACTTGTTTAGTAACTCTCTATTATTTCGTAGAGGAATTTAACAAATTATAATTATAAGTAATCTCCTTTAAATTTTTACTGTTTACGGTTACAGTATAGCATAGCCTTCGCTCGATTTACGAAAAGCGTATTTATATTTACCTTTATTGAACAATTACCCCCCCCCCCCGAAAAAGCGTAACTATAATTACTTTTTTCTAAAAATTCCCTTAAAAACTGGTAGAATTATGATAGAATAGAAAAAAGGACTTGAGGAGCTTTAGGATGCAAGATGAAAGTATTTATGGATTAGTATATAAGGCCATTCGTGAGGAGAGAGGGTTTACTCAGAAGGAAGCTGCTGGGACTACAGTGACTCCTCATTTTTTACGTCAGTTTGAGCAAGGGAAATCTCGAATAACCATTCAAAAATTTGAAGAGATTCTTTCTAATATTGGAATTGATAAAGAGACCTTTGATAGTCTCAAAACACAGATGTTTCCAACGGAATTTCATAAATTACAGGCTCAAGTTGCTGATTTGGCCTATAAGCGTGAATTTAAAAAGATCATTAGTTTGATTAATCAACCCATGGAAAATCCTGGGATCGCTGAACACTATGTGATTGCCAATCGTGTAGTCAATAAATTTGCTATCGCAAACATCATCGGCGATTCTTTTCTGACTCCAAAAGATTATCAAGAACTAGAATATATCAAGAACTATCTGAGTGAATTGGATGATTGGAATAAAATTGAAGTGAATATCTTTTCATCTATCCTGCCTCACTTTTCAATCGAATTTTTAGATTATAGGCTCTACCACTTATTGGATACTCTAAAAAAACAGACTGAATACCATTCAATCCGTACTGCTGACTACTATATTGCCTGCTTAAGAACTGCTATCAAGCATTACTCTGTCAATGGCTACTATGATAAGGCTGAGAATCTAGCGGTGAAGACCCTGGAAGTGATTAATACTTTCCCTCTACTGAGTACCAAGATGACAGAGATGATTAGTCTTTCCATGGAACGGGCTAATAATTTTCTCAGACAAGATGATGTCAGAGGTCTAGAGCTTGCTAAGCATATCTTTGCCAGTCTTGATAACTTTGAAAAGGTCTATCCAAATCAACTTCTGACTCGAATGAGAGAGGACTTCTTTGTTACTGTCACACAACTCAATCACACTGGACAACCTTTAGATGTCTAGGCTAAAAATCAAAAAAGCTTGAGGAACCACATATTTCCTCAGGCTTTTTTTATCCTTTAAAGGTCACAATAGTTGCGCCACTGCCTCCAGCATTTTGTGGGGCATAGCCGAAACTCTTAACATGTTTGTTTCTTTGTAGGTATTTGGTAACTCCTTCACGGATGACTCCTGTTCCGATACCATGGATAATATCAACTTGAGCCATATTGTTAAGCAAGGCTTGGTCGATAAAGGCATCTAGCTCATTCATGGCTTCTTCATAGCGTTTACCTCGAAGGTCCAGTCTTGCTTGAGGTCCTCGACCAGAAGTTCGTTTCACAACATTGACTTGTTTCTTCTTGACTTGCTTTTCTTGCTGGGCTTGAACAAGGTCAAATTCTTTCTCTTCCAAGGTCATCTTAATCAAGCCAACTTGGGCTTCCCAGCGGTCGTCCTTGAGTTGACTGGTCAAGGTACCACGCTGACCATAACTGAGAACTACGATATCATCGCCCACTTTGGGAGCTCGCTTTTTCTTGGCCTTTTGAAGGACCTTGTTTTTGGACAAGTCTACTTTTTCAGGAGCCAATTTTTTCAGCTTGGCTTTGGCTTCAATGATTTCATGGGGTTTGAGTTGAGATTTAGTGTGGAGATTTTTGAGAATCTGGTCACTTTCACTTAGGGCCATGTCTACAATCTCACTAGCTTGTTCACGCGCCTTATTAAGCTCGGTTTCCTTTTCACGATTGAGTTCGTTGTAAAGTTTTTTGAGAACACGATTCATCTTGAGATTTTCTTGCTCCACCTCACGGATATTGTCCAAGCGTTTACGGCTTTCCAGCGTCTGCTCTTCCAGTTGCTCAATAATCCGATTGACATCATTGTCCTGATCGACCTGCTGGCTGGCATCCCCTACGATAACTTCAGATAGGCCTAGACGTTTAGCGATTTCGAAGGCATTGCTTCGGCCAGGCACACCCTGCATAAAGCGATAGGTCGGGCGAAGAGTTGCAGTATCAAACTCCATGCTGGCGTTTTGCACAAAGGCTGTCTCAATACCGTAGGCCTTGAGTTCTGGATAGTGGGTGGTCGCCATGGTCTTGACTTGACGCAGGCGAAGGTCTTCCAGAATAGCCATGGCAAGGGCGGCTCCCTCTTGAGGATCTGTACCAGCCCCCAACTCATCCAAAAGTAAGAGTGAATGCTGGTTGACCTTGCCAAGAATATCCACGATATTGGTCATGTGGCTAGAGAAGGTAGATAAGCTCTGCTCAATAGACTGCTCATCGCCAATATCAGCAAAAATTTCTTCAAAAATGCCCACACGACTTCCCTTATCTGCTAAAATCGGCAAACCGGACTGAGCCATAACCTGCGTCAATCCCAGGGTTTTGAGCATGATGGTCTTACCACCTGTATTGGGACCTGTAATGACAATAGCTGTTAAATCTTGACCAAAATGGACATCATTTGCGACAGCATTTTTGACCAAAGGATGGCAGACATGAAGCAGTTGAATCTCTTGATTTTCTGACAGCTTAGGAACGACTGCTTGCCTTTCTTGGATAAAGCGGACCTTGGCACGAATAAAGTCCAGATGGCCGATAATCCAAGCATCATTAGCAATCTCAGCCGCATGAGGGCGGACACGCTCCGAGATTTCTTGGAGAATGCGAAGCATTTCATAGCGCTCATCTGCTCGCAAACTAGCGATTTCTTCGCTTAGTTTGACCACCTCACGGGGTTCGATATAGACGGTGTTTCCACTGGCAGAAATATCATGAACGACACCTGCAATCTTATTGCGGTAGGTGTTTTTGACTGGTAAAACCTGACGGCCATTTCTGCTGGCAACGATTCCTTCCGTCAACATCTGCGCTTTTTGCTTAAGCAAATCTTGCAAGACATCGCGGACCTGACTCTCGCTATCATGGATTTTTCTGCGGATTCGCGCCAATTCTTCACTGGCAAAATTTTCAATGAAACCTGCATCATTAAAGGCTTGGAGATTTCCTTGTAATTGCGGAAAATCATGTAATTTCTCAAACCAAAGGGCTAATTCTGTCAAGCTGACATTTTCCAGATTGGCATAAAAACTTTGCAGTTCTCGGCTGGCAAGAAGCACGCGCTTCAAGAGTAGGAACTCCTCAATATTGAGGTCCGCTCCCATCTCCAACCGCTTGCAGACTCCTGCGATTTCCTTAGTTGCGAGAATGGTAAAATGCGGTTGCTCAATAAAAAGAGCCTGCATTTCCTTCATCTCAGCAAAAGCCTGTTTGATTTTTTCTGCTTTGGCAGTCGGAGCCAGCTGTCTCAATTGCTCTAGGCCCTGCTCAGTCAACAAATGGGGTTCAAACAAGGCCTTGACCTTATTGAACTCTAATGTTTCTAATATTTTCTTATTCATCGTTATTTCCTTGTCTTTGAATGTCTATACTCTTCGAAAATCAAATTCAAACCACGTCAGCGTCGCCTTACCGTACTCAAGTACAGCCTGCGGCTAGCTTCCTAGTTTGCTCTTTGATTTTCATTGAGTATTAGGTGTAGTAACTTTTTACATTCAGTCAAATCTGTAAACAAAGGGCGAGGAAAACTCCTGCCCTTTTTATCCGATTAAATTTGTCACCCAGATTTGTTTGAGCCAACTAGTTGTTACTGGTATGCTCTGGATGATGTGTTTTGCGACGATACTCTTTTCAAGAGGATTTTGTATAGCTGCCATGGGGATAGTCGCCAAGATTGTCAAGGTCATTTGCAAGACAAATAAGGTCACCAACATGGACAAGATACCTGCTGAAACTTGGAACAACTTGCCACCAAGCTTTTTACTAGGAATCAAGTGTAAGAGGAGACCAAGCAAACGACCGATGCTATAGACAATCCCAAATACAAGCAAGTAGCCAATCCCTGCGTAAAAGACCTTATCCAACTGAAAGAGTTGATCCGATGGGAAAAAGAAAGTTCCCTGACCTTCCCGCGGATTTGCATAAGGAAGTAGCAAATGAAATTGCTCTCCAAGTCCCTTATAAAACTGGCCAGCCACAAAAGCCGATGCCATGGCTGAAATCAGGTAATAAACCTGTAAGAGCAGGCCTCTCCGATAGCCGATATAAAATCCCCAAGCCAAGACCAATAGAAGAAGGAGTGAAATCATAAGGAATCCTCAATCTTGCTCTGTTCTTGCTTGCAAGTCACAAGCTTGTGACGGAGTTCTTCTAATTCTTGCTCCTTATCATCAAATTCAATCTCACGGCTGAGCTGAGTTGATAAACAGTTGACCGCCAACAAAAGAGCGATTGTTTCATCATCTGCACTAGGCATTTGTTCTTTAATTGCTTGGTATTTTTCTGTCGCAACCTTGGCAATCTCCTCCATAAAAAGGTTATCATGCTCGCTTGTCAAGGTTAATGATTTTTTCCCGAATGTAAATTTGAATCGATTTAGATTTGCCATAAAATTCACCTCACGATATTATACCAAAATTCGCTAATTTTGTCAGTTTTTACAAATTTGCCTGCTTTTATGGTACAATAGAAACTATGGCAAGTATAACACTCACACCAAGCGAAAAGGAGATTCAGGCTTTTCTTGAACACTATCAAACCAGTCTGGCTCCCAGCAAGAATCCCTATATTCGCTACTTTTTGCGACTACCTCAATCAACGGTTTCTATCTATACTTCTGGAAAGGTCTTGCTTCAGGGTGAAGGAGCTGAGAAATATGCTCGTTTCTTTGGTTATCAAGTTGTAGAGGAAACCAGCGGACAAAATCTCCCTTTGATTGGGACAGATGAGGTAGGAAATGGTTCCTACTTTGGTGGACTTGCAGTTGTGGCTTCCTTTGTCACACCTGACCAGCATGCCTTCTTGCGAAAACTCGATGTGGGGGATTCTAAGACTCTGACAGACCAAAAGATTCGTCAGATTGCTCCCATTCTCAAGGAAAAAATCCAGCACCAGGCACTCCTTCTCTCACCAAGCAAGTACAACGAGGTCATCGGAGACCGCTACAACGCTGTTTCGGTTAAGGTTGCCCTCCATAATCAGGCTATCTATCTCCTTCTTCAAAAAGGCATTCAGCCTGAGAAAATTGTGATTGATGCCTTTACCAGTGCTAAAAATTATGACAAGTACTTGGCACAAGAGGCCAATCGTTTCAGCAATCCTATCAGCTTAGAAGAAAAGGCTGAGGGCAAATACTTGGCTGTCGCAGTTTCTTCCATCATTGCGCGTGATCTCTTTCTAGAAAATCTTGAAAATCTAGGACGAGAACTGGGCTATCAACTTCCAAGTGGAGCTGGAACGGCTTCTGATAAGGTGGCTAGCCAGATTTTGCAAGCCTATGGTATGCAGGGACTCAACTTCTGCGCCAAACTGCACTTTAAAAATACTGAAAAAGCGAAAAAACGCTTAGAAAGGTAAGTTATGAATTCATTTAAAAATTTCTTAAAAGAGTGGGGATTGTTCCTCCTGATTCTGTCATTATTAGCTTTAAGCCGTATCTTTTTTTGGAGTAACGTCCGCGTAGAAGGACATTCCATGGATCCGACACTAGCGGATGGCGAAATTCTCTTTGTCGTTAAGCACCTCCCTATTGACCGTTTTGATATCGTGGTGGCCCATGAGGAAGATGGCAATAAAGACATCGTCAAGCGCGTGATTGGAATGCCTGGCGACACCATCCGTTACGAAAACGATAAACTTTACATCAATGATAAAGAGACAGACGAACCTTACCTAGCTGACTACATCAAACGCTTTAAGGACGACAAACTCCAAAGCACCTACTCAGGAAAGGGATTTGAGGGAAATAAAGGAACTTTCTTTAGAAGCATCGCTCAAAAAGCCCAAGCCTTCACAGTCGATGTCAACTACAATACCAACTTTAGCTTTACTGTCCCAGAAGGAGAATACCTTCTCCTCGGAGATGACCGCTTGGTTTCGAGCGACAGCCGCCACGTAGGTACCTTCAAAGCAAAAGATATCACAGGGGAAGCTAAATTCCGCTTCTGGCCAATCACCCGTATCGGAACATTTTAAGAGACCTAAGAGGCCGAGAATCAGCAATCTCAGCCTCTTCTTCTATCGTGAGACGATAATTATTCACTACCCAGTTTGATTAAGATAGAAACAAAGTTATACTCAATGAAAATCAAAGAGCAAACTAGGAAGCTAGCCGCAGGCTGTACTTGGGTACGGCAAGGCGAAGCTGACGTGGTTTGAATTTGATTTTCGAAGAGTATTAACTCTCACCTATTTATGCAAAGGAATCTTATGGAAGTTTATTTTTCAGGAACCATTGAACGGATTATTTTTGAAAATCCCAGCAATTTTTATCGCATCCTCCTCCTAGAAATCGAAGATACGGACGCAGAGGATTTTGATGATTTTGAAATCATTGTCACAGGAACCATGGCTGACGTGATTGAAGGCGAAGACTATACTTTTTGGGGGCAAATTGTCCAGCACTCCAAGTATGGGGAACAACTGCAAATCAGCCGTTATGAACGTGCAAAACCAACTAGCAAGGGGCTGGTTAAGTACTTTTCAAGTAGCCATTTCAAGGGGATTGGTCTCAAGACTGCTCAGAAAATTGTGGATACCTATGGCGAAAATACCATTGACGAAATTTTGCAACATCCAGAAAAGTTAGAAGGCATCGCAGGACTCTCTGCCAAAAATCGCGAGGCTTTCGTCTCCACTCTCCGTCTCAACTACGGAACGGAAATGGTTTTGGCCAAACTAGCCAACTACGGTATTCCCAATAAATTAGCCTTTCAGATTCAAGACTTTTACAAAGAAGAAACCCTTGATGTGGTTGAAAATTATCCCTACCAGCTGGTTGAGGATATCAAGGGCTTGGGATTTACCATTGCTGACCAATTAGCAGAAGAACTAGGTATCGAAAGTCAGGCTCCTGAACGCTTCCGCGCCGGTCTAGTTCATAGTCTTTTTCAGTCCTGTATGGAAACAGGGGACACCTATGTTGAAGCACGGGATTTGCTGGAACAAACCCTAACTCTCCTTGAATCTTCTCGTCCCGTGGAACTGGATCCCAGCCAAGTGGCCCAAGAGCTCTCCTACCTGATCGAAGAAGACAAGGTTCAGCAGATTGATACCAAAATTTTTGACAACAGCCTCTTTTTCGCTGAGGAAGGCATCCGCAGCCACTTGGTTCGTATCCTTGAAAAAGGAAAACAGAAGAGTCAGGATTTAGAAACTATTCAAAAGCATATCACTACTGTCGAGCAAGAACTGGGGATTGAGTATGATAACATTCAAAAACAGGCGATCTGCGACGCTATCCAGAACAAGGTCTTTATCCTGACAGGTGGCCCAGGTACTGGTAAGACAACGGTTATCAATGGGATTATCGCTGTTTATGCCCTCTTAGAAGGACTTGACCTCAGGAAAAAAAGCAATCTGCCAATTCTTCTTGCTGCTCCAACTGGTCGAGCAGCTCGACGCATGAATGAATTGACAGCCTTGCCTAGCGCGACCATACACCGCCACTTGGGAATGACAGGCGACGATGATACCAGCCATCTGGAAGATTATCTGGATGCTGACTTTATTATCGTGGATGAGTTCTCCATGGTGGATACTTGGCTGGCCAACCAACTCTTCTCCAACATCTCTTCTAACAGTAAGATTCTCATCGTGGGAGACAGTGACCAATTGCCTTCTGTCAGTCCTGGACAGGTTCTAGCGGATCTGCTTCATATTCCCTTGATTCCTCAGAGTCGCTTGGAAAAAATTTACAGGCAAAGCGAAGAATCAACCATCGTCACCCTAGCTAGTCAAATTCGACAGGGCATCTTGCCAGCTGATTTCACCCAGAAAAAAGCAGACCGTTCCTACTTTGAAATTGCTAGTGGCCATATTCCTGCTACTATTGAAAAAATCTTAGGTGCTGCCCTCAGAAGTGGTATTCCTGCCCGTGATATCCAAGTTCTGGCTCCCATGTACCGAGGGACGGCAGGGATTGATGCCATCAACCAGCTCATGCAAGACCTCCTGAATCCACCACAAAAAGACCAACTCAGTTTTGAAGCTCCCCAGTGCCACTATCGCAAGGGCGACAAGGTCATTCATCTGGTCAATGATGCTGAAATCAATGTCTTTAATGGAGATTTAGGAGTCATCACAGACCTGATTCCTGGTAAATACACCGAGTCGAAACAAGACGAGATTGTCATTGATTTTGATGGCAATGAGGTCTCTTACCCACGTAACGAATGGTACAAGATTCGCCTGGCCTATGCCATGAGCATCCATAAATCACAGGGAAGTGAGTTCCCTGTTGTCATCTTACCTATCACTAGTGCTAGTAGGCGTATGCTGGAGCGCAATCTCATCTATACAGCCATTACACGCGCCAAAAGCAAGCTTATCTTACTAGGCGAATTACAGGCCTTCGACTATGCCACCCAACACATCGGAACTGCCCGGAAAACCTATCTGATTGAACGCTTCAGTGATTTATTGGAGAACGTTGAAGAAAAGCAACCAGCTGTCTCTGAAACTGCCACATCAAGTGCCTCTGAACAATCCTACATCCTGACAGAAGAAAACTGGAACAGCATCCCCGCCATGATTGGGATTACAGACGCAGACCTCAAAGAGATTTTTGGAAAATAGTGCACAAGAAAACCCACCAATTCAGGTGGGTTTTTTGTTTATTAATACTCAATGAAAATCAAAGAGCAAACTAGGAAGCTAGCCGCAAGCTGTACTTGAGTACGGTAAGGCGACGCTGACGTGGTTTGAAGAGATTTTCGAAGAGTATAAGATTATTTAACTGTTGCTGTGCTTGTAATCAATTCAACAGCTTTTTTGATTGTGATATCGTGTTTCAACATATCAGCTGAAAGCAAGCTTTGTACTTGAGCAACTTCCATGTTGTAGTCTGCTGCCAATTGCTCGATTTCTTTTTGGATTTCTTCTTCTGAAGCGTCAAATCCTTCAGCTTTGGCAACTGCTTCGATAACAAGGTTAGTCTTAGTACGTGACTCAGCTTCTGCCTCATATTGTTTGTGAAGGTCTTCTTGAGTAGTTCCAGTGATTTGGAAGTACATGTCAGGATTGATACCTTGACGTTGCAAGTTTCCAAGGAATTCGTTTACTGAACGGTGAACTTCTTCGTGGATCATTTCTTCTGGAAGTTCTACGATTTCAGCGTTTTCTACAGCTTTATCAATTGCTGCACCTTCTACTGCATCTTTGTAAGCTTCTTCTTTAGCAGCAGCCAATTCGTTGCGGTATTTTTCTTTCAATTCAGCAAGTGTTTCAACTTCTTCGTCGATGTCTTTTGCAAGCTCATCGTCAAGAGCTGGAACTTCTTTTGCTTTTACTTCGTGGATAGTTGTCACGAATTTAGCTTCTTTACCTGCAAGGTCTTCTGCTTGGTAGTCTTCTGGGAATGTTACGATAACATCAACAGTTTCGCCAGCTGAGTGACCTACCAATTGGTCTTCGAAACCAGGGATGAATTGACCTGAACCAAGTCCAAGTGAGAAGTTTTCACCTTTTCCACCGTCAAATTCAACACCGTCGATAGAACCAACGAAGTCGATAACAACAGTGTCGCCGTTTTCAGCAGCAGCTTCCTTGATAACCAATTCAGCCAAGTTGTTGCGTTCGCGTTCGATACGCTCTTCAACGTCAGCATCAGTCACTTCTTTTTCTACATCAACTGATACTTCAAGGTTTTTGTAGTCACCCAATTTTACTTCAGGTTTTGTAACGACTTCAGCAGTGATAACCCAGTCTTGACCTTTTTCCATTGAAGTTACATCAATTTTTGGTTGAGCAACCACTTCAAGACCAGCTTCTTTTACAGCTGCTTCATAAGCATTTGGCAAAAGAGCGTTCATAACGTCTTGGTAAAGTGACTCTTCACCAAATTTTTTGTCGAAGATAGGGCGTGGAAGGTGACCTTTACGGAAACCTGGAACATTAAGAGATTTCTTCACTGAGTTGAAGACACGATCCAATTCTGGTTTGATTTGGTCTTGAGAGATAGTGAAAGTCAAGACACCACGGTTTGTTTCTTTGTTTTCAAATGATACAGACATTCTGTCATTTCTCCTTAAAATTTTTTAAATACAGTCTATTATAACATAAATGAGCGACTTTTTTCAAGTAATGAATGTGCTTTTCAATGATGCTGGAAGTACGGTTTCTTCTTGATTTTCTTTAGATTTCGAATATAATCTTATAAAAGATGCTTAATGATGGCTGATTACAGTAAAAAACGAATCGCCCACACATCCCTCATTAGGCGATTCGTTTTGTATTATTTAACCACAAGAACCTTGTAATATTCATACTTATTTGGCTGTGTAATCTTAATTTTTTGACCATAGAAACCATCGATTTCTTTGTCAAAATAATCTGAAAATCTTGATGGCAAGCGTTTCATCTTAAGAACCTCACCAGATTGGTCTGCATATACAAGGAAATGATAGTGGGTTGTAGACATACCGTCATCAATCAATACAAAGTAACCTGTTTTAAGCTTACCTTGTCCATTATCTAAATGGTATAGTTTATTGTTATTGATTGTGAAGTTAGTAGATGGAAGTCTAAGTCGTACACCTGGGTCTTCTAGATAAAGATCATTGCCAACTTTTTTGATTTCTGATCTAGTTGTCATCTCTGGAAGTGGTAATACTCTACGACCATCTGCTCCAAAGTAATATCGACCTGGTAGATTTTGGAAATTACGAATGACAGCTTTAGGATCAATTTCTTGTCCTTCTTCTTTATTATCTACTAAAGCTAAGGTTGTATTTGCAACCTCATCCCCGTATTTGTCGGAAAACTTCTTGAACTCAGGTTTAATATACCAAGTGTTTTTATCCACGATAACATCAGTAAAGTTATTTCCGTCAAATTTTGCTTTAATCAGATATTCATATCCATCGCCTAAACGAACAATGTCACCATGTTTATAAGGGCTATTTTGTAAAGTGAACATATGCCCATCCTTGCTGAGAATATAGCCTGTGCCATCACTAGAATTTACAACTCTATCAGAGGCCATTGCACCTGATTGTTCAAAATAATACCAATTATTATCTATGAACTCCCAACCTGTCTGCATAGAACCACTAAAACGAAGATAATACCATGTAGACCCTTCTTTGTACCAACCTGTACGCATGGCGCCACTATCTGCTAGTGAGTACCATGTGTTACCTTCCTTGTACCAGCCAGTACGCATAGCACCACTATCTGCTAGTGAATACCATGTATTGCCTTCTTTGAGCCAACCTGTCTGCATTTTACCAGCGCTATCGAAGTGGTACCAAGAACCAGCATTTTGTACCCATTTATCCTTAGCTAGACTGCCATCTTGTGAAAGATTCCAGTCAGCACCATTTTTAACCCAAGTATCTGCAGCCTGTGCTTGGTTGATAGATAAAAGTAGACCAGCACCTGCAAGTAAACCAAGTGTAAGTAGTTTAGATTTTTTCATAGCCATTTCCTCCTATATTGAATAGCTATAAGAGGACTTACCTCTTTATTTAGCTATATTCTAATACTTTTCATAGCCAAAACCAATAATATTGTAAAAAATTAGACAATATTACCAATATCTACGGATTGTATTTTGATCCATTCCGTATTGATTCATATAAGAAACATATTGACCTCTATCTGGAGCATGAACAACTTTTCCACCTCCAACGTAGATACCTACATGTTGATTTGAACCTTGGTCGCCATTGTACAATATTAAATCTCCAGGAAGTTGTGAACCACTATATATAAATTTCCCTCCTTCAGCTTGTTCTCCAGTTGTTCTACCAATATAAATATCAAAGCAGGCATGAATTGCTTGAGTGAATCCAGAACAATCAGCACCGATACTCTTATTTAATGTAGCTGCTCCATATTGATAAGGTAATGAACCTATAAAGGTTTCTGCATATTCAGCAATTGCCTGCCCCTTATTTTCTACGCAAACACCGTTAGATCTGAAGAAATAAGGTTTTCCATTAACTCTATTGTAATCGGTTAGCATAGCTCCATCATTTGAAAGATAGTACCAATTACCATCTGGGTTAATCCACTCATTTGATTTCATCCAACCTTGATCATCAAAATAATACCATTTCTCATCTAACAATTCCCAATGTTTAGCATACCCACCTGAAGTATATTTGAACCACCAGCGACCATCTGTTTGCATCCAGGTTCCTTTATCATCTCTATTTTGATTAAATGCTATTTTTTCTTGATTGCCTTCTACTTGCGTTAATTCTCTAGGAGAAAATCCTACCAACTTAACTTTTTCTGCATCTTCAACCTTAATTTTACCTTCTTTAACAAGTTGATCAATTGCTTCTTTCTCGCTTGTATACTGTGAAGTTGTTTGTGATGTAGTCACTTTAGTGGTAGACGTTGTAGTTTCTGCACTAACTACATAAGTAGTTGATAGTAAAGCGCCTGAAGTAAGTAATAAAGCAGCATAAGTAATATATTTTTTCATGACAAAAATCCTTTCTTCAAAATTCCTTAACGCTCTAGTGACCTTATTTTGATAATTTACGGAGACATGATTCTAACCTCCTTTTGGATTTTATATATCCTTTGATAAATACTACATTACTTTAGTTATCTTTAGCTTCATTTTACTCCCCTATAAAATGAATGTCAACAAATAACATAAAATATTGTGAAAAAAATATTTTATCGTGCTAGAGGTACTTGCTTGCTTCTTTGATACTAAGGTCAGCCATTTCTCCAATATTATTTTTGCATATCTGTTAAAACTCCTCATGCCCTACCAAGTGGTGCTGAAAGGCATAGACTGCAGCCTGGGTACGATCGCTGACTTCAAGTTTGGCAAGGATATTGGACACATGGGTCTTGACCGTCTTAAGAGAGATAAAAAGTTCGTCTGCGATGCGCTGATTTTCGTAACCCTTGGCAATCAGTTGGAGAACGTCTCGCTCACGCGCAGTCAGGTCCTCATGAAGTTCTATGTGATTGCGGTGGTACTCGACCTTCTTGCTGACCTCTTGCTCAATGGCCAACTCGCCAGCAGCCACCTTACGAACAGCATGGAGTAGTTCGTCTGCACTAGAAGTCTTGAGCATATATCCCCTAGCACCAGCATTTAAGACAGGCATGATTTTTTCATTATCTAGATAAGAAGTCACAATCAAAATCTTGGCTTCAGGCCATTCTTTGAGAATGGCCAAAGTTGCGTCAATTCCATTCATTTCAGGCATGACGATATCCATGACAATGACATCTGGACGCAATTTCAAGGCTAAGTCAATACCCTGAAACCCGTTGGACGCCTCGCCCACAACTTCTACATCGTCTTGGAGGTCAAAGTAGCTTTTCAAGCCCAATCGGACCATTTCATGGTCATCTACTAGTAAAATTTTCATCTTTACTCCTTTATCATTCCTTATCAATCAGGGGAATACGGATATCAACTGCCAACCCTTGCTTGGGTGCTGTCAATAACTGAACCGTCCCTGCCATATCTTCGACTCGCTCCTTGATGTTTCGCAGTCCATAACTCAAGTCGTCTAAGCTCCCTAACTGAAAACCAATTCCATTGTCCACCACCTTCAGTTGCAATTCAAAGTCTGTCTGATAGAGATAAACATCCAAACAAGATGCCTGGGCATGGCGAAGGGTATTGCTAATCAACTCTTGCAGGATACGGAAGATATGTTCCTCAATTTTCTTGGGCAATTTCGTCACATTCTGCTTAAGACTAACCTTGAGATCACTCTTGTCCTCAAGCTCTTTTAGGAGAATTTGAATCCCTTCTATCAAGCTCTTCTGCTCCAGTTCAACTGGTCGCAAGTGCAGGAGCAAGACTCTCAAGTCCTTCTGGGCTGTTTCTAAAATGGCTGTGACACTCTGCAACTGGGTCTGCATCTTTTCTCTATCCAATTTCAAAGACTGCTGGCTGACACCTGACAAAATCATGTGGGCCGCAAACAACTCCTGACTAACCGTATCGTGCAAATCCCGAGCAATCCGCTTTCTTTCCTTCTCAATGATTTCCTCTTCCTGAGTAAGACTGTGATTTTCAGCTTTTTGAAGAGCCTCTGTCAAGAGGTTAAGTTTCCCTGACAAGGACTTGAAACTGGCATCCAAATCTGGATCTGCAACCTGAACCACTTCTTGCCCTGCCAACAAACGCTTGAGATTGACCTGAATTTTTCTTAGAGAAAGCTCTTCCACACCTCGCCAAAACAGGGCTAAAAGACAGGTCATGGACAAGCTGAATACCAACAACAAAAAGACAAATTTTTCTGTTTTTTCAACATTATGCAGGAAAATAGACCAGTCAAAATCAAGAATTTCCAACAAGCTGTGGGAGAGAAATAAGACAAACAGGAAGGAGGTGAGGGCAATGATAACATAAGCTTGTTTTTTCATCCTCTGACCACCTCCACATCGCCAATCATAGTGGTCAAGAAAATCTTGACACTCTTGTTACTCTTAAGATAGTCTCTTGTTTCTTGATGATAGTGTTCATTGCGGAGGGCTCGCTTGGGCTGGTTGAAAAAAGTCAAATCACCATAGAGACAATTAACGCTGAGACTGACTTCCACATCTACAGGTACAATGATTTTGGTTGTTCCTACCATCTTTCTGAGAATAATGACATTATCATGATTGGTTAGGATGACCCTCTCCAGATGAATGGTATCCTTGCCCATGAGACGAAAGAGATTGATATCATCAAACTGGCAAGTCTGGTAGCTTGAAAAATGATGGAGATTGCCAAACCAACGATTTTTCTCCTTCTTAACCGTTACCACCTCTTCAAAAACCAAATTGGTCTGCTCTTTTTCCTGGTTCATCATCGGATAAAGAAGAAAGAGGCTGTATATGACCGCAACAAAAATAGCTAAAATCACAAAGGGGTTGAGCATGACGATGAAAAAGAAGAGAATGGTTGCCGCAACCAAAAGAAGGTTATTGCCCTCTTTACCAGTATAATAGCGAATCAAAAGTAAAAAGAGGAATAGAATCAGCAGAAAACGTGAAAAATGCTCTGATACCATCAAAATCAGAGCTCCTGTCAGAAGACAGGCTTCGATAAATAAAAAGATTTTAAATTTTCTCATAGGTACATCCTCTCCCTTCTATTTTATCACAATTCAAAAAAGTCACCTCAGTCTGAGGATGGAAAAAAAGGCGGTGGTTACGCCTTTTTCATCTGATCCTTTGCTTCTTTTAATTTTCCATAAAGAAGATAGTCTACTTTTTGCAAATCTGCTATGGTTGCACAATTAAGGGCACACATGATCAAGCGTAGATCTGCTTTCCAGCCTTGGATAATGCCGATTACTTCTTCAACTGAATAGGTTTCAACCAATTCCAGAACGGTTCGAGACAATCCCACAGCCTTGGCTCCAAATACCAAGCACTTAATCATATCCAGCGGATTACGAATCCCCCCACTAACCAAGAGTTCGACCTTGTCTTTCCAGTCTTGGGCATTGATAAGGGCTTGCATGGTGGACTGGCCCCATTGATTGAGATAATCACGCTGACCACTGCGACGGTTTTCAATATAGGCAAAGCTGGTACCACCACGACCTGACAGGTCAAAGGTTCGAACGCCCAATTCATAGGCTCTTTCAATGGTCTTGGCATCCATTCCAAAGCCAACTTCCTTCAGGACAATCGGAACAGAGATTTGCTTGCTATAGTCTGCCAGATGCGATTGCCAGCTTCTGAACGTTCTTTCTCCCTCAGGCATGAGTAATTCCTGCATAACATTGACATGCATTTGCAGGAGGAGAGGATTCATCTCTTCTACAGTCTGAAGACCTAATTCGACAGGCTTGTCCAATCCAATATTGGTTCCAAGGAGGAGATTTGGATGACTAGACTTGACAGAAAAAGAGTCATCTGCTGGATCTTTGAGGGCTGCGCTATAAGAGCCCGTCACAAACAAAATTTCACAGGCTTCCGCCACCTGAGCTAGTTTTTGATTGATTTCTTTACCTTTTTCACTCCCACCCGTCATGGCATTGATATAGAAAGGAAAATCCCACTTTCGTCCAGCAAACTCTGTCGACAGATCGACTTCATCCAGGTCGTAAAGAGGCAAGGAAGAATGAATCAACTCCACCTCATCAAAGCTATTATAGGAACTTTTCTGCTCAAGGGCATAGCGGATGTGCTCATCCTTACGATTTGTCGTCATGTCCTATCCTTTCTTGGTACAAGAGCTCAATCCCCAGATTGGCCCAACGGTTTTTTAGGGTTTCAGTTGAATGCTCATCAAAACTCAAGGCAATGCCACAGTCACCACCACCAGCACCGCTACTCTTGGCAACGGCTTGCAAATCTTGGTTGGCTTCTTTCAATTGTCTCAGCGAAGGAGTGTATATATCTGGGCTCAAGCCTTCTAAGAGCTGACTGGCTGTTTCCACCTGCTCGATGATGTTTTCTGCATTCCCCTGCTCCAAGGCTTCTACCAAAGCAGCCACCGTTGCTTTTGAGGAAGTTAAAAAATTTTGGTCTATGTTTTGCTTGATTTGTTGGACCATTTGACTTGATACGGCTACTTCCTTGGTCCATCCCACTAAGAAATCACATTCTAGAGTTGGTTTCACTTGCGAAATTGAAAAGCCCCAATCACGCTCTAAAACTGTCAACAAATTTTCTTCTTCCAACCAAGTAGCCACCTGCTGGCGATCAAATGACTGGTAGAGAACCAATTCCTCTGCCACAATACAGGCAATGTCCCCCATAGAACCATTGTCTCCGCGCTTGAGCAAGACCGCGCTAGTCAGCTTGAATAAGAGGCCCTGATCAACCGAAAGATTATACAGAGCCAGCAAAGCCTTGATAACCAAGACAACGACACTACCGCTAGAACCCAGACCAAACTTTTTCCCTTCTCTTTCCATTTTTCCTCGGATTTCCAAAGAAAAAGGTTGCAAAGCCTGCCCACGATAAACGAGGAAATCTTCCACTAAAGCAATCGTTTCTTGAATCAAACTATAGTCAGGATTCGGTGTCAAATCCACTGCGAAATCAAACATATCCGAATAGATACGGTAACTATCAGAAAAAGCAATCTCGCCTTTCATATAGATGGGAATGGCCTTTATCAAGGCCAACTGCCCTGGCTCTAAAATAGCATATTCACCTGCCCAATAGAGTTTTCCGCAAGTTTTAACAGCAATCATCTTGGCTCAAATCCTTTGTTTTTGACACAATCAAGCGGTAACGCTGACTGAAGATTTCAGATAAATGCTCCAAGTCTTTCTCCTGACAAAGAACTTTGACATTGGGACCAGCATCCATAGTAAAGTAGCATGCCTCTCCTTTCTCACGAAGCTGGCGTACAAAGTCCATGGCTTCATAGCTTGCATCTGTCAGATAAGAAAAGGCTGGTGATGCTGTTTCGGTTGTAGCGTGCATAGCCAGGGCATTTTTCTCCGTTAACTCCCCAACCTTGGCAAAGTCATTTTCTTTGAGATAAACCAGCATATCTTGATAGTCTTTCTCAGACTGACGCACCCAGTCGTCAAAAGTCGTCGAGGTTTCCACACAAAGTTTCATCCCATCACGGCTAGAGATTGGTTTTTTCTTGTCTTCTAGCACCAACATAATCATAGCTAGTTTCAAGTCTGTCTCGACAGGGTAAATTTCCCCGCTATCCTTATCCCAAGCGCCTAGTGGTCCATAAAAACTCCGAGAGGAAGATCCTGAGGCAAACTTAGCCTCCTGCGCCAACTGGCTCCGAGTCAATCCAAGCTGAAAATAAGCATTACAAGCCTTGACCAGGGCGGACAAACCACTAGAACTTGAGGACAGACCCGCCGCGGTAGGCATATTGTTCTGAGTATCAATACGGACAAAGCTCTCACCATCTGGACGATAACGGTCAATAATCTTACTCATCTTAGCATGCTCCGCCTCATTTTGTAACTGACCATTGATATAAAAGGCATCAGCCATCGCATCCATCGGTAGCGGCGACAAAGTCGTCTCCGTATACATATTCTCCAAAGTCAGAGAGATACTGCTAGTAGCAGGAACCATCTCTTTTTCTTTTTTCTTTCCCCAATATTTGATAATAGCAATATTTGCGTAAGAACGTACTGTTACAGGCTCTCTATCCATGTCTGAACAGCTCCTTTCTCTTCTAATCTTTCTGCTAGTTCTTGTGCGTGTGTCAAATTGGTTACCAAGGCTATGATACAGCCTCCTAGCCCACCACCGCTCATCTTGGCACCCAGAGCACCATGGTTAAGAGCCGTTTCAACCAAAGAGTCTGCCTCAGGGCTACTAACACCAATTTCTTTTAAGTGTAAATGCGCTTGACTGAGGATTTTCCCCAGTCCTTCAGCATCTTTTCCTCTAATTGCATCTTCTGCCTGCTGAGTCAATTCTCCCAAGGCATGCAAAAACGGTAGGGCATCTTTCCCTTTACTTTGAACCACTTGGATGGCTTCACGAGTGTGACCATAAACGCCTGTATCTGCAATTACCAAATAAGCTGATAAATCCATCTCAAGCTCTGTAAATCCTACATTCTTAATAAAGCGAATAGGTTGGTCACTGAGACAGGTCTTAGCATCCAAACCACTTGGATTCATATGGGCAATCATCTCCGCCCGATTGACCAAGATTTCTAGTACATCATGAGGCAGATCAGCCTCATAGTAGTCAAATACCGCACGAATGGCCGCTATGCTGATAGCAGCTGACGAACCCATTCCCCGTTTTTCAGGGATAGCCGAGTCAATCTCACAGCGAATGCAAGCATCCTTGATATTTAGATGTTCAAGTGAAGCATACACCGCCATGGACAAGGTATCCTCCTCATAGAGGCGCCAAGGTCTGTCAGCAGGAACTACCTTACAAGTCACCTCCACCTCCAAAAGAGGCAGAGAAATGGCAGGATAACCGTAAACGACCGCATGCTCCCCTATTAAAATAATCTTACTATGTGCCTGACCGACACCAACTTTTTTTGTCATATTTTCCTTTTACTAGACGAAAAAGCCGTCCCATTTTTTCCTACAAGTATTTATTCTCTCCTATCTATTTTATTATATTTTCACAAAAAAAGCGATTGTTTCCATTCACAATCGCTTTTTTCATTATTGAACCCATTCGCCATTATAGTTGACAGAATAGCCATCTACAGTCGTATTCACTGCCAAGGCACCTGAGCTATAAGTATGGTACCATTTACTACCGACCTGGAACCAACCAGTTGCCATTGCTCCTGATGAACGGAGATAGTACCACTTGTTACCAAGATATTGCCAGCCCGTTTTCATATCACCATTTTCAGCATCTAGATAATACCAAGTTGAGCCGTCTTGATACCAACCAGTTGCCATTGCACCTGATGAACGGAGGTAGTACCACTTATTGCCAATTTGCTTCCAACCAGTTTGCATGATACCAGTTTCTAGATCTAGATAGTACCAAGCTGAACCATCATTTATCCAACCACGCACTAGCTCCCCAACCGTTAAACTGTCGATACGAGCATCGAAGCTACCATCCTTCTGTAAATAATACCAATGCCCTTCGTCAGAAATCCAGCCGGTTTTTAAGGTGTGATAATCACGTTTATCTTCAAAATAATAGGTTCGTTTCTCTGCTGGGCTATCATATTGTTCCCCATGATGTTTGTTGGTATTTGTAGCAGTTTTTGCTTCTAAAACTTGCTTACCAACAAATTCTTGTAGTACCCCATCTTGATTAAAGTAGTACCATCTTGGCATTGGCATAAATTCCAACCTCATACCATTAGGATAGGGACCAATGGTACTTCCTTTAGATGGAAACGGGATATATTGCCAGCCGACAACCATCTCTCCTGATACATGATCAAAATAATAGGTCTTGCCATCAATCACTCGCCAGGCCTTTTCTTTGATGTCACCCTTCTTGTAGTATGTTCTACCATTTTCTTGGACAAATTTCCAACCTTCTGAATCAGCATCATCCGCCAATACTGCACTTGTTGCCAGTAAGCTAAAGAAAAAAACTGCTAATGCGATTTGCATCAATTTTTTTATTATTTTCATTAGACCTATCCTCCATAGCTGATTATAGCAAAGACTCAATTGTATGTCAATATATAGAAAAACCTCAAAAAAAGGGCTCTATAATATTTGTAGTGGGTAAATCCCCTATAGATATTATGGAGCCTATTT